>Ga0315904_10000060_pt1 | contig 163928 bp, 163 predicted proteins | sample LakEriMetagenome_6_FD_203529 | JGI IMG/M metagenome (GOLD analysis project Ga0315904, IMG submission 203529) | Freshwater fungal communities from buoy surface, Lake Erie, Ohio, United States - Buoy 12 MA120 | ecosystem: Environmental > Aquatic > Freshwater > Lake | place: USA: Lake Erie, Ohio...
TGGTACACCTCCGTTAATTGTTAAATTAATCTCACCACCAGGTGTTAAATTACATACAGAATCGTTAGTAACATCAGTACTTAACGTGAACCCTTGTGCATCATTATTAACTATAAGATTACCCGTAATTCCTGTACAACCTCCATCATCTTCTAAAATTACGTAATAATTACCTAGTGGTAATCCACTTATGATATATGGATTATCATTAGATGACGTAATTTCTAATAGTCTATCACTATCCGCATCATATAAACTAAACGTATAAAATCGGTTAAAAACAGGTTCTATTGATATTTCAACCTGTCCATCACTATTACCACAAGTATTATTTGTTACAATCGTATCAAACGTAAAACCAGAAGATATGTAAAAATTAAGTGTAGCTAATTGATTACTTGGTGAACTATCGGTAACTTGTACTGTGTAGGTCCCCGCAGTCAAACCCGTAAATAAAAATTCCCCACTAGGTAATAACCCATAAGATGCCCCTGTATATGGTGCAATAATTTGTGCCGTATATGGTCCAGTTCCACCCGAAATGTAGACGGATACTATACCATCGGGTGTTGGTCCTGTACACGTACAATCTCCTGTAGTACTATAAATGACTGGGGATAAAAAAGGTAATGCCATTAGTTACAAATTATACTATAATCAACGTTTAATTTTATTTCAATATTGGTGGTGTTACTAAGTGGGTTAAATCCTAAATATGTAATAATTATATTACCATTTTCAATTTCATAGGTAAATCCGTAACTTAATAGAGTCGGTAAATTAGCTTCTAACGTATCTACCCAAAGATTATTTGTTGGTGTGTCACTATTACCATATCCAATATAAAAATTTTCATTGATTACATTGGAACCATTAAGTACCACAACTATTGACCAATTTGTTTGTATAGAATTTTGGTCACATGTCAGTCCTTGGGTTATTTTTTCGTTAATATATTCACCACTTATTTGATTTAATAATGATTGGAAACTAACATATGAAGTATTACCATTAGTCCAGGGAAACACTGGGAATGTCACAATTTGTTCACATCCACCTTGTAAAAATAAATTACCTTCAATTAAACAAGGTTTACACAAAACATTTGGAACATCTACATTACAATTCCTTGGGATTTTGTAGATATACTTCTGTCTTTGGAAGGGGGCGTTTTCGTATTTTATACCTCCGTTCCAAATAGTTGATGCCGGAATCATTTGTTCAACAAGTTTAGTCCAATATTGTCCTAAATTGTTAACATAATTAATTAGTGTTTGATATGTAAAGTTATTATTAGGAACATTTATTGCAGTTCCTGATTGTAAATATTCCCAATATATTGAGGCTAGGTCATCATATCCTGACGTAGTTTGTCGGTTTGATGCGTTAATTCTATTTTGCCAAAAAGTCGAAGCAAATTCAAAAAAAGTTTGTTTGTTTGGTGGTACTGAAACACTATTACCAAATTTAGTACTTTTTAGTTTTCTTAAAGTAACAGGGGAGGTATTTGGAATAGGGAACCCATATTTTTTAGACATTTCCCAAACATCATAGACTAACCCTTTAGCAGGATTCATAAATACGTCTATATTTTTAACATTTAATACCAATCTATCGTCCTGAGCATAGTAATAGGAATTAAATCCTCCAGTATTTGAAATCCTTAATTTATTATTCTGAATAGACCAACTCTTTTTATTATCATATACTTTAAGAAGTTTAAACCCTTCGTTCATATATGGAAACTTTCTAAATCTGTCCAAATATTTTTGACCATAAGTAAATTTTTGAAATTCTGTTTGGATATTTGGATTTTGTCCTGTGAATACTGAACTATCTCTTGAAACGTCCTGTGGACTTGTGTGTGGTGGAGTTAATTCATACCATCCAGCCCCAAGTTGGAAAAAGAACGACTCAGTGTCTCTAGGTGCTTTTGGGTAACCTTCAGCATCAACAGGATAATCTTCTTCACTAGTATCAACATTTGTTATTTTAAACTCAGTAGTAAATCCTGAAAATGGTTGACCATAAATAGAAAATACATTAGATGAATCAAAAACAGTTACTTCCTCAACATATGTCCCCCCAGAAATTTCAGCCCACTGAGTATTAAAATTTCTCATATTAATTTTTTGGTCAGCCAAATAAATTGTTTCATTAAATTCAATCATTGCTTCGGGAGCCCCAATTAATCTTAACAAAAACTCAATAGATTTTCTTGTACCTTTGGACTTAAATAACCAAGCGGAGTTTAGGATTAAATTCTTATAAAACTGAAAATTAATCTCAGACGGAGTTAAACTTCTAGCCATTCCAGGGAATGGTGATTTAGCACCATTTCCAAAAATAGATTTTAAAAAGTCTTCCTCTGTAATTGGAGAGACGTTAATATTCCAACCCAAAGTTTGTGATAAATTTTTAAGTAAGGCTGATGGTACATCATTTTTTGTGTTGTAGTTTACTGAATTCATAAATGCTAAAGCATCAATAAATTTTTTCACTTCATCAAAACTTCTACCATAAATTGATAAAACTTTTTGTACTTTCTGGTCAGTGGTATCAAATTCTTTAAACGCATCAGTTACTAAAAATCTTGTAATTAAATTGGTTTTAGCTGCGTCAAAATTTGTCGCAATTTCATTTAACTGATTAATATAGTTTGTAAACTTTTGTGTTCGTATATCTAGATTCCAAGTACCATCTAAAGGCCAAGTAACCGTCTCATTGTCAATGAATATCGAACCATCGTCGTTTTGTTTTGGAACTTGGAAAATTGCACTATATTTTGGAACAACTAATCTATTAAGAAGATATCTTTCAATTTCGTCAAATGGTTCGGTAAATGCAACTTCTGTATAGTATTCATTTGGTCGAATAATAAGTGTGTCAACAATAGTAGTAACATTACCTGTAAAAGGTTGTCCTGAAACAGTTAAAGTTAAGTAACCCGTTGATAATGTGTTAGTTGGGACAATGTTTATTACTTGGTATTCATTATCATTAACATTTAAGGCGTATTTAGAGTATTGAACCGTCATATTTCTTAAAAAAGAAACTGGCATTTCTCTAACTTCCATATTTCTTGTAGAATTGATAGTAAAATCAATACCAAAAGGATTTCTAGTTCTAGATAATGGTATTGAAAACGTAGTGGTATTATCTTCACCATCATATTGAACATTTAGTGCGGTATAACCAGAGGATATGTCCTCAGAATACTGATAAATTTCTAACGCTGCGGGAAAATAATTTACTATTTGTGTTACGGAAGCCGCAAATCTTTTGGTTAATGGTCCGTATATTGAAAATTTAGTAACATTTGTTAAGTCAAAGTTTGGGTAAACACCAAATTCTTTATTAACAATTCTTTTAGTTTCTTCAACTGAAGATATTTGTAAATTATCTAATGTTATTGGTTTTGAAAATGCTCCAATACTAAAGGTACGATTAACTTTTTCAGTTAAACTAGTTGTAAACGCAAAATTCCCTTGGGTTAGTCCTCCCCCATCAACAACTTGGAATCCGACAATATTATCGGAGAAAGTTCCAGCTCCGGAAGATGGTCTAGGTGGATATTTAAAAAAATTTGTCGGCATTATTGGACTATATTATTGAAGTTTTTACTAAAATCAATATTATCATTTCTGTCTTGTCTGACTTCAAATAATAGTTTATTAAATTGGTCTCTGACCTCAAATAAGTTATATTGTTTGTAGATATTATTACTACTATCGTACATAGTGTAGATACCATCATCAATAGACTTAGTTTGATTTCCAAACAATGCAATTGCTAATGTTGATGCATCATGTTCAACCATTTCCACTTCTACTACCGTAGGGTTGAAGAAGGTATTTGTTATAACTATTGATTGACCTGGTTGTCCAATAAATGGTGTTGCGTTTGGTTTGTTTGTCGGTGCCGTGGATGGTGACAAAGTACAAAACATTAGATTTGTCTTTGAATCAGTGTATCGATATCTAACTGCCTTTTGAACCGTATTTGTTAAATTCTGTGTTACAGGTTCACAATAAAAATTAGACGTTATAAGTCTGAAAAAATTTGGTATTTTTGCTCCCGAATCTCTTAAATATTCAACACGATACCCAACAAGTTCTTGTGGTACAAATTTATTTAAAAATTCAGTAGGTACATTAGACAAGTCAATTACAATTCCTTTAACATTTGGTAAAGAAGTTAAAACTCCACAATCCGTTATTGTAGTTCTGATTTGTGCAGGTCTTATATAAACAGTATATATACCTAAAGCGTTAAAATCTGAAGCAGGTAATTTTAAATTATATAAACCCCCTAAAATTTCAACATCAGCATTACCACCTGTTTCAGCATTATTGAAATAGGGTCGTAAAACATCTCTAGAATTTAATTTTTTTAGTACAAAATTACTTGTAACGTCCCTTGATGGGGTATAGTTTAGTATTACCTCCACATCATCAGGGGATACATCTGCAGGTCTTATTGTACCATATGAACCAACTGCCATTTTATCTTAATTTAAAAAATTTATATCCATATTTTTCCAAGTCACCCATATTATCAACTTCATTCAATCTTTCAATCCTTTCAAGTGCGGAATTCTTACCTCTTTCAATAAATACATTACTTTGTATTTCTGTTTGAAAAGCTACGTTAATTAATACCTCTTCTTTTGTAATTGGTTCCGCAACCAACCAATCTTTCGTTAATCCGTATGACTCTACAAATTGAATTGTTGTACCATCTTTGAAATCAATGTATCTATCTTGTTGGATGGTGTAACCTGTATAATTCTCAGTAATGTCAGTTATTTGTCCGTAGGGTTCTCCTCCTTTAAAGATAACTGATTGTTTAAATTTCTGAACACCATACGATTGTAATTCATTAATTCTTGATTGAGTGTATGATGATACTATAAGTGGGGCGTCTATATAACTACTAGAAATTTGGTCTTCAACAAAATTATTAGAATCTCCTGTAAATAAATAATCGTAGGATATTGGGGTGTCCGCCCAATTTAAATTAAAAGAAGTGAAAAACACAGTTCCGTTAGGATTCTCAATTGTAACATCAGTAAAAGGAAGTTTAATTTTTTTAAAAATTTCATTGATTCCCCAGGGTGTTGTTTGGGTGAGTTTTATATTATATTCTGTTTGTTCAAGAATATTTTGAAATGTGTGGCTAATATAATTGGGTGCAAAATTATTTAAATTCTCAGAAAACCCATCACCCCATTCTATTTTAAAACTAGTTTGTTTTATAAAGTTAGATTTATTATCGGAAGTATTATAAACATAAACGGTATAAGGGTCAGCAGAAGTTGCGGAAAATACAAAATTTGTAACAACGTCTTTCTGTGATATTGCACCATCAAAAACACTATAAAACCCATAATCAACCGCACTCTCAACTAACAAAATTGGTATTGACATATCAACGAATGTTGATGTTCCATTTGTCCCTCCTGTCACTAATTGTGTCATTGAGGAATAAACTGACACAAATTCAGTTGGTATGAATGTCGATGTTGTAGTAGTCGTATCACAACAAGGGTCAACTTCTTGGGTAATCGTTTCAGAAGGGCCATCGTAAGGTACTGTGAATATTTTATTCAGGATTACCTCAGGCGATATTTTTACATAATATTTATTTTCGTTATTCATTAAGGATTAATATATTCATACCATTTTATGGGACTTGTGTCACCAACTCTTAATCCTGCATCATCATATACTTTATATGTGAAATTATCGTAGTTTAAATCTACTTGATAATAAAAATATTTTGACGGGTCAAATGTTGTTCTAGACCCTCCAATTTGATTTTGGGGTCGGTTCATCATTTTAACAAAAATACCTAATCTCGCATCAAAAAATTTAGCGGTCATATAAAAACGACTTATATCAAGGTATTGTCTATTTCTTAACCAATAAATGAAATACCCTTCTAAATCCCCTATATAGTCTAGTTTAAATTTTGGTGTTTTAATCTTAACTTCATTTAAACCAACGGTTGTTGTTGTAGTATCTCCCTGTTGTGTCGGTATAATTATTGTGAGATAGTTAATCTGTTCATTTTCAATTTTACTATCGTAAAAATCTATTTTGAAGAAAGAGTTTTTAAATTGTTTACGGAAATAATAAACTTCGGTCGCTGTAAATCCTTCCGCTAAATATGAATTAAAGTATTGTATATTATTAGGTGTCGACCCTGTTGGTGAGAAATAAAACTCATAATTTATATCGGTCTTAGGTGTTAACTCGTGTTTGGCATGTGAGAATCTAGCGACCTCAAAATCACTTCCGTTGTTTAGGATTTCTGAAAGAACTTTTGTTTCATAAACACCGATGTCATTCAACTGGTCCAAATAATCATTATTTGTCTCAATCGGAAGGACTAGTTCCCTATCCTCTGTATTAAATAATATTTTAAACTTATTGACATTCATCTAATGATGGTAATTGTATATCTAATACATATTCGTTTATGTTTGTTTCGGGATAGATTTTGAAATTTATATTTTCAAATGGGTAATGTGATTTGTTTAAATATGGATAATTTACTCCGTTCCCACTTGAGTCGATATACCCATACCCATATATGTCTCTCCACCTAAATAACCCTAAATTTTCAGAATAAAAAGCGTAGTTTGGAATCCCTACCACATTTTCAGAATTTGCCTCTTCGACATAGTCTGAAAAAACTCTAATTGTCATTTTATTATGTGGTTTGTAATAATAACCATTACTATTTGTAGTTGGGTTTTGATTAATGTTAAAAACATTGGGGTTAAATTCAAACTTATGGTAATATTCGGAGATTACCATTTCTTCTTGTAAGTAACTATTAAACTCACAAAAATCCCCATAAATCGTATCACCTTCTTTCAAATCTTGATTGTAATAGAATGTATAACTATTACCATTAGATGTCTTAGTGTAATTACTAGTTGGTATTTTTGATGAGTTAAGTAAATTACCATCATCCCACCATTGTCCAGAAGTACGAGCAATGTTAAATTTATATCCCTCTTTCAAGGCTGAATTATCACTACCTAAAGGATTTCTTGGTCTATTAAACCAACCAAAATAACCTTTATTAATAATTGTTAAAAATAGTTCACTGACAGGACGATTTAAGTTATCTAATTCATCATCTAAATTAATATCTTTACTAAAAGTAATATTAAAATTTTGAGACCCGTCAGTTTCAACAACACTCGAAATAAAATTTGGTGTTAATGCCGATGTTTGAAACTTCTTTTTACTAAAAAATCCATTTTGTGAAAACCCTGATTTCAAAGGTAATGAATCATCAATATTAGTTAATATTTTGTGTTTTCTAACATAATAAATCGATTTTGTGTCTTGTGGGTTTGTTATATCAACAATCTTCTTAAATGTACCTAAATTAGAATTTGCAAATGCAGTCGTCTCATACCCAATGTCGTAAATATTAAAAATGATTGATTCCGTACCATAATTAACATCACCTAATACGTCAACCTGAAAAATTTTATTGTCATTTACACCCGTCCATCCCCCTAGAAACTCCAATTCAACATAATCACCAGCCAATAAATTATGATTCATAGGACAAGTAAATTGTATGTAAGTTCTACCATTAATTTCTTGTCTTGAAATTATAAAAGGTATTCCATCAGAACAAGTCCAACTTATACTATTATTAGGGTCAAAAAAATGTTGTAGGGTTTTTGTTGAGTCATTTTCATAAGCATAACTTAGGTAATACCCCCAATTATATGTAAATGCACTACTATTAACAAAATCTATATGTGTTGTCGTATTATCTCTTCTATAAAAATTAAACTCTTTATATTGTGGATACCCATACCATATACCAGGGTGAGAACCACTTACAATTGAATTTTCGGCATCTGTGTATGCTAAATCATTTAAGAAGGGTGTGTAATTACCCCCATTTATGTTTGTTGTACCAGTGTAAGCATTAAAAAATACAATATCAACACTAAAAGTTGGTCTGAATACAGTACACGCCTGCCTCTCATCATCAAAAACTTGGTTAAGATTAACATCAATTGTTCTGTCGTATTCCTCAAGTTCTTGTTGTTTTGAATCAATAAGTGGTATAAGATTTAAATTAGTGTCAGGATTACTTTTAAATCTTTTTGAACCTAAAACTATCTCTACAGGACTATGTGTATTCATTATATCAATTCGTCATTAATGTATTTATTTCTAAACTTATCAAATGCCGATGACCCTTTGACAACTCCAAAATAGAAAAAGAATGGTGTACCAAAAGTGATTGTGTCATTATACCCACTTGGGACCGCATCTGTTGGTAATCCATTTCCATCTACATTATAAATAAACCCTTTCCAATTTTTTTGTAGTGTTGAGCCCACAACTTGATATTGCGAGGTTGGGGAGAATCTATCCAAAGATTGGTATCTTATCTTAAAATACCCGCTCTCATTTGTATCCCAATTGTTATTTTGATTTCCAAAAATGGTATTGGAAGAACTATACTTAACATTCCATTGGTACATAGGAACAATTTGTGATTTAGTTGTAATGTAACTAAAATCTCCAATGTTTGGACTAACTGTTGCGTTATTATTCCATATTTTTCTTCTTGGTGTAATATAATCTCTACTTTGGTTATCTGCAGAAAAGAATATTTCAAAATATGCGTAATTACTACTATCTCTCTTCAACTTCACATCAGTATTCATATTATAACTTTCAGGTGAAAACTCACTAACTCCAAACTCTGAATTTGTTGATATCATTTGGGAGTAATCTCCGTCAATTACTCCAGGTATTAAATTTCCTGATGGATTCCATCTGTCATTATTAAAAAATCCAGATATTGATGGGTCACTACCTCCTCCTGAACCTGGTATTAATAATGAAATAAAACTTTCATTAACAAGTCTACTAAGAATTAAAATGTTTAAAATGTCGGTAACATCTTTAAATGATGTTGAGTCTAATTGGTCAACAATATATCCATCGTAATCGTCATTGAAAACAATTTCTTGTAAATATGAAACTTTGGGACCTAAATCAAGGATTGTTGTTGGTTGGCCCAATTGTTTTTTATTCCCAGCACCATTTGACCTTTCGTTTTGGTCTCTACCAATGAATTTACCACCACTTGCCGAGGAATAAGGTGAACTTCTATAATAAAATGTGTTAGTAGGGTCGTGGAAATAAACTAAGTCCTTACAATAGTTATAAAATGGTTTATTTTGAGTATCGAAGAAAGTTGTCATCTGAAATGGATACATATACAAAGTACCATTTATCCAATTATTCCCAAATGTGTGTGAAAATACATCAAAACATAATGCTAGATTTAGTTTTAGTCTTTGGAAAAACTCAGTTAATAAAGTGAAATCTTTAACAATTGAGATGATTGGAAAAGATACTAAATTATAACACCCAACACCATAATCAAACCATTTTCGATATCCGCCATTGTTATAGTTTTTACCACAACAACTTCCATCTGATTGGTCACAAGGTTTTAGTGAAACTGTGCCATCAGCATTAGTTACATAACACTCTAAAGGTAACGCTTTACTACACTCAGATAATGTTTCAACAAATCCACTATATCCGTTAGGAATATCTTCAGTTTCTACCTCAGAAAATGTGTAAGACACAGGTGAAGAACCTAATGAACCAGCTGAACCACTTTCATCAAATAAATAAATTGTAAAACTGCTATTTTGATGTAGCAGATAAACACCATTACCAGTAGTATTACCTGTTGATACCTGTGTTGATGATGGTAATCTATCGGTCCTCATAATTAATTTACTTGGGTTCACCATATTAACTGATGTTGTGGACGGATAGATGTTACTAATATATGCGGCAGGTATCGAACCAACTCGATACGGGAAGGCGGCACACGCTGGTTCATCTATACTATCTGTCTGTTGTATTAAATTTTGAACACAAGAACTTCCTCCCTCAAGATATTCCCCACTTTGATAACCAAAGAAACTATTGTTACCTGTACCAAAGTTATATCCTAATCGTAATGAATAATTCGTGCCACAATCACATGGTCCTTCATTAATATTTGACACAAACCCAGAACCTTGTATTTGAACCTTTGTGAAAATACCCCCAGTTTCACTTACCGCGGTTGAACTTACCGATTCACCCAATCTTGAGTAATATCTGATTAAATTACTAGTGTACCCTGAAAACGTGTTCTGAACATTGAACGTTCCATTAAAAAATATCGTACCAAAAATATCGGTAGAGTTGTTTGTTTGGAACTGGTCATGTCTAGGTAATTTTAAATTATTGGATGCTTGTATAGGAATATTTAACTTATATTCACCTGTTATTTTTAACCCGGGTTGATTATAATCATTCCAACCAAATATTCTAGATAAATCAACTTCTTGTTGTACTTTAGGTGAGTGTGGGTCAACACCTCTTTGTAATATTATTATACCTAAACCATCTCTTCCATCTAACCAATATAACGGACTCCTAACATTAGAATTTTCAGGGACGTTATATAAAGGACTTGGTGCCAATGCAATACTTCTCCAAAATTGATTAGTACAATCAGTATTTGTACCTAAGAAATTGGCTAGTGTCATATAAAATTTCATTTCATTAAGTAGATACCTATTTAAAAAATCGGGTCTACTATAATTTCTATTTAAGAAATTACTATTAACACTTGTACTATTTGGTGTTAGTGCGGTAAATGAACTTAATGTTAACCCCGTTAGAACCTGGAAATATTCCATATCAGTAGGGTAAACTAAATAGTCTGGGGTTTCTCCAGTGTAATTTATTACATAATTTACTGGACCAACGTTATTTGCTGGAGCATTTGGGTCAGCATAATTCACAGACCATATACCACCATTCGTAATCGGTGTTCCTGTTATTGAATTTGTACCTCCAGTGTTCGCAATTGTACTCCCCGTTAAATTTGGGTCACTTGATAATAAAGGATTACTAAACGATATAAGTTGACCTGTTGGGAAACTTGATATTTCTCCATTATCCACAACTAAAACAATAGTGTTATCAAAATGAAATAATCCTCCATTCCCAGATATTGTTCTTTTTACTTGATTCCTACCCACCCCACCATTTACTGGTGTGTTATTAAAGTACTTGTCTTTTAAGTTAAACATATTTAACTTCTCTGACGTAGTTAGTGAATTCGTGAAGATTATATCTTTTGAATTGTCCTCATTTAGTGATGCACTTGAGTCAAATGCTGTTTGTCTAATAGGCCCTTCCATCACATATGGTAAGTCATCCTCGGTACCATCCATATTGTAAGCGTCGGCGCTATTGAAATCGGCGAGTGGACTTGAGTTAACCGAACCCGATTTTGCCGACTCTAAATTAGAGTTAGCTTCACTTGCGACATCATTACCACTAATATCCATCTCAGTGTCTTTACAATCACATCTTTCACACCCATCACTAGTGTATAGAAACAATGGTAACTTTATATTTTTAAACCAATTATCTTTCCATTTTGTACGTTTTGGTTTATCACCACAATCCCCAGGTTCCTTACCTATCCAACGTCTAATTTTATTTATAGCTTTACAAAGTCCATAAATTAATAATTGTAATAAATACACAATTTGCATTATGACAAATATTATTGGCCATAAAAACGCCAAAATATGAGTTACAATTAATATTGGTGTAAACGCAAATTTGAAAATTGTAATAAAAAAACTTAGAATAATAAAAATCGCATCAAATCTATATTGTACATCATTAGATGGAAACTTATTAACTGAATTTTCACATTCGATGGTATTAATATTTTTAATTAAAGTTGTATTCCAAGAAAATCTTCTAGATTGGTATCTATCTAATAATTGTGATATGGTATACACTTTATTATATTGCATTTGATAGAACGTATCCTCACAATCTATGGCGTCGATAGGATTAGCATAGTCACTCCAACTCAAACTAAATGCGTATGACGCTTCTAATTGAAACTTTTGTGCTGAAATTACTTTAAAAACTAAACTGCCCTGATTTTCATTTGGAGTGGTGTATGAAATCGTGTAGTTCCCATCTTGGGATAAATTGGTTCCATTTATTACCTCGTCGTTTGGTCCTGTAATTGATAGATTTTCAAAATTACTCTTACTTTCAATTTGATATACGTATCCATTTGGTACTGATATGTTTGCAAATGCTGGTACGTCTCCAGTTGCCGCAGGTAATAATATTTCAAAAGATTCACTACCTTCATTTGCTGGGTCTGAATTAGAATTAGACCATCCTCTTTCTCGAATGTTTGGTACTAAGAAATATGCTCGTCTACTCTCTTCTTTAAGACCAGAAGGTTGTTGCCATTTAATTTTGAATCTGTATTTTCCCTTTGTTGGGATACCTAAATTTGGGTCTTCACTTAATACTTGTTCGCCAAATTCATTAGTATATACATAATCAAGGTTCATTGGGACCTCTATTAACCACGTACCGTCAGCATCTATCACTTTTCCTTCTTGTGGTAAGTCAGCAACTTCTAATATTGGATAACCTAATTCATCTTGTCTGATTGTTTGTCTGATTGCTAAAATCTGTCCAGGTCCGGGTGTTAATGCACACAATTGACCCATTTTAGATTTAACCTTACATCTTCTCTTAACTTTTCTTAAAGTATCTGTCGAGAAAATTGAACCCATGAATACCGAAGTTGGTTCAATTTTAATATTTGCAGCACCTGAAGATAAATCAAAATCAGCTCTTGTAATACCAACTTGACAAAGGTCTTCTTGCCCCCAAAAAGCATTAACTTGTACTATCTTTGTCTCATAAACAATTTGTGGTAATTCATTAAAATTATTAGAAGATTTAAATCTACTTCCGTTAAATTGACTTTCAGTTCCTCTACCCATCCTCAATAAATCTTGAGGGGTTAGTGAGAATTCACCAATATCAGATAAATCCACATTTAACACTAATGTATGTTGTCCAGGTGGTACACCATAAATCATATAGTCACCACTTTCGTTGGTTGTAACCGTATACTTATAATATTTTTGATAAAGTTCTGAGGCGATTGGGTCTCTCAATACATCTTCCCTAGTTGGAAATGTTCCTGTTGGTGTGTGTCCTGAATATGACGGAGTATATGGTAGAAGATTGTATTTAAAACCATCTTCATTTATATCTGATAATGTTCTATAAGGATAATAAGATGTTAGAATTGGGTTATTTTCATCCTCTTGTTGTAGAGGTATAAAAACCGAAACTTTACATTTTGGTAGTCCGTAACCACCATTTACAAATACCCTACCAGCAATTACGCCATAATTTGCACAACTTTTCGGATATACTTCCGATTGTCTTATTTTTAAAGATAATAACTCAATTTCTTCAAAATCTTGGTCTATCTGTATTGATATATTTTGGTCTTTTCCTGGTGTAGATTTAATCCTGAATGACTTACCCATCGAACTTTTTATTAATAAATACTTATGACCACATTTTTAAAAACGTAATCAACATAATAATAAACAGAACCGAAAATTAAGAAACAGAAACGGATTGGAAATTCTTGACTCTAACTCTAATGTCTTTAGCTGGGAATCTGATTTGGTATATCTGATTCGGTAAAGCAAATAAAGTTCCGTCTTGAGGTTCAATTTGTTTTGTAGTACTATCAGAATAAGCCATTGATGTTTGGGACGATGAGTATTCACCTCCAACTTCATTGAAAATGTCTATTTGTGTTACCGATATTACGCCATTTTCAGATTGTAATATTCTATTAACTTCAGATATATTAACATTTTGTCCTAATTCTCTAGCTGATGGGTTAAAATAATCAGCAATTTTTTGAATGATTGTACTAATAATCGCACCTTGATTTTGGGTAGACTCAAGTACAACATACACATCAACACTTAAATCAATAACATCCGCAGTTTCAATTGAGATGTAGTCATTTATCATTCGGTAATTTGAAAGGTATGACGCTAAGTTATCCATTAAAGCGTTTGATACAACAGGCGTCAATGCTCCAGTTGTGTCAAAAGAAAGGATTTTAATTTTAATTTTATTATCTTCCTCCATTACGGCAACTTTTGCAGGTGCTCCAAATTGACTTGGCATTTTTCTAATGATTGCCTCATAGTCATTTACAGTAACTGCTCTGTTTTGACTTGCAAAGTTAAATGCCACATAGTTTCTAACTTCTTCAATCGTAGGTTGTCCAGCACCACCGATTGCGGCAGTAACATTTGTACATCTAAGTGAATTTACAACAGAAGTATTCGTTCCTTCTGATGGACCATTCACCACAAATATGACTGTACCTATTTGATTGATTACGTTTACACCTAAATTACTACCGACCCCACCACCAGAACGATACTGAATAAACAGAGTTGTATTAGATTTAAGTGTTGACCCTAAAGCAAAATTATTCAAAAAGTTTTGGATTGTTGGCATATTACCTGTTCTAGTAAACTCAACCAATTGTTCTTCAGCTGAAGTATTACCACCACCAAAAGTAACTTTTAAGAAACCTTCAGGGGTATATTCACTAATAAATCTATTATTAGTTTGTATCCATTTTCCGATTTTAACACCAGGTCTATCTGATGGTTTTGTTGAATCTTCAACAAATACTCTATCTTGAGCAAGTGCATCAACTTCATACCATCTTCCAATCTCACCTAAAAATTCTTGAGCAGATGGGATATTAGCATAATTTGTACCATCTTTTTGTATAATACTTGTAATACCTAACACATTTTTACCAGGTAAAAATATTTCATAAAATGGTCTAACGTCATTTGGTGTAATAACTTGTTTAAATACTTTTGTAACACCATTAACAACTAATTCTCGTTTTGTAATTGTGTAGTTAATTAAATTACCTCTTGAGTCAAAGTTTGGTATTTTTAATCTGTTTGGATATCCTTGTGCGTTATATGGTGATGTGAAATCAATATCATATATTGTTTCAAATATTTGACCAGCACCAACAACCTGAGAACCCCTTCTTAAAATACCTTCATACCTTTCATCATCCTTATCACCTGAAGCTGGAACAGTAATTGAAAAGTCAACTAATGCAACTGATGGTCTTTGTCCTGGTATTTTTAATCCGTATGTTCTAGCTAAGTTGTAAATTGAGGAACGTTGTTGAGCAAATTGTAATACCGTCTCCTGAACACTTCTGTCAATATGGTAATGTAAATTATCCGCAACAGCCGCGTTTAAGTCCATAAAAACGGAAAATACGGATGCGTCATTGAAGTTATCAATTAACTCAGGGTAATAAGCTTTTACAAAATTTACTAATTCTGTTCTAATTCCTTGGAAATCCCTGACGGTATACGCTATTCTTTTTTCAGCCATGTTCTTATATATTAATTATTACAAAATCTTTAGAATTAAATACATTATCTGTAATAATATAATCAATTCTAACTTTTGCAGTGTATTCTAAATTATTTAATCCAGGCATCCTGTAACTTCTGTTTGTAGCATTACCTTCAGTAGTAACAACAATATCCTCCTCTTCCGATGAGGCTGCCGTAATAGTTATTTTATTTATTTTTAAGTTCGGAATATACCTTTCACAACTTTCTCTAATTTCAGATTCAATACCATCAAAGGTTGGTGAGTCCATTGGTTCGAAAATATATTCATATAATCTTGTCCCAAAATCAGGTAAATAATATCTAGTTCCCTTTCTAGTAAGTAGAAGATGTATCAAATTGTTTCTTATTTCATCGTCCGCAGTTTGAGATAAACTCAAATATTGTCCATATTGGGAATTTCTGAAAGGAAAATCAATACCATATGTTTTACCATTTGCCATATTGTATAAATATAATGTTGTGAAATTTTAATTAAATAGTGTAAAAAATAAAAACCCGACTTGTGTCGGGTTTTAATATTAGGATGAACATCCAAAACAATCAAATTGACTATTGTCTGGTTTTGGAGGTAAATTCATTTCTTTATAGTCTACTTTTGGTGGTTCAGGGGTTACTTTTGGTTTAATCGTTTTTGATATGTCGACCGCTAAATGTTTAGCTCCTGTTGAAATCGCCTTTGTTCTAACATAGTAGCAAAGTGTTTTTAAACCTTTTTCCCATCCGTAAAAATGTGATGATGAAATCTTAGATAGAGTTGGGTTACCCATATAAATGTTCATTGATTGTGATTGGTCAATGAATGGTGCTCTATCTGCCGCCATTTCAATCAAAGACTTCTGAGAAATTTCCCAAATTGTTTTATATTTCTGAATCAAATGTTCGGTTCTTTTAACTTTTGAGTTGTATTTCTTATCTTCTTGGTCGAGGTAATTATTAAAATTTATTCCTTGTATTGAACCTTCGTTCATGATGATTTCATTCTTCAAATCCTCAGACCAAATTCCAATCTTTTCAAAATCGTTAATTAAATACTTGTTAACAATCATAATTTCACCACCAACTACACGTCTGTTAAAAATAGCTGAGTGGGCAGGTTCGGTCATTTCATATGAACCTGTAATCTTGGCCGAAGATGCCACAGGCATCTGAGCAGTAAATAAAGAGTTACAAACACCATATTTACTAACATTTTGTTTTAAGATACCCCAAGGCCATCTTCCTGACAACTCATCTTCTTTTAATCCCCACATATCAAATTGAAAATTACCTTGTGACATAGGTGAACCTTCAAAGTGTGAGTATGGTTTGTATTCACCATCAATACACAACCTATTACTTTCAGTGATAGCTGCGAAATAGATAGTTTCAAAAATTTCTTTGTTTAATTTACGAGCTTCGTCAGATGTGAAGATGTAATCCATCAAATAGAATACGTCAGCAAGACCTTGAGTTCCAATAGCAATTGCTCTTTGGGCTAGTCCACCAATTCTACCTTTTTCAGTTGAGTAGCTATTGATATCGATTACTTTATTCAACGCTCTTACCACCTTACGGGTTTCTTCATACAATAGTTGGTGATTAAACTCCCCGTCTTTAACGAAGTTCTTTAATACCATAGATGATAAAGTACAAATCGCCGTAGTGTCCTCATCAGTATATTGATAAATTTCATTACAAAGATTTGATTGTTTAATTACACCAATATTTTGGTGGTTAGTTTTCTTATTAGCATTGTCTTTAGAACAAAGATAAGGAACTCCGGTTTCAATTTGAGATTCGATAATTTTATTCCAAATGTCTTGAGCTTTAACTTTTTTACCAAGTCCTAATTCAACGGCTTTATTGTAATTAGTCTCATACTCATCACCATAACATTCTTGTAGTGGTTTGATACCTGATTTCTTAATATCATTAGGACAAAACAAATACCAATCGTCATTATTCTTAACCGCTCTCATAAAATTGTCAGGAATCCAAAGTGCTGTAAATAAATCACGAGCTCTTAATTCTTCAGCACCAGTATTCTTTTTAATATCCAACAAATCCAAAACATCTTTGTGCCAAGGTTCTAAATAAATAGCCGCAGAACCTGGTCTACGTCCTTGTTGGTTAAAGAAACGGAGTGACTCGTTAACAATCTTCAAATACTTCAATAATCCACCCGCATATCCCCCTGATGAGTTAATACGACTTTCCTTACTACGAATATTTGACATACAAAGACCAATACCCGCAGCATCTGATGAATACGTTGAGATGTCTCTCATAGTGTCTAAAAGACCTTCACGCGAATCGTCATCATTGTATTTCAACACACAAGATGCAAGTTGTGGTGTCTTTGTACCAGCATTAATCATAATTGGTGTTGCGGGTGATATAAGTTGATTTGACAATGACTTATAATATTCAACGGCCTCCTCAAATGACTTAGTTACCCATAATGCGACACGCATGTACATATGTTGGGGTCTTTCAACGACTTTACCTGTAGGTAATTTTAAAAGATACATTTCTTGTAATGAACGCCATGCAAAATAGTCAAAATTGTAATCATTATCGTGATTAATAACATCATCAATATTACTAGGTCCGTATGATTCAATAATTTCCATTAATTTATCATTAACAATACCATCAACATGTAGTGTGTGCATAACATTAGAGAAACTCGGGTCTGTTTCTTTGTGATAAGATGATATTGCAACTGATGACGCTAAACGAGAATAGTCATGGTGACTACCCGTAAACGCTGCTGCAATTTCATAAATTAACTTGTCCAAGTCCTTGGTAGTGATAATGCCTTCAGTTGGAACTGAAGTTATTACCTTGATGAATATTTCGTCAGAATTAACCGTTAATCCTTTAGCGGCTCTTTTAATTCTGTTATAAATTTTTTGTGGGTTGAACGACGCATCGTCACCACTTCTTTTTTTAATTCTAAGTGACATCATAGTTTATAAAGATAGTAAATTAAAAGTCATCAGTAAATGAGAGGGACTCATTTAATTTCGCTTTTTGATATTCAACCGTTCTTGATTCGAAGAAATTCCCTTTCGTTTCAACGGCTATTTGTTCCATAAATTTAAATGGTTGTTCAACATTGAATTGTTTTTTACATCCCATTTTAACAAGTAGTCCATCGACCACGAATTCTAAGTATTGTTTCATTAAATTTTGGTTCATACCAATCAATGAAACGGGTAATGATTCAGTAATAAATTCTTTTTCAATCTCTAGAGCCGATAAAAGAATTTCTTTAATTCTCTTTTCACTTGGTTTATTTTCGACGTGATTATTCAACAAGTGGATTGCAAAATCACAATGTAAATTTTCGTCTTTGAAAATCAAAGAGTTTGCATTACACAAACCTTGCATGATTCCACGAGACTTTAACCAAAAGATTGAACAAAACGACCCTGAAAAGAAAATACCTTCAACTGCTGCAAATGCAACAAGTCTTTCTTGGAAGGACGCGTTTTCAATCCAATCTAAAGCCCATTTAGCCTTCTTTTGAACTGCTGGTAGATTATCTAATGCCGTGAAACATTTGTTCTTTTCTTCCTCATTTGAGATATAGGTATCAATCAATAATGAATACATCAATGAGTGGATATTTTCCATTGCAAGTTGCATTCCGTAGAAAAATTTAGCCTCTGGATATTGAACTTCTCTATAAAAATTTTCCGCTAAATTTTCATTAACAATTCCGTCAGAAGCGGCAAAGAATGACAATACATTTTTAATAAAATATTGTTCATTTTCCGATAAATTCTCCCAGTCTCTAATGTCGTTTGATAAATCAACTTCTTCAGCCGTCCAAAATGCCGCTTGATGCATTTTATAATATTCCCATATGTCGTTATATTGGATAGGAAATATCACAAATCGGTTTGGGTTTTCTTTTAATATTTTTTCCATAAAATGTAATTTAATCTGTTTTAATAATTATACTTGTTGTTGTTTTCTTTTCTCCATAACCTCTTTAATTCTGTCTTTTTTCTGTTGCTCTCTGTTCTCTTCCAATCCTAAGAAAGTAACAGAACTTTCAGTGTCAATTTCCATCAACTCATTATTAAATTTACAATTTTCAAATACAATTCCGTCTTTACCAATACGTGATTTTGTAATTGCAATTGTTGCCAAATTTAATTCTTTTTGTTGTAAAGATTTAGCAATTGTAATAATAACGTGACCAACTTGAGCTTTCTTAATAGAACCCCCCATTTGGTCAGTAGTAACAACCTCAGATGAGATTGAACTTCTATTACCTTGGGTTGCAGTCCAACCAGCAATATGTAATTCATGACACATGGCTTCAAATGCTCTCATTACAGAACCTTCAGATTTCCATTCGTCCTCTAAAGATTTTTCAGGTGTAACACAATCAATATAATCCAAAATAATAACATCAAGGTTAATACCATCAGCAATCATCTTTCTTAATTGATTTTTAATCTGATTCATAGTTAGAGTATCTGAAGGAAGTTTTTTAAGGATAAGTTTATTTTTCATCTTATCCTTAATTTCCTTCACCTTTTCCAAAACTTCTTCTTTGTGTTCACCCAATTTGTCAGGAGCAATTCCTGTCCACATAGTGAAATGTTTCCTTTGGATAATTTTTGGGTTATCCTCAAAAAATATCTGAAGAACGTTAAATCCCATATTAAAAGCGTGGTTAGCAATTTTGGATGTAACGGTGGTTTTACCTACCCCTGTTGGGGCTAAAATTACACCAATTTCACCCTTTGCCAATCCCCCTTTAAGTAAGTTGTCGATTCCTGGTATTCCCATTGGGATTGGGTGTCTGTAATCGTCCGATAATACGTCATCAAGATTTTCAAAGACATCTCCAGTCCCCCTATCAACTTCACCCACTTGTAAAGCATCTCTAACCATTTCTTCAAGTTGGTCATAATTTTCGAATTCACCCGAATCAATGATTTTTTGAGCCTTACTCATTACTTTCTGTAACTCTTGTTGTTTACAGAATTTTAATGCCTTTTCTTGGACAAATGTTTTACCTTCGTCAGGGGCAATTTTAATTTCCCCAATAGTGTCAAGTACTATTTTTCTTGCCAATTCTTGTGAAATTTCACTTTTTGCAATTTGAGACAGAGTTTCAAAATTAGGACTAGCCTCGTATTTTGAATAATACTCTTTAATCATCTGAATGATAATCTTGTAGTATTTATTTTCAAAATAACTATTTTCAACAACCTCCACAATTGAATGTGCAAAGTCTTTATCTGTGATGATTTGATTCAGTAATTGTAACTGAAATGTTTGTCCTAAATACTCGAAATTTTTGTCTGTACTCATAAGTGTCTGTTGGTTTTTTGATAAATATTAACGAGCCAAGCGAACACCCATATAATCTAAAGTTAAATTTTTAGTTGAGAAAACGTCGGTCAAATTACGTAACAATTCTTTTAAGAAGATACGTACGTCAACAGTGTATCTAACTTTTGGTGGGTATGGTTTAGCGTCGAACTGACGATGACATACCAATTCTCCGTCAATTTTGATGAACATATTAAAGTTTTCCGGACCATCTGTATAAGACGTTTCCAACATTTGTGGGTCTTCCATAATTTGGTAGTCGTTCTCTAGAAGATAGTCGATAGACCGCATTTTTAAATGTCTTTGTAATAACTCTGAAAAGTCCAAAAGTTCATAATAAAGCTCCATAGAATTTTTAGCTTTAGGATTATACCCTCTTACGTTGTAAAATCTTTGTACAACGATGTTGTCGTTTAGAGTTAACAAAAACTCCATTTTTGTCATTTCATTTTGATTCATTTTTTATCTATTTTTTGGTTTGTTTTTTTCTTTTCTCGTTAGTTTCATAAAAGGTTGGATAAAATATGTCCATCCGTTATCTCCTTTTGGGAGATACTTGAATAGTCCATCTTCGACCATAAATTTGATTAAGTTTTTATAACTCCGACCCTCAATATCCAATCTTTCTTCATATAAACTTTTGACTTGTTCTTTGTCTTCATCATTTAATAGTGGTTCTGATAAATCCACAATTTGTCGATTAATTTCAAAGTATTCTTGTTCGTATATTCCTGACTTTGTTTTACCTGTTAGTAAATTTTTTAAAGTTTGACTATCTTTTTGTTCTTTTAAGAGTTCCTCACCCTTTTTCAAAATATCGTCAAAAGAAACTGGTTTATCAAGTATCTCAGGAAAAAATTTTACTAGAGTTTTTTCACCCAAAAGGTATATCCCTTCAATATTATCTGATTTATCACCAATTAATATCTTCAAAGTTAACACATTATAGTGTGGAAACTCAAAATCATCAAATTTAATTTTATCACCATTTTTGTAGGTGACTTTAAGATTTGGGAGATATTGTGATACTTTCTCAGAAATCAATTGAGTTAGGTCTCTATCTGCCGAAAATATCAGTTTGTTTTCATTTTCAGAAATTTGACAATAATAAGCAATTAAATCGTCAGCTTCTCTACCAGGAATTTCAATTTGTCTTACGTAAATTTCTTCAAGATATTGTTTAATACGATTACGTTGTTTTAAATAGGATTCATGAATCCCATCCTCCATTTCAAATTTACGATTTTGTTTATATTTGGGATAGATAGTTTCTCTAAGTCCCCTAGAGTCTTCTCCATCCCAAAATACAATTACTTTATCAAAATTTTGTTCATCTACAAACCTCCTGATAGTGTTTAAAAAGTGATATACTGCACCAATGTGTTCACCATTATTGAAGTAGTCTTTAACACCATGAAATCCGATTTTGAAGAGGTTGTTACCATCTATTAATAAAGTTTTTTTCACTTTTAAGTTTTTTAGTTGTTTGTAACCATATACTCTTGAAAGAATTGTTTGAAGATTTCTTCCATAACCGGAACACATATTGAATTACCTGCAAGTGCTACGTGATTTTTAGTACTAATACTTGTTGATAATAATTTTTCAATATCCTCTTCCCTTACACCCATAAATCGGTAACCTTCACGTGCTGTAATATTTCTTACTCTACCATCTCTAGTCATAATTTGTGGTGAACCACTGGTAGTTAAACAAGGTGAACAACCATCAATAGAGTAGATACGTCTAGCTTGGTCATATTTTACATCATTTCGTCTAGCGATTAACCTACAAGTAGATTGTTTTTTTGGTTCATTAATCTCATATTCACAATCAATGAATAGGGATTCATCGACGTTTTCAGTCTCCACAAAATCCTTCATAGGTATATGAGTTTTTTTGTTTTCTAAAACTCTTCTCATTTTGATTTCAACTTCTTCATTAGTTTCACCAAAAACTGACATCATAAAAACTCTTTCTCTGTTCTGTGGACACCCATAATCAGCACCATTTAACATCAACCAAGAACATCCATACCCTATTGAATTTAGATAAGTTATATGGTCTTCAAAATTTTTAATGTGGTTTTTAGAAATTAAATTTTTTACATTCTCCATCAAAAGGAACTTTGGTTGGTTTTTACTTAGAATTCTTTCAACTTCATATAATAATCCACTTCTAGTACCTTTTTGAATTCCTTTTTGTATTCCTGAAATTGAGATATCTTGACAGGGAAATGAATAGGTTAAAAAATCACATTGTGGGAACGTGTTTTCATCAACCTTAGTAACATCGCCTAAATTACCAATAGTCGTAGTGTGTATTGAGTCATAAGCAATATTTGCAGTATTTAAAATATCACAATTTGCTATAGTCTCAAAATTAACCCCAATGTATTTAAGGGCCAATTCTTGAGTGCCATAACCTGAAAATAATGATATTACTTTTAATTTATTATTCATTTAATTTAAAAATCTTTATCTTTATTATCAAAAATTTTCTGAGTCGTCGTTTTGGAAAATTTCTTCTGTCTCATCTAAGATAATTTCTCCAGTTCCTGAAAGAATTGCGTTCCAATATTGGGAATACTCTTTTTTGTATTTTTCAAGAGCGTCTTTATCGTCAGCAATATATCCTTGTGGTGTTGCAATAATCTTACCGTCTTTATATCCTAGTCCATTGATGTGGTTCTTTAAAACTGATATTTTAGTTCGGATAGCGTAAGATACTGTTCTACCATTTTTAGTTGCCGTAATGTGATTAATACCAGCATTTTTCTGATTACCGAATAAGAATACAAGTGCTGATGCTAACCACATTGCCTCCCCACCTTTAGCTTTAATTGTTGGTTGTCCAAATGGATTATCCGGTAATTCAACCCAAGGTTGATTAACAACAACCATAGTATTAGTATAAGGATAATCTTCTTTACGTGATTTAGTAATACGGGCTTGGATACCCATACCGATTTTGTCCGCTAATACGGATGCGTTATGTTGTTTTCCACCTTTACCATCAAAAGTCATTTTACAAGGGATTGAACCAACCGAATCCCAAAGGAAACAAAGTGAATATGGGATATTACCTTTTTCCTGTTCATCTAAAAGTTCGTTAATATAATCAGTAACTTGTTCAATATAGTCAAAATTATCGTTAAATAAAAATTGACCATCCCACTCCCCATCTACCATTTGAGCTTGTAACCCCAATTCTATGGCGTGTTCCCACGACCATTTTTTTTCAGTAATAATGAAAACGGGTAAATGCCCCTTCTTCTGTGCCGATACAGCAGCTTTAACAAGAGCTGTGGTTTTCGAAGAGTTCGAATGACCGAGGAACATATTGATGTTACCCAAAGCAGGACCAGGTAAACCACAAGCACTGTGGAACGCTTCATCCACTTCATAAAACTCCGTCTCTTTGTATTTAGTTTTTGTAGAATACTTGTTTTTGATTGCATCTAATGAGAATTCTTTTTTCTTTATTGCCATAAATGTATATGCGTTTTAATTGTTAGTGTTAAAATAATAAAGGAGGGACACTTGTATAGACAAAGTGCCCATCCTTTTAAACTTTTTAAGGAAATCTTAAATTGACTCTATCCTTTCTTTTGTAATTATAAATTTTTTCAACCAACTCAATATATGTATCTGATTTTATACAATTTACAAGGGATGTTGGTTGTTGTTGTAACTTAACAATAAACTCATCAAATTTGAACTCCTTATTACCCATTAATGTCATCATCGCATTAATAAACATAGTTCTTTTATAACCAGCATAAAATGGTCTAATCATTAACAACTTTTCCATAAAATCACATGCTCTTTCATAACTTTCAATTTTAAATTTTCCATTTTTAAAATCATTAGTATATGACCTTTGGTGTTTCCATTTCAAAATTTTCTGAGAGTCTGAGTGATTCAAACTATATTTTTGTTTAAATTCTTTGTATTTAACATAATGTGGATTCTCTTGTTTTATAAAACATCTCAAATAATCGTCGTTTGTCCAATTTGTATTATTTGTGTTAAGTCTTTTCATTTCTTCCTCACCATATCCATTAATTACAACATAGAATAATGGTAAATTAAGTTCTCTTATTGCATAATACCTATGTTGTCCGTCACAAATTTCGTTTTTTTCATTCACAGTTATCAATGTAAATAAATAATCTTGTTTCATAGACTCAATCAACGATTTCACGTGAGTTTCATTTACTGGTCGATTTAAAGGATGAAACTTAAAAGTAGAATAATCTGTAGTACAATTTATTGATGGTATTGTAATTGTATTATTTAAAATCATAATTTTAATTATTTAAAAGTTAAACTAAAGAACTTGGACACCTTGTCTAAGTAGATGTCCAAGTTCAATGAATTAGAATGGTAAGTCACCATCAGGTTCAGCACCTTCTTGTGGGTCTGAATATGAACTAGAACCTCCACCCATACTCATTTCTGCAGATTCACTATTACCATAAACATATCCACCTTTGTCCGAATCCCATCTTGGGGTTTCACCACGAGCAATCGCTTCAAGGTATTCAGTTGGTTTTTTAGAGTAAACATCTCTCCAAGTCAATTCATCATTAACCCAAGATTTACCTGTTACCTCGTCAGTGTGAATTGGGGTAGCATCATCATACATAACTGTTTGGATGATTGTATATTCCTTACCTTTTGGAGTTTTAGCTTTAGCTAATTCAATGATAAGGTCACGTCCTTTTTCAGGGTCAGTGATATCACCTTTTGCTTTCCAAATTGGGATGATTTTGTCAAGAACTCCTTCGTTCTTATAGTTGTGTTTGAAACGCCAGAACTTTGGTCCGTCCGCCTCGTTATCACGGTCAATTACTTTAACGATGTAGAATTTACGTGCCTTATATTGTTTAGCAAGTTCCTTGTCGGAATCCTTACCTGTACTAATAAGTGCGTCGTGTACATCTGTTAGAGGTGACGCCTCGTTGTCGTTTTTACCTGGGTCATAGAATTTATTCCATTGACCACCTACCTGAATTTCATGGAACCATCCCTCAACAAAGGGTGAACTACCATCTTTTGTAGGTAAAATTCTAATTCTCTTCTGAGCTGAAGATTGATTAGCTGGAAGGATTGCTGCGAAATACTTTTTCATTCGCTCTTCCTGCGTCATTTTGTTTGACGCACCGCCTGACTGTTTTGATTTTTCGTACTGTGCCAGAACTGAATCTAAGACTGATGACATAAATTATAAGTTTTAAAAAGTTAATTATTAAAACAAATATAATCTAAAATTCCAAAAAGTCAAATTAGATTTTGTAAAAGTCCTCGTCACTAGTTGGTGGTGTGAACGTTTTTTTAATCTCCGTGGGTGAAAAATCTTCAACCTCATTAGATGTTAAAACGTACTCATTTTTACCTGACTTTTCCAAGTCCTCTTCCTTCTCATCAAAGAAATCAGTAAGTTTTTGATTAAACGGATATGAATCCAAACTTCTTAATTCCAACTTTTCTTCAGGTGTTTTTGTACGATATTTTTCAATCTTTGTTTCCAACTGATTAATTTTATCAACAATCTTGTCCATTTCTGACAATTTAGAAGTTAAATTCTCCAATTGACCGAATAATTGTCCAAAATAATCATCCTGTTTTGTCTGAGTTTCTTTTTGAGCATTTACCAAATCAGTAATCTCTAATTCTTCAGTACCATCACCTTCTGGTTTAGACTCCATAGATTCTCCACTATCATCCACTTTTTCAACTTCAGTATCCGTATTAACATCAACCACTTGTGGTTCTGCTGGTAGTGCTGTAGTAGCATCGGTAGTGGCCGCTGGTTCAGCCCCAATTGTAGGTTCAGCGGGAGGTGGAATTGTTGCTTCATCACCAGGAGCTGGAGGTAATGCTGCCGCATCTTGCTCATTTAAGTATTGATTAATACTTCTATATCTTTTAATTTCAGAGATAATTTTTTTATCGATTGCCATTTTATTAACCATTTAATAATCTTTTAATTCCATTCGGAGTTTCTACATTAACTTTTTTGTTAACATTCATAGTGTTGTCAACTCTTTCAATGAGACCATCTTTCATTCTTACTGTGTAACAATCTCCACTATCTAAATCACACACTTCTTTAAACCCGTTTCCAGTGTCTTTTTCTGAATATCTTGTTCTTTTACCAAGATAATTATCTAAAATTAATTGCAAACTCATACTCTTTTTTTTATATAAATATACAGATTATTATAAAATTAAATTAAACCTATCGCTTTTGCCTCCAAATAGGCTTTTTTAACTATTTCTTTTACATTATTATAGTAATCAACATTTTTAGTTTTGAACTCTGAAAAACTCTGAGGAGTCATTCTATCCAATTGACTCCAATAAACGTAGTATATCTCCAAAGATTTATCGATTGATGTTTCATCTATCTCATTCGCATTTGTTAAATTAAGTGTTAAAACTATATTTTTGTACTTAGAGTTCATCATTTGAAATGCTGTTGGTATTGAGGCAAAGACAGCATATGGGTAAGATTTACCATCAGAACCTTTTTGACAGAAATATGTTTTTTGTAATGATGTAATCAAAGGACCCCAATCACCTAATAAATCTGCATTTCCAATATTGTTATTGAAATATAAAAACTCAGAATTCTTGTATGATGTTAGGTAAGCGGTCAAGAACATCATCCATTTGGCAGCTCTGTTAGCCGAACCTGTACCTTCAATTGCAGTTTTAACCGATGTAATTGAAAGTGCCGCCCCTTGTACCGCATTTGTTGGTTCAAATAATTGATATTTTTGATTAGTTGGTTTACAAGAATTTTGTGGTGCCGTTTCTCCAATTGGTTGGGAGGTTATTGGTGCGACACTAGAGGACTGAGCATTTATTGTTGTTGTCGTAGTGACGGTATTAATTGAGCCACCATTTTCTGTTGATTCTTGTTTTCTCAATTCCAAAACTTCGTCTAAAATTTCTCTAACTGCTCCTTGTATATATGAATCAATCTTAGGGAAGACAAACATAGATTGTCTTGACCCAGTAAACCTAGTAGTAAAATTACCTGGGGTTATTGTGTGTTTGACACTCATAATCATATAAGTCCCATTAAACATCGGTACGTGTCTAAGATTAAAATACATAAGTGGTTGAATTACTGCATTACCGATACATTCTACCGAACATTCGTAGTTCCTAGACTTATAGAAATTCCATAAAGAAGTATTTTGTGTCGTATACTTCTTACCTGACGCTTGGCTAACAACATTATCTAAATGTTGTGCTGCTTCCAACGTTAATTTTGCAGCATTTTGTGATATATCAAATTTAGTGAAAATATTCTGATTTCTTATTCCAATATCAACATTAAACCCAACAACTCTATTTGACCTAGCATAATCCACTTTTCCATTTAAAGTTTCTAATAGTGGATTATCCGAAGAACGACGTAATTCAAAACTATCTGAATTGTACTTATAGTCTTTATTATTACCCATATCCAAGTACTTACTTTGTCCATCCTGATAATAACATAAAAATTTAGTACGTGTCTTTCTCGTATCTACCGATAGAAAGGTTCCAAATAAATTATTACCAAACTCCAACGTCCCATCAACTTTAGGTGTTGTTTGGTCAGCAATTTCCTCAGCATTGTAAAAATTAATATAACCTGGAACTATCATGTGGTATAAATGATGTTCAGCTAAAATACTTGCTACAAATGTGTAAACACTACCGGACATATTAATACTATCAAATCTATTCTTTAACTTGAATGGATTTATAATAATTTTGTCACCAATATTTCTATTAGCTCTGTCTAAAAATAAAAAGTCTTCAAATAATGTAGTCTCACTAAAATCACTTCCTGCTATCCAAGTGTCGTTAACTCCTTTAAAACCATCATATAGTTCTAATTTCATTTGTTCACCTTCATAACCTACTTTATTTGTATCCTCATTAACCTCGGAAACATTTGGAAGTTGGTTTCGTACTTTATTAAAGAAATAATCTAAACTAATATCCATATTTAATTTAGTGGTTCTTAAATAACTTCTAATATTATTCAAGAACTCAGGACCAATCCCTGACACACTAGGTGGGGTTTGTTGTTGTGATAAAGTTTGTGGAGTGTTAGTTTGATTGTATTGATTGGTATCAACAACATATTGTGGATTTTCAGGGTCATTACTTGTATTACCATAAACCGATATGATTGATTCATCAACTAATTGTTTAATTGTTATTTCAGAAGACACAAATTGTCCATCATACTCTAATATACCTAAAGCATTTCTCATTTGTGCCTTTCTTCTCGAACCTGATTTTGTAATTGTAATTTCAGAACCATCTTTTAAAGTTGATTTTGCAACTATGTTTGAAGGAGTATTTTGAGTAATATCAGTTATGGTCGGTGGTACTATTGGTGCGGTTTGTAGTGCTGGTGTCGGTGGGGCAACTTTATTATATTTTTGAGTTGCGTAAATTTTAATAAGTGGTGCCAACAATATTACATTATCTTCAGAAAATTCAATATTTAAATCGATAAAGAAATCAGTAATAAATGACCCACTATTGGTATAATCCATATTAGGGATTGTTGAGAACCCGACGTATGTTTGTAAGGCTTTCCAAGCATTCGGGTTCTGTTCCTGTGATTGTTGTAAGGATGGTGACCCTAAACTACTAGGTAATGAACCTGGTGTATACAGATTAAATGTGTATGGTTCTTCTATGTAAAATTCAGTTGTTTGAGCCAAACTATAGAACAATTTTTTATCAAATTGTCCGGGGTTACCAATTTTTAATAATTTATCGTACAATAAGAATTTATTTAATTCAGGTAACAATTGGGCATCTTGTTTTAACATTAAAGTTTTCAATAATGTTATTGGTTCAGGACTTGATGATGGTTGTAAACCAAATAAGTTTTTCATCAACAACTGAAAATTTTGTAAAGATGCATCAGGAGTATTCTGTAATTTATTAATTGTTTCTCTAACTATTACATTATTTTCATTCTTTAATATTGCAAACTCATATTGTGATTTAGAAAAATTTAAGAAATGATTTTCCATTTCATCCAAATCTTGTTTACTAAAAACACCAAATAAATCTTCTATTGAGGAGTAATCCGTAAAATTAAATGCCATTTGGTTTTCTTGAGCCCTGTAAATACGTTTCATATATTGTAGAGGAGTTGGTTTTGATAGACTTGAATTATCAAAATACCCGAATTGGGAACTTGACCAGAACATTCTAACCGAACCATTAAAAATAGCAGGGTTTCCAATTACAGGTATGCTTGCAATTGGGGTTTTACCAAAACAATCGTAATCAACTTGAGAGAAGTTAGACCCTAATGATGGTACTAAATATTGTTTTCCATTTATTTTATCGGTAACTGTACACGCCCACCCCCTATATTGTAAAGCAGTATTTGGGTGTGTTGTGTCGTGAGTTTTTGTTTTATTTAAATTAGTACCTACTAATGGTATCACATTAATGTCACCATTTTGAATTTTTTCATTAATTTCAGTATCAGTAAATGTTTGGAATATTGTTGTACCATTAACAAATAAACTAATATCATTGATAAGTTTTGGATAAAATCCGACATTTATACACTCGGTTGATACTCCACTTAAACTTTTATTAGTCTGTAATTGTATTGATTGTGGTACGTTGTTTATTGAAAAGACATAGTTTCTCGCAGGGTCATTAGTTATTGGGTCAAAACTAGAAACCGCATCAAAATCTTTCCAAACATCGTCAAGAAAATCGACTCCGGTATCAATAAATGTTTTATATCTATTCCAAACTGAACCAATTTTTAAAATAAAAGCATATGGTAATCTATGGACCCCACCATATTTTTTCAAAGTTGCAAATATGTAATCAGAGTAGTTAGTAAAATTATTTTCAAAAGAAGTATACTTTTCACTTACATTTGAAATTGGTAATGAATTAAGGAATAGGTATGCCGCAGCAACAAAAGGAGTTTTTTCTCCACTTAACCAATTATTCACCCCTTTAGAAATTGCGTTAACAAAATAAGGTGTGTTAAAAATTGATGTGTTTTGTTGTGGTGATAACTTACCTTGGTAGTCTTTATAAACTAATTTACCTTGTGTTGGGTATAATTCTCTTTCGTCTACTGGACTATCGTAAAAAGTATTGAATGTTGTTAATACGGGTTGTTTTGGTATTGTTGCAGTAACAAATTTATAGCTTGTAAATGGTCTATTTTGGTAAGCTTTAGTGTCAGGCGTGAAATTAGTCACTAAATTTTTACTCTGGTATAATTTAAGAACCGAATTAGTTTTCCACGAACTTTCAAAAGTTTGACCTTCACCATAAGCTAAACTACTAGAGTAAAAACTATTTATAGCTTGTGGGAAAACATCTAATAAATCAGTATTGGATGTATACTCGGCCCCCAAATAATCCACCATTATTTGTTGTGATGGTGGAACTTTTGTTATTACCGAACTATCAAAACTTTCAAAACTTTCAATTACAAAACTATCCGAGACTCTGTTTTGTAAGTAAGGTGTATTAAAAATACCTCTAATAAATTTTTGCCAACTTTCCCCAATACCATTGTTTGATATATTAGCAAGAAATGGGACATATATTGTAGAACTAAGATTGTATTGTTTCAGTTTTTGTGTAAGGTATGGTGACCCACCTGCTAAAGATTGTTGTAAATTCAAAAATTCAGCATCACCAACACAAGAATAACCCTGTGCTTTCATAAAATCACCACGATTAAACCTTTGGTAATAAAAGGGAAGAATAAATCTTTCGTAAATTTCATAAAAAAACTTAACCTCTTCTTTGTTTGCAAAAACTAAATTTGTTAATGGGTAATCAATCGCATTAAAAGACGCTCTATTAATTACTTTTGAGTCGTCTCCTTGTGGGACTGGAATTTCTAATGGTTTATCAATCAACATCCTTCCTTTGAGGTACTCCTCAACAAATTCTACTTCAGGCCAATAAGCGTAGATATATCCTTTTGTCTTATTACTAACCGCAGGGTCTCCAGGGTATCTCATTTCAAATCGTTCACCTTTTTCAGTATTTGTTTCAACAAAATAATGAGGCCAAGGATAAACAGGTATAAGATTAGTACCTCCTTCTTGGACGGAGTCTTTAGCATCTGGGGATGGTGCTGCAGTATCAGTACCTAAAACAGCCTCAAGTCTATATTTATTACTTCTTTGATTCCAAGCTGATTCATGTACATCCTCCATTAAACGTATGAAAGCTTCAGCACTTGCCATAATCACCGCAATCACATTAACTAGTGTTGGTTCAAACCCTAGGCCCGTATCACTACTTTGTATTTTTTCTTCAAGTGCTTTGTTTAACGCGTCATCAATTTCTTTTTTCTTCTCATCAACCTTCGCATTCAAACCTTTAATATAGGTATCGAAAGAATTATCTCCATCTATTTGGTAGGTGACAATACTAGTTGTTTTTACTCCGTATTTTTCTAATTCAATTGTAATATCTTTTTTTTGACCACTTTCACCAGGTTTTGGAGCTTCTTGTGATGCTTGGTCTTGTTGTGATTGAGTACTAGTACCCCCACCTCCAGTTATGAGTCCTTGTACTTCACTCTTTAACTGATTGATACTTACAGAATTAAATTCAAGTTGTAATTTTGATATTGTTATTTGTGTTGGTTCTTTACTATATCTTTGTCTATATGTCTCAGGAAAATCAATATCACTATCGGTAACAATTCTCAAAAATTTTTCATAGTTAACCTGTTCTGCAGGATTGACAATTCTTGTAGATATAATCTTATTATTAACAATAACATTTCCAGGTAATAACCCAAACGTTGGGTTTTTCATCATTTGGTCTTGGAACTTTTTTAATACCGTATCTAAAGATTGTAATGATTCAAGTATTCCCCCACCTACCGCATAATTTGGTTTTAGTTTATATACTTTCAATCCTTTAGTTGTTACCCAAAACTCATTTTTTGTACAATACTTACCAAACCAACTATCTTCACCAGTGTAAGCCACTACTTCACCTTCATATTGTCTTAATATTTCTCTAAAATTTTTAACTTCTGTTTGTGAACTTAAATCTTGTTTACCAAATGATTCAAGAACATATCTTTCCATAAATTCTAACTTGTTCATTAATTGTTTTACAGTTAGTTCAGGAAAAGTATTTGGTATTAAATTTTTAGCTTTGTATTCAGAATAAACTTCTTTAATTTTTTGTAGTCCTTTTGACTCATTTATTGTAATAACATCATTAGTTAATGGTGTTGCCCCTGCAGCAATTGTTGGACTAACTTGGTATTTTTTATTGTACATGTATGGTACCGCAAGTACGTTACCTAACATTAAACTATTAAGGATGTTATATTTGAAGGCGGACATCCTTAAACTTATATTGTAATTACCTGTTGTGGTATCAAATCTTGCAGCAAAACTCGTTAGTGTTAATTGGTATTTAACCGCTTGACCTATATAACCTTTAATAGTTAAATAAAAAATAGGGTATGGAAGATTAAAAAATGCCGCGTATGGAGAATTCTCACCTTTCTCAAATAAAGCCCTTCCTCGTATGTCAACTAACTCTATTTGAACTTCGGGTTGTCCAATATTTTGGTTTTCAACTATGATAGAAGTGATACCTAATAAACCAGTATCAACATTATTAATTGTTTGTTGTTGGAAATAGTACTCTGTGGACTTGTCAGCTCCTGAAACTTTTTGTCCTTTTTCTGATGGTTGGTTTAACCCTTGTCCACTTCTACTATTTTCACCTGTAAACTCATCGTAAAACTCATTCTTTAGTAATGATTCTCCACCAGGTTTTAAAAAGTTAATTGAGGCTATGTTAACAACTTCAGCTGTGGCACCTTGTGAACCACTTGCCAACCTTGTTCTAGGAAATAAATTACATTCTAAATTTGCAAAACAAACAAGATTCTCAGGTGGTAAAAATCTCTCACCAACTTTACCCTCACTATCAATTACTTTATTTGGGTCAACAAGAATGATGTTCTCATAATCAAATTCAACCAATACATTTTTGTTTTCACCTACCATAATAATAAAAATGAGTATCTAATAAAGTTTTATAGTCTTGTAATGAAGGTATTAAAGGAAATGGAATTGTCAATAAACCATTGTCAGGAATTCCACTTTCTAATCCACCATATTGTGGATTTGCTTGTAAAATTAACCAACCATATAAAGGTGAACCATAATATTCTTGTGAAATCTTATCTAATCTAGAAACGTTTGATATATAAATGTATTTTTTGTCCGTAGATTTACCATTAAGTTTAATTCCAGGGACAACAGTCTGTTTTCCATTAATCAAAAATAAACTATATCTATCGTAAGTACTTTCAGCCATAATTAATTGAATTTATGTTTACCATTAAAGGTCGATTTATCCTCGTTTGAGTTACCTGTCTTGTAAATATTTAATAATCTATCTTTCCAAGTCCCGTCAGCAGGAATAATAGCATAATTATACTTTCTATCAACATTTTTTATACTAGTATCTAATTTTAGATAAGTCTGTCCTTCAGCAGAATCACTCCAAGTTTTAATTTTTTGTTGAGCCTTTGTTATCTCAGTTAAATAAACTTTATAACTTTCGAACCTTACTTTTAATTCAATTTGAGCCGTAGTTCTATCGTTACTATCTTCAATATTTTCTGTTAGTTTTTTTGTTAAATCTGTAAGTTCGGCATCATTTCCTAAATATTTGGACATTATAACAACAAATAAAGCATCTTGATTGGTTAAATCTAAAATAGCGAAATTAGTATCCGTTGTCTTATAATTAACATTACCTAATAGTCCTGTACCACTGATTGAGGTGTAAAAATTATTTAAATTATCAGTTATTGTTTTGTAATCGGCTTTTAATTTATCATCACTACCACCAATACCACTAATAGATAATAATTCTACTGATTGGTCACTTTTAATTTGACCATCATAACTTCCAGACACCAGGTCCATTTTTTCAAAAAATAAAACCATTGATTGTTGTTGTTCAATAGAACTTTGGATGTATTTAGAAATATCTGTAGTAAAATCAATCTTATATGTGTTTAAAAAATTCACAAAATTTGAATTAATCTTTTTTCTGTCTTTTCTTTTAACAATGTTTTTATACACATCATTGTTTTGATACGATAAACTCTCATCTTCAACTGCGGTAATTAAACTACTTATCATACCATCAACTGATGTTTGTATACTATCCGTTTTACCTAATATTTGAAGTGGCATTTCGTCATTATAAGGTTGTACTTTACCTTTAGAGTATAATTGTTTTGATGTCGCGATTTTTAAAATTACATCGTTATATATTAAACTAGTATCAGTCAAATACGTAATAAATGCATTTACATAATTTTGAGCAGAATCAAATGTTTCATCAAATAACTTCTTATAATTAAGTGTTCCTCCGGTTGCATTACTACTTTCAACAACCCCTAAATATGTTCCTCCATTATTTTGAACCGCGTTTTGAACAGTTGTTGCCCCTGAAGATTCGTTTCTATCACTTAATATTTTCTTAACTAAATCTTCGTCTAATTTCTTAAATGAATCATCGGTCCACTCCGCCCTCTCATCAAATATTTCAGTATTAGCGTAGTAGTTAAACGATAACGCATTTTGTAATGTATCAATAGGTTCTTTTAATCCTGAACCACCAACAAATTTAAAAGTCATATTAATCTTAGCAATCATTGGTTGGAAACCGATTCCTTCGGGATTAAAATCAAATAAATTTTCATATGTAATTCCTATTGACTCAGGAATTATTCTAGTATTATAAAAGTCACCAATTCTTAAAATAAGCACTGGTGGTGCTCCAAATGCAGTATTAGTCGCTGATGAATATTTAGGTTTACCATCAGTACCAATTGTAGGTATTGTATCACCAGGTCTTGAACATTGATTAAGGAAAGTTAATCTTGAGTTCAAACCTTCGGGTGTCATTGAGTGGAAAGCAGGATGAAAATACTTCAATTTTTGTTTAATTGAATCATAAATCATCGGGTTTTCCTGTTGGATTGCGGTAAAGTAATCACATTCGGATAATAAATCTCTCAATATCTTTTTAGAAATTCCTTCTCTGATTTTTTGAGTTGTAGTTATTGTGGGTGGTACTACTGGTGGTGGTGGTACTAATGTTTCTTGTGGATTTGTTACCACAGTATCAGTTGTTGGGTTACCTTGTGGTGTATCACCACCTGGTTGACCCTCAACTTTAATTTCTTGTATTGCAACCCTTCTACACCACATAGCTTGATATGAATATATTTTATCATATCCAGTTACCCCAGTGTCAGCATCAGTACAACTTTGTAAGGCTGTTGGTATGTTAGCTCCACTATCACTTTTAACTTTTGGTTGTGACTCAGTTTCTTCCTCCCCTTTACCATTTGGTTCAACAACTATCTTTCTTTCAGCAGCATCACTCATATATTTACCTAAAACAGTACTTTTTAAGTAATTTTCAACAGAAGAAATTCTTCTTTGTGATAAGTTAACATTATATCCTTGTGAAGCTGGAGCTGATGCACTACCTCTTAATTTCAGAATAATTTTAGTGACTTTTGGATTTTGTTCCATAAAATCAAATAATTCTTTAACAAAAGCGTCACTTTCAGTACGATTATATTCGACTACATTTTTAAATGTGAACTCAACTCGTTGTTTTGCTAATTGTTTTTCTTCTTGAGTTTGTGGTTTTATCGTTGACTTATCTAAATATTCGGTCTCTCTTCCTAAATAATCTGTATAAGTACTTAACCAATTTACATCAGTTTTAGTAATTCTTGTATTTGGATTTGGTTGGTCATTATGAAAATACCATCCTAAATTCACCCATTTAGATGCAAGTTCATTACCTGGATTTGTAGTATTAGTATTATTATTAGCACTTGAGTCATTATTACCACCCAATTCACCCCCTTCACTATTTGTCACAACCACTCCAGCTTCTTGAGCCGCAGTAGCTATTTGGTCAGCATTTGCCGATGGATTGGTGATTATCTGTTGATAAACAAATAAATCTCTTGTAGGTATTGTTGTAAATCTTCGTGCTAATTCATATAAGTCGTATTTAACACATCCAGCAAAAAATGAATCAACAATAGAATTTACTTTTTCAGTGTTTGACTCGTTTTGTAAAATTTTATTAGTGATAGTATTCAAAACTGATGGATGGTCAACAACCATTTTCCAAGATAAACTACCACCACGAGTTGTACTTCTATAGGTATATATTGGTTCTGGTCGACCCAAAACTTCAATACCATCAAATCTAGGTGATATTGTTTCACTGAATGTTAAATCATATGGTGGAAACCACATTACTCTACCCCCATTTGGACCTCTTTCACATACAGGTAAATCGTCATATGTAAATCCTGGTCTATTTGATGTTCTCCAAGCTAAATTTTCAATGGAAAACATATATTTTTTAACTTTGTTATCTTTAATATTAGTTGACCCAGGATTTTTTAAAGGTGCAATATTCAAATTGTATGAACTATCCACAATAGAATACGTGAATTTTCTTCCAGCATTTGTAATACCATCTGTTTTTTGTAAATCAGCAAATGTGTAATATGGTGTATCTTTAGTGAAAACTCGACAATATTCAACCCCACCACCGTGTTTATTAGTTGCCGCATCATAAGTATACGAAACAACTTTTGAACCTTTCGTCATTTCCTTATATCCATCGTGAAATACTTTTGATAATTGATTAATAGCATTACCAACGTGTGATAATCTTGCAGCACCTTCAGGAGTTGATTCTAATAATCTTTGTGTATTATCAAGGATACTATCATTTCTGAAATCAATATTTGTGGAAACAGAACTTCCATCAAACTGACTACTAATTTGGTTAAATTCTGAGTCTTGTGTTGATGCTGCATCACCTCCAACAGTCGCTTTAAATCCAGCGTTATTATATTTTGTAGATGTCCAAGTAAATCCTCCAGTAATACCACCAGCATCTATCGTTGTTTTACCAGCTAATCCAAATTTAAAATTTTGGTCTTCTCCCTCATACAACTTACCCATAACATCGGGTCCAACAACAGGTGATTTTACTTGTTGCCCAACTGAATTAATAGGTAATTGACCCGGAGGTGAAAAAATGTCTGATGGGTCTGAGTTATTTGCCCCAATATAAAAATCAGATGGTGGTGCTTGTTCACCATCTAACAAATTTTCAATACCTTCCAAGATACCTCTACCGAGATTTCTTAACGCACCTCTGTCATATCTTGGTTTATATTTATTATAGTCAATACTATTGAATAGTAGTGACCTTTGACCAAAACTAGTGTTATTTAAAAATAACTGAGAAGGATTTGTATCATTTTTTAGTAATCCAAAAAACTTACCTATAGCAGTTTCTCTAGGGTCTTTACCACCACCAAATGCAGATGTTATTTGATTTAATGCCGTTGGTCTCCACTGAGCCATATCCTCATCAAAATAATCACCAGGGATAACTGAAGACGGATAATATGTTCCTGAAAGTCTAAGTAAAAAATCGGCACCTGCAACAACTGGATTAGCCGCAACTGTAATTCTATAATTTAAATCTATTAAAGGTCGTCGACCTGCCGCTACTTGTTGTGCAAAAACAGGGTCTTGTAAGGCTTCTGTTAAATTTTCTCTGCCCGATGTATTTCTTTCAATTTCTCTGTCAATCCTATATTGAAACGCGTCCCTTAAAAAAGTTGCTGACAACTGAGCTAACATACTATCTTGAGATACACTTCCATCTGAACCTTGTGGGTTATCACTTCCTAAAATATCATATGGAGAATAAGTAGATGGTACAAAACTTATTGGGTTTGGATTCGCATAAAATGTGAACGTTGGGACAAATTGTATATTATTAATCGTCTCCAAAAATACCTCGTCAAAAGAGTATTTGTTAAGGGATGGGATGTTTTGTTCTGCCGAAACTTGTGCAAAACTTGGCCAACCTTGTCCCACCAAACTTTGTTCAGGTAGTGAAGCGTCCATAACAGTATATTCACCCCCATTAGCATTTTGAACTAATGGTTGTGATTGTGTTATAGTAACCCCATATCCACCTTGTGGTCCGTATTCATTTAAAACATAAAGTCCGTGGAATTGGGGTGGTATAAGATTTGAGGGTGGGTCGTCAATAAGTCCGTTTGGTGAGTCAACTACCGAAAAATTATTTTGATTATATTCATAATTTTGTTCGGCAACAGGTGGTGTGAACGCACCAGCAATAGTATATGGTTGTAAATTCCTTACAACTAGACTATCTCTAAATGTTGACGTATTTAAAAACGATAATGGACTATCTATTGGCATACATTAATAAATACATTTAATCTATTTTTTATCCAAAAGATTCTCTTTTGTAATAGTCCATTTGTTTAATAAATTGATTTTTAAATTCGTTTGAATACACAATATTACTTAATGCGGTATTAAATTGTGTTGCATCTAATTTAATATTCATTTCGTGAGTATGTTTTACCTCCTCAGTTTTTGAGGTCGTTTGAGGGTTCGTATTAACCGCTATGTTTGGTGACGCTAATATTTTATCTTCAGGGTCAATCATTGTTGCAAATTTACCCTTAATATCTGAAACCATAATTCCATCTTTATTTATAAGAGCATCTTGTACTTGAGTTACAGGTGGTGTTATTGTTTGAACCTCATTAGAGGTTGGGGAAACTTTGTTAATCATATCCTGTACTACTGATGGTACTTCTATAGCCTTTTGTCCAGTGTGTGTTTGTTCATATTTTTGTCTAGCCTTTTCGTATTCTTCAGAAATATTAATTTGTGATATTTTTTTAACAATTTCTTTAGAACCGTCTACCATATTATTTGCAACCTTACCTAACGCATCAGATAAGGATAAATCACCATTTTTTAAAGAAGTAGATACATCACTTAAAGACGATGTGACAGAATTAATACCCTCTCTTAATCCTTGAGTACTAATTTGTTGATTTATAGTATCTAAAACAGGTGTAAAAGCCCCTCCAATCATTTCTTTAATTCCAGTTAAAACATTACTAGTTGCTGCGGCTCTTATTGGTTTATCAGTCAATAATGCCGTGTTATTAGCAACCTCTTTCAACAAACCATTAGCGTCAATTTGTAATTGTTCAATTGTTTTAGAAGCATTTTCTTGAGCCTTTTTTAACCCCGCCATGTCATCAATACCTCTACTTTTATCAACAGTTAAGCTATCAACAGCCTTTTTTACATTTTGACCTAATTTTTCATCATAAATTTCAACTTCAAATTTACCAGTTTGTTCGTTAAGTTGAGCCATATTAGCAATCAACTTTCGAGTATCATCAGAGGCAAATTCATCGGCAGTTGGGAACTTAATTTGACTCATTTTTTTACTTAATTCTGAAGACTCAATACCTAAATTTAGAAATTCATCGGTTGTCATATTAACTAATTTAGCAATTTCCCTTACCTCTCTCCCCGCACCTGGCATCATCTGGAATCTTCCTTGTTCTTTATTAAACTCAACATATCTTTGGGAAAGTTCAATAAGATTTTTCTGTAGTTCTTCAGGGTCATTTTCCGCCATATTCATTAATGATATTGGGTCAAGTAATCCACTAATTTGGACTCCCATCCTTTGCAATCCTGCGGCTAAATCCACTGCTTGTTGCGGGTCAAATAACTTCTCCGCAAGTTGTAAAGTGTTTGACATGTTATATTTCAACATCACAGCTTCAGCTGCCATTTTGGCCATACCTTGGACGCCATTATCAAAATTATATAGATTTAAAGTTTTAACATTTTTTTCGAGTTCATCGTAAACAGCACCTGCGGACACCCCAATTGACAATGCGTTTTGTACTATCTTTTCACCTTGGGTTACTACCCCATTGGCACTATAACCTAATTTTGTAAAGGTGTCGTATGCTTTAGATGCTTGAGCAGTTGCATCCTCACCAATTCCTTTAGTAATATCACCTAATGCTAATAATTGACTATATTGTTGTTGTTGTAATAGGAAATTAGTTTTTTCAATTCCTGTAATGTTACCCCTAAGTTTTTGTAAATCAACTAATGTAAATCCTAGTTTTTGTGCAGCGTCCGCGGCACCAAGTATATTTTCCCTAACTCTATCAGCATTTGCTGCCCCACCCCCTAATTCTTTGTTAAAAGTAATTGAAATTTCTTCAAATTTATCGAAAGTTTCAACAATTGTTTTACTTATACCATCTAATTTAATACCTAAGGCATTAATAGCATCACTTAATGGTGTTATATTATCAAGTTTGTTTTGATTTAATTGACTACCTCCTGTATTATTATCTGTAGATTGTAACATAGTTTTTTTTAAATAAATAGATTCAAATTAATTTTCCTTTGGTTTACTATCCTCTATATATTTGTCAAGTAAAAATCTACGTGTACTTACTGGCATGGTCATAAAATCAGAATACGAAATTCTTAAAAACCTAGCTAAATAATAAAATTCTAAATTTTGATTTTGTCTATAATCAGAAGAAAGGGCGAAAAAACTCAACCCCAAAGAGAATATTAACAGAAATCTCTTTTCCTGACGGGGTAATAACTTGTCTTCTTAAATCCAATTTAGGTTCATTCTTATCTATATAATTTTTAATATACTTTGAATCCATGATAGGCATAGATTCAATAAATTTAGATATTAATTCTCTGTCAGTTGAGCCGTCAACCGAGACAATCATTTTATTTAATCTCAATGTTTGTTTTGGGGCGATTCTACCAGGAGGATAGGATTCAACCATTCGTTCAATTTCTTGAGTATCCCCTAAAGTGAGAGGTCTAATTTTTACACTATTTCCTGATTTTGGTAGTGTGATTTGAAATGTACCGTCTTCATCAGGTTCAGCATCAACATCTGTAGAGTATAACTCTGTTAGATATATTTCAGTTGAGAACTCTTTACTAGTATCGGGGTCAGTTGCGGTAATTTCATACGTTGGTCCGAAGGAAGTGTTTCTTAAAAAGATAAGAATCGCTTCTACATCACCATTTAATAATTCTTCAGGACGAATATCAGGTTCATATATTTTGTTTCTCAAAAGTGTCATAACAACACCTTCACGTAAAGTACCACCTGCCATCAAAATATTTTCATCTGACGCAGTTAAATAACCAATTTTTAATGTTTTCTTTTTATTCTTATAGAATTTACCTCTAGATGGTAGAGTTACCACGTCGTGAGGCAAGTTAAAATTCATTTGTCCATATTGAGCACTTTGGTCCATAGTCTTTTTTTAGATAAAATAAGTTTGAAATTTAAAAAATCAATCTTTCTTATCTTTTTTGTTGTGTCTGTTTTCAAATTCTTCTTCTGTTTCAAACACTTTACCACATTGTGGACATACATACTCGGTATTACCTGAAAAAAAAAGTTCCATACACATAAGTATATGGAACTTTAATATATAAATCAATGAAAAATTTTAGTATACTAAGATACAACGGTCGGGTCTAAGTGTTGCAGTAATTGAAGCAAGTGCGTCTGAGTTGTATGCCAAGTTATCAAAGTTTACGTTTGATAGGAATGTACCTTGGAGAATCCATTTTTCAACCACAACTCCTGTCGGGTCTAACAATTCTAAATCAACGTCTTTTTTATAACCTGCAGCATAACCCATACGACCTGTAACAGATTCTGCATGTAAACGTACCCACTCCATAAGTGCTTGGGCTGCAGACGGTCCAATTGGGTCACGGAATTTAACATTAATAGTACCCCACGTAAATCTTCCTGCTACGTAAGTAGATGTGTTTAGAAATTGGATTTCAACAGGATTAATGGTAATTGCAGGTCTCGATGTCGATTCCACAAACCATTCGTTAATTCCTAATGAAGAAGGAAATCTCAATATAAATCTATTTTGTCTTTTGGGTTCGTAAGGAACCGGCATTTTCATCAGTAAATCTGCCATTGTTTTAAGTTTTTAATTCGTTTTATTATCTATAAATAGTGTTGTTTATTTTTTTTTCTATTTACTTTCATTTATTTTAGAAATATTCTTATAATAGAATTAGTACTAGTATAATATATTAATTATCTTTTTTAACTTTTACTTTCTTACCAGTTTTAGTTGAATATATATTTAAACTTTCTTCATCACCAAAGTGTTTCTTAATAGTTTCTATATTCTTTGGGTCATCGTCAGAAAATCCAATTTCAACTGATGGTAAAAAATAATTTTTAACTTTTTTCTTTAAAAAGGCTTTTTTCCCCAACTCCTCGGATAAATCTTTTACATAACGAATAAATTCGTTTAGAGCAGTTACTTTTAATTCTTCTGGAGAAGCTGCAGAACCTTGTCCATAAGTTACCGGGTAAAATTTACATAGGTCTAAGTATTCTTTGATGACTTCCATGTCTGTAAGGTCTTCAAAATCGGCTAAATCCCTATATTTTCTTAAATTTTTCAAACACTCGTTAAAATCTATCCCTCCCTTACTAGAGATTATTAAATTAAAACAAGATTCTTTGAGTGTATTTGGGTTGTGACCTCTAGCGGTAATGATTGCAAAAATGGAACCATTATTTATACACTCCACAAAATCATTCCATGAAGGTCCAGTTTCGGCCATAAGTGAATCGATTAAAAATTTATCGTCACCCTCAATTCCAAATTCTCTAAATGGGTCTTTTGCAAATCCAACGATTACATGACCCTCATACTTAAATTCTTCTTCCCCAATTTTACTTCTATATTTAGCAAAATCGTGAGTAGACATTCCAACCTCTTCATTATCAGAATTAATTAGAATGATTTTTGTAGGCATATACATAAGATTGTCATCCCAATCAAATGCGTAGTATTTCATGTCAGGAGTACCTCCCTCCGAAATCTTTTCTGTAAGAAATCGGAGGGGTTGGGTACTGATTTTATTTTTTATTTTCATAATTAGATATTATCAAATGATGCTCCTGTTGGTGTAATCAAGAATTCGATGTCGATGAATTCTAAAGATTTGGTTGGTTTTACATAGATTTTACCAACTAACTGATTTCTGTCTAGGTCTTCAGCTGATGAAGAAACCGTTACACGGAAATCATACAAACCTCTATCTCTTCTAATCGAATCCAAGATTGGGTTGACTGCGTCTAAGAAATCTTGTCTAACCTTTTGGTCATTTTGTTCAAACAACAATCTTACTGAAACTGCAGAAATCAACTTACGTGCCTGTAATAACAATCTTCTTACATTCAATCTGTCTAATGCAGACTCTCTGATTTGTAAGGTCTTGTTACCCCAAATTACTGTTCCAACATCCGAGAATGTTGCGATAGGATTAATTCTACCTTTGTACAATGTATCTCTATCTTCTTGAGTTAATTTCTTACGTGCTTTGATTGCATTTACAAGACCACGTGTGTAACCCGCAGATGCAAACCAAGGGAATGAGATGTTATCAGTTAACGCTAAGTTTCTACAAACTTCCGCTGTTGGTGGGATGTAGATTTGAGTGTTGTTAACAGTATCACGAGTCAATACCCAAGGATAGTAAGTAGCGGTGTAGTTAGAATCGATACCTGCCTCTTCCAAACTATCTACAACATCTTGTGGGTAAAATAATTCGTCAATAGTGTAAGTAGGTGTAAACAAGTTACTATCTGGTGTTGTTAAGATGTAGATAGAATCCGCTCTATCAAACTCAACCATATCGATAGCTTCCTCAACAAGATTACTATTATTCACAAAATCAATACCTGGAGTTGCAAACACGTTAATATTTGTTGCTTCAGGGTTTTCAAAAGTTCTAATACCCATTAAGTATGCGTAGTAGTCAGTATTTGCCCAATCTTGAGTTCCGTCACCGACACTGATTAATTTGAATGAACCATTACCAGTTGCTGTTGGGAATCTTAGACTTGGACAAGCTCCCCATAGGAAACCTCTTTGGCCAACTCTAAATATGTCTCCATTGGTACGATATTCTCTGTAGATGTCCCATCCGTCAAAACCACCTTGTACTAAGAAAGTAAACTTACGAGAGAATAATCTGTAGTAAGGACTACTTGGATTGGTTGGTTCTGAATTAAAGGATGCTGCTCCGACTTCAAATGCCGATTGACCAGATAATGTATAACCTGAAGGTATTGTTACAACAGTTGCCCCACTATCCATATGGAAACCTTTAGAAATGTAAGCCCATTCGTCACCACTAGTGTCGAAACAAGGGTCGATTGGTCCACGTTTTCCTTTATACATATAGTAATCTAAATCATAACCTACTGTGTCAGAAACACCTAGATATGTTCTTCTTACGTTGTCACCACCTGCTGGTACGGCATCATCACCACCTGCTGTTGTTCCAAAAGGAGGATTATAAATGATTTCACCAGGAGTAAAGTACTTTGTTTTAAATACTGGAGATGGAGTTACCGCACCTTCGTATAATCTGTTTTTAAATCCTTCAAAACCACAAGGTACCGCATCAATAGGTGCGTCAATATTGTAGTCAATCATGATAAATTTAGAATTTAACACAAACTCACCATCAGAAGAACCTACTTTTTTAGCAATGTAGTTATTCTGTCCTGGGTCCATACCACAATTAGTGAATTTCTCTAAAACAACTGGTGCGTCGTCAGTATCATAGAAATCTCTAACAACTAAATCAAATGATTGATTTGAGAAAGACACGTTCAAAATTGAAACTTTGATTTGGTAGTTAGCCGAATTACCATCAGCAATTGATATAACTCTGAAAAGTTTGTATACATCATTACCACGTAATTCTGAAACAACCCAAGGTGAAGTTGAGGATTGGTATTTTTCTAAGTACCAACCAATTGAATTCAATTCAGTATATCCTTGTCTGTAACCAGGTAATGCGACTAGTTCAGAACTAATACCACGAATATAACCTTTATTATATGCGTCATTAAGTAAGAAACTATATTTCTCTTCAACCATTAATGGGGTTGCTAATCTAGGTTTAGTAAAGTTACCATAACCTAATACCTTCTCAATTGCTGTAGAATCTGTCGAAGACATTGAAACTTTGAAGTTAAAGTTCGCCCCGTCGATTGTAGAACCAGTAATTGCAAAAGGTGAGAAAGGATTTAAAGTTGCCGCAGAATATGAACCACTAAAATCCAAACCAACATCAGATGTACCACTTACTTGGTAAGTAGGTCCGTTGTTAGTTGAGGTGTAGAAACTAAAACCTCTTGACCTTAAAGTTGCAATCACCATATTATGATATTCTTCATAAGTTTGACCAGTCATCGGGAACAAATATCCGACAACATTTCCAGAATAACAAATATTTGGAATATTTGGTGTTGAAGTTGGTGTTGCGGTAGGTGTTGGTGTGACATCACAAGGGTTAAAAGTAGATGTTACAGTAACAGTTGGTTCTGGTGTTGTAGTTGTAGTTACAGGAAGTTCTTCTAAATTTTCAATGATGAAAAGATATGAAAAACCTGAATATCCATTATTTGTTGTTGGATTCCACAAAGCATAATACCAAGTATCATTATAAGGTGAGGTAAAACTACAATTGTATGAAGAGTTACCACTTGTTCCAAGATAGTTAGTAATGTTTGTGAAACCAATACCTGTATATGCGTCAAACACATCACCAGGTATAATACCCCAAACACCTAGTGAATCACCACTTAATGTTGTATCTGCCAAAATTCCTTGTACAAAACCTTTCATATCGTCGAATAAACTAGAAGTTCCACCATCAAACTGAGTGTAAACATTGTTTATTCTTGTTTGGATTTCACTAGGGAAATCCTCTAAAAATGCAAATTGTGTTAAATCAGCTGAACAACCAGAGAAACCAACATTGATTTCTGTAGTTCCTGTTATAATACAATTTGTCTCACAAATTGCTGGGTCAACACTAAAATTAGGAGATGTTGTACAACTATAAGGATAACCTACAGTTGTTGAGTCAACATTTGCAATTGTTTTAATTGACCAAGATGGTCCAGCATCATAACCAGACAAACCTAATACTCTTGTAACAAAAAGTTGATTTGATTGTTGTAGGTATGCCTTAGCAATGTAAGACATCTCATACTTTGGGATTTGTGTGTTTACGAATTTTTCGGGTGTTGTTCCTCCAAAATAAGTTTGGAATTCATCATAGTTTGTAATAAAAATTGGTTCAAAAGCAGGTCCCTTAACTGCCTCACCAACTAGACCTAATGTTGTTACACCAACACTAGACGTTACAAAACTTAAATCTCGTTCAGATGTGTATACACCTGGAGAAACGAATACTTTGTTTGCTGTTGCCATTATTTAATTTCTTTCTTAATTTTATTTCTCTATAAATATTACCTTTTTTTTCAAAAAACTTTACTTTTTGGATGGTATTTATAAATTGGAAGAATTTTTTCTACCTTTTTTCTACCTATGGAAAAGAAAATAAAAAACATAAAAATATCAGTTGAGTCACATTCATTACTAAAAAAGTATTGTGAAAAAAAAGGGTATAAAGTTTATAGGTTCTTAGAAGAACTAATACGGAAAGAATGTGAAGAAGAGAAAGATTTGTATGGTGAGAATTAAATTAAGGTGTTTTGGAATTTAATAGTTGAAGTCAGAGTATCGTCTGTTCTGACAACATCAAACCTAACACTATCACCCGAATTAATCTGTATAAAATTTACATTTGACCCGTAATATAGGTTGTTTATATAAACTTCATAACTTTCAATATTATCACTAGTCAATAATTTTAAATCCACACGTTCTGGAAATAAATCACCCAAAGAATTAACACCTAAAGGAAAATTAATATTTTCATAAAATCTATTAGGATTATAGGGCGGAGTTCTTTTTCCTCTTGTCTTACGGTCAGTTTGAAATTCAAATAATTGTAAAACTCTTGAAATACCAGGTTTAACTTTAAATTCATCCTCGTCAATCAAAAAACCTAACATAGTAAAATCATAAGATACTATGTAATACTTTCTTTTTTCAATTTCCATTACAGATTCGTCAGAAACATTATCCCATACTATTGGAATATAATGTCCTTTCACTTTGGTATAGGCTTGTCTTGATGAAAAGTTCTCAAGAACCACTTTGTTTAATTGATTTACTTCACGGACTCGATTACATATAAATTTTAAAGTATATTTTATATCAATAGGAATTGGTTGTGGTATTTGATAAACATCAACACCACTTCTTTGTCCATCAAAAGTTGGGACGTAGGCGTAAAAAAATTCTTTTCTTACTGGTATCGTATATTGTAATGATGGATTTGTACCATATTTCATATCATTTGACCTGATGACCGTAACAAAAGGAGGTGAAGCATTTTTATCTAAGTCTTGGAATTTCCAAGTCTGTGTAAATTGAGCCCAATTTTGAGTGGTAACGATAATATCGACTACAGGTACAGATTTTCCATCAACACTAAAACCTAACTTATTTTTAACAAAATCTAAAAACCCTCTATCTAAATCAGCATGTAACACAGACTTTGGTAGAAATGTACCATCTTGTTGGATTTCTTCCAACATTTCTTGTCGTCTAGCTAACCCTACTTTATTTGGGATTAAATCAATATTTTTTTTAATTTGTTTAGAAAATCCCATGTTATTTAGAAATGATTTCGTTTATGACAAATAATTTGTTTTTCAAATTAATCATATCAACTTCTTTAGCGTTGAATACTGGTGTTTCTGTATCTTTGTAAACAAATGAATCATGTTTATACGGGTTATAGGTTACAACTCTCGTTGATGATTCCTCAGGTAAATTTTCACATGGGTATTCACAATAATCGATTAAATCTCCGATTACAAAAGCATGTACATTTTTTTGTTTGTCGACTCTAACTTTTTCTCTACCACCTTTTCTTACTCTAAACTCAACATCACCTAATTTAACATAATCAGCGTGAAGAACTACTTTAGTTTTATATACTACAGAAAAAGTATGTAAATGAAGGTTATAATATACTTTTACTTTCTTACCTATAAAGTTTTCATCTGAATTATTATGACCACATTTATGACAAATGTATGGGTCATTACCCCCCTCACTTAATTTCCAAGACCAACCACACTCTTCACACGTAACTTTATTAGTGTTAAGTTTTTCAGTTAATATACGTAATTGTTCTTCTGTTAATAAAATGTTCATAACCCTCTAAATTCATTATTTGTTACAGGTGCACATATTATTGTTCGATAATATGGTTTATATCCACCATAATTATGTTTGTTATCGGATGTGACCCTACCATCATTGGATACTGTATAATATCTAACTCTATTTTCAGTTTCATAATAACCAATATAATCACCATACTCAATTTCGGTACCCATCAGTTCTAAATCCTTAATATAAACACTAAGTTGCATAGTACCAGGTTCGAGTTGTTCAATTTTTGAGTTACCCAAATATTTGTTTTCAGTCCCCAAAATTTTAACATAAGCTTTAAATTCAATTGGAGGGTGAAATTTAATTCCGTCTTCAACGGTTTCCCCATAAACATCATCTGTGTTAGTTCTATATCTATCTACTTTATATAGAACACAGGTAAAATTCATATCACCATGAAGCCATTCTTGACCCATCTCTAATTCTAGGTTAAAGTCAGAATCACCAAAAAATTTACCTAATCTTGTTATTGGAACTTTGTTTGTCATAATCTATATACTTGATAAATATCTACTTTAAAGTTATCTTTATACTTGAAAATATAATATTATAGAATCTCCGATTAAAATATCTGAAATTGAAGCTTTAGAAATTCTCCAAAATTACTCTGGGGCTAATAACTACATTTTAAAATTAAAACAACAACAATCGGTCAATAAAAAATTTTACCCTACTAGGGCTCAAACCGATTATATTATTAATTATCACACTAAAGAACCAAAAGTCGCTAAAAGGTGGGTTGAAATTGATAACTATTTTGCAAAAAAATTAGTTGAAGATAACCCTTTCATATCTGAACCTGAGAAAATTTATGTTGAAAAACTTTTGGTTGAGAAAGATAAATCATTCCACATTTGGGGAAAAATTCATAGTGGGGATACGCTCCATGATTTTTGGGTTCCTAAAGCGGCAATAATTAAAGAACCAAAAAAAAATATTGTAAATGTAGATTATTCCAAATATGATAATCGACCCCCACTTAGTCATCAAAAAGAAGCTATAGAAAAATTTTTAGCATACGATAAATTCATATTAGCCGATGATATGGGTCTCGGTAAGACAACCTCAACAATAATTGCGGCTTTGGAGAGTGGTGCTAATAAAATATTGATAGTTTGTCCCGCGTCTTTAAAATTGAATTGGGAAAGAGAAATAAGGAATTACTCAGATAGACCTGTTTATATATGTGAAGGAAAAAAATATGAGGATGCGGATTTTGTGATTACAAACTATGATATTCTTAAAAATTTTCATAGTGAAAGAGAAAAAGAAAATTCATTAATATTAAAATCAAAGTTTGATTTGGTAATTATTGATGAGGCTCACTACATTAGTAATACACAAGCTCAAAGGACTAAATTAATTAATGATATTGTCTCAAACATAAGCAAAATATGGTTACTTACAGGTACTCCAATCACGTCTAGACCAATTAATTACTTCAATCTTTTACGTATGGTTGAAAATCCTGTTGCACAAAATTGGATGGCTTACGTTATCCGGTATTGTGAGGGATTCCAATTTAAGACAGGTAACCGAAAAGTTTGGAATGTAAACGGGGCGTCAAATTTAGAAGAATTACGTAATCGTATTTCTAAACAAGTTTTAAGACGATTAAAAACAGATGTTTTAGACCTTCCTGAAAAAATAATTTCACCTGTATATCTAAGATTACACTCTAGACAATATGAAGAATTTATGGGTGAATACTATGATTGGTATACTAATCGTGAGAATGAAAATAAATCAGTTGCTTTACAATTTTCTAAATTAACTAAGGTTAGACAAATAATTGCTGAAGAAAAAATTACTCATACCATTGAGGTTGCTGAAAATATTATTGAACAGGGTAAAAAAGTTATAATCTTTAGTAATTTTACAGAGCCGTTAAAGAAAATTTATGAACATTTTGGAAAAAAAGCGGTCTATCTAGATGGAACAACGACAAAACCAGCTAGACAAAAGGCCGTCGATGACTTCCAAGAGAATGACAAAGTGATGGTATTTTGTGGTAATATTAAAGCCGCAGGTGTTGGTTTAACATTAACTGCAGCTGAGGCTGTAATTATGAATGATTTATCATTCGTACCATCTGACCACTCACAAGCGGAAGATAGAGCTTATAGATATGGTCAGAAAAATTGTGTTTCAGTTTATTATCCAATCTTTGAAAACACAATTGAAGGTATTATTTATGATATTCTAAATCGTAAAAAAAATATCTTTGAAACTGTTATGGGTGACAATATTGATAAGACGGATATGGTGTTTGAAATTATGAATCAAATAAATTCTAATGAAAAAAGTTAAAGTTTAGATTATTTATCGTATATTTGTGCCTTTATGAAAAAGATAGAAGAAAAAATTGATTTGATTGAATCTCAAATCAATGAAATCGAGTTAACCAAGAATAAAGATTTCTTGTTGACCGAAATGAAAAAAATTGGGATTGAAAAATTACCCTACTCCTACTCAGCCTTAAAATCATTCATTGATTCAGAAACAATGAATGTTCACTATAACAAACATTACAAAGGATACGTAGATAAATTAAATGCTGCGTTAAGTAAGAAAAAATTTGGTGATATGGATTTGGAACAGATTGTTAAATCCATTAGTAAATTTAGTAAGGACGTTAGAAATAATGCAGGTGGTGCATACAATCACGCATTATTTTGGAAGATGTTATCACCAAAACCACAAAAACCTAAAAAATTGGTTTTAGCAAAAATTAACAAAGATTTTGGTGATATTTCTTCTTTTAAGAAAAAATTTAACCAAATTGCAAAGGAAAATTTTGGGTCAGGCTGGGTTTGGTTAATTGTTACCGATAAAAATAAATTAAAGGTCGTTACTACACCAAATCAGGACAATCCACTAATGAATGATGCTGAAGACAAAGGGTATCCAATTTTAGGATTAGATTTGTGGGAACACGCATATTATTTGAAATATAGAAATCAAAAAGATGACTATATTAAAAACTTTTGGTCAGTTGTAAATTGGGAATTTGTTGAAGAATTATATAAAATGAAAATGGAAACTAAACTTAATGAATCTGTCATAACTCGGACATTGTTAGAACAAGAAGAAGATATCGTATTAAGTATTACCCCACAATATTGTAATGGTGGTGAGACTAACGTGATTTCAAAAATTATATTTGATACTAATCTAGAAAAAGACCAAAGGTCAAAAAGACAAGAGACTTGGAGGTCGATGATGTCAAATGGTATTCAAGAAATTTTAAAAAATCACTTCCCAGAAAGATGGGAAAAACCTAGTCCTCTTCATAAACCAGGAGTCTATAGAGTACAGAATGGTATTAAAGTCAGGTCATTACTTAATAATTTGACATCATCATATACAGCACTATGTGTTATTTATAAATTCATAAATGATTATCTCCGTCTCACTGACCAACCTCTTTTGGACTTTGATAGAGATAATTACGAAAAGACCACTTCAGAGGTGAAAAGATTTTTGTCAATTATTGATTCACTAAGAGGATATATCTTTAACCCAAGTACTGAAATTAATAAAAAAATTGGGAATGCTCTTAAATTCTCTAGTTGTGAAGGTGACCAAAACGAAAAAGTTGCTTTACAAATTTTAATTGAGAATTATGGAGAGGGTTGTGCTAAACTAGAATCAGGTTTAGGGTTGACTAAAGATATGATTGGTGGGATTGATTGTATATTAAACACGGATGAAGGTGAAAAAACCGTACAAATTAAACCATTTAGAGCTCTAAAAGAAGAAAACTCTGAAATACATGTTTTAGGTGCCTCTTCAGTTAAGGACCATTCCGTTGACTTGTATATGTTCGTTGATAAGGACAACGGAGTCTTACAAATATTTAAGAACGAAGGTGTTAAGTTTGCACATAGAACATTTATATTCCCTAATACTTCACATATGGATAGTTTATCGGCTAAAAATCCTATTGAAAAAGTTAATTGTAGAATGTATCTTGTGTAATTAATAAATCGGCTAATATTTATAAAATAAAAGCCGATGTCTAAAATATCACAACCCGAAAGAAACAAGTTATTTACAAAAGTAAGACACTTACTTGGTGCACCTTTAAGAGGTATTGAATTGGAAGATGAACAGATGGACACTCTGTTAGAATTTTCTATTGATGATTATTCACAATATATACAAGATTGGTTAACTGAATCACAATGGTCATCATTGTATAATTTAAACTTGGATGAACAATCTTTGTCTAGAGCTTTTGTAACTAGAACTTTAGATTATGAAACAAGATACACTTATGCGTATTCAAAAATTGTTGGGTTACAAACTGGTGGTGATTGGGTTCTAAAGAAAGATTTTATAGAATTAAAAAAGAACCAACAAATTTATGAAATTCCTGCTGGTCGTGAACTTAATGAGTTACTTTGGTTCACACCATCAACACTGACAAATATTTTATTTGACCCTTGGTCTTTTGGTAGTATGGGTGGACCTGGTATTGGTGGACCAGGAGGATATGCACAATTAGGTTATAGTGGTTCATATTTCTTAATGCCAGCTTTTGACATGCTATTAAGGATGCAAGAGATTAATATCCAAAGACGTATCATTGCTTCTGAAATGACTTATCGTGTTACTGCATTACCTGATGGTAAAAAAGCAATACATTTAATGAATACTCCTGGTGGTAAGTTTGACTTTGGTAGTTCTAACTTCGTAAGTGGTAGAGTTTGGTATTGGTATTACGATGTGGGTCCCGCAGATAAAAATTCATGTTTAAAAGCTAATCCCGATATTATTAGAACACCTAATGATGTCCCATATGAAGAACTTACATGGGACGATTTAAATAACCCATCAAGACAATGGGTTAGAAGATGGTTTGTTGCATATTGTAAAGAAACTTTAGCAAGAGTACGAGGAAAATACAGTGGAAACTTGAAAACTCCAGATTCTGAATTAACTTTAGATTATACATCATTAGCGACTGAGGCTAAAGATGAAAAAACTAAACTTATTGATGAGTTGATTGGAACTGATGGAAGACTTACTAGATTAAAGCCTGAAAAGGTTATGGAGAGAGAAGCACAAATTGCCGAAAATCTTAACAAGTCTCTTAAATTCAGAGCAGCACCTCGTCAGATTTATGTAATTTAATGTATGTCAATTATTAAGACAAGACCTGTTGACCGGGTTATTAATGGTCAAATTATTACTGGTTCTGAGGTTACCTTAGTATCAGAAACGTATTATGTTTGTAATGGTGAAAGTGTGGTAATTGTTAAAAATACACCATTCACAAAAATAAAATTAAATTCACTTAAAAACGACAGAGTCACAATTAAGTGTCTGACAAAAGTTTTATTACTTCCAGATTTCGGTAAAATAGATGAGATTTTTGATGAAATGGAGTTAGAAAATGGTGCTAGTGTTGAGTTAATATTTGCAATTGGTAACTGGTATATCCTATCATCAGATGGGTTGAAACAGTCTTAGACCATTTCTTCCCACCCTTCTTCAGCTAACTCATAGATATATTCAGGGTCAATTCCTCGTTTTTCCCAATATATTTTTTCTTGTTCGGTTATTGTTAATAAATCATCAATACTATCTTGGTCTTCGGGTTCAAATGGAACCCCATTTATTAATTTACATTGTTCCTTTGTAAAGATACCTCTTTTACTTGGGTCATCAACAATTAAGTTATTTCTAACTTCTTCACCAAATACAATCAACAATGGTTCAATACGTTTGTTAAACGTTACTATAGCTCTTGGTACATTGTATTCACCTAATAAACTTGGATTATTTTCTACTTCTGTTGGATTCAAACGATAACAATTAAGCTGAATGATTGAATCAATACTATCATCGAGTATTTTACCAAATTCTTTTAGGTATTGTTCTTTGGTTTCATCTGACCAACCTTTTTTTGGTTTATTTACTTTCTGAACATCCCCATGAGAAGCCTTAACACCATTATTAACATAAAGAATAACCTCACCCAAACTAACGGCAATTTTATCTCTTATAGCCAATTCCATATGTGCCATTCTAGACATCTCATTACCAGCTTTAGTCTTTTCTTTTGAACGTTTACGATAATCATCCATAGACAACTTAACCTTTGCTCTTTGTGCGATTTTCATAAGTGGAATTTGTTTATTATAAATATTTTCCAAGTATTCATAATACCACTCAACAAAATCTTGACCATTACCTTCTAACAACATTTTAATTCCTTTGTCCAAGAAATCTTCAATATATAAAGGTAGTTTCTTACTTTTGATGGAATTACCTGTAAGTTTAATCTTTCCGTTGTGTTCCATTGTTGCGTAGTTCTTACGAGCAATGTTCATACAGGATTTCCAAGTCCCATCACAATCAAGACCCATAGCACCTTTCATAAACATATCGTTAAACTCGGCAACATCCGCATCATAACCTTTATATTCCTTACCTTCTTTAACTAACCAATTGTTACCCTTACCGATATACACTCTATCGTCCACACCACCTTCAGGTAACGAGAAGTTCATACCATCCGTATCACATACAAGAGGAGTATAACCTCGTTTCATAAAGAAACGTAACATCTGACGTAAGTATTGTCGTCCTGTACAAGTAATCTGTTCACCCATATACATATCACCCCAGTGGTATACTTGTGGTGCGGATAACGCTCCAAACATTGAGTTAATGAAAATCTTAATCGGTAATTGTTTGCGGTCATAAGATGTTGCTTGTTTTTTGTCAATATCCTGATATTCCTTAGCTAAGTTTTTATACTTGATACGGGTGTTACGGAAGTAATTTAACATTCCTTTCATCGCACCTGTAATATCGCAGGTTGGGAATACGTCATGAACCAACTGAATGGAAGGATAAAGTGACGAGAAGTCAAGTTTCAATACATCGGTTGAAAAACCAACCTTTAGTAGTCGTGACAACCCTCCAACAAATTCTGTCTTTTCATTCTTAGCAGGGATTGCTAACTTATGTTTATAAGACCATGCTCTCATTTGAATTTCCCATAACGTAGCGGTTCCCATAGTTGAGACCCTTTCATATGTTGTTGGAACCAAAGACGCAAGTAGGAATGAACCCTGATTGAATTCTTCGTCAACTGTCAGAGTTTCTTCCAAGTCATCGTCAAGATATCTCTCAACCAAATCATCACCTGTTGTTTTAATATATACGTTTGAATGTTTTGAACACGCTTCGTCAATTGTGGGGTCAATCCCCACTTTCTTATATTTACCATTTTGGATGTTCAACCAAAACGCTTCTTTCTTCGCGTAGAACGGACCGATATCTGTATGGTCAATGTATACACGGTCAGGTGCCTCAGCTTTAATATATTGAGTGATATACTTCAAACCTGCTGATTTAATAGATGAGTTAATTGCTTGAGCTCGTCTAACAGCATGTAATGTATCCACAACATTATAACCCCACATTGAAGTTTGGTTAAACCTTTCGACCTCGTTTGCCAACTTCAACATACTTTCAGATTGTTTGATTGGGTTCATTGGATTGAGGGTTTTTGCTATTTTCTTAATATCCAACTTTAACGCTTTGGCTCTTTCAAATATCCAAAACCAGTCAAAGTTGAATCCGTTGTAAGATGCGATAATACTTGGTTTGAGTTCATCTATTGTGTTGAAAAATTTGATAATACCTTCTCTTTCCTGTTCTTCAGTTGAGCACTCAATTACCTGACTAAAACCTTTATTGGTTTTCATCCCTATCATAAAAATACGACCATCCTTTGGTTCTAATGCGGTCGTCTCTAAGTCAAATACAAACCTCGTGATACTATTGTAATCGTCAAACCCCTTAAACAATCGTTTCTCTTTTGTGACTAAGAATTGTTCAACAGGTGGTAAAATCAAAACTAAACTTTTAGTTTTTTCACCCCAAGGGTCAACACCCCCCTCTCTAAAAAATTGGATTAGTGAACGATATCCGTTTAATGATTTAACCATAAAAGTTAATCCTCTCTCTAGTCTATCATTACCATCAGTTCGTAATTTTTCAATGACAATTTTATGTTTTGTCATTGCTTCTTTTTGCAACGCCTTTGATGATTGATAAAAGTTTAGTCCACGTAAATCACCCACCCAGGCAAATGGGATGAATGTATCTTTTTTAATAAGTTTTCCATGAATTGGGTCTTCAATTATTTTCCAAATACAATCTTTGACGTAATCGTATTCTACTCCGATGATGTACTTTTCATCGTCATTTCCTTGTAGGAAATTCTCAATTTCTTCATTTGTTATCATAAATTAAAATTTGGTCTATTTGCTTCCGAATTATAGGTCGGAATTTACCTTACATGCAAATATAAACAAAAATATTAATTTATCAAATTAACAACAAGCTTTGTCGGAAATAAAACTATCTTGTACGTTAATATATAGTTTTTCTCGTATTGGGACTATTAGGTTACCTTGTTCATTTCTCAATAAAAATTGACCTTCATACCTTCCAGGTTTATTTGTATCCTTTTCAGAGAATTTATAATAGATATAAAACTCTGTTGGGGTTGTTTCATTTAAGAAATTTTTAGATACAAATCCTCCTTGTTTGGATAGGAATTTAGGAATACCTGTTTCAGTATCAACCATAGAAAATAGAATAGTTGATGTCTCAATTAAATCCATAAAATTATGATAGTCACTTCTTCCATCCTTAACTACTTGCATTTTAAGTAATGGAAGAGTCGCACCCTTTTTAATATAAAATTCCATAACAATAAATACTACGATATTCAATTAAGATTCTTTTCTTAATTCTTTGTCATAGTGGTCAAATCTATTGTGTTCAGTAGGTGTTGCTAATAAAATTCCAGCATTAATCAAATTTTCTTTGGTCATTTGGTAAACGTGAGACATCCAAGTTTGTTCGTGAGGGTGAGCCCATTTAGTATTTAAAAATACTTTACGACTACCTTCTTTGGTCATAACCTGTGGCCAATTACAATAATAAACTTCCCCTGTTGCATATGGAACACCTTTATATGACATTATTTTATCATATTTTGTTTTGGGGGCGTTAGGGTCTAATCCTTGTTGTGGTAACTTATCATTCTCAGGAAAATATTTTTGTCTAACATTCTGAGGTACGTTATACCAACTCCATTGTGTTGAATTGTCTCCGAAGAATTCCGTGAAATTCAATTTAAGAAAATCAAAACTATTTTCTTTGGTTATCAAAAGACTTTTTGTATAAAGTCTATCTATTTTTCTAACAAACCCATTCTTACAATTTACATCGGGACCTGAATAGAAAAACATATCATCCTCAAAAAACATCATAAAATCGGAATCACTCTCATCAAAATGTTCCGCAATATATTGTCTACCACCACATATTCCTAAATTTGTATGGGGTTTATAATGAGTAAAACCATATTCCTTACATAGATTATCATATTCCATATAAGTTTCAGAGTTTGTTGAATTATTAATCAAATATTTTTTTGGAAGTTTTAGGAAGTCCTCGTCGTAGACCTCCATAGATTTAATTAATGTTTTAAATTGGTTTGGACTATTAAATGTTAAAACATATAAGGAACATTTTTTAATATTTAAATCAGTCTTAACTTGTGTTTTAGGGTCAAAAGTTTTTAAGTTTTCAAAAAATGGCCAAACTAATCCATTACCAGTAATTTCATAACGATGTATTTGATTTGGGTAATTGTGGGCAAGGATGGTGAATAAACACTCGTCCGCACCCATAAGACCTTCATTTATTGTTCTATAAAGTACATTATAATAATAATTGTTTATTTCATGTACTTGTTCTTTACTACCCCCAAAAAAACCACCTCGACACACATACTCAACAAAAGTAGTATTACAATATTGAGCCATTTTTTTTCTTTCAAATCCGTGAATTTCATCATTTGCAGTGTATGGATAACTGATAAAAGTAAATTTATCTACAAATTGTGTATATTCTGGTAACCTATCAAAAACTTTATCTGTTGTAAAATAACCAGGATTAACAGTTGACGTTATCCCACCATCAATCCAATAAAAATATTCACTTCTAAATGGATTAAGTATAGCCGTATCATTAACCATAAACATTTTACACATCATCATAGGATTGTAAAATTCTAATCCCGCTTGTGGGGAATCTTTTAACCACCCTGCAAAATTAAACCATTCAGGATTTGTTCTAATTTTTTGTAATTCATTAAAAAATGGAAACCACGTTTTAAAATCCTCTAGCTCTTTGAAATAAACAACGGTGTTATGTCTCTTACGTATTTTCCAAACCTCAGACTCTAGTGACCTTGGAATCCAAATACATAGATTTGCATCAGTTTCTAGTAATTCAAAAAATTTTTGTTTATACGTATCAAAACTACGTTGTGCCCATCCATTTAAGTTTTCCCTACCTAAGTCCCACAATCCGGTGACAATTGTAACTTTACTATTCATAATTAAATTATTTTGTATTTCCTAAATTTAAATAAAAACCCTCAAAAGACGATACAACATAAGTTTTTTCTGGGTCAATATTTGTTTTAAAATAAGTTCTCCATTTTTTTGGTAGTTCTTTTGCAATATCTGTTTTAAAGAACTGGTCATAATCAACAAATCCGTTATTTGATAAGTTTAATTTTTTATAATTATTTTTTTTAAGTTGTTCCTCTACAATGTTTGTAACATCTATTGTAATTTTTTCTTGGCTATGAAGACTGCGTCCTTCATCCCGTTGTTCATTAAAATATCCATATTCAGAACTAACCAACTCAATTTTTAAGTTTGATAAATCAGTTCCATCGTAAAAATATTTTGGTATTATTGAGTAGTGTGAGTCATAACAAAAATGAAAAAATTCATAGTATTTTGTGTCGTTTTTAAATTTATTAGACTCCATTAACCATGCTTCACACTGCCACCTAGAACCTCCCCAAAAATTCATAAAAGGGATGTTATTTCTAATATAGTATGCATTTACCCACCAAAAATTTCCCCAATACCAAAAATTGTGACAATGTACACCAACAATGTTGTAAGTGTTTAATTTTTCAAGACATATTTTCCATTTTTCAATTAAAAAATATTCAAGCATCTCAACCCAAGAATTTTCTGATTCAATTTTAAGTTCATCAATTTCAAAGTTTACAAAATTTTTGAACTTATTAAATACTCCTTTAGTGTGGAAATAAAGAATTTTGGCGTCCTCATATTTAAAAGATAGTTCATACACTTGATTAAGTGCTAATACACCTTCTCCATAATTTTTGAACCCATGAATAAAATTTATTTTTTCATATTTAATTTTAAGAGTTTCAACAATATTAGAGTATTCTTTTTTTTCGTCCGTTAAATATATGAAAATATCGTCAGCTTTCTCATATAACCCAAACAATTCTAATTTTCTTAATTGCTCCTCAAGTTTGAGTTGCCAATCATTAACCATGTAACAATGAGCAACAACAAAAATTTTAGAGTTGTCTATCATTTTTTTATTTTTTAACAATTATTGCAGTAATACTCCAATTAGGCCTTACTTTAACTATTTCACAACTTTTTATATTTTCTTCTAGATATTTTGTTTCAGATTCTGTTAAATAATCAGAAAAAATTCTACCTGTTTTTTGAAACTCTTCTAACATTTGTAAGGTCGTAGTTTTTTTAGGGTCTCCCCAATTACACCAAGCTTTTTCAGGCATCAGGGCTTCAATACTAGTATGTAAATCTTCCATCACAAATATACCTCCACTTTTAATTGATTTAAATAAAGTTGCTAAAGTTATTTGTTGGTCGTACATCCTATGACTCCCGTCATCTAGTATTACATCAATGTCAGTATTTTCTTCTGAAAACTTTATTAGTTCTTCTTTTTTAGACTGGTCCAAAAGTTTTATACTAATCCTTTCAAAGTTATTAAATTGTCTAATTGATTCTGGGTTATTATCTAAACCCAAAATTTCAGAATTAACAAAGTAATCGGACCAAACTTTTAATGAATTCCCGTCTAAAACACCAATCTCTACAAATTTTTTAATTTGGTCTTTTATTGGTGAAAAAGTTTTTTCATAAATCTTACTAAAGTAGTCATGTTCGTGGTGTTTATCCGTGGGATAAATTTCCGCTAATTGTGTTAACATAAATTTTGATGTATCTATTTTTATATTGAATTTATTTCGATAAATAACGTCGATAGTTCTGTATGGGGTATTACCATATGAGAATGCATGGAATATAAATTTATTCTCATTGTAATCTCTAGAATTTAAATCACCATTAGGGATGATTTTAAATTTAGTTCTATCGTCTAATCTTTCGCGTACATATTTTAAACAGGTTTGGTCATGCCAAAGTGCGTTTTTATAATGTGGATATTCTTCACAAACATCCCACCAATCACGCATAAATTTTTTAACAAAATCTGAATTTTTAACTAAGAATACTCCAGCATTAACGATTGAGGGTCCAAAATCTTCGGTCATCAATACCTCAAAATTACCATGAATAAATTCCTCAATACGTCGATAATTGTTACAGAAAATCGCATCAATATCTAAAAATAAAACATAATCTAAATTAGGATTTTTTTCTAACATTTCTAAAACTAGTTTAGGTTTATACCAAGTTGCGGCACGTCCCTCTAGTTTAGTTCTTATTTTTTCAGTATTTTTTTCTACAAAATAATAATAATGATTTTCTTCACAATATTTCTCATTAATAGCTTCAGTATACCTACCATATAATACGTTATCAGTATAAAATTGACAAACACCAATTTTTAAATTGGTGTCTGCACATATTGTCGTACTTTGTTTTTTAGGGGTTTTATCTAAGACTAACCATTTTTTACCTTTAAAATCAAACATCTCACTTATTTCGTTAAGGTCTATCCCATCGACTTCGGTAGTTTCTAAATTTAAATTATTAAAATTATTTTGAACCTCCCCGTCAAATTGGACAATTAACCTACCACCTTCCTGAACTGAATTAATGTACTCATCAATTAATTTGGGGTTAGTGTTTTTAAAAATGTCAACATTTGGAATAACTAATGTGTGAATAGAGTTTTTCCCAAAAGGACAAAATCCTCTGAAATCATAACTACTCCTCACTTGTCTTCCATAGAACTCCCAATTGTATTTATCTTTATTGTAGGCGTACCACATAGCGGTATATTCCCCATCACCATACCAAGTTTTTACAGGGGTGTGATTCCAAAAATTAACATCCGAGTCAATAATTACTTTTCGCTTCATCGGAATATTTTGGTAATAGTAGTCCAATACATCCTCAACAAAATATTGTCTTTTACCATTCGTATAATGAATAGTAAAAAATTTTTCACCTAGAATATATTGAGTACAAAGTAAATTTGTCGTTTTAACAACAAAATCTCCATTGTTAATGAATTCAAACAAAGCTTTATCTTCTATAGTTTGGTTTGTTAAATTTTCATGATTCACTAACCCACTACATACTCTTTTTGATAAGAATAGACCAGCACCACCACCTGAATTATTACGTAATACATCAGCATTACCTAATTCTTCTAAAACATTATCTAAAACATAATGATTCACATAAGACCCATCGTCAATTCTAAAAATATAATCAAATTCCTCATTTTTCAACACCCATCCTATTGCTTCTTTTAATCTTTCAAACATAAATGATTTAGTCTGCCCTTGGATTGGTGGATTATGGTCGTAAGTCTCAGGTGAAACACAATGTAATATCTTGTCTACTGGGTTGTATGTAAGTTTATCATTACCTCCATCAAAAAAAATAACTTTGTGACCTAATGACTCAACTTTAGGTACCCATGTCTCTAAACAAGACATTTTTCTTGTTAATGAAGCGTCAGATATTTTAATATGATTACCATCATATTTTTTACTAGTAAATGCTAAAAAAACTATTTTCATAAAAATTATAAATTCCCAGTGATTCGGTTACACCATCCTTTAGATTTAGAGTAAGGCCAAACAACCCAATATTTTGGTTGTTCTGCAGTTTGGAAGTCTCTCCACAATTTACAATACCCGTCAGGGTCACGCATTAGGTTATTAATTTCATTAATGTCTGCGTCTTTTCTGTATAAAGTATTATCTTTTTCATCGTGGAAAGCAACAACCCAAAATTCATAATCTTTTTCAGGTACCTGTGAAAACCCTAAATCAATACAATGTTTGAAAATTCTTGCAAAACTATCTTCCCATTCCTGTTCAGTACTAAACGTATTTGGATTTGGTGGATATTTTTTATCTAGTGTCCATTGTTGAACAGCTCGTTTACCAAAATGTAATCCTGCATATTTTTCATAGTCTCTTAAAGTTCTTTCAGTACCAAAACCAAAAACACCAAATTCTTCAGGATTATATTTTTCACCATCCATCGAGAATAATTTACGATTTTTTAAATGGCACTTGTTATTTCTTTCTACCCACTTTTTATCGTCGTCCCATTGTTTTGTTCTACCTTTACGGGTATACTCATGCCAAATAACAACTTTATGAGGGTGAAATAAATCATATCCGTGTGTATATGCTCTTGCCGCAATTGAAATTTCTTCTCCGTGAAAATAGTATTCAGGGTCGTGTTGAACTTCTTTTGAGAACTGTCCTACTGTAAAACAAAAATGTGCGGAATAAAATCTCGCAGGGATTGGCTCGGTCATTTTTTTCCATCCAGGGATTGTCTCGGGTAAAAAGAAAACCGCACCTTCAGGAATAAATCTATCAAAAGCCATTCTCCAAGGCTCTTTAATTCTTGCGGCAGGGTCATTATCAGGGTCAAAAGACGATACATAACCCGTTAATAAAGGTTTCTTATGTCCTTTCTCTTGGAGTTGTGTAATCATTCCAATTAAGGTCTCGTCCCAGTCCTTATCAAATCTCATATGAGAATCAACCTGAAGAGTATATTCTTCATTCTTATAGACTTGTTGTATAAGATTTCTAGCCCAACAAGCACCTTGTGATTCGTTATAAGGGATATCAATAATTCTAAAACGTTTATCTTTTTTATATTTTGTAAGGTCATCAAATCCATCATTTGGGTTGAATTGTCTAGCAATACCAAATCTTAAATTTTTTGGATTTTTTGCATTTTCAATGGCTGACTCTATGGTTGGGATTAATTGTGGGTCTCTATAAGACGCAATTTGGATAAAAATTTTCATAAAATTATTCTTTTATGAATAAAATTAAAAACTAATTGTTAAAATTAAAGACATTTTGGACATTCTTCTGAAATTGTTCCACTCACAATTTGATACTGATTTTCAGTCACTAAGAATGTGGAATAACCTGGTAAATTTTGATTTAAAACTGATTCTATATACATACAACAACCATCTATTGTAAGTATCATTGGTGGGGTTATTTCTTGGTAAGTTATAAAATTAAAGTAATACCCTCCACTACTATTATTTAAGAAATTTTCACACAATTGTGGGTCACAGACCTCACAACTCTTTGCTACGGTAAAATAGTTGAATGTTGGTGGCTCCGTTGTTGTTGTGGTTGTTTCAGGTATAATTAATTGACAATTTTGACCTTGGTTTATAAAGTACAAATCGTAGGTTCCTTCGTAATTTTCAACGTCAAATGTGTAAGGAATTATATGCGAACCTAAATCAATAGAACCACCACTTAAAGGATAAAATGTAATGTTTGCAACATCTCCTGAAAAAATTTGACTCTTTAATGTTATAACTGTTCCCATTTTACTTTATAAATTATTTACTAATTATTACACCTGTTGCAATATAATTAGACCCATCTCTTATTGTTATATTCCCACTATCCAAAACTTGAGGGGACCTACTAGCGGTTTCATCGTATATCAATATTCCATCCTCGTCTAATTGTGACGTGACACTTTCACCTGTGACCATATTTACTATAATTCTAACCACATCTTTATCCGTAACCATAAATGAACCACTACGACTAACATTCGTATTAACAACTTCTAACCCATTTTTTAATATTCTATAAGTATTTAACTCGGAACCTCCAGCGTCGTCAAATGACCAATTAAAATTATCTGTGGGTGGTAATGTTTCCATTGTTGCCGTAGGTGTAGGAGTTAATTCAGGTAATGTTGATGATGGTGTCAAAGTTGGAGTTTCTGTTAAGGTAGGCGTATTGGTAGGTGTTAAAGTTGGTGTACTAGTTGGAGTTTCAGTTAAAGTAGGTGTGTTTGTTGGCGTCTCCGTTAATGTTGGTGTGTTAGTAGGTGTACTAGTTGGGGTTTCAGTTAAAGTAGGGGTATTTGTTGGAGTATTAGTAGGTGTACTAGTTGGGGTTAGTGTGGGGGTCTCAGTTAATGTCTGAGTCAAAGTAGGTGTATTGGTTGGAGTTGAGGAATTTGTTAAAGTTAGTGTAGGTGTCGGTGGTGGGGTAAAGATGGTGTCGGCAGTAAAATTAAAACCTATCTCAATATTCTGAGGTGAGAATTGTAAATTTGTAAATTCTGAAGTATCATTTAAATTATAATAATCGTAATCGACTACAATAAGTGTACTTCCTGATAAATCGCCAGCTTGTATTGTAACTCCCGAACTAATAATTAGACTATCACCAGATAATGTGCCTAACACATGTTGGAATGATACTGATAAATCAAAATCTAGTGGTTCAGTTGTTACTAGGGTATATTCGGCATTTACAGACCCAGGGCTAATAGTTGAGGTAAAGATTACTTCAGTATTCTGAGGTACAAAATTTAAGTCATAACTTATATCGCAAATATTAAGTATTGTTGTGGTAGTTGTAGTAATTGGTTCAAAAGTAGTTGTGGTTGTTACAGGAATAAAAGTGGTTGTTGTAGTTGTTGATGGTAAGACATTAATAATACAGGTTTTATAAAATCTAATATAGTAAAAAGTATATTTACCATAAACCGATAAATTAGGTTCAATATCGTCACCATAAAAGGTAAAGGGGACTACTTGTTCACCCAAATCATAAACAGACCCGTTTAAAGACTCAAACGTAACTTGTGCAGTTTGTCCACTATAGTTTGTATCGAAAAATTCAACGTATTGTGACATAGTTAAAAATTATTTTCTGTGGCCAAACAAATTTCACCATTCATTTTTATTAATCTCTCCATATCTGTAAATGAGATATAGGCATTACCTTGTAATCCCCATCCCCTTCCCCAACTATTCTTTATTCTAAATAGTCTTTTTCTAGTATCAATTCCATTAATAACATAGGCGTGTCCACCAACAATAGGTCCTCCAATACGAATATTACCATTTCTATCAGGATAAAACATATTTCTATACCAATATGTCCCAGCAACTACGGGCCCAACATTTAATACGGTGTTAATTAGTGTGTTAATGTCAAATGCCCAATAGTAGTTTTTAATTCGGTTTGTTTGTTGTAAATACTTGGCACCAGCCCTAACAGATGTACCATCATAATTTTCTCCAGGCCACTCGTCAATCTTTTGAGACTCCTTATAAATTAATGTTGGGTGTACAATAGGTGGAGTACCTCCGTGTTTTACGGGACCATCCTCAATCCAATGTGCCCAAGAATATCCAACACATTGTGGTGTAATTCCTTGGTTTCCCCACCATTCATTTTGTTCCCAGTACCTAGATATGATTGGACTCTTATTAATTGTTATTTTATCTTTAATTAAGTAATTCTTATCTCTATTATCAATTGATATTCCCCTACCTAAACCAAACACTAACTCTGTAAGTCCTGATGGTGAAACAAAAACCTCACAACTTTGACTTTGAGCTGTAAAATTAAGGTTATATGTTCCTTCGTAGTAATCCGTAACATAAACATAGGGGATTATTTGTGAACCAATATCAATACTACCACCCGTTAATGGGTAGAATGTGATATTAGCAACATCACCTGAAAAATTATCACTTTTTAAAATTACTACTGACGGCATTTAAAAATAAATATCCAAATAAATGATTTATACCCTTTGGAAATACTTATATATTCTTTGACTTAATCTAATTCTTGGGTCATTTTCATTTCTACCTAGGGTTTTGTAGGGGAGGATAAACCCAAAACTTAAAAACACTCTTCGTGATTTAAATTCATTAGTCCAATGTTTGTAAAGAGATGCTTCAAAACAATATAAATCGGTTTCAGATATATTAAGTACGTCTTCTCCGATGAAAATTTGATAGTCTTCGGATAAGACACTAATATTACATTTATAATTAATATATCCGTCTATTGATGCATCATAATGGGGGGTTATCTTACCACCTGAGTCCATATCAACAACTTGTAAAAATATATTGTCTGCTGGGATTTCTAAAGTTTCAGATAATCTGCCAATAATGGACTCAATAAAATCAGGAACTTTAATTTTTAAAACCTGACTGACAGACTGAAAGTTTGTGATATAGTTTGTGTAACTATTATTTGAAATATCTATAATAGTAGATTTACCATTTAAATCTTTTGTGATTTCAGATAAGTGGTGATTTGGATTACCTTTATCCGATTCTAATGAATTTACCCATTCTAAAATTTTTATAACTTCTTCTTTAGTTATAAAATTTCGTATCACCTTATGATTTTCAATCCCCATTTGTTAAGAAATTCTTTTGGTCCAATTTCTAACTCCATTATAGATAAATTTTTTTTATTGTAAATCTTCATCATTTGTTCTTCAGACCCAGCCATTGTACAATACCAATGAGTCGCGGGTTCTTCTCCTGTTGGTGAACAAGGTATTTTCATTACATTTTTATTTATCCAAGCTTCTCTAACTTGTTCTACCTTATCGTTGTCTGTTAAAATGTTAATTCTCATAATATTATTTAATTGTTTTAAATTAATTATTAGTCCTTTATGATTATTTCAATTGGTGTGTAAAATAATGAATCTAAAGCATTAGTTAAATCAGTCACTCCTTTATTACTTAACACAATAAAACTATCAGGATTATTAATATTCCCTAATGAAACAAAAGAAATTATAAATTCGTCAATAGATTCTATATATTTTGATTGTGTGTTTACAATTGTATTATTTCTTGGGAATGTGTCTACAGATATTGGGTTAGTCCCCCCAGTATAGTAGCTTCCAGGAGAAACCTTCCCCCAATTAATTTCAAATCCCAAACTATTTTCTAACACTGAAACACAAAGATTACCTGACGAAGTAATTTCTGAGTAATCTCCCCAATAACTTGGGGTCTCCCCCGTGGCAATAAATACACATCCAGTTTGATTTATTACACCACTTTGAACATAGGCAATATTACTAAAATCGTCATTTGAAACATAGTCTGTAATTGTATAAGTTTCACCTATGATAAATTTTCCATATAACTGACTTGTGTCATTTGCAACTAAAATAGGTGTTTGAGTTAGTAATGCTCTATAAGTTCTATTATTTGTAATCCCTGTTACAGTTATATTACCATTAATTGTAAGGTCACCAACTATAGTCTGACCTGATAAATTATCTATTATGTATTTTGTTGCCATTTTTATTCTGTTATGTTTGTTATATTTAGGACATCATTTGAGTCGTAGTATGATAATCTTTGTCCGCCACCTGCCCTTGTAAAGATTTCGCAATTATAAAATCCGTAGACGTGAGTTGATTCTGAAAAATCAATAGATATTACACTATTACATATTCTATTCATTTGGAAATAATCTACAACAATGTTATTAGTAAAATTATCTCCAATAGTATTATCATAAAAATATTCTCCGATGTTATTATCATAGAAATTATTACCAATCACATTTCCTCTATATGAACCTCCGCCAAAACCAAAACCATCTAGAACTTCGTTACTATAAAAATTAGTACCTATTGTGTTATATGAAAATGAACCATAACAATTATTAAATTCAAAATAATCTCCGATATTGTTACTGATTGTTTGTCCACTCATATTATTCACGAAGAAACTATAACCAACATTATTATAACCAAATTCGGCAAATGTTTGGTTTGCTTTAAAATTTGTTTTAATATGATTACTCCAAAAATCCCCCTGAATGTTATTACCCTTGAATTCATTCATAATTTGATTGTTTTCAAAGGTAAGATTTAAATTGTCTGAATCTCCGATTGTGTTACCTTCAAACCCATTTAATATTGAGTTTTTATATATGTTTGAATATATATTATTATTATAAAAATCATTTAAAATATTGTTACTTTGGAAGTTATATCTAATTGTATTAGTTGCACAATCACTTCCAATACTATTCCCTACAAAATTGTATGACCCTATATTTGTACTAATACCAATCGTATTACCCCCAAAAACTTGACCGATATTATTTTCATAAAATTGGTTATATACAGTATTATTATTATAACCATTACCAATCAAATTACGATAATAGTTTGAATAGCTTTTATTGTTGTTATAACCATTGCCGATGTCGTTATTATAAAAGTCATTATAGATTTTATTATTTGCAAATTGGTTACCTATTTCATTATTTTGAAAATCTCCATTAGTCCAAGTGTTATCTTCAAAGTTATTCCCAATATTGTTTCTATAAAAAGAACCACCAATTAAGACATTATAGTTAAAATCACTACCAATTCTGTTATTATTAAAATTCGCAGTTATATAATTATTATTGAAGTTTTCCCCGATGATGTTTCCATCAAAATCATCATTTGTTGAGTTGTTATAAAAACTATCACCTATTTGATTATTGTCACAATCGTCATTAAATGTGTTATTATATGACCTATTTCCTATTGTGTTGTTTGTGAATGAACCACTAATAAAAACGTTGTTTGCTAAAAGAAAATCTCCTGAGCCAAGCTCAATATATATATTTGAGTGGTTACCAATATAATTGTTAACTGCGGTTGTCTCATTAAATGTAGTATATTCGAAAACCTCATTCACCCTTATATTAGGTTGATAGTAACTCATAACACCATCATCATAGGCCGTGTAATATGATGAATTACTAGTCTCATTTATTGTAACACCTGAAATAGTTGCCAAAGAATTACTATTAACTAATATGACTTCAAAAATTCGAGGGTTTAGATTACCTATCGCAACAAACGAACCTGTTGAAAAATTTGAACTAAATGTTGTTCCTGTATTACCGTATAATACTCCTGTGTTCCCTGTTATACCACTTATTCCAACGAGTCCACTAAGTGGTTCAGATTCATAATACGAATATCCAATATACCTTTTAAATAATATATTTCTGTGGTCATAATCAGTTCTATTACTAAAATTATCAATTCTTTCAGTGATTCTACCTTTCGCGGGACTATTGCTAATTTCAGTTATGTTCCAAGAAATGTCGTATGTTATTTTATCTTTAGGGTGTAGTGTTGAGTGTACTGTCGGTGAGAATCCTGTTATTGAAGTTGCTAATAATAAAATTGGTTCGGTGTCACCTGTCATATAGTTATCCGAAAATATAGGACTACGAAGATTATCGTAGTTTGGTTGGTCATAACAAGTTTGGAAATCTGTCATTAAGTAAAATTGACCAGGTGTTAACGTCCCTCCGGTGTATAAAGAATACAACTCATTATAAGTGATTTCAGTGTAAGTTGTTATACCAGAAAATAAACTTTCTTTTGTTATTTTATATGTTTCAGTTTGAGCTGAATTATTTAATATAAGCCAAGTATTATCTGTTGACCCTGTAAATTCTGGTAATTGCGAAATTTTTATATTAGCCATTTTTAATTTTATCTATAAATACTTTTATTTTTTTCATTTAACAAGGTCCTGTGAATGTTAATGGGAATTGACAATCAAACGCAACCCCACCACCTGCACCTGTAAATACATAAGTATATGTGCCATCCGATGAAACAATTCCTACAAAACTAGTTGACCCATTATTATCTGTTATAGTATCATTTACTTGTATTTGTAAAGTTTCTGAAGTTTGTGTTAGTACAAGTTGATTTGTATTAATAGTTGTACCGCCATTCCATAAGGTTGGAATCACAATATTACGTTGACAATTTGGTGTTAAAGTTAGTGTTGGTGTTGGGGATGGTGTTGGAGTTGGTGAACTTGGTGGTGCTGATGGCCAAGATTTAACGTTTGTCAGTAAAACCTGTATTTTTGCGGTCTGTGATGATGATACCGTTTCAAACCAAGAAGCCCCATTGTTTGTTGTTGCCCACCCAAAGGTGTCAGGAACCGCATTCGGGTAAGCTGGTGACAAGAAGTTTAAAACTGGGTATAAGTTAGTAGATGCTGGCGCCGCTTCAACACCGCTAGGTCTTTTTCTAACGTAGAACATAGTCATACCACCAATTACATTTGGTGAATTTCCCATATAAGTCGGAGTACCAGTGTGATATGTCGTCGTATATCCAAGTTGGACTTGACCATTTTGATTCCAAGACTCTGCAACAAATCCTACAACGTAATAACCTGTAGGTATCGTGAGAGGGGTACTAGCGTCGATTGTTCCAAAAGTCGTAGTATCATATCCAGTTGCAACTGCTCTTGTGTTTACTTGTTCGTCAGTATTACCAATTTTAACCACACCATCAACATTACCAAAAATATCATTATATTCTTGTTGCGTAATAATTACCCAATCATTATCTGTTGCATTTTGATAACTTACTAAACTTGTTGTTAATTGGTCTTCTAACGCATCATAATTTGGGTCGACTACATACGATGGGGCTAAATTAGCTCCAGAATCTAAAAATACTGATACTGTTGTTGATTGTTCATTTGATAAAAAAGATGCACCATACACATTCCACCCTGTAAACATATAACCTGGTGATGGTACTGCCTGTATATTATATGAGACATTCTTTTCAACACTAACTTCAGTTTGTTCAGTATAAGTTACACCATCAAATATTATTGATAAACCACCACTTAATGGTTGGATGTACAACGTTAGGGGTACTAATGGTACTACTGAAGTTGTTGGTGTCATAGTCTGTGTTGGTGTTGGTGTGGATGTAGGTGTTGAGGACTGGGTGAGTGTCGGTGTTAATGTTGGAGTAGATGTGGGTGTAGGTGTTGGTGTTGGTGTGGATGTGAGTGTAGGTGTTGGTGTTTGACTAGATGTAAGTGTGGGTGTAGGTGTTGGTAAACAAAGGTCTAATTCTGTGATTATATAACTACCATTTTCTGCAATAATAAAATCATCGTTTTCAGTTAGAAGATATTGATTACAAGGGTTAAGATTAAAGATTGTTTCCGAAGATAGTGAGATTACTAAATCAACCCAATATGGTGACCATTTAACATCAACAAATTCTGACGTATCATTCAATATATTATAATCCTCTTGACGTATTACAATAGTTTCACCACTTAATAAACCTTTTGGTACCACAACACCTGATTCAATATTTATACTATCTCCACTAATAGTCCCTAAAATATGTGTGAATGTAACCGACAAATCAAAATCTAAAGTGTTACTTAATTGTAGAGAATACACTGCTTCAATTGAACCTGGATATAGATTAGCAATTAATATTACCTCAGCATCTAATGGTATATTATAAAGTTCATAGTTTACATCGCAAGGTATAATTGTAGTTGTTGTTGTAGTTACAGGTATCGTAGTTGTTGTTGTAGTTACAGGTATCGTGGTGGTTGTGGTTGTAATTTCATAAACTATTGCTGACAAATCACACTCAGGGACAATAACCTCACAATCGGGACAATCCCAATCAAACAAATTATACCTACCCTTATTTAATTTAAAATTATGTTTAACTTCGTCAGACGTTAAAGGTTTTACATAGTAATTAAATTGTGATATACCCCCATCAAACGTACCTGCAAAGTATTTTTCTAATACTATATTTGTCGATAGTCCTGATAATGTAGTTCCACTTAAAACTGAATCAGGGAATAATTCAGGGTCTTGTTGGTATTGATAACCTAAATACGATGATGTTGTTGTCGTTGTTGAGTAATCTATTGTTGTAGTCGTGGTAACATCACCTGAAATTGGACATTCAATAAATGTTAAATTTTCTCTCAGTCCTTGTGTACCACCACCCCAAGATATGTTAAACGGAACCCCTATTTGTTTTTCCCTCTCAACGTTCAAAGCTCTAGGTATGACCTCTTCAAAATTTTCAAATGTGTGAAATTTACGTCCATTTACGTAGATTTTTAATCTACCTAATCTATAATCTTTTTCTTTTAACCACTTATCATTTAATTCAACAACCTCTCTACCATACGGAGTTTCAATTGTTGTTACATTATATGTTGTAGTTGTTGATGTGTATGTTGTGGTATAATAGTGAGTATATGGTGGTTGAATTAATGTGACAGATTGATTGTAAGTGGATGCGGTATAAACAAAATTAGTAATGTCCCCTAATCCGCCATACCAATACAAATGACATTCGTCCATTGCACGATATCTCTCAAATACAACATCGACTTGTACCCAATGTTCAAATTTAATATAGTCAGTATTTTCACAAAAATAATGTATTCCTTTTGGTGTACAATACTCTTGGACCGTACAACCTGATGTATAAGTTTTTGTTCCTGTACATGCATCTACGGCACATTCATCGGTTAACCTTAAAACCCTAACACATATTTTTGGATTACCCGGGTCACCACTAAATTTAACCACAAAATTGTTTGAACATGAGTCTCCACTTGGGTTAAGTTCAGGTGCAGTTATTTCTACCGAACTACATGGTGTAGTTTCAGTCACATATCTTAATGGTGGGTATACTGGACCACAATGTGAAAAAGTATTACCTGTATCTGAACATCCACAAGTACTTAAACAATCTAATTTTTCAGTAACACGAGTATAAGCTGAAAATCCTGATGGTGAACCTGAAGCATAATGATAAAATTTATTCTCAGCCCTTGCTCCCATATAGAAGAACATACCTGAATTTTCAGGGTAAACGTCATTTAAAGTTGTATCGCCAGTAGGTACAAAATAATCATCCCATATTCTAGGTCTTAATAATAATTCAGCACTCCATCCGTGATTTGGTCTTTCAGGTAACGTTTCATAATCGTACCCATATAACTTATAGAACCCTTGATAAAATCCTCCGTATAATTCATGGTAAACCCCTACATCAGTTTGTTTGGAAACAATCGAATAGTTGTCATTTTTTTCAATACCTGAAAATCTAATATTTGGTGGTTGGGTATATCCTGTTACTTGGAAAAATTTAGTTCTTCTGTCAAAAGATAACCTATCGAATTTTGTAAAATCGTTAATCCCTTGGGTTATGAATGCTGTCTCACCAGTCATTTCTTTTACAAGACCATTATCAATACCTGTAAGACCTATGTCACATAAACTTGTAAACCCTGAATAACAAGACAAATCTAGATTATCTGGATTATAGTAGTTTGACGAAACTAAAATATTAAACGGATTATATGTGTTATATTCTAAAACGTATAATTCCGAATTGTCGGGATTATTTAAATCAATCTTAATTGGTAAGACGTTCCCGTCCTCATTACCTATAATATAAGGTGAGAAAATAACTTCTTCTTTATAGTCCCTTTCATCTGACGTTAAACAGAAATCCATTATTTCAGATTTGTTTAACAAATACCATTTTGGGAAATTATATTGGTTGATATTTTGGTACGCCATAATTCTTATGATAAATACTTTGGATTGAAGTATTTATTAGTAAAAACAAACTATCAAAATGGAGTTAAATAAAGAATATTTTCAAAACCCTTACTATTTTTTCCTAAAAACTAGGAAGGATAGTGGTTCATTATACTATTCAATATCAAATACTTTATCTGAATCGAGAAAAAAAGACGAAAGATTTGATTTTGATTTAAAGGATATGGATAAAGTTAGAAAGATTGTAATGAAGATTATAAAGGATAAGAAAATAAAAACTATTCCTGAATTAAAGAAGGTTTTAACCAAATCTGTAACTAAAAAAGATGATGGTGAAATTTCAGAATTTGTTGATGAGACAGGAGCTATGAAATCTTCTAGAATACCAAATATTAACCATACCTTATCACCAAACCGTACTATGGACCAAACCATTCTTAATAGAATGACAAACAACCCAGTTACTAGAGGTTATAGAAGATATTATGGAGAAAACGAATCTAAAAAAGGTAACATAGTTAATGAAACTGATTTTTCTGACGCTTTTGGTTATGAGGAAACTAAAGAAATGGATGGACCTGAAACTTTTAACTATTTTGTTAATGATTTGGAGATGGACCCAATTGAAGCGATGGAGAGAACAAAACAATTTGGTAAGGACCCTAGCGGTGAAAAAACTAAAAAGGCACCGAAAAGGATTAGAAATCAAAAAGGGTTCATTGACAGGATGACTTTAGCAGAAAAAACATTAGAAGAAAACGCCGTCAAAATGATTGAGGATATTTTAATGAATTCAAAAACTAAGGATTATGAAGTGACTGAAAGGGAGTCACCTATCAAAAATATATTAAAGAAAAACGTGCTAGCTTTGAAAAATATGGCCGAGAAAAATGGTTTAAGTGTTAATGAATTAATTAAAATGTTTAAAAGTGAATAGTAAGTTATACGGAAATATGGTCGATTTACCTAATGATGTTAAAAACGTCCTTAAATCTGCATTGACCAAACATTCCCAAACTTCAAACAATAATCAAGAAGGTATTACTAGAAATCGAGGTCTTTTAAACAAAGGTAAAGCATCCTACCAACAACTAAAAAGAATTAAAAATTGGTTTGATAATTATAACGGACCAAAAGATGCGAAAGAATATGAGTTAAATGGTGGTGATAAAATGAAAGAATGGGTAGATGGTATATTAAAACAGATGAGAAATGGTGTACTAACTAGTACTCAAATGAGAAAAGAATATCTTCCCGATAAAACTAAAAACTCAGAATTTAATGTGGATTTGAAAAACGACAATCGACCTTCACAATCACATGGAAATTCTTTAGCCAAATATAATATTGATTTAACAGAAAGCCTAAAAAGGATAAATGAAATAATGTCAAAAATTTAAAATTATGCCACAACCAATTATACCACAAGACTATACCCAACCACTAAATGAATTGGGTCAAATTGGAGCATCTCAAAGAACCGCTCTAATCACTGTGAACACATTAAAACCACAGGCAAATGAATATTCAAGTACCAATCCTGATGCGTTGGCAGATGGTGACAATATGGGTAGAGGTACTGGTTTCTTCTTAGATGTTTACAATCAGGCCGCAGGTACAATTACCGACATCACAGAAAGAAATTCAGAAATAGTTATTAATGAATACAAACCAAATAACCCATATACCACACCAACTCTATAATGAAATTAACTGACACATTAAAATCTTTAATTGTCGAGGAAGTTGCCTTAGACCAGGTTATTAGTGCGGTTAAAAATAGAAAAAAAATAATCATTTATTATGATGGTGATGAACCAGGTGGTAAGGGTTTAAGGGAAATAGAACCTGTCTGTATAGGTAGAACTAAGGGTAAGAAAAATTTAGTAGTTCGAGCATGGGATTCTGAAGGAGCCTCACATAGAGGGTTTTTAGGTACAAGACCTATGCCAGGTTGGAGGCTATTCAAACTTAATAAAATAATAACTTTTAAGGAAACGGGTGAAACTTTTGATGAACCTAAACCTAATTTTAATTTTAATGGTGACAAAAGTTTAGAAGATATTATTATTATAGCAAAATTCGACAATAATCCCGGGGAACAAAATTTAGCTTAATATGAGTAAAGATTTAATGGAAAAACTAATGATTTCTAAAGCAATTATGCAGAAATCAGATTCAATAAAAAGAGGTAATGTGAGTGAATCTTCATTGGACACCACAAGGACAATAAATGCACCTCAATTAGAGTCATTTCAACCAGTTAGTGGTAACTATAATATCCCACAAGAATTTATACAGGAGTCTCAAGTATCAAAAATGCCACAAGTGGCTACAAAAGATAGAATTGTTAATTCAAAATTACCTGATGAAATTAAACGATTAATGATTGAGAATCCTATTGAAGCACCCACATCAATGTATGGTGGGTCAGTTATTAGTGAAGAGTTGGTTGAGAAAGCTTCAAAATTAATGGGTACACAACGACCTGAACAAAAAAAAGTGGTATCAGAATCTACTAGTCCTAGTAATTTAAGAGAAATGTTACGTGAGGTTGTTGAGGAAGTTTTAAGAGAGAATGGTGTGATTGCCGAGTCCAGTCAAAAAGCTAATGAAACAATCTCCTTCAAAGTCGGGGAACATATTTTTGAGGGTAGAGTTACAAAAATTAAAAAAATCAGAAAACAATAATCTGTATTGATAGTCTGACTTTCTGTTGTTATACTTCTAAAAAAAGTAAAAATGACAGAAAAGATTAATGTTTTAGTAGCCCCATCAGACAAAACAGGAGTAGGTAAATTCCGCTCTGTAGACCCTCACATCGCATTACAACGACTTTATCCTGAAGATTTTCATGTTGATATTGTTTACGATTTTAATTTTGCGGATATCAATTTTTGGAAAAAGTATCAGATAGTACATTTCCATCGTAGTATTGGTCACGATTTTGACCAAGCGGTCAATCTAATTAAAATGCTTAAAAGTTTAGGTATTATAATGGTTATGGATTTAGATGATTATTGGTTACCAACTAAAGAACATCCACTTCATTCTTTGATTTTACAAAACAAAATGAATGAAAAAATAGTTAATAATCTAAAAGTTGCTGACTATGTGATAACTACAACTGAAATGTTTGCTAATGAAATTAGAAAAATTAACAAAAATGTTGTTGTTATACCAAATTCTATAGACCCTAGTGAACCACAATTTCAATATGAAAAAACTGAAAGTGATTTATTACGTATTGGTTGGTTAGGAGGTTCTTCACATCTACATGATTTAATGTTGTTAGATGGTACATTTAATAAATTACGTTCAGATAGAAACAAGTTTCAAACATATTTGGCAGGATTTGACACTAGGGGTACAGTCACAGAAATTAATCGTGATAATGGACAACAAACACAACGTCCAATTAAACCTCATGAGACTGTTTGGTATCAGTATGAAAAAATAATGACTGACAATTATCATGGACTAGACACAAATTATGTAAATTTTCTAATGAAATTTAAGGAAGAACCATATCCCAATATGGACAATCAACAATACGTTAGAGTTTGGACTAGACCTGTTAATGCATACGCCGCTAACTATAAAAGATTTGATGTTTCGTTGGCACCAATTAAAAATCATATCTTTAATAGAGTTAAATCACAATTAAAGGTTATTGAGGCGGGATTTCATAAAAAAGCATTGATTGCGTCAAATGTGGGTCCGTACACAATCGATTTGAAACATTGTTTAGATAAAGGTAATTTTGTATCGGGTGCTAATGCTTTTTTAGTTGATGAGAATAAGAACCATTCAGACTGGTCAAAATACATTAAAAAATTAATCGATAATCCAAACTTGGTTACCGATTTGGGAGAATCTTTGTATGAAACAGTTAAAGATACTTACCATATTGATACAACAACTAAATTTAGAAGTGAATTTTATAAATCTTTAGTAAAATGATAAACACACCTTTAGACCACATCTTATTTATTGATATTGAAACTGTGGGAATCACTAGTACATATGAACAATTCTGTGTTGATTACCCTGAGCTTTGTTTCCAATATAAAAACTACTATGATTGGTTTCAAAAACGATTTGTGGAAGACTCTCATTTAGACTTAGGTGAAATGTTTAATAAACGTTCAGCTTTAGTTCCAGAGTTTGCAAAAATAATTTGTGTTTCAGTAGCGTTTGTTGACCCAAAAGGAGAGTTAAGAAAACAAACTTTTTTTAATTCAGATGAGAAGGTGTTACTTAAAGAAGTTAATAGTCTATTAGATAAGGTTAATAAATTAAATTTTATACTTTGTGGACATAATCTAAAGAACTTTGATATCCCAATGTTAGCAAAACGTATGATTATCAACGGAATACGTCCATCACAGATGTTACCGACACACGACACAAAACCTTGGGAGATTAAAGCGATTGATACTAAGGAATTTTGGCAGTATGGTCAGTTTGGAGCGATTTCTTCCTTAGAATTAATGTGTGTTAGTATGGGTGTACCATCATCTAAAACTATGGAAGTAACAGGGGACTCAATTCACAAAACTTACTGGTTTGATGAGAAATACGACCAAATAAAAGAGTATTGTGAAAAAGATGTTGAGTGTTTAGTTGAAGTAATAAAAAAAATTAAAAGTCTATAATATGAGTGAAAAAAATTTTAACATTAATGATTATAAGTTTCTTTTTGAGAAGGATGGTGACGACGGTAATTATAAAAAGATTTTAGATTCATTTTCAGATAGAATCAGTAATATCCAAGACAAATTTGATGTTAGTGGATTCACCCCAAAAAAAATATTAGAGTATAAAGTACTAAGTCCGTATGCTACTCATCCTTCTTATGTATATCCTACGGACTCAGGATTTGATTTATACTCTACCGAATCTCTGATAATTCCACCATTAGGAAGAGCTTTAGTTCCCACAGGTTTGTCATTTGACCTACCTGATGGAACCGAACTTCAAATTAGAAGTAAAAGTGGGTTGGCCATCAATAAAGGTATAATGGTTTTAAATTCACCAGGAACTGTTGATTGTGGTTACACAGGTGAAGTTAAGATTATCCTATTTAATTGTTCGTCTGAAGCTGTTGAAATTGAGAGAGGGATGAAAATCGCTCAAGCGGTATATGTTAATTGTATGAATGGTAAGTGGGTTGAGTTGGAGGAAGTTGATGAAATTAAAGGGAAAGATAGAAACGATAATGGTTTTGGTAGTACAGGTTTAAAATAAAAATATAAAATATTAGTCATGTATTTAAAACAACCCTATAAAATTTTTTATGATACAAAAAAGTATCCTTTCAAAGAAATTGTAAAAGAAATATTAGAAATTAACAATTCTGAATTTGATTTATCCGAACTTCATAAAATCGAGAAGTATGATTTATTAGTTCGTGAAAAAGACCAATCAACTAAATGGCATAAAAAGTATTACGAAAAGTTTGAATCTAAATTTAAACCTGTTTATCTAGAACTAGTCACAGAACTAAAAGAAAGATATGGGTATTCTTCAATAGTATACCAACAAATCCCAACATTTAGAGTTCAATTAGGTGATGGTAATTTAGGTGTTGGTGAATGGCATAAAGATAAAACATATAATCATGGCAGTGATGAACTTAATTTTTGGATGCCGTTTGTAGACACTAATGACCTAAATTGTGTATGGTTTGAGTCTGAGGAAGATAAAGGTGATTTTAGACCATATAATGTAAATTATGGGGAAATTTTAGTTTTTGATGGTGCAAACTTAAATCATGGGAATCAAAAAAACGATAGTGATTTCACTAGAGTTTCAGTTGATTTTAGATTAGTTGACCCAAATAAATTCAAACCAAACCAAGAAGGGTCGATTAATATGAAAACTAAATTTGACATCGGCGGATATTTTGAAAAACTATAAATATGATAACAATAATTTACTCAACTCATAAGGATGAGAACTACAATTCCAAGTTTAAATCTCATCTAATAAAGAGTGTTGGACTAAAAAATGTTCAGATACTAGAATACGTAAACCATAACGAATTTCCTTTATCAATTGTATATAATAAAGGAATTTCTGAAGCCAAATATGACATTATTGTTTGTTGTCATAATGATATTAAACTTGAAAGTGGTTGGGGTAAAAAACTTCTAAAAGACTTTTCTAAAAATCCTGAATTTGGGATTATAGGTAAAGCTGGGTCTTGTTATTTTCCAAGTTCAGGTGTGTACTGGGAAAAAATGAATCAAACGATGGTTGGTCAGGTATATCACGAACCAAAGGGACAAAAAAAATGGTTAAGTAAGTACTCAAATAAATTTGAATTTTTAATGCCCGTTGTAACAATTGATGGTTTATTTATATCTTTCAATAGGAATAAAATTAAACATCTTTTTGATGAAAGTATTCCAGGTTTTCATTTTTACGACCATGCTTTTTGTCTACCTAACTATTTAGATAATGTTAAAATAGGTGTAACAACATCTTTTGATATTACCCATGAATCCGTGGGTATGGTAGGTGATGATTTTCATGTAACTAAATTAATATTTTTAAAGAAATACGGAGTTCATTTACCACAAGATTTAAAACCAAATGAGTTTGTTTGTGAAAAAACCACACCAAAAAAAATTAAAACAAATGATAAAGTTGCAATAATCATACCGACAAAAGGATTAACTAGCATGCTATTTCAATGTTTAGACTCTTTTTATGAACATTGTCACTCAGATAATTTTCACATTTTTATTGGTGACACAGGGTCAACACCAAAAGAGTTAGACGAAATTGAATCCTACATTAACAATAAAAATAATATAACATTAATTAAATACGATTGGTATCAGTACTCAAAAACAAATAACACGATAGTTAAAGATAACATTAGTAATGAGTATACATATCTGTTATTTTGTAATAACGATATAAAGATAATGAACGATGTTATTTACAAAATGTCTGAGGTTTTTAGAACTAATACTAAAACTGGAACTGTTGGATGTAGATTATATTTTGAGGACAATACGTTACAACATAATTCAATGATTATTTACCACAGAAAGGATATGAACCTGTTCATCCCAACGCATGAATTTTTTGGCAGTTACTACCGTAGTACAACTGGAAAAAAGAATTGTTTGGGTAATACTGCGGCTTTGATGATGATTAAAAAGAAAACATTTGATTTATTAGGTGGTTTTGATGAGAACTATTTGTATCACTTTGAGGATGTAGATTTGAATCTAAAATGTAAAATGATAGGTTTGACAAATATTTTTGAAGGTACTGCGGTAGCTTATCATTATGAATCAATGTCTAAGAAAGTTGAGGGTAAGAGGGAGGATTTAGAAAAGAAAGACACATTTTTATTAAATAAAAAAATAAATGAGAATTTAAAATTATTACAAAATGACATTTTAGTCTTACAATAATAATTTTTTATATACAAAAAATTTAATAAACATATATTTTAAAATATGAGTAAAAAAATAGGTACTTTTATTTTTGTACACGACCAAGAAATTGTCCTAGACTTTATTAATTGTGAAAAATTTCAAGTCTTTGAAAATCTTACATTTGTATTTGTTGGTAATAAAGACACTTCAAAAATTGAAAATATTAGTAATGTTGTGATTTGTAAAAACCTCGTATATAATATTGAGGAATATCCTAAACTTACTTCGTATACTGGGTGGTATGCCATATGGAAAAATGAATTATATAAAGAATATGACTACTTAAATTTATTTGAGTATGACGTAAATATTTTAGAAAATTTTAATGAATCTCAGTCAGAAGTATTAGAATCAGGGTTGGTTGGGTATATACCATTATCAATTAATAATTCATCATACATAAGAGTTAAAAAATGGAGTGAGGAAATAATCCTCTCAATTAAAGAAAAATACGATACGGATATTTACAAACTTGTAGATAATTTAGATAAAAATTTCAATTGTTCTATAACATCCAACCATACATTTAGTAAAATTAATTTTGAAAATTATATGTTGTGGGTTGAGCCCCTAGTTGAGGACATAAAAGATTTAGAGATGGCAGGACACCAAATTGAAAGGTCAATAAGTTTTTTCTATTTAGTTAACAACATCGAATTTAAAATTCTTCCTTATGTTTTAAAACATTTTCAATTCGATAGTCATAAAACACAAGGTATTAGTCAAGAAAAATTTAACACAAATTACAAAAAATTATTATGATTAAATTTGATGATATAAAAGTAATTACGTTTGCAAAAGGTAATTTTTTGAATTCGCAGACTATTCTTTCGGAACATCTTAATAAATTAGGTATTAGTAATCAAATAAATCTTTCTGATAAAGATTTACCTGAGGATTTTAAACAAAAACACAAACTTTTTTTTAACGAAATACGTGGCTATGGTTATTGGATTTGGAAACCATTTATTATTTTAAATGAAATTTTTAAATTATCTAATAATGAGATTTTGGTGTACATAGACTCTACTGATTTACCCAAACTACCTTTTTTTGAGTTTTTACAAACACATTTTATAACTGAAGATATTTTACTTACAAATCGTGGTTACAAAAATGGAGAGTGGACTAAAAGAGATTGTTTCATTAGTATGAATTGTGATAGTGAAAAATATCATAATGCGATACAATTAGAGGCCGGATTAATGGCGTTTAAAAAAAATGATTTATGTATTAATCTCCTATCAGAATGGTTTGAATTTATGCAAAACAAACAAATAGTTGACGATAGTCCAAATACTTTAGGATTTCCAAATCTTACAAATTTTAAAGAACATAGACATGACCAAAGTATATTAACAAATCTAAGTATTAGTAAAAATATAAAAAACTTCAACATTGGGAGTGAATATGTAAATTTTAATTTTAATCAACCAAGAATATATATATGAAAAACTTATTATCAAATATAAACCCTCAGACAATAATCGAGGATGAGTTCATTAAAAATCTACTTAATTTTGAAGATGTCTTTAAAGAAATACTAAGTGTATGTAACAATAAATTTAGTTTTGGTACTGGTAGTTACTTGTTTGACGGTACAAAATACGAGTATTGTGATAAAATGTTTCAAAAACAAGTTCTACTTTATGAAAAAGTCAAAAATATTAATAGTGTATGTGAAATAGGTACTTACATGGGACATTCACTATTAATAATGCTGATATCTAATCCTAGACTAAGGATTACGTCTATTGACATTGATGATACCTTTAGTTTACCTGCCATTAAATTATTAGAAAAAAAATTTAATACAAATATAAATTTTATAAAAGGAAGTAGTTTAGACGTACTCCCCAATCTCCAAGAAAAATTTGACTTATTTCATATTGATGGGACACACAAATTAGATTTTGTAACAAAAGAATTTGAAATGTGTAAGAATCTTACTTCATCAGATGAAATTAATGTTATATTTGATGATTATGACACAATATCTGAAATGAAAAATCTTATTCTTAAAAAACATACTATTTTAGAACAGGTAGTCCCAAATTGTAATTGGAGAAATTCTTATTTAAAAATAAAATTATAAAGATAAAATTATGAAAACAGAATTATGTGAAATAATGACTAGACATGGTAGTGATAAAGGACATGGGGTGCATAACTACACTATTTTTTATTATGAATTATTTAAAGACATCAAAGATAAAAAAATGAATATTTTTGAGCTAGGTTTAGGTACAAATAACACAGATATTCCATCTAATATGGGTAGTTCTGGAAAACCTGGAGCTTCTTTGAGGGGGTGGAAAGAATTTTTTACAAACTCAATGGTTTATGGGGCGGATGTTGATAAAAGAATATTATTTAATGAGGATAGAATAATTACGTTTTATTGCGACCAAAAAAATCCATTAGAAATAAAAAATATGTGGGAAAGTGAGATACTTAATAACTTATCATTTGATATTATTATTGAGGATGGTTTACACGAATTTGATGCTAATTTAATTTTTTTAGAAAATTCACTTCATAAATTAACAAATGATGGTGTTTATATATGTGAAGATTTAAAACCAAATACAATTGAGTTATTTGAAAAAGAAATACCACTTTTAGAAAAAAAATACCCTGATTGTAAATTTGAATTGAAAAAATTAGAAAATTCCCTGAATGTATATAACGACAATAATATATTAGTTATTAAAAAATTTTAATACAAAAAATGACAAGAAAAAAAACAACACCTACTAAAGAATCACCACTTATGATATCTGAAAGTACTTCAAAACTCTCTAAGAAAGACCAAATTAGGTCAATTATTAAGAGAAGTAAAAATAAATTCCTTACTGATAGTCAAAAGGAATATTATGATAAATTATATAATAACCAAATTACAATTTGTTCAGGTCCTGCAGGTGTTGGTAAAAGCTACATTGCAATGAAGGCAGCAGTTGACTTAATCCACGACAGTGATAATTCATTTGAAAAGATTATTATTGTTAGACCTGCGGTTGAAGCCGAGGAGAAGTTAGGTTCATTACCTGGTAACTTGGAAGAAAAATTAGACCCGTATATCTTCCCATCTTATTACTTACTTAACAAAATTATCGGAAAAGAAGCTAGAGAAAAACTGAAACAAATTGAAGTTATTGAAGTATTTGCTTTAGCGTATATGAGAGGTATGAATATTGACAACTCAATATTGATATTTGAAGAGGCTCAAAACTCATCTCCAAGTCAAATGAAACTTCTATTGACAAGAATTGGGTTTAATAGTAAATTTTTTATATCTGGAGATATTGAACAAACTGACAGATATAAAGATAAAAGACACTCAGGATTATTTGACGCAATTGAAAAATTTAGTGATGTTCCTGACATTGGGGTTCACAAATTTGGAGATGAAGACGTTGTTAGAAATCCTTTAATTTCTAAAATATTAAAAAAATACGACACATGAAGATTGGGTTTAATTTTGTAGGTATAAGTTACGAAAAGGATAAAAGAGATTGGAGGATTGAAAAAGAGGCTTTTAAAAAACAAGTTATCGATTGTTGGGACAACTCTAATAATAAAATTATTAAATTAACAACTTATAAACAATACTCAACACACAATAATAACTTAAATGAGTCGGCTCGTTGGTATAACCCTACAATAGATGAATTGTTAGATTTTTTTAAACCTAAAGACTTATTACTTTTAAATGTTGAAAATTCTAGTCAAATAAAAACATTTTTACAATCATTACTATTGTGGGAATTTGAGGATGTTGATTTTATTGTTTGTAGTAGATTTGATATTAAGTATAACGTTCCTGTTAATAATAATGTCGACTTAAATAAAATCAATTTTTTATTTAGAGAAGGTAAGTGGTGGACTGAACGTAGGTATATATGTGACAATTTTTTTATAATACCTAAGAAATTTTTAGAGTCATTTACTAAAGCAATGCACTTACATCTCAAAAAAAACTCTTGGGATTGTATAAACATACACCCGATTTATAATTATTTATTGTTTTTTTTAGATGAAAACAATTTTCATTTCATGTATAATGATATGAATTCTTATAGTCATCATAATCCATATTATACTTTACTAAGATAATGAGAATAGGAATAGAGGTTAATGGTGTACTAAGAGACACCATTTCTAAATTAGAACAAGTTTATCAAAAATACTTTATTGATAAGTGGGAAGGGTTTGATGAAACCCCTGATTTTGACTATGGTATGAATTTACCAGTAACTAGTTTAAATTTAAAAGAGCATTTTAAATTTAAAGATGATGAGGAATTCTTTTCATTTTTATATGAAGAAAACTCAATGGAAATATTTGGACACGCGGGTTCAACCGAGACTTTCACATTCAATGACTTTAATAGCATTTATTTAGAATTACGTAACAAAAATGATGTCGTAATTATATCGGATGAGATTGGGAAGTCGAAACCAGCAACATTATTCTTCTTGTCAAAATTTGGATGTTTAACTGAAGAAGTTAAATTTTATTCAAATTCCACAATAAATTCGATGTGGGATAGAATAGACATTTTACTTACTGCAAATCCTGACTTATTATTAAACTATCCTAAAGATAAAAGAGTTATTAAATTCAATACACCATACAATGAACATATTGAATTTGGCGAATCTATTGACACTTTAAAGGATTTTTTAGATAAACTTAAAATTAAAGAATTAAATGATTAAAATTTTAAATGAAAATTATTACTTCGACTTAGATGTTTTGGACGCCTGTGTTCAAATGCCTAAAATAGAATCTTATTCCGGTGAAAATCACATCAATATCGTAAAATACGAAATGATTAAATTAATGGTTGAGGTCGTTATGGATTCGCAGGAGGAAGTCGATGAGAAACTAGGACCTAGGGCTGAAGGGATATCAATACCTTTTAAATTAGCATTTAACACCCTTTTAAATAAAAAAATAATAAATAAATACTAAAATGGACGAATTACAATTAAAAAAATTAGAAGAATCTATTAAAAATCTCGAAGAAAAAACATCGAGAATCTATTTGATGGTACAAGATACCAAAGGTAACCCTAAAGCCTCAGTAAGGTACATGTATCAAATGGGTATGGCTCTTAAAAACGGAGGGTTTAACATCATTATTCTTCATGAAAAAAATGACTATATTGGTGTTGGTGAGTGGTTAGGTGAGGAATATATGTCACTACCTCATAAATCTATCGAATCAAAGAACTTGGAGGTTGCACCTGAGGACTTCATCATTATCCCAGAGATTTATGCATTTGTTATGGAACAAGTCGTTAAATTACCTTGTGCTAAAATAGTTCTATGTCAGGCATACGACCATATGTTAGAGACATTGAAACCTGGTATGAGTTGGCCACAATACGGATTTTACAAGTGTATCACAACTAGTGAGTTTCAAAAAGAGTATATTAGTAGTGTGATGAGAAATGTTTCATTCGATATAATTGAACCTTACATTTCTAATACTTTCACTAAAAATACAACACCGCCAAATCCGATTATTGCAGTTCACACCCGTGACCAAAGAAAGACGATGAACATTATTAAATCTTTTTATTTGAAATTCCCACAATATCGTTGGGTGACGTTTAGAGATTTAAGAGGCGTTTCTGAACAAACATTTTCAGAATACTTGAGAGAATCATTTCTTTCAGTTTGGGTAGATGAGACAAGTGGTTATGGTACATTCCCATTAGAGTCTATGAAATCTAACGTATTGTGCTTAGGGAAAACACCTAATTTAGTACCTACTTGGATGAATGAAAATAATGGTATTTGGATTACTAACGAAAACTTGATAATTGACTATATCGCTGATTTGTTACAAAATTGGTTGGAGGATAATATTAGTCCTGAGATTTATGAAAAAATGGACGAGACAATTAACTCACTACCAACTGAAGAAAGTTTCAATACACAAGTAATAGCTACATTTAGTGAATACTTTGTTAACCGAATTTCAGGATTTAAGTCACAATTAGATAAAATGAAAACACAAGAACAAGAATAATATGGAAAACAATGAAGAAGTAAAAATTGATGCCGAATACATTAAGGTTGAGGGTCAAATGGATTTAACGGTAGTATTACCAATTAAAACTATATCAGCTAAAAGATTTGATGAATTATTTGATGCTGCGATTAAATCTGTAAGAAATCAATTAGTTTCTTGTAGTGAATTAATTATAGTTCATACCGATGAAACACCCCTTGTTGAATTTTTAAAGTCTTATGACTTTTTAAATTTAAATGTACGATTATTGGAATGGGTAAATGAACCTAATTTTGCCGAACAAGTTAATTATGGTGTTAATAAAGCGGAAACTAAGTGGATTTCAATTCTAGAATTCGATGATGAATATTCATCCATTTGGTTCAAAAACGCTAAAAAATATTCTGAAATTTACACCGATGTGGATATTTTCTTACCAATTGTTGTGGATATTGACGATAAAGGTGTGTTTGCTGGATTTACAAACGAAGCAACATTTGCAGCAAATTTCTCACAAGAAATTGGAATTTTAACAAATGATACCTTACAACAATATCAAAACTTCCAAAGTTCAGGTATGGTCTTTAAAAAGTCTTTGTTTGAAAAATTTGGTGGTGTTAAAAGTAACATTAAATTAACATTTATTTATGAAATGTTTTTAAGATATACACATAATTCTGTGAAAATTATGACTATCCCTAGAATAGGTTACAAACACGCTAATATGAGAGAAGGTTCAATTTTTTGGCAACATAAGTTTGGTACAGAAAAACTTTCAGAAAATGAAGTTAGATTTTGGATTCAAACTGCAAAACAAGAGTACTTCTTCACAGAGGAGAGAGCTATAAATTATGAACAGGTTAATTAATGACACAATCCGCAACAACTTTAGTTAGCGGTAATCAAAAGGCAGATAACGATAAAAAAGTAAAAAAAGTTAAGTCAGATAATTACTTTGATGTTAGAGAGGAATCTGCAGTAAGGATGTTTTTATTAACTGATTGTGTAATTGAAAGAAATCAAATATACAATCAGTTTTTAAGAGCTCCGTTAGATAAGATGATATCTTCAATTATAAGAAGATATAAACTATACCGAAAAGACATGGATTTTGTCGAAATTCACGCAGATACCCATTCTTTTTTGATGACAAAAATTGATAAGTTTAGACCTTCTGAAAATAAGAAAGCTTACTCTTACTTTGGTACTATATGTAAAAATTACCTTATGGGTCAAATTATTAAAGACCAGAAGGAGATGAATAGGAAAATATCTTATGAGGACATTTCTTCCGATTTAGAAGAAAGTAATAGTTTTTCATATAGGATTGATGAGGAAGAAATTGAAACTGACGTATTATTATTAAAATTTGTAACTCAACTCCGCGAATATATAGAAACAGAACCATTAACTGAGAACGAAATCAAATTAGGTGACGCCCTAGTTGATTTGTTTGAGAATCATAATTTAATTTTTTCATCCGCGGATAATAATAAATTTAATAAAAATGTAATTTTATTATCTTTAAGGGAAATGACCAACTTATCTACTAAGGAAATTAGAATATCTCTGAAAAAATTTAAAAAACTTTACGTAGGTATAGTTAACGAAGTTTATAAATAAAAAAAAATATATTTATAAATATGAGTAGACCAAAGAAAAAAGAGATTAATCTAACCAAAGAATCGATGTTATCATTGATGCAGGAGATTTATAACGAATTAGTTGAACAAAGAAATACCGCAATCAGGATTCAAAATAAAATGCTGTCAATGATGAAGGAACCTGAAGATATGACAGTTATTGGACCTGTAATTGAAAAACAACAAAAAATTGTTAATGATTGTGTTGAAAAAAAATTACAATTATCTAAATTACAATCAACAATGTGGGAAAAAACACAAAATAGTGAGATAGAACTTACATTGAACGATTTAGATGAAGGTCTTATAAGTTCTCTAATCGATAGAGAAATTGAGGATGATAAAAACTATAAATTAAATAAGTAATGCCATTACCTTCAGATAAATTTGATAGTGCCGCAGGTAAAATTGATGGATTCAAAACCTATAAAGAAGTTTCAGCTGGAATCAAGGAACTCAAAGAAAAAGGTAGTAACTTTGAAGCAGCAGCAAAGGATAAAGCTCAGGGTATATCGTCAAAAGCTCAAGGTCTAACATCACAAGCAGAGTCCACGATAGCTTCTGCTAAAGATAAGGCAAAACAATTCCAACAACAGGCAACTACACAACTTGACCAACTATTACAATTAATTTCACTTAATACCGGAAATAGTTCAAGTACTGTTAATGCTTTGAAGGGTATATTTAACAAGGTTATTATTGCAACTTATAAACGAATCCCTGAGATTTTATTACAGGAAGCAATTAATGCAGTTGGGTGTTCCCAACAACAAGAATTTCAGCCTCAAGTTTTATATATTAAAGTCCCTTCCATTGATTTATTAAACATTCTTTTTTTATCACCAGATGAGCCACCCGGTAGATTTTGTTATGAAAAAGCACAGCCTCAAAATGGACAAGCTCCATTTGCCATGAATAAACTTCTTAATCAAATATTAAATCAAGAAAATGTACCCTTTCCTGGTTACATTGGTTTTTCAGGTAAAGAGTTGTTTGATATTGAATACGTAACTGTTGATGACCAAGGAAACTTTGGTGACTTTTATAAAGTAACGTTGAAAAATCGTTTATCCTTAAATGGTCAGGTACAAAACAAAGTTGGGGATTTTATTGTTGACTACTACAAGTCAATTAAAATTTTTGACGTGGCGTCAGTTTACCAATTAGTGATGGATTTAATTATGAATTCTTTTTCAATATCCGCTAATATAGGGACAAAACAGGTAGAATTAAAAAGTAAATTTGAGATTATATTACAAAGAATTTTAGGTTTGTGTTTTGATAATACAAATGAAATTGACATTGCTGGTACATCAAAAGTATCTGAAACTGACGCAATTGACGAGTCATTTTTTCAATTCACAGATATAGACCTCCGTAATATTGAAACCAAATTAAGTAATATTAGTCAAGGGGTAATTGAGTTTGAGAGTTGTGAAAATGTTAAACTTCCTGTAGATACTGAATTAATTAATTCACAACTTGATTTATTATTTGATGCGGATAATTTAGAAGACCAAATTGAGATTGCTAATAATTTAACCGACGTTATTGCTGATAAATGGAAAAATCTATTAACAATACCCTATCTAGATTTTAAATTAAGTTTAGATTTATCTTTTATCAAAGAGTTACCAAAAGCGTTATGTACTGCAATATTATCACCAAAGGTATTATTACCAATTATGATAATGATTAAGGCACTTCAACAACAACTAGAAGCTGTTGACATTGAGGATTTTTTAAAGAAATTTAAAAAATTTATTATCAATTTTATGTCTAAATTAGGTGCAATATTTTTAGAAGAGTTATTTAAAGTCCTTAAAAAAGAAATAAGAAAACTTATCGCTTCAATAATCTCTGACATTCAAGATGAAAGAGTTCAAAAGGCATATTTAATTATTTCCCAACTAGTTGAGGTAATTGAGATTGTTGTGTCTTTAATTAAAGATTATAGAAGTTGTAAATCTTTAATTGATGAAATATTAGCATTACTGAGATTAGCTGGTAATTTAGTAGGAAACCAATTACCATTCCCATTAGCGTTTGGTGCTCAACTAAGGAGTGGTACTTCAGGGATACGTTCATTTATAAATACTATTGAGGAGATGCAGAAACTAGGAATACCTACAGGACCAATGCCCGACGGGTCACCAAATTTAGGTATAATTTCAATGTTTTCACAATTACAAGGTCAAGAAAAAGAATCGGCCCAAAACTCTAAAACCACAACCGCATTACCAGCATTAACAGTATTACCAGTAATGGTAACACAACCTGACCAAGCTGACGGATTAATACAATAGTTATGTCATCAGATATTAGAAAAAAAATATTAGAAGTTTCTCAAAATTGTTCAGAAAGAACAAATAAAGAACTTATTGAGTCTATGGATTTTTTAAAACAGGATTTTGAACAAACTAAGAGTAATATCATACATCTTACAAAACATTTAGATGGGATAGAATCCGTTTATAACAAAATATTAACAGAATACGAAAAACGAATAAATGGTAGATAAACTTAAAGATAGTAAAATAATTTTTCCTGGTGAGGTCATTAGTAACCAAGACCCGTTATTTTTAGGTAGAATTAGAGCTAAAGATAAAACTAAAAATTTTTTAGATATCGTTGGTGCTAATCAAATAATATATTTGAATGAAACTAAAACTGACCTCGCTAAAGAATATTGGTGGGATAAGGAAAAAGACCCTTTTGTTTTTAACTCATTATTACCGATTGAATTGGGTACACGACCCAAGGAAGGTGAGTACATTAACATTATATATATGAACAAGGATGTTAATTACCAAGACCAATATTATATCCAACCACCCCCTTCACAAATAACAAATATTGGTAGGGACGTATACGAAAGTGCAGTTGGTAATACCGGACAAGGTTCACAAAATAAATCAGGTCCCGCATTAAAAGACACCTCAAATAAAACAGCTCCTGAGTCCTTTGGGGTGTTCCCAGAACCTAATGACACGGCAATTCTAGGTAGGAGTACATCTGATTTAATTATTCGTGATGATATTGAATCGGGTCACTCCTCAATTATGTTACGTTCTGGAAAATGTGAAACTTTAAAATCTAACACAAAACCTCTTCCCTATGATAAAAGAGCATTTATACAATTATCAGATTTTTCAACAACTATAAATCCACCTGATAGTTTTTCATTTAATAATGTTTCTGAGGATGAACAACTTATTCGTTATTTAATTGAGTGGAATGTTCTTAATTTAGAAAACCAATTTGATAGTTTTATATTTAATTTAACAATATATGAGTTAGCACCTAAAGATATTTTTACAACATCTAATTTTAATGAAAATACCCCATTAGGTTCAAATGCAAAACTTTTTAAGACTTATACTTTTTATAATAAAACAAAAAATGATGTTGTAAAAATTACAAATAAATTATTAAAAGGTTTCAAAGACGGGACATGGAATTTACCTGATAGTCCTAAAGGAACTATTACTAATCAGTTTCCATTTGCATTTAGAGCTAATCCATTAACTTATAAATGGTTTGATGACCCAACCACACCACAATTTGCTAATTTAAATTTAGTATATCCTAGAATAAGAATTTCACCTGCAAGTATTTTATCAGGATTTGGATTACAAGCTAATCCTGAACAGGAAGGACCACCGACAAAATCAACGCCATCTACATCTAAAATTAATACTAGTAACGCTAATAGAAATACCTTTGGTGTACAGGGTGCAAATAAGTTATTCTTATTATCTCACAATTCATCTATAAGTGACAAAGGTGTAATTGATTTATCTAATTCAATTTATGGATTATCTCAACAACAAATAATGTCTGAGGTATATCCAAAAACTGAACCAATGGTTAGGGGTGAACAATTAATGAAATTACTAGATTTAATGGTTAAATTTATGATTGCTCACGTACATCCTTTCCACGGAGTCCCACCAGTACCGACTGCATCGGACGGTACAACATCGGCACAGATACTTACAGAATTACAAAATGCACCTAATAATATTCTAAATCAAAATATCCGAATTAATTGATATTTATCTAAAAAAGATAAATGTCAATTCACAGGTCATATTTTTCAAAGAATAATACAATAATTTATAATTCTTTAATCAACACAGGTCAAAATCCTGTTGTTGATTTATTTTTTGGGTCGTCAAATGGTACGGTCTCTAGTCCTGGTTTTTCTAGATTAATTTTTGATTTAGATTTAAATACTCTATATGAGAAGTACAATAATGGGACTTTAGGAAATAATTGTTGTAATGTGGTAACTACGACCACAACTAATTCAACTATTACCACTACAACTACCACGTCACCATTTTGTGTACCAAATATGAAACACGTATTAATGATGACCAATACTATAAAATTTGATGATTCATTAATCAACACATATAATTCTGATGATAGGTTACGTGCAACATCATTTGATTTAGTTCTGTTTAGAATACCAAAAACCAATGATGGATTTCCACAATATTGGGATGAGGGTGTTGGGTATGACTATTATAATACTAATAAAACATTGATTAAGGACAATGGTTATATTAACTTAACTGACCCAGAACAAGATAAACAAGTATCTGATAGACCTTCAAATTGGTACCAAGGAACGACATTAGAATTTTGGGGAACTCCTGGTATATATGATAACAAAAACTCAGGGACAACTAACTATTCAGGTCTTACAATAATTGCAAAACAACATTTTGAATTTGGTAATGAGGACATCAATTTTGATATGACAGATGAAATTAATGGAATATTAACTGGTCAAATAACTGGTGTCACGGGATGGGGAATTGCGTTCTTACCTGACTTTGAGAACATTACGGGACTAACATCTAATTATTCGGTTTCTTTTTTCTCAAGACATACTCAAACATTCTATGAACCATTTTTATTAACAACATATGATGATATAATCCAAGATGATAGAAATCTCTTTGTTGAGTTTCAAAATAATAAATTATACCTTTATGTTAATATTGGTGGTAAAATGCAGAATTTAGACACCGCACCAACTGTTTCTATATTTGACTCAAATGGTGACCCACTTACAGGAATGACAGATTTACCTTCTTGTCAGAGGACTTTAGGTGTTTATGAAGTATCTCTTCCCGAATTTGTTGGTTATTTTACACCTTGTACATTTACCGATAAATGGTCAAATGTATACTATAATGGTATAAAACTACCTGGCATTGAAAATGAATTTATTTTACAACCATTTAATAAAAAATTCAAGATAGGCTCATTGTCAGTTGACCCACAAATCTATGGATTTGATTTTTACGGAATTAAACAAGATGAGAAAATATTAAATACTGATATTAGGAAGGTGGGTGTTGTAATTAAAAAAGCTTATACTACTAATACACTTTTACCTTACGTTGACGCAAGTTATCGAATATATGTTAGAGAAGGTACCACTGAGGTTCAGGTACAAGATTGGACAACAATTAATAGGACCCCAAATGAGTATTATTTTATATTTGACACTAGAGATAAAATACCAAATGAATATTACATTGATATTAAAGTAGAATCTAGTGGTCAAATAGATACTTATAAAAAACAGATTAAATTCCAAATAGTAAACAAAAAATGAGAAAGATAAGACTAACTGAAAGTCAATTAATAAAGATTATTAAAAATGTCATAAATGAAGGAATAGATACTCCTAATTTCATTAATGACATTTTAGAAAAAATAGGTGATGTTGGTTATAAAGGATTAACCGAAATCGAACAAACAATGATTGATTCATTTTCAAATGATATGTTTGATAAAGATAACATAATATTTTTAATTAATAAAAAAATAGCTAAGGGGGGGTTAAAATCTTTATCCGAAATTGAACTTTCATTCTATGAGGACAACTCACCAATTACTGACGAAGACGATGGAGGTCAAGATTATGTTGGTGTTTGGGATTATGAAAACCCACAAAGTGATTTAAATGGTATGCAATTTAGGTATCGTTCATCATATGATGAGGACGATGGTTTAATACATGAAGGTGAGCTAATTGTTGGTGATTATAGTTTTTTTGGGAATGTTTATTGTGATATTGAGGGGAACTATGACACTTGTAGTTTTGAAACGGATGATGATGAACTTTTATTTGAAGTATTTAAGGGTAGTGAAAAAGAAGTTAGAAGATTTTTTGAACAGGTCTGTGACGATTTAAAAGGAAATTTTAATGAAATGTTATGAGAAATATAGAACACAAAATAACTAGATTACTAAGAGAAGAAACTGAAAGATATATGTTTTTCAGTAATTTAGAACAAATGAGAAGACAATGCGATTTATTGTTAGATTTAGACCAAAACCAAGTTGAGGGGATTCTTAAAAATGGACACGATTGGGCTCAAGACCACATTGCGGAAGCTAAGAACAATATGGACCAAGTTTTTGATTTCTTAATGAATGAAACTAAAAGTACTCATAAGATGCAAGATGAGGTTAGGTATCCGATGGAACCCGAAACAATGATGGAAGGACGTAAAAAATCAGGTACTAAACTTTGTGCTAGAGGTAAAGCCGCCGCAAAATCAAAATTTAAAGTATATCCTAGTGCTTACGCTAATGGTTACGCAGTTCAAGTGTGTAAAGGTACCAAACCAGGATTAGACGGAAAGAAAAAATGTTCGTCACCATATTGTTAGTATAGAATTTTTGTCATATCTTTGTCGTATTAATCATAAATGATATGAACAATTTTAAAAAACTATACGTTAAATTACGTATTCAATTACGTAATTTGATGACACAACCAGAACATTATTTGGAAGAAAAAAAATACACATCAATGTGTGTTTCAGTGGCAAAGACTCTAATTTCATTACCTGATTCTGAACTTATATATACCCCACAAAGTTACAAATACTACATTAAAAATGTAAGGTTGGGGATTTATATGGTTATTAATAATGATGTACTATCTGTGACTAATCATTCATACTCATATGAAGTCAAATTATCAGGTAAAAGTTCAAGAATTTTAACAAATAATTTTGATTATCATCTCGAAAAAAGAGGACAAGAGTTTGATTTAGAAATGATAAAACAAATTAAAGAGTCGTTATCTTCTGTATATAATAAACTAGAAATTACGAATAAGTAATTTTTTTCAAGTGATTTTTAATACTCTCAACTAATCTTGTAAACAAAATTTCTTCGTTAGTTTTTTTCTTCTTTGGTTTATACGATACCATTTTAGGTTTATTTCCTGTACCTGTCTTTGGGTTTGATTTTTCAGCTTTTCTCTTCTGAGCACAAGCTGATTTTTTTTGACTATCTGACATTTTTCCAGCCACCCCTGCTGCACGACATTTAGGATATGCTTTATCTGATGCCTCAGGTCTCCCACAAGGAGGATGTTTACCATTTTTATCTCTTTTACAGATATTAACCCAAGGACCCTTTGGTTGTTTACTACCTTTTGGTTTTTTCTTAGTACCGAACCAAACGGCTAAATCCTCTTTAATTGTATGTACATCATGTGTGGGTAATTTATATCCACTTTCAGGATGTTTTTCCCACACACCAACAACCTTTTTTGTGTTGTTTTTTAATTTTTTTTGTTTTTTTGTCGTATTAACCGGGTGTTTTGAAAACTCACTAAAAGGACCTAGCTCTTGTTTTCTCCATTTTTTTAACCCTAACTCTATCGGTCCTGTATAAGGTCCTGATGAGACCCAAGAATCTGTTGCTTCACGTAAAAAATCTTTTATTTTCTTTTTTAAACTATCCATATTTTCTTTTAGATTGTAATCATTATTCAAAATACCTCCATCTTCATCATTTTGTTCAGGATGTTTTTTACTATTTAAAGATATTTTTCTTGTCTTTTTTTCTAATTTATTAGCGACTTTTCTTGGCTCATCCATTTTACCATCGTAACTATCATAAGCTAATAAAGCATTATTATACTTAGATACAGGTTCAGTAAATGGGGTTAAACTATCCTTATCAAACATTCTTGTTCCTGGTTGTAACGGAGCTTGGTATTTTCCTACCGATGTATTTGTGGAAGTTGCCTCATTTATTTTATTTTTTTTGTAATTCATAAAATTTACCCTATATTTGTATAAATATTTGATTTTATGGAACAGACAGAAGAAACAGAAAAACAACCATTAGGTTCGTTATTTGGAACGATTAATTACTATAGTCTTGATGACTTAGATAGATTTGTTGCGTCCATGCAAAAAGACCAGGCAGTGTATTGTTTGATTCAATCAGTACATCTAGGGTTTCAAAAACAAATTTTCTCAATGCAGGAAATTGAAGTACTTTCAAAATGTTTACGTTTAATAGTTCAAAAAGATGAAAAATAGTTTGTTTATTCTATTTTTGTTGTTAGGTCTAACCCTATACTCACAAAATGATTGTTATATGTATAAATCAAATATAAGATACCTTGAGTGTAGTAATGGGTACATCACAACAAACAAATATCCCGTTACGTCTGAAAATAGGTATTTACGTAATCTAAACATTGATTATCTAAGACTAGATTCAATTAATTACAACATTGAAAAATGTTTAAATGAATTTAGACGAGAATATAATTGTCCACCTCTAACACATTTGAAAATTTTAGATGAATTAGCAAAATTACAATGTGATTATAACTATTATAATCATACAACAGGTCATTATAATTCCAAATATGGTGAGGATGTTGGATTAAGAGCTCAATACCTTGGTATAACGACGTTAAAAAGAGTTGGTGAGGTCTGTATGTACCGACAACATAGTTTGCTTGAATTTCCTAGCTATAAATCAATAAATTTAGACTACGTTAGAGATGTTATGGATTACTATTGGTTATCCCCACTTCATAGGAATTGTTTGTTGAATTTAAACTACGTTTACTATGGTTTTTATAACCATTATAATAAGGACACTAAGGAATATTATAATGTAATGATTGTAGGGTATTAAATAAAAAAAGGTCAGATTAATCTGACCTTTTTTATCATTGAAGATTAAGATTATCTTAACTCTCTCAAGTCGAATGTACGTACACCATCAACTTGGATACGTCCGTAGAAACGGTTGTTAACCATTTTCTTAGCGTAACGTGTCATGATACCCTTGATAGGAGTAAAGTTGAATGGGTTATACATAGTTGGAGTTAATTGAAGTGGTACGTATGGAGCGTAGATGTAACCAGTATCCAATAAAGATGTACCCTTATGACCAATCAAAACTGTGTTTGGTGGGAAGTATGGGTCACGATATACTTGGTAACGACCTGCTAAAGTACCAACTCTTTCAATACCCATGTTGTATTGGTCTTGCTCAGGAGCAGCATTTGATACGTGGAAATATTCCAAGTCATCAAAAATCGCACTGATTTCAGAAGATACAACAATCCAGTTAGCACCACCTCTTAGGGTAGACTTGTGGATTTGAGCAGAGATTTGGTTGATAGCTGTAATCAACGTTTGGTTCCAATCCTTTTGAGTGTAAGGAACTGCGTTATTACCTAGTCTCTTCCATCCGTTGTAATCCCAACGTAATGTCCAAGCTGCACCTTTACGTAAGTCACGTAAGATTTCACGGTCAATTTCAGCAGCAACTTGCTCAGAAAGTAATGCTGTTAATTCAGCTTCAGCGTCGATGTTGTGGAACGCAGCCACGTCTTGAGCCATTTCTGGAGACCATTGTGCTCTTAATTTTCTTTCAGTTACAGAAACTGTTACAGACTCTAAATCGAAAGAAACTTCACCAATTTTGTCTTCAAATTCTAACTCTTCGTATCTACGATAAACAACTTTGAATGCTTGGCCAGCACCAGTAAATGCTGCCCAGTTAACTGACATACCAGTGTAGCCATCTAAAGTGTCACCAGTACAAGTTAAACATACTGGACATTGTAAATCCACTTCAAGATAGATACAACCATCTTGTGAACAAATATCCCAATATTTTCCACCTGAACCAGTTGTTGGGAATGATGTAGAACCCCAAGAACCATATTGTACTAAACCTTTACCATATTGTTGAGTAACAGCACGGAAAGGAACAATAGAAACACCAGTCAAACATGATGCAGTCCAACCAGATTGAGCAGTAACGTTTGATTGAGCAACAACTCTTAAATCAGAAAGGAAAGTTTCAGTATCCATTTCGTTTCCGTCAGGACCGATTAATTTACCTTCACCACTTGTTGCGAAACCACACATTTGGATTAACGCTTTTCTGATAACTTTGTTAGTGTAAGCAGCAGTAGTTGTAGAACCAGTTGTCAAAGCACCATTGTCCCAAGCAACTAAAGTTGCGTTTTGTGTGATTGCAGTCCACTGACCTTTTGAATAATCAAATAAACCAGCTGGGTCTAAGTTAGGTTCGTTACCTTCATAGAACAAATCATAAAGATTCTTAGTGTAATAATCAGTACCTGCAGTACCATTAGCCATTTGTGGGTAACCTGCATCTGGACTTCCAGGATAGTTACCAGGTGAACCTACTGGTGCATAGTGTTGACCTGATGCAGTAGCAGTTGCTCCAGTGTAACCTTGGATACGTGGTACGAAGTAGAACAATTTACCAATTGGTAAGTTCATAGCTTGTACAGATACGATATCGTTAGCCAACAACTTAGAGAATACACGTCTTACGATTGGGAATACGACAGTTTCAAAAGAACCTGAAGAATCTGTAGAAGACGCTTCGTTAATCAAATGTGACGCTTGGTTTTCATACAATTGTGCAACATTTTCTTTTAGGTGGCCTTTAAGACCTTCTAGGAATCCTAATTTATCCCATTTGTTTATAGTGTCTTCTTTGATAACTTTCAAGTGCTTAAGACCGATGTTACCAACTAATCCACTTTCTAATAATGCTCCCATTTTTTAATTTGGTTTTTTATTTTTGTGTTTATTTTTATTTTATTAACTTTTGCATGATATCCTTCATTCTCATGAATTGAGGATTCTCATAAGTTTTAGATTCAATCAAATTGATTGCGGAACCTGTTGAAGGTGTCTTATTGATTTTAGTTTCAACTGATTCTTTAACAATTTGACTATCGTTTTTCGATGAAAGTTCATCCTTTATAGTTTTATATAAAGTCTTAGATTCTTTAATTGACTCAGCTCCATCAAAACGTCTCAAAATGTTAATCTTTTCTTGTTTTGTAGTAGTATGTTCAGTGAACAATCTAGTAGCATAAGCCAAGTTAGAATTAAATACCGCAACTTCGTTAAGTTTGTCTCTGAATAAATTCAAAGCTTTACGATATTCATCATTCTTAGATTTTAACATTTCAATTTCAGTGTTAACTGATTCAGTTGCTAAATGACGTGGTGCAGTTCTTGGTTTGTTTAAACCATTTCTACCCCATTTCTTACCATTACCTAGTGTTCTAGCAGCTTCAGTATGTTCACCTTTTTTCGCTTTTGCTGGTGCTGGTTCATTTTCCTTATTAGGATTTCTCATCGGATTACCAGGTTTTCTTTCAGTTTCAGTACCAGGTTTAACTTTTGGTTTTGCAGGTGCTGTTTTAGTTTCACCTTCCTTAAACTCAAATTTTGGACCTTTACCCATTCCAACTCCACGAGAACCTTGTTTTTTATCTTCTTTAAATCCTCCTGTAGTTTTCTTGTAATTAAACTTTGGTTTACCGAATCCTTTACCTTTAGGTTTGAATCCAATACTTTCATTTGTCATTTCTTCATTTTCTTCGTCGTAATCCTCATCTATTTCTTCGTCAATTTCTTCATCCATTTCTTCGTCCATTTCTTCGTCCAAAGTAATTTCGTAAATTGTTTCTTCAGATGACATTTCCATGTTGTCCATCTCATCCATTTCATCAATCTCATCAATATAAGACTCTTGGAATTCGTTATCAAACTCGAATTCGTCATCATCATTATTATTATCTAAATTGTCATTGTCTGACACATTAGATATTGCAGAAAGAAGTTCATCCATTTCTTCTGGAGTAAACTCTTCAGATTCGAACATTTCTTCGTTTGATTCCATTTCGTTAAGTTTGTTTTTTGGATTTTTAGTAACTGACTCACCCATTTTGATTAGGTAATTTTTATCAGTGTTATTATCTGATAATGAGATAGTATCGTCACTATTTTTTTTAATAATGATACCATCATCCTCACCCATTTCCATGAATGCTTTGATAACGTCTGACATAGGGGCATTTGTTAAATCTTTAACAACTTCCTCTTCATCGTCAACTGACAAATCAACATCTGTATCGTCTATATCTGTATCCTCTACATTATCAATATCAACCTCATCGGTATCCATTGTTGCAGCATCATCAACATCCATAGTGTCAACATCAATTTCTTCGTCGTCTTGTTCCTTTAAGGATTCTTTTACTAGTTCATTGATTTCTTCCTTCATTGTTGAAGCAAGTATTCCTTTTGCATTCTCAGCGATTACATCTTCCAAATTTTTCATTTGGAGTACCGCTTCTTCGACTAATGATTTTTTATCACTCATTTTATGTTTTCTTTATAAATATGTTATTTTTTATAAAAAATTAATTTTTGATTAATTCTAGATAATAAATATGTTATAAAATAAAAAAAGGAGGTAAAAACCTCCTTTTGAAAACATTAAATACGATTATAATTTATTCGAAAATCTCATCGATTTTACTTTCAGCAACTGAAGTAATTCTCCAATCATAACTAAAGGATTCATACGCTTTAGTAACTTTTGCCTCCACGTCTGTTACATTATAACCCTTTACGAGTTTTTCTTCTCTTACCTTTTTAATTTTTCCTGAGTTTTCATCTGGCAAATCATACTGAATTTTTGCCACAAAATATTTTTCGTCCATTTCCATAATTTATTTTTTTAAAAATATACGACAATTAAAATTACCTATCAAGGTATGCGGAAAGTTTTTTCATTAAATCTAAAGATTTATTTGCAGAATCTTCACCACCTGTTAGAGTTCTAGATGCTTTCATTTTGTTTTCCTCATCTAAATTCTCCTCAAAATTATTTCTATCCTCAGGATTTGAGAATAAATAAGCCCCGGGTGTTGATGGGGAGGATACTAGGTCAAAACATATTAATTCAAAATCATCTTGTACTTCATTTTGTTCTCCGACCTTTTTTAATGACCCTACACCACGAGAAGAAATACCAAGGGTTACACCTTGTCTTAAATAATTTGCGGCTAAATCTCCTTTAGTTGAACAGATACCTCTTTCATGAAAACCTGGTGAGGTTAACAATCTTAATTTACCCATTAAAATCTTACCATCCCACCACACATCTGTTATGATGTGTGCAACTCTATCTAAATCTATTAATGATGATTCAGGGTGATTCAACTCAGAAAGTGAAACACCCTTAGCAATCATTTTTTTATAGTTCTCAGCTTCTCTTTTAAGAATTTTTTCAGGGTAAACCCTTCCGTTTCTATTTGGAGTATTATATTTCTGTAGTACTGCGTAAAACTCAAATGGTTTAGAGTAATCTAAAAAATTTTTATTTTCTTTTATTATCTCAGCATTTCCATTTTCTCTAGGGTTGATGTATCCTGCGTCGTATTCAATTAGGATACCTTTTCCAGAATCAGTAGGTCCTAATATTTTTAAATTATTCATCTTATATTTTTTATTATAAATATATTAATTACGAATAACTTCAAAGTCCTCTTTTTTAGAAATAGAAAAATTGAAATGTTTATTGTTTTTTAGACAATATTTTATAACTGAATCAGTAATCTTTTTCATATGATTTTTTAATTCTAAACATTTAAAATCATAGTGTTTAGTTGTGTAAAATACACATTCTAGATTCATAAAAGACTTTTTACCAAACATCACCCCACTAGACCTCAAATCCATATCACATATAAAATTTGATTCAAATAAATTTCTATCAATTAAATCACCTATTGTTAATTTAATTGTTCTAGTAAGATGATTAATTATTTTTTCAGCGTTTTCTATGAAATCTTTTGGTTCTACCCAAGATTGAATGTTTAGATATACTGATTTAAGATTTTTAAAATCTACTGTTCCGTAACTTACTTTAAATGACTTATAACCTGTAAGTTTAATACTTTTTCCTTTTTTCATTAACCATTTTAATACTTGTTTATTTGTATCAAAATATAGTTAACAATTATAAAAAAAACAAAAATTTTAAAGATTATTAAATAATTGACGCAATTTCATTAAATTAATCTGATTTTTTGGTTCAGTTTTAATTCTCTCAATTGTCTCAGTTATTTTTTCTTTAGTTGGTGTGTCTGAAATAGAGACCAATTCGTCTAATTTTTCAATAGTCATTTCAGATAATAAATCGTATTTAGATACTATTTCAGATTCAGTTAGTGTCAAATACTTATTTAAAGTTTTTAGTTCATTTTCAGATAAATCTGACAAATACTCCTTAGTAGTGTTTTCGGCTATCTCATAAACTTTATTTAAAGGTATACTAGGTGTGTCAGTTTTTTTATCCTTTAAAATAATTTTTTTAGTTATTGTTTTTTTTGCCTCTAAAATTTTCTCAATATCCAAATCCTCATTAAAAATATTATCTATAATCTCATATGTGTTAGACTCAGTGGGAATTTCCTTTACCCAACTCTCAAGTTGTAAAATTTTTTTGGAGTTAAAATTTAATTTCTCAAATTGTCTGATACACTCATTAATGAATAAATCTGCATCGTTTGGATTTAGTCCTCTTTTTCTATCCATAATATCGTAAAGATAAAATGCTTTTGCAATATTTTTATCCTCTAAAACTAAAGACTTAAAAGTTTTAATCTTGTCTTTAAAGGTGTTATCAGACATAGATTCAACTAGAATCTTCTCAACTTTTGATTTTATTAGACCTATTTTCATTTTTTTATTTATAAATATATCAATTTACGATTAAATTATTGTGGACAAACTCCACCAATACAAGCCCCGTAAAAAGCCACTGCCATATTAGCCGTTAATCCGCTTATATTACCAACTTTACAATATTTTGGAGTTCCGCTATTTGCCGGAACTACTTCATTTTTGGTATTTCCATTACATTGCGTAAATGTAATAACACCTGTAGTTTGTCCAGTGTTGACAACTTTAAAACATAAACAATTACTTGTTGGTGTCACGGTTGGTACTGGATTAAAAGATTGTGTAGGTGTTATAGTCCTTGTTGGTGTTGGAGTACTTGTTCTTGTCGCTGTGGGTGTTGGTGTTAATGCACATTGATTATTTACACATAACCCTAAAGTTTGTTTTATAATTCCTGACACATTTGGTACACTACTAGCACAGAAATTAGAAGTTGTGGTATTGGCACCAACTACAATATTAGTGCTTTGATTTGAACAATTGGTATAAGTTACTACTATCGCACTTGTTGTTGTATTTTGTAAACGATGACACAAACAATTATATGTTGGTGTTGGTGTACTTGTTCTAGTTGGTGTTGGTGTGCTTGTTCTAGTTGGTGTTGGACTTCCTGTCCTTGTTGGAGTATTTGTTAAGGTTGGGGTTATTCCAGGTGTTGTAGTTCTAGTTGGGGTATTCGTTAAAGTTGGGGTTGCCGTTCTAGTTGGGGTCGCTGTTCTAGTTGGAGTTGCCGTTCTAGTTGGAGTTGCCGTTCTAGTCAATGTTGGTGTTGGTGTTGGTGCTGGTGAACAATTTCCGTTTACACAAGTCCCGACATATAATACTTGGAGTCCTGTAGTAACTACTGGTAGTTGTCTAGCACAGAAATTATTACTAAATGAATTTGGTAATACAAAAGTATTAGATGCCCCTCCATTACACCCTAAATAAGAAAAAGTTTTTGTGGTTACGGTATTGTTCCTCACACGATAACAAATACAGACGTTTGTAGGTGTTAAAGTAGGTGTTCTTGATGGTGTTGAGGTATTTGTTGGTGTTAATCCAAATGTATTTGTCGGGGTTACAGTTCTAGTTAGCGTTGGTGTTGGTGTCGGATATAGTTGACAAGAATTATTTAAACAAGAGCCCACCGTATTAATTATAATACCTGACATATTTTGTACAGATTTCGCACAAAAATTATTACTTGTAAAATTAGATGGTACTATGATTGTTGTTAAAACATTATTACAATTGGTATATGTGACATTTTTTGTTGTTGTTGTCGTATTTTGTAAATTATAACATAAACAACTATTGGTACTTGTTGGAGTTGCGGTTCTAGTTGGAGTTGCGGTTAATGTTGGTGTAGTTGTTTTTGTCGGTGTAGGTGTAGGTGTCTTAGTTACAGTAGGTGTTGCACTTGCGGTTCTAGTTGGAGTAACTGTTTTAGTCGGAGTTACCGTTGGTGTTAAGGTTTTGGTGCTAGTTACCGTTGGTGTTGGGGTTACAAATACAGGAATGTCTTTAACTTGTTGGTATCCATATATCATATAACCCTTTAGCTCTATATTACTTTTTGCGGGAGACACCCAATTATCGTAAGCATTTTTAAAATTTAGATATGCCTGTTCAAATCCAAACTCCTCAAAGTATGAGTGCATATATGAAGTTCCACCATGATAAATTATTATTATTTCAACATTCCTATTTGACCCTGATGCCGCATAACCTAATAATTCTAATTCTTCATCAATTGTGGTTAATCCATAATTTGTGGTTGCCGTAAATTGATTGGTTGTTATGTAACAAGTTAACAAAATCCTATCTGTTCTATTAACTAAAAACGTGGAAATTTGTGATGGGGTATAAGCCGAAGTCTCATCCCTTATCAGTCCAATATAAGCATCAAAAGTAACATTAGTACCTGATGTAACTGCAGACACTTGTAACATTTCATCCCTATATGTTAAAAACGGAACTGTCCCAACATTATCAGGATAATTCCAAAATTCATTCTCTAAATTAAATACATTAAAAGTTTCTGCCGAACTAGTACAACCCGTATTAAAGAAATAACGTGAATTATTTCCAGTTGTTCCAGTACCAACCAAAGTATTACTACTACCCCCAATACCACCAACTTCCAATACTCCCGATTCTCTAACAGAAACGTTATAAGCCCTAACATTTGTACGACCTGAACTACTAGCTAATATGGGTGTTAAATCATAAAAATATAACGCATTAAAACCAAAATATTCTGTGAATATTTTTAAATTATTTTTTTCTGAACCATTATTAATTATTGTATCATAGTCATTTACATATAACCCTTTGAACTGAATCAATGGGGTACTAGATGGTGTTGGTGTTAGGGGTATTGTTCCCGTCGGGAGTGGAGTTGACATTTTTAATCTTTAAGCAATTTATTTAGTTTATTTTCCATTTCAGTTAACGAGTCACTACTTTTATCAAAATTAAAATAATCATCATCCATTGTTTCTAGTAAGATGTTTAATTGTTTTTCCTTTGACTCGGGTGTAATTCCTGCTGGTTCTGCCGCTGGTTCAGGTGTAGGTTCTGCCGCTGGTTCACCTAATCCCCCTCCTAAATCACCACTAGGCATTCCGCCTCCTCCAGCTTCACCACCTCCAGCTTCAGGTGTTGTAGTAGTCCCACTTGTTGACCCATACAACTTGTCAATATTATCAAATAATCCTGTATGTTTTATAACCTCAGCAGTTGCCGCTAACTCACCCGCAACGGCTTTCTCAACACGTTGTTGTTGGATATCAAGTTTAATTTCTTCATCAGAAAACCCAAGGATATTTTTTTTAGCCCAAGATACTGAGGTCGGTGCTATACCTTCAATTGGTGTGACCGCATCTTTATACAATACAACTTTTTCTTTCCAAATGTCAATTTTTAACAAGTCTGCCTGAGAAGATGGGTTGGTTAACATTAAATTAAAATTGTTAAGTTCATCTTCAAACCCTAATAAGAACAAATGGATAATTGCAATTTTATTTAATTCTGCCAATACACACTTTTGAATTCTATTGATAGTTCTAGCGAAACGAATATCTAGTAATGAAAGGTTTTTACCATCCCCAACCACTTCCTCAAACCCTAAAAATGCTTTAGGTACACGAAGTGCAGTAAGTAGTTTCTTTTGGATGTATTCAATATCTGCAATCTCAGATAGGTTTGTAGCTCCGGGTAATGTGTCAATTGGATTTGGTGCCGCTGGGTCTCTAACAGGAATAAAATAATCTTGGTCAACCGCCATTTGATTAAACCTCATATCCACATTACCCGTTTTATTATCAACAACTTGAGACCTTTTAAATTTATTGGCAACTCTTTGTACATATGGTTCAATATCTTTGTCATCCATATTACCCACAAATACTTTAAATACTCTTCTCTCAGGTGCTCTAGATGTTCTGTAAATTAACATTGCATCTTCAGACAATAATAATTGTTTCCAAATACGTCTCGCTTTTTCTAACATCGATGTACCATAAGGAAGTTTTCTATCATCACCTAACAATCTAAAATGTGCAATTTCCCAAGTATTGAATTCCATTTCTTTATTTTTCCAAACAAACTTTAAACCATTTGTCTCTACGTCAGCATTATCCAAATTAGATTTTCCCTTCATTCCTCTTTCAATCCTTTCGATTTCAATGTTAGGTAGTTGTGAACACCCAACGACACCCTTTTCAGGGTCTAATCGTAAGTAAACAAAGTTATCACCATACTTACAAACATTTCTTATCCACATAGGTAAGTTAGTATTGACATCCAATGCATTATTGAACAAATCAGTTAATACTGATTTAATCCTTTTAGACTCAGAATATATTTGTAACATATGACCATTTTGGTCAGGGGTTGTGGATTCTTCAGCATAAATGTCTAAAGATGCCGAAATTTCAGGAGTATATTCCATAGATTCATAATCATAATATGATGCCAATCTAGTGGGTTCAAAATATACTCCTTGAGTATATAAATTATTTTCAATTTTAGCCCACTGGTTAGCGAGATAAAATGTTTGTTGTGCTTGTAGTTTTGCTAAATCATATTCACCTTTTGACGTGGTTTTTAGTAATTCTTTTTTATCAAATTTGTAGACTGGATAGTCTTGACCTAATAAAGAATTTGGACCGAATGTCTGCGATAATCTTTGCCAAACTGTTAATTTTTGATTATTTTCCATATTAAAATTTAACCCTATTCATTTTTTTATAAATACATCATCTTCTACTTCCAAACAACCAACCATATTTTGCGTAGTCTTCTCTTGAAAACTCCATAGGGTGGTTTTGTCCTCCAACAACATACGAAGGGACGTATGTATTTTGGTTTATACTTTTTGATACATTTTCATTCTCGGCAACTGACCAAGACTCTAACATAGTTTTTGCTTGCTCTGTAACTTTGGTTAAAGAAGAAAATGAATTTTCACCAACGTAACAAGCAATTGCGATTGACATAATTAGGTCATCGTGTTGTCCTTTTTGGTGGTCAGGTCTTCCATTAACATAAACAAAAGTATTCATCTCGTTTAACAATCTTGATGAATATACCTTAAACCCGTGTCTTAAATATTCCTCATATGCCGCAATTATTTGAACTCGTTTATTATTGAAGTTAATTCCTGGTATTTTTTCATTCATTTTTGGGTCATATTTCCATCTATTTGTCGAATCTAATCCATCAATATATAAATTTTTATAACCCAATTCTTGTAATTTTCTTGACGTAGTGACACCCATACCTCCTGTAATATCAACAACAATAAATGCTGAATACATAGTTCCCCATTTATAACATAGTTCCGCCAAAGTGTCAGGTGGAAGTTTTCCAATATATTCAGCAACTTGTTCCCTTGTTTCAAAATCAATAATTTGAAACGTAGAATAGTCTTCACTATCGCCACGACTTACGTCAACTCCCATAATATACCTATGACCTTCAAGTGGGTCTTTCCATATCCATAATCCACCACTAACCATCTTACCTTGTGGTTCTCTAACCATATTGGCTCTAATGTCTTCAGTAAGTCTACTATCAAATACGTTATCACCAGAACCTAAAAAAGCACATTCTAATTCCTGATTAACTTTACGTTTGTCGTATTTAAGTTTTTTAACCATTTTCTCATACCAAGATGAGGTTGGTTTGTAACCTTGACCAATTAAAGAATTAACTTCAACATAGTCTTTAACTTTGTCTGAAAAATCAATTACTTCATCATTTAAATGTTCCTCACGATTTAAAAAATAATGAATGATGTCATCACATTTAACTAATTGTAGGTCTTTATTATATCTTGGGTCCTTATACCAAACCATTGGGGAGATTTTAAAATCGTTCATCCCTTTTTGTGCTTGGTCAAAAATTTCATAGTATATTGGGTCATAACCATTTGGGGTTGAAATGACTATTACCTTACCTCCTGTTGATAAAGATGCCATACAAGCTGCCCAAAAGTCACCATCTGCCTCGATATATGCTGCCTCGTCAAACACCAATATTGTTGGTGTGTAACCACGTAAGGCATCGGTGGATGTTGCTACGGCTTTAACCTCACATCCATTTGTTAATTTAAAGTGTCTTTGTGAATTTTTTTCAGCAGAAAATGTAACCCCTACCCATTTTGGCCATTGTTCGGTGAAACCACGAACTTTGTTAGCCATCTCAACGGCAGTATCTAATTTGTTTGCAATAATAAGAACCTTTTCAGGTTTATTCTTTTTGGCAAATACTAATTTCTTTGATGCCCATGCGGCAGTTACTGTTGACACACCTGCCTGACGATACTTTAACGCAATATTTTCATTAAAGTTTTCATAATCCTCAACAAGTGTTATTTGGTCAGGAAATAATTCTAGTGGAACATACTGAGAAACAGTATTATCATAAGTTTGTAGATAAGTTTTTAAGGCGTATGGAGTGTCCTTCATACACCTTGTGTACTCAATTATTAATTCTTCTTTTGTCATTGCCATATCTGATAAATACCTAGATATGGCAATGAAATTTAGTCATCAGATAAATCAATACCTAAACTATCCAAAAACCCTGAGATATCATCGTCACCCGGTTTAATATTTTTCGATTGTTTGTATTCTTCATATTGTTGTAACATATCCATAGCATCTCTTACAATCTCTTTCATTTCCAATTTAGCTTTACTAATATCTTTTGGGTCATCGGAAATCACCAAAGACATTAAATTGAGGAATTCTTTTGGTTTTTTTGAATATAACAATTTTTTAAACCAAGGATTAACTTTTGAATTTTCCAATGCTTCTATTGGTAATACATTCCTTAAAGCATCCACAACTTCAGGTCCAATACGGATTTGCATAATTTCATTCTCAAACGTATCAGTTTGACCATATACTTCACCAGCATAACCTGGTTCAGTTTCTCTAAATTGTTCTCTTGTTGGAGCTTCTTCAATACCCTTAATAATTTCGTGTACTAATATTGGGAAAATGATTCCTTGTGCTACGATTTTTGTATCAGGAGCATCTTCATCAGGTTCTCCTCCACCCATTTCATCATTTTCTTCTTCGTCAGCATCTTCTAAATTAACACTACCCGCAACACCTTGTCCTGTTTGAGTCGCCATTTCAATGAAATCCTCCATAGTAAAATAAGAGATATCCAACATGGTCATTAATTTTGAGTACAATGATGCAAGTTGTGGACTTTTTCTATCTAACTGAGATTTAATTGATGGGTCTTCAAAATAGTAATGACCTTTTTTAGCTTCACCTTGGGTAATTGCATTTGCCAAATTTCTCATCTGAACGTGTTGTTGGAATTCCTCTTCCTCTGTTGGGAAATCAGGGTCAAATGCTTGTTCTCCATATTTTTCAAAATCAGGAACATTTTTTCGTTCCTTTCTTTTTTTTGGTCCCATTTGGAAATTTGGTGCGGAAAAATCGGTTTCTTCTTGTCCTAATGATAGTTCATACTGAAACCAATCTTTATCAATACCAGTTTTTTCAGCCGCAACTCTTAATGCCAAATCTTTAAGATATTTTTTATGAGGTGACTCTAACCTCATAATTTCTTTAACTAAAGAATACATAGACATAAACAAAGTACGAATTTCTTCGATACTACCTAATGATTCTTTACCATGTGCTTGTCTTGCTTTTCTAACAATGTTCTCAAATCTTTTTGATGACATTCTTTCGACATCTGCAACCCCTCTTTTTAAAGCGGGATTTTTAGCAAATAAACTTTCAGGTGAACCTAATTTTCTTTCAGTCCTTGGGTCCATCCTTTCAGGAAACCCTTCAGGATAACTTATTGGTGCCTCTCTTAAATTTCTCTTTGCCATTTTTATTTCTTTAAAATTTTGTTAATTGCCGACATAAATTCGTCTTTCTTTCTTTGCATTTGTGAATTAGAAACTTCTTTAGTTTCAATTTTTTTAGCCTTAGCTGGTGCCGGACCTTCACCTGGTCTTGGATTTCTTCCAGGATGTGATGGTTTTGGTCTTGTTTCAGTTCCAGGTTTAACTTTTGGTTTAGCTGGAGCTGTCTCAGTTTCAGACATTTCACTCTTACCATAAATGATACGACCAATTGGTTTATTCATCTTAGGTTTACCAATTAAATTAATAGTTGTTTCCATATCTTTTGATTTTGTTTCAAGCAAAGATACGAAATTTTTCTTAGTGATTCTACCTTGTATGTTATTTTTAATCAAGTTCTCAAATTTAGACTCAAGAATTGTCATATAAGGATTTTTACCCTCATTAACATCTTGTTTAACTTGTTTAACACATCTTTCATATTTATTTTTTTGTTTTGCTGACCACTCACTTCTTTCAGTAGTTTTAAACTCTTTACCTAGTTGTGCTGTACAAATAGCCCAAGGGTTATATTTCGATTTCTTTTTCTTTTTACCCTCTGACATTTCACCATCTTTGATTACTTTGTTTTTAGGCGCTTCAGATTTACCTGACTTTTGTAGTACTCTTACTCCACCACCAGGTGTTGGTGTTACTTCACCATTTGATACATTAACACCCTCACCTTTCTTTTGCATATCTGCAACTTCAGATGCGGTATAATCAGTTATTTTAACAGTTTGAGTTTTAGTGGTGGCTTCTTGTAATAAAACATTAACAATCTTTTTTAAATCAGATTCGTTAATTTTTAAAATATTTTTATTCTTTTTCATAAACTAAATTTTTTTCAAATTCAAGGATTAGGTCTCGTTCATAAAGTTTATCTTCAACTTCTTTAAGGGTCATTCCAAAATGAAAGACTAGTCTAGTTATTCTATCGAAATCTAAATCATCATCCATTTCCCAACCTAAAGCAATAACTTTATCTACAGCATCAAAAAAAGAAAAAAAATCAGAATTTTGAATCAATTCCATTTTTAATTTAGAATTCTTCAAAATACCGACTTTTTTTATATGTTCCAATTTTGGTGGTTTTGGGTATCCATTTGCGGGTTTTGAGTCCCAATCTTCACCTTCACAATTTTTTTCATCACCAAAAATAAATTCATACATAAAGTTACCTTTATAGTCAGAACCTAATTGGTTTATGAAAATTAAATTATTCACTAATTTTACCAGATTTAGTAACTTTAATTTGTTTATTATTCATTTCAAATACTAAATTACCTTTATTAGTTTTCCCAACAAATCTAACGTTATCGTTTTCGTCAAGTAACATAATACTTTTTTTCTCTTGTATTGCAGTTTCACAAAGACGAGAAATTTCATTCATAGTTTTATCTTTTACCTTTTCTTGAATAAATTTCTTTTCTCGTTTGTCAACTTTAAAATATTTTGTTAAAATACTATCAACCTTTGATTCTGTAAACATACCATCCATAATTGATTGTACTTTTTCTTTTGGACTATATCCCATACTTTTTTTCATCATTGTCCCAGCAACATCTGTTGCCATTCTTGATGCTAACTCTGGCCAACTACCTTCTTCCATTTCACTAGTATTATCTGTTGGTAAATCTGTTGGAACTTCAGGAATATCTTCGTCAGTAACGTCAACATCCATTTCATCACCCATGTCCATTGACATATCACCGATTTCCTCATCTTCAAATTTAGCAATAATATCATCCTTATCGTCTTGAGATAATTTGGTTAAATCAATTGCTGATAAAATTGTATTGATTACGTATTTGATATCTTTGTCAGACAATTTATCTTCGTCTTGTAAATCTCTCATTTTTTGAGTTGCCTTACCAAGAAGTTTTTGTACTACTCTAAAAGAACCAGGGATATTTGAGTCTTCAGTGTCACCACTTTCTTCAGAACCCGTGTCATCCATAGGTGGAGTAGGGATTTCTTCAGAACCCATATCATCCATAGGTGGTGTCGGAATTTCTTCAGAACCCATATCATCCATAGGTGGGACAGGAGTTTCATCAGGACCCATATTATCCATAGGTGGGGCAGGAACATTCTCTACCTCAGGTAAGTTTTCGGATGGACTAAAATTTTTTTTTTGTTTTAATACATATTTTGTATCTTCCGAAAATAAAGATAAACCTTTTTCATTACCATAATTTTCATTAAGTTCTTTAGCAATGATATTTAATCTTTTAAGTGCTTGAGAATAAGAACTAAAATATTTTCTTTCTTGGATTGGTTCTCTATAATCAATCGTATTTTCACTTACGGTTGATTTAATGATATAACCATTTTTTTCTCTTACAATATGGTAAGTGTTACCATCCGCTAATAATTTAGTATACTCTGAAGTATTTTCATTGACGTTAGAATTATTTTTATAATTAGCTATTTCAATAATTCTCTTAATTTTGTCGTCTCCTTGAAGTTTCTCACTTCCTAACGGTCTTAAATCTGACATATCTTTATTTTATTTTTACGAGTTTAATCCGTTAAATCCACCTAGGACTACGGAGTTCATTTGGATTACATCCACATTAGCATTATTTGTCCAAATAGCATGATTAACAGTTTTGGCACTAACACCAACATTTTGATTCTCATCATTACATACTATTTGACAATATCTGTAATTTGTTCCTGCTGAAATAGTGTCCCTAGAATTATCACATTCATTACAATCATCAAAAGGACCTGAGGCAAAAATTATTGATGATGAGGGTGTTGTACCTGTTGTTAATTTGGCACACCCACCAAACACACCATTACTATATTGTTGTAATTGAGTGTAGTAGAATTTATCGAGAGTTAAACTCCCGTCAACTGCTTGATTTGAAACAATTACTTGCCCTGAATCACAACCTGAAAATGCGTAATATGTTGCCATTTATTTTTTCTTTATAAATATATCAAATATCACGATTTTCAATAGATAATTTTTTATCCATTATTTTATTTTTGGCGTCAAGTAACTTACCAATATAACCATTTCTTCTTAAAATTTTAAAAACTAAGTTTTCATACGATAATTCTCCCTTAGTTTCTAATCCACACTTACGATATTTTTTTAACTTATCTTGGTATTTTTTAATTAGTTTTTTAGCATCATCAAGTTCCTCATCTTGGATATTCTCGAGTACACCATCAATGATGTTCATCCATTGCTTTGCCTTTTCTTTTAACTTGTCTTTATCTAATCTGAAATTTTGTTTTTCAGGAACAACTTCCCATTCCTCATATAAAACAGAATATACTCCAGTAGACGTGTGTTCTTCATTAGCGTCTTGTATGTATAACTCCACTTCATAATTTTTAATGGTAATATCATGAGTATCATTAAATAATGTTTTTTTCAGATTAAAAAGTTCCTTATACAACTCATTTTGAGATTCTTCAAATTGAGACATATCGACTAAGACGTGTAAATCAAAATCGGAATACTGAGACCAATTGTAATTTGATAAAGAACCCGTTAATATTATATCGGAAATAAAAAAGTCTAGACCGACAAAATCCACAAATTCATACGCAATCTCAAGTAGACTAGATTGTATCTCTTTTTTTAAAGTTGCGTTTTGAGGGTCGGTCTCATTATCCCACACTTTCGGATTTAAACTATCCTGAATGTTAAAACTATCTATTACTTTACTTAAATTTGACATCTATAATAAATACTCAAGTTTTTACAACTTTTTGTACTTAAATGTTTTTGCTATATTTTTACTAAAAAAACTTCCTTGTGATTGAGCAGTTCTAAATGAAGTGTATAGTTGGTGAGGAACTTCCTCATATTCATAATTGACTCCATTCTTAAATTCAACAATTAATTTTTTTGTTTCTGTATTGTAATCAGTTTTTACTATATTTGTGGACTCAATCTCACAAATAATATGAGTACCTTTAATTTCTTCTTTAGTAATTGCCATATGTTTTTTTTATTAACATAAATAGAATAAAATGACTTGTGAATATTATTTAGTTGAAATTTAAAAAAAAATGAATTATTATTTTAAAAACATAAAGTTATGATAGAGTCAATGGACAATGACAAAAACAAGAATCAGGGGAAATCTGATTCATCAACAACTCCCGCTTTAGATAATTTTAGTAGGGACTTAATTAAATTGGCCGAACAGGGTAAATTGGACCCCGTTGTTGGTCGAGAAAAAGAAATTTTGAGAATTGCTCAAATTCTTTCTCGTAGAAAGAAAAACAATCCAATCATTATTGGTGAACCTGGTTGTGGTAAAACCGCTCTAGTTGAGGGATTGGCTATGAAAATTCACCAAGGTGAGTGTCCTAGAAATTTAATGGACAAACGAATTTTATCTTTGGACATGACATCAATTGTTGCGGGAACAAAATATCGTGGACAATTTGAAGAAAGGATGAAAGTAGTTATTGAAGAACTTCAGGCCAACCCTGATATTATTGTGTTCATTGATGAGATTCATACAATAGTGGGTGCTGGAAACACAACAGGTTCTTTAGATGCTTCAAATATCTTTAAACCAGCTTTAGCCCGTGGTGAGATTCAGTGTATTGGTGCCACGACTCTTGATGAGTATAGAAAGAACTTTGAAAAGGATGGTGCATTAGAAAGACGTTTTCAAAAGGTAGTCGTTGACCCATCTTCAGCTGAAGAAACTTTACAGATTCTTAAAAACATTAAAGACAAATACGAAACATTTCATAAGGTAATTTTTACTGAAGAAATTCTTAATATTTGTGTCCGTTTGGCTGAGAGATATATCACCGACAGAGAATTTCCTGATAAGGCAATTGACATTTTGGACGAGGTTGGTGCTCGTAGTCAAGTTGAGATAAAGACTCCGGCAGTGATTGAGGACTTGAAAGCCGAGGCTGATGGAATCAAACAAGAAAAAATTCAAGTGGTTAAAAGTCAAAAATACGAGGAGGCCGCGGAACTAAGAGATAAGGAGAGAAAAGTTCTTTTAAAATTGGATAACGAGAAAAAGAAATTTGAACAATCCCTTTTGAAAAAGAAAAAAACAATCCCAATTGAACTAGTCTATGAAGTAGTTTCAAACATGACGAAAATTCCATTGTCTAAACTTTCTTTAGATGATTCAAAATCATTAATCAATCTTGAAGAAACTTTATCGGGTAAAGTTATTGGTCAGGAAGATGCCGTTAAACGAATTTCAAAAGCTATACGTAGAAATCGTTTGGGGATTAAAGACCCAAATAAACCAATCGGGTCGTTTATTTTCTTGGGGTCAACAGGTGTTGGTAAAACATATTTGGCAAAACAATTGGCTAGGGAGATATTTGGAAGTGATGAAAACTTAATCCGAGTTGATATGTCGGAATACCAGGAAAAACACTCAATATCTAAATTAATTGGGGCACCTCCTGGATATGTTGGATATGACCAAGGTGGACAACTTACCGAACAAATTAAAAATAAACCTTATTGTGTTATTTTGTTCGATGAAATTGAGAAAGCCAACAAAGATGTATTCTCATCTTTACTTCAGGTTTTAGATGACGGACACATGACAGATGGTTTAGGTAGAAAAATTAATTTCAAGAATTGTTTGATTATTATGACATCAAACCTAGGAATTAAAAAATTACAAGATTTCGGGTCTAGTGTTGGTTTTAGTACTTCACAAAGTTCTTATAGTGCTGAGGAAAATAGAAAGAACATGCTTCAAAAAGAACTTAAAAATTTCTTTAGTCCAGAATTCCTAAACAGAATAGACGACGTAGTGATTTTCAACTCACTCAAAGAAGAACACATTGAGAGTATTGCTAAAATAGAGTTGGACAAACTAACTAAGAGATTGATGGAGATGAAATTTGATGTTAAATTTGATGAGAGTGTTGTAAAATATGTATCTAAGAATGGGTATGATGAACTTTATGGTGCACGTCCTTTAAAAAGAGCCATACAAGATAAATTAGAAGATTATATCTCTGATGAAGTTCTAAAGGGTAACATCGTTGAGAATGGTCATTACACTCTATCAATCAAAGATGATGAAATCCAATTAATGGGTATTGTAATGTGAAAAAGGGAGGTTAACCTCCCTTTTTACATTGCTTCTAATTTTGATTGAAGTTCTTCTGAATCTTCAATATTTTTACTTTTTAGTAATTCAGCTAATTTTCTAGATGTCATTCTATCCATTTTACCAGTTGAACTACTTAATCCATTATCTTTTTGGAATTTACTTAATGCGGTTTTAGTTTCGGGACCAAACTTGCCATCTGCACCATATTTTGGTAGTGAATACCCTAACTTCATTAAAGCGTTCTGTATTGTCACCGCATTATCGTTAACTGAATATTGTTTAGTGTCTCCTTGATATTCTGAAACTTCCTCTTGCATAAAGGCCAAAGATTCCTCAGATGTCATGTTTGGGTCTAAGTCTTCAAATTTATCGAGCATTGCCGAATCAAAGTCACCACTTGAAGTTAAAAAGTCTGCAAATCTTTTCATAAATAAAGGAACTGCAACAGTATATCCTCTTCTACCCCAAGGTGCTCCAACCGCATTTTTAATAAATGTTTCAGCTGGTAACATCATTTTTTGACCTTTTCCAAATAAAACTTGTACACCCGAATCACTTATATTTAAAATTTTGGCAGTTGTTGCCTTACCATTTTTACCAACATATCTATAACTTTTCCCAGTAATAAATCCTAGTTTTCGCATAACTTTGACAGGATTTGCAATTGGTTTTGCCATTCTAACAAATGAATAAAATCTATCTTTTAAATTTTTAGATAGAGTTTGTAATCCTTTCTTAATAGAAGTCTTACCTGCAGTTTTACTAGTTGTTTTACCTGCCGCTGGAATTAATTTTTGAAATATTTGTCTAGCTCTTACTGCAAACCTTGAGAAAAAACCTCCTACCTTACTTGCATATTTACCTAAAAGTTTTTTACCTAATGTACTATTAACTGCCTTACCGATATATGCTGGAATTTTAACTAAAACTTCCTCTAAAATTCTACCAACAACTCTTAAAGCAATTAGAACAGGTTTAGTTAAAGTTTTAACTGAACCACTAACAAAAGCTTTTAATGCTGGAGCAACCGCTTGTAATTGACCAGGTAATACCCCAAATGCAAAAGTAATTGCGGCCATTAAGTATAAATTATCAGTCTCTTCCTCTGATTTAAATTGTGCTTCTACTATATAACTCAATGCATGAACAATATCGACAATTGCGCCTGAACCTGGTACAAAATAATCAACACCTGCGGAAACTAAATCAACACCAGCATGTATAATATCACTTAAACTCCAATCCTCATTAATTGGGACTATGTCACCTGTTTGAATGTTATAAGCAGTACCTTCGTATACTAAATACTTGTGGTCATTAGTTATTTTACAAGATAATAATTTAGTTAAAGGTGTTATAGAATTTTCATCTATTGGATTATATAGGTTTAAAATTCTTTGTTTTTCGGATTCATTTAATAAAATTCTTGGCATAATTTACTTTTTATATAAATATTGCCATATAATAAAAAATTACCAATACCTAAAAGATGGACTCTTTTGTGGACTGAGTTCGTATTTTTTAAGACCTAAATCTTGAATCATTTTTTTACCCATATCAATACCATTAAACACATCCTCAATCACAACATATTCATTTCTTGTGTGATATTGATAATAACCGATTGATATGTTGATACAAGAAAAGTCAAACAAACTTTTAAGGGCATATACATCAGTATAGGGGTGAACCATATATTTTTTCTTGTCGTTCATTCCCTCTGTCAAAATTTTATCACAGGTACTGAAAAATTCACCTTCCCTATCAAATAACTTAGCACCAAAACAAGTTTCAGTAATCATCCAGTTTTCAGGACCGTCGAATTGAATCGCATAACCAACATCAGAAAAGAAAGACTTGTCAGCATACCTTGAGCCATGACATCCAGTTTCCTCAGAAACAAAAAATGCGGCTTTAATGGTTTCCATCTCTTCCAAAAGTTCCATACAGGCAAATACTCCACATTTATCATCTCCACCAATACCTGTTGGTTCTCCGTGGTCATTATACGCCTTCAAAGACAATTTCAATTCTCTATGAGAATTTGGCAACATTTCCTCAACAACATTAATTGAGTCTATTGGGTGGACAGTATCGGTGTGACATACAACACATGGGTATTTTTCATTATCATTAAGAATACCTTTTGTTGCATAGATATTAAAATGTTCATCAACCACAAAGTCAATGTTTTTTTCTTTAAGCCAATCACATATGTATTGTACCATTTTTTCCTCACGATAAGTGTGAGTCGGTACAGCTAATACCGATTTTAATAACGTTAAATCTCGATTCATTTTTATTTGTTTAAGGTGCAAATATATGAATAATCCTTAATCAAACAACTCTGGGTGAAATAAAAATGTTAAAAAATCATCATAACCCATTTTAAATTCTTCAATTGTTTCAAAAGATGCTTGTGAATATTCTACAATAATTTTTCCTGCAAAAATATTAAGAATCTTAAATTTAGAGTTTGTATTTTGTTTTTGTTTGGGAAATGAATACCAAGTATTATATTTATAGTCATACTTATGCATAAGTTCCTGGAGTTCATTATTTTTTTCTAGAACACCTGAATCCATATCTTCCTCTATCGCATCAATTATTTTGTCTAATTGATTTTCAACACTTCGATTAAATCCCTCTTTATCAAAATTTTCCCAACTGAAATAATCAAAATAGTCATCATATAAATCTTCATCCAAAACTAAGTCTTCCATTTTCATTATATTATTCATCATTTCTAAAAAATCATCATCAAATCTTTCGTATTTTTCATAAAGTTTCAAAATGTTTTTAACATTTGTAACATACTTTAACTGGCATTTCACCTCAACAAATTTAAATTTTGTAAGGACTCCACAAAATTTTTGACTAAGATAATCTTTAAGTCCTGCAACTAAGGCAATATCATATTCATCGGCGTAGTCACCAACAATGTAATCCACTTCTTTTTCAAATTTATCATACAAGAATGAAGCAATATCACTTTTAATATTCCAAAAATCTTCATTTTGTATCTCTGAAAATAATTTTATATTTGTTAATCTAACAATTTCTTTTACTTTATTAATATTCTCATTATCGAATGAATCAAATATATATCCTTCCTTAAAGTCTTCTTCCGCCCAATATTTGTCGACAAACATATGACCATATCCGTAACTATTACCAAAAACATTATTTATGTAGAACGTATTATTTGTGTAGTCATTACGGTTATCGAACATTGATAAAAATTCGGGTCTACTAAAAAATACATTAACTACGGTTCTTTCTCGTTCTTCTTTTCTTAGTACAGGTATTTTTAGTACGTCATCATCAGACTCCCTAGTTGGGTCATAATCAATTTCACCATTTACGTAAGATTTCAATGCGGTATATAAATTCATGTTTTTTTTACAAATATATTAATATCTTAATAAATATTTGTTTTAATGAAAAGATATTTATATCTTTGTATCGTAGTTCTTTGATTTATGGGGATGTTTTTGGCTTTGACAGGTATGATACGCCATAAAACGCACGTCGGAGCTGAATTAACTCCGTTAAACTGATTCAAATTGTAAACGGCAACGTTATCAACAAACTTTCAGTAGCTGGTTTAATCCGCACTGAAGAAGTAGCAGTAGCTTAATCTAGGATTAACCTACAAAACGGGTCGGTAAGCATATAACCTTGGAACAGAAGCTCGTATTGTGGTGTGGTTTCTACCCAAAAAGAAACAAGTGGAGGATTAGTTCTCAGTAAACCGAACCACTATAAAATAAGGGAATTGTGAAGTTTTGGATTATTTAGAAAAATAATGACCTAAACGTGTAGTGTTTTATGTCTTACTTATTTGGACCCGGGTTCGACCCCCGGCATCTCCACCATTAAATAAAGGGACTTTGGTCCCTTTATTTTTTTATGTATTTTTTATATTTATATCATATGAATAAAGATTTTGTTTTAAATGTTGTAAATAAAGTTGATAGATTTTGGGAATCATCAGATGGTGTTTTAAGTTTCACAACTAAATTAGTTAAGGATAAAAAATTCGCTGGGATTTTTGAGAAGTTCAAGGGTAGTAGTCTATTTGTAATTTCTTTTCTAGTTCAGGCAAAGAAAAACAATCAAGATTTAGATAAAATTTTTGATGAACTTGAGAATAGTCTTTTTGTTTATAATACAATTACGGTAGAAGATACTGAACCAACTATAGAGTGTGATGCTTGTGATGGTGATGGTACATTTGAATGTCCTGAATGTAATGGTAGTGGTAGGGAAGAATGCTGGGAGTGTGGTGGTAGTGGTGAAAAAGAGTGTGGGGATTGTGAGGGTACTGGTGAGGATTCAGATGGGGAAGAGTGTACAAGATGTTATGGTAGCGGAATGGAAACATGTAATGAGTGTCTTGGTGATGGTGAAACTAGGTGTGAACGATGTTCGGGTAAGGGTGACAAAGAATGTTACAAATGTGAAGGTGAAGGTGAGGTCACTACTAAAGACCAATTCAAGGTTATACAAAGACAATACATTAGTTATGATGGTGAGTATTTAAATTATCTTGAAAATTTAAAAAAAGAGGAAGAAATAGAATATTCCCCAACAACTGATAGAGCCTCATTACTAAGAGAAGATATTGGGTATATTGATTCTAGTTTATATGATTTTGAACAGGGTGTGGAATATTTTATGGACATATTCCTAAATGAAGATGGTAATGTCGGTGTTACCATATTAAATTCACACAATAAATTTATGTTCGATAGTTACGAACTAGATAATTATTTAGATTAAAATATATGAATCCATTAATAAAACTTGCTTTAGTTAAAAGACTACAGAAATTGTGGAGACCAGGGGATACTACCATTGGTTTTTTTAAAGATTTACGTGCTAACAAAAAAATCAAACATTTTTTTGAAAATTATGATTTAACTGATTTAATTGAAATTTGTATGTTAGTTAACGTCGCCAATCATGGTTTAGACCTTAATAAAGAATATGATTTAATGAAAAAAAATCTTTTTACATTTTCATTAATTAGGGTGGAGGAGTTGAGTCCTGAAGTTGATTGTGGGGTATGTGATGGGTCAGGGGAGATTAGGTGTGATTATTGTTATAACGGAAGTGTTGATTGTGCTCATTGTGATGGTGGTGATATAGATTGTAGACGTTGTGATGGTAGTGGTGAAGGTCCAGATGAGGAGGATTGTACACATTGTGATGGTAGTGGTTATGAACAATGTGAATATTGTGATGGTGATGGAAAAATAGATTGTGATGAATGTGGTGGTACTGGTGATATAGGATGTGATGAGTGTGAAGCGTCAGGGTATGTTAATAGGGAAGATAGAATGCAGATTTCACAACTTGAATATATAAGTTATGATGTTAAACTGAAAGATATATTAGAAAGAAAAAACGAATTTGACGTTATGAGTGATGAAATTATGGAATACATATCAAATTCTAAAAGTACTAGTATATTGAGTGACTTTGGTGGAATTAACGATGAATCAAAAATAGTTTTAGATGATGCTGATTTTGAAGAGGGTGTTGTGTATTTTGGTGAGTTAAATTTACATCACATTTATATTAGAAATTTTTCTAGAAGTGTAGTGACTGATGGTAATTTAGAACAATATTACGATTAAATTTGTGTATGTAGAGAATTTGATTCTCTAAGAATGTCTTTTTTGAAATCTTCTGTAAATTCACCATTAACAACAATTTCGGTTGTGGGTTCACTGAATACCCAATCCATACCTAACATCCCTATTAAATGTTTATCCCGGTCATATATGGGACAGGCAACGTGAGATTGAGTTCCATATGATGATAAAAAAGCTCTAGTAGAAATATCTTCAATTTTATTCAAATCAGTGTAAAACATTTTTTCATCAACCATTTGACGGATATACCAATTAAAATGTGATACTAAAACATTTTGAAATTTGTCTGATAATTTCTCTAAACCATCAGAACATCTTTCATATGTCATTGTAGATTTTTGCATTGGGGATTCAGTATAGAAATTACCCCCATTGTGGTATTGAATGATGAATATACGGTCACAATTATATAACCTTCTTAATTCTCGTAAAGCAAAATGAACAATCTCATCTTTTTTTATACGTGCAATTAGACCTTCTCTAGATTTTTTTTCCTTCTTTTTTTCCTGCCAATTTCTAAAAAAACCTGAAGCAATCAAAGCGACTAATATCGAGGTTATTGAGGTAATCCCCAATTCTATAATTTTCATGTAATCCATTCAAATAGTATAACAAATAATAAATATCACCTATTCTATTATTGTTTACCATACATACCAATCAAATAGTCTTTGATGTGAAGAAAACTCTTAGTGATATCAAACCCAGCAAAATAATTTCTCAACTTGCCTAAGTCTAATCTATATTCCCTATCATGACCCAATCTGTCAGGAACAAATTCAATTGTTGCCGTATTATCAGGAACTATCTCTTGAATCATTTTAATAATTTCAATATTCTGAAATTCAATGTTTGAACCAATGTTGAATGTGTCATTTATGATATGTTCGTTAAACATAAATTCAGCAATTATTCTAACATTGTCATAAACATAAATCCATTCTCTTGATTGTTTCCCATCACCATATACAGGTATGTTTTTACCTTCTTTGATTGAATTATAAATGACAGGTAAAAACTTTTCTTTGAACTGGTGTTCGCCAAAGTTATTACAAGTTCTTGTTATCAAATATGGTAACCCATATGTTCTATGACAAGCTTTAACCAATAAATCCGCAGCAGCCTTTGATGCTGAATAATATGAACTTGGATTTAATTCATGGTCTTCATTTGCCGACTTATGTTTAAAAACAACCGATTCCATATCACCATACACCTCGTCTGTCGATATTTGGATGAACTTCTTCAATCTTTTGTTTTGTCTTGCACACTCAAGTAGATTAAACGTCCCTTCAATATTTGATTTAATAAATGGTTTTCCATTTTTAATCGAATTATCAACATGTGATTCTGCGGCAAAGTTTACAAGATAATCATATTCACCTAAGTCTTTAGGAGTGACATCACAAATATCCTTCTCAAGGAATTGGTCATCAAGTCCAAACTCTATTTTTATATTGTCAAGATTTGAGCAATATGTTAATGAATCAACACATAAAATGTTACAATGAAAATTCTCTTTTAAATAATTAATAAATGCAGAACCTATAAATCCCGCACCACCTGTGACTACTACTCTCATATTTTTTTTATTTCGTATTTGTATCCTGAATCAGAATTTTGTTCAAAAATCTCCTTAAATTTAATTGCCTCTTCCTGGACATCAAATTCTAAAACTTCACCATGTGAATCTAAAATGATTACAGGTAAAGACACTCCTTTTTTGTTTTCAATATATTTTAAAATTACCCACATATATCGTTTGTTTTGTACAAAGATAAACTATTTAACGTTTTCTCTCAACTTTTTTTCAAAAAAATTTCTTGCCACTCTTTTCTCCGATTATCTATATCAGTTTTATTCTGTGGTTTTACAATTTTTGGGCTGTCCACAATAGATTTAATAATTTTTAAGTTTTCCTTATTATTTATATACTCTAAAATTTTTTTATTGTCATTTACTTTATACTTTTCATTATTTTCAATAATGACAGGATTGAATTTTTTTAAATCTACATTGGTGACTAGCTTACTAATCAAATTATTTTTTTCTTTATTATTAATGGTGTCGGTATTATTTACAATAATATTTTCAGATAATATTTCTTTAATAGTTGATGTCTCCTCCTCAACTTTATTTTTAACCTCTGTTAAATTTATATTTTTTAAATCATTTGTTTTTTCAACTAAGTTGTTCTTTTTTTGTTTAATTACTATGTAATTTTTATTTATTTTTTTGTTAATTGTATCTAATTTTAAATTTCTATTTTCCTTTAAGTTTTTAGATTGGATTTCAATATGTTCTTTTTCAGTTTTAGTTAGTTTAAATTTAAGTTTGTTGTATCTAGGTAGGGAATATATATACTTTTCAGTTCTTTTTTGAAGTGTGGTATCTTTAACTGACGAATTAATGGTGTGTGTGTTTCTATTATGCCAATTATACACATAGGTGATGTCATTAAATTTTTTAAAGTGTTCTTTCCCTGCCATTTCAAGCATCGGCATTCCGTAAGCAATATCATTTGCGGCTTTTATAAACTCACCTTCAAACATTAAATCTGTTTTTTTAATATTTCTAAATAAAAACGCCTTAAAAACTCTCATGGCTGAAAATCCCCAAATGTTTTTTCTAGGATTATCAGCATCAGGTATTGCGGTAAATGGTGATTTTCTTCTAAAATTGTCTATCCAATTATAACCAGCAATCCATAAATCTAGATTTGAAAAATGGTAATCTACTTTATTTAAAACGTCATTTCCAAAAAAATAATCGTCTCCGTCTAATTCAATTATTACATCTTCATCATCAATTAACTCGTTATTATTAATTAATTCATAAAAATTTTGTGTTTTAAATTTTTGAGTAGTGTTTTTAAAAATAGTGAACCTAGTATCATCACTAATCTCTTCTAATAGAGTTTCATATGTCCCATCATTAGAATTATCATCAATTACAAATACTTTAAAATTTTTGTATTGTTGTCGTTTAATTGAATTAACATAAGTTCTAACAAAATTTTTAGCATTCCAAATAGTACTAACTATTATTAGATTACTTTTTACTTTATTAGGAACATCAATTCTTTTTTGAAAATCTGATATGACTAAATCAGGTAAAGGTCCATAATTACTAGTTTTTCTTTTCGAACTTCTAATTTCATGATATTTTTTTCGTATTGTCGAATTCATGTTTGTGTTTGAAGCATTCGACAAACTCTGATTGTAACGTCTATAAAAAAAAGGTGCTTCAGAAAGATACCTAATTTTGAATTTATTAGATTCTACCCTCCAAAAAAATTCATTGTCGGCGGCACACACCCAAGGTTCAAAACCATTTAAAAATTTAAAAACATGTTTATTAATTCCAAAAGCCCCTGCAGCGTAATTATTAGATGATGTTTCATTTATTAATTTAAGTTCTTCATTTTCTTTAAAATTAAAAAAAGAAAATTTAACAAAATCAAAATTATCCAATAATTCATTAGTTTTTGAAACCAAATTTTTTGACATTAAATCATCAGAATCAAAAAAAATAATTTTTTTATACTGACATTCTTTAAATAGAGTATTACGTATAATATAAGTGCCAGGTTTTTTTTTAAAGAAAAATAATTTTAAATTTTGATATTTTTTTTTTTGATTAAGAACTGATTTATATGTTTTTTCACAATTGTCAATACCTAATAATATTTCATATTCTAAATTTTTACAAGAACTAATAACTGAATCAAGACATTCATGTATAAATTCATCATTATTATATGCCGTAATTACAATTGAAATCATCGTTTTTCTTTTTGTCTCATTTTTAAATACTCATCTAAAACTTTCCTTTCATTTAATTTAGATGAAGGGTCATCCATGTGTATTGCATAATTTGGGATAGTTCCATAATGCTTATTTCTTGTGATGTTAACTTTACCACTTTTCACACAAAATGGTGTTGCAAAATAGCCCATTTTTTTTCCCTCAGGTAAATAAAATCCACCAGTTAATTCAAAAATTTCTCGTGTCATTAATGTTGCCCCCAATCCAGTTCTAGGTACTTTTAATGTGTTATCATTAATTTTTTCAACACCCTCATCTAAATTATATCTAGCGTAGTCATAAAATGAAACAATACCACAATCATTAAATTTGGACATAATTTCAATAACCGCTAAATCCCAATATCTATGAAAATACATATCATCATTTGCCATTACAAAAACTTTTGATTTTGAGAGTCTGATTATCTCATTGAAATTGTTAGCGGTTCCCTTGTTTTTATTATTTAATACTAAGTGATGTATTTTTCCATCCTTTTCCATTTTTTTTAACCACTCAACAGAACCATCAGTAGATGAATCATCAATAACATATAAATTATATTTAACACTAGTCGATGCTATAATACTATTAATACATTTTTGTAAATACACTAATCTATTATAAGTTACTACACAAATATCGATTGTATTTCCAAATTCAAATCCCTTAACTAAATTATCCCTAATTTCTTTTTTGAAGTAGTCCATATTTTTAATTTTTAACCCAAATAACACCTAGGTGGTCCTTATCAATTTTCACACATTTTGTGTCCTTACCTAATATCTTAATAAAATCCTCCTGAAAAAATGTCCAGTGGTGTAATTTTACACCTCTATCTAAATTACTATTGGGGTAGGGTACCGTAATGAACAAATTACCATTTGGTTTTAACCAATTTTTCATATTATTAATTATTAATTCAGGGTTATCAACATGTTCTAAAGTTTGTGAATTAATAATTAAATCAAATTTATTATCGTGATTAGCCTTTTCGGCATCCTCACAAATAAATTTAATATGTGGATAATATTCTGAAGCTTTGTTAATTGCTATTTCAGATAAATCAGAACCAACCAAATTTAATTTTTTATTTTTGTTATATATCCAATCTAATGTTTTTCCAAAACCACAACCAACCTCTAAAACATCTCCATTTTTTGGTATTAATTTTGTTAATAATGGAATCATCCATTCATTGAATCTTTCTTTCTGTGGATTAAATTTATTATAAAATTCATCCATTTTTTCTTTTGTGTTTGGATTTACGTTAAATCTTTTTTTCATCTGGTTTAATTTTAGATAATGTGTTATTATTGTGTATCCCTAATTTAACATAGGTTTTAGGAATATAAATTATGTTTTTAGTTAACCTACTTAAATGGTCGTGCATAACATCCATTATGCCATGTTTAACTTTTTTTTGAATTAAAGTTGAGAACATAGAACACACTTTAGAATAATCTCGACTATGTTGAAATTCTTGTTTAGTTATTACATCATATTTAGTTGGTTGGAAATTTAATATAAAGTCATCATATTTTTCTTTGTTCTTATCATACAAATTATGAATATGTTTTATATAATTAGGCATCATAATATCATCACAATCGTGTCTTGTTTGAATTGTGATGTTATTCTCTACTACAAAATTTTTATAGTCTTTTTTAGAATCGGTTAATTGGATAATTGGAACGCCCTTACCAAATTCATAATCTTCGTAATCTTCCTGATTATCAATAAATGGGATGACTTTTATTTTTTTGTTAAATTCTTTAATAATAGTGTCAAAATGTTTTTGATTACAAATTAAAGCAATAGAAAAATTTTTATCGGTTTGATTATTAATCGACGGGATATATGTCTTTTTCATAACTTCAAAATATTTTAAAAACAATTCGTCATTCTTAAATTTACATCTTGTCACTATTATGTGTTTTATCATATAGAATCAGTATTTTTATAATTATTTATTTTTTTGTATTTATTAACGCTAAATAATTCTATAGGTGTAATTAATTTTTTATTTTTCTTATCTTCTATTTTTTTTTGATTTTCTTTTCTAATATCAGATGAAAAATTTGTCTCAGGACTATTAGTTAGACTTCCATCATGTATCCTTCGATAAAACAATTGGTTTTGTAAAATGATAATGTTACTTGTATTTTTAGATGTTCTCCATTCAAATTCAGTGTCCGCCCCACAAACCCAGGGCTCAAAACCCCCCATAAACATAAAAAAACTTTTTTTTATTGCAAACACACCATCAGAAAATTTCCAACTATTTGTTTTAACATTAATATTATTTGTAAAATTTAAAAAATTAAATCTAACTATTTTGTGTTGTTCTAAATTTGAAAGTATTAGGCCTATTGCATTTTTTTTAAGTATGTCGTCAGAATCAAAAAAAAGTAAATTTTCATACTTAGCCTCATTAGCCAAAGTATTTTTAATAACGTAAGGGCCTAATTTTTCTTTAAAGAAATAAAATTTAACATTTTCATATTTTTGATAATTTTCATGAACATACTCTAAGGTTTTTTCACAGTTGTCAATTCCGACTAATATCTCATATTCAACATTGACACAATCGTCAATTACGGATTGTAAACATTCTTCAATATATTCTACATTATTAAAAGTTGGAATAACTACACTTATGGATTTATTTACCATGTTTTATTATTATTTATTATAAATAGTTATGGACACAGACATTAAAATAGTTATATATTCACTAGATATAAACGGTTATGATGAAATAATTAACCCATTAATGTATGACAAAAATGTACGTTATATTTTATTTTCTGATGACAGGACAAGAGTTTCAAAATTTTGGGAGGTGATTCATATCGACCCTATTGAGGACTTAGACCATAGAAAACTAGCTAGATATTATAAAGTGAACTCACATTTAGTGTTACCTAAACATGATGTAAGTATTTATGTCGATTCTAGTTTTACCCTTAATCTTTTGGACATTAATCTAATTTTAAACGAAAATAATTTTTTAAATTGTGATTTAATGTGTTATAAACATTTTATGAGAAATTGTACTTACGAAGAATCAAATGTGGTTATTGATTTCAAAACTGAATCTAAGGAGGTTATTGATAAACAGATGTCATTTTATGAGAATGAGGGATTCCCCAAAGAGTTTGGTCTTTTTGAGACGGGTCTTATAATCAGAAAAAATAATGCAAATACAATTCGATTTAACTCCACTTGGTGGGAACAGGTAAGAAAATTTAGCGGTAGGGACCAATTATCTCAGGTGTATTCATCTTGGAAAACCGGGATAACTATTTGTGGGTTTGAAAAAGGTAGGGATATATATTCTAATCCTTACCTAACTAAATTCAGACCTCACAAAAAAAAATGGGTGGTTGATTAGATAAGTTACAAATAATTTATTACATTTGTCTTATGGACAAGGTTTTAGTATTAAATGCTGATTATTCACCTTTAAATGTAACAACGTTACACCGGGGATTTAATTTGGTTTTTACTGGTAAGGCCGAAATAGTTAAATCAAGTGATAATCTAATCGTCACTGATAAAAAATCATATGAACGACCAGTCATTATAAGGCTTTTAAACTACGTTAGATACGTTTATCGTAGGTTACGTGTCAACAGACATAAAATCTATAAAAGAGATGGTCACAAATGCGTTTATTGTGGAAATTCAAAACAATTAACAATTGACCATTTAATCCCAAAGTCAAAAGGTGGGAAAAATACTTGGGAGAATCTTGTGACTTGTTGTTCTAAGTGTAATGTTAAAAAGGGAGATAAAACAATTGAACAGGCTGGGTTAAGATTGTTGAAAAAACCATACGAACCAGACATATTCATTGAGGCAATGAATACAGCATTGGAGAAGGTTTGGACTGAGTATAAAAACTCTTTTTAATCATTAAGGGGTTCCGAAGAACCCCTTAACTTTAGGATAATTTAAAACCCCCTGTATTTTTTTATCAGGTTTATATTGGTGAGTTTTACCCCACCAATGTCTTTAAATTATATTATCACTAATACTTTTTATTTTACTTTCAGCTGTTTTGTCAGCATCACTAAGTGTTTCACAAACACTAGGTGAAATCATTGCAACTAGTTCTTTAACTATAGAATCATCTTGTAATTTGTCAAACATTTGTGAACCAATCTTTGTTAACATTTCATTTGAACCTTGGATACTAGATAATTTCTTACCAAATGCTTTTGGTAATGATTCCGCGATTTTAATACTCAAATTATTACAATTTGTCAATAACTTTGGTAGGTCATCAACATCAGTTGATTTAACAACATTATTAATAATTTCTTGGGTTGTTTCATCAGAAACGTCAAATCCAATTTTAGTCAAAACTCGTTTAACAATGTTTTCAACAAATGTAATCTTAACATCTAACTCATCTTTATATAAGGTCGTTAAAAGTGCAAATAAGTTATCTAAATTCTCTTTTACAATTTGTTTGTTATATCTCTTTGAGTTGAACTTTTTAACTTCAGATATTACTTCGTTTGAGATTTTTTTTAATCCTTGTCTTTGGTTATTTCCGGCAGACTCAAGTATCATAAATAATTTGTCCTCGACAATATCATTCTCAAGAATTTCAAACTTTTTTCTTTCTTTAGCTTCAACCAATAACTTATTAATATTTTTCTTTAAGTTACTTTCAGTTTGAGGACAACCTGTTTGTTTATAAGGGTCGGAAATATTTATAAAAATACAAGCATTTGAAGCGTCTCTAAAAACTCCGTTATTTGAGAAGAACACCCTACCAATGTCATTTAGATATATGTTAGTTCTTAGTTTACTTCCACCCTCAACCTTTTTATTAATACCACCACTTGAAAACATATTTGTCATATAACAATTCGCCAACCTTTGTTTAATTTGAATATTAACACTATCAGGAAGTCTGTCTTCAGATGCCGAATAATCTTCAAGTTTATCTTTAAGCGTGGAGTTTAATTTAGTTAGATATGCATCATTACAATATCTTTGTAATGTTTTGTTGTATTTTCCCATATTACAAGCATATCCTTGGAATGCCTCTAAGCAGGTTTTAACTGTAATCTTATTATTGTCAAAGATTTGTACCGCAAATTCCTGTGCTTGGTTAGCCGCTTTACTACCGATTTTAACACCTCTTGGATAATAGAATGTTTGTTTACTATCTAAATTTTCAAATGGTGTTCCCATTGTATTCAATGGTTCCTTTAAATACCTTTCAAGATTTTTACCAGCAGGATTGATTGTTTGATTTGGTTGAATTCTATCAAAGAATTCTTGCATTCCTGTTAATAAATTTTGTTCTTCAGTATTTAATCCACCTAATCTATCTGATTTTTCTTTTAAAATTTTATATTTTGCACCTATTGCACTTTTAAAATATCCAAAATAAATTGATGTTGCGGAATAATCATCCATATAACTTTTAATGTTTGCCGAAGCATTATTAACAACGTTATAATCATTAAAATTAATACCTAATTTATCGGTGAAATAGGTTAGATTTTTAAATTCTTCATCACTAATAACCTGTCTTTTTTTAGCTTCTTCAGCTTCTTTGTTTTTAGTCTCAAGTTCCTTAGATAATTGTTTAGACGTAGTTTGAGTATCAAATATATCCAAAATTGTGTCAGTACTCATATTCCAAGCAACAACTGATATTTCATTTGATGAACATTTAACACCTGTTGGGGTTGGCACATTTCCGCCGTTAGTAACAGGTTGGTTAATGTTGTATTGGGCAGTAACCTTCCCATCAATTGTTTTGTCACGTAACCCTATTTTACAAGTTTGGTTTGGGTATGTGTAAACCACCAAAAGATTTTCTTTTACTCTATTAGTTTCATTATCTTTATAGCCCAAACTAGCTCTAAATGAATCGCCCTGATTCATTTGATTAGTTACGTTTTCTAATTCGCCATAGTTAACATTTTTTTTGTTAACTGGACTACTATTAGAATTTCCTTGCCCTCTAGGGCTATTTCCATTAGGTTTTCCATCCTCCTCTTCAATTTCACGAGGATTTTTTGTTTCAATTTTTGCCATAGTACTTTTAAATATTAATATTCAATATATTTCCCATTTTTATATGTGTAAAAATATTCCTTACCATTGGTATCTAATGCTATGTAATATTTTACTCCATTTATAACTTCAGTATTTACTGTTTTTAGGTCATTAATTTCATTCCCCCAACCAGCTGGTGATTTTAGAAAACTCTTAAATTCATCTAAAGTCGTACCATAAGTTCCACTATAAGTTTCACTTTGTTTTTCTACTGGAGTTTCATCAGTGTCTAATAATTTAGACTCACCTTTATTTATTTTTTCTTCAGCGGACTTTTTAATTTTTTCCATCCCCTCACCTGCCTTTTTTTGTAGTTCCTCTAATTCTTCTTTGAATTTAAACCCCTCTTCTTTGGTCATTGGTCTATTCTCATATTTATGAGTTATACTATATAACATTGCCCCAATGTTATCAGTAAAACCTGGAATTGCGACTTTTAAATCGGCAACATTTGACACGGTGTATCCTAACATGTCTGATAAAAATCCAGTAAATCCACCAATACTCTTACCTAATTCAGTATTACCCATTTCATTTTTTTCTTCACTACTATGACTATTGTGCCAAGACATTGCTTGATTTTTAACCCAATCTCTATCTTTAAAATATGTAGCATCTTCTAACCAAAGCCCAAGTAAATCAGTCGCATAATCACAAAAACCATAAACAAACGCTAATGATAACCAAGATACCCCCCATTCCTTCCCAACACTAAAAACCGCTTGAGGCATTCCTACAACTTTTGAGTATTTTTTAAATCCTTCCCATCCTTTTGTTTGTCCGGTAAGAAACCATCTTCTAAATTCTTTAAATTCTTCTCCTGTAAAAATTTTACTCCATTTTTTCAACCGAGAACTTTCATATTTTGTGATTGACTTTCCAAACCATCTCCAAGGTAACACAATTTCAGCAATCTGAGACCATAATTTTCCTTTACGTGTCATTAAACTACCATATTCTTTTTTCCAAGATTCTAAAGACGTACCATCTAATAATGATGCAGCCCTTTTATACCCCTCTTCACTTGAAACCATACTTTTTAATTTGTAATTTGGTACATTAACATCTATCCAATTATCAATGACTTTAAAATTAGTTTTATCTTTATTAGTTAGTGTTGTTAAATTGTCACCAATTTTACTTAATAAATTTGTAATAACTTCCCCGTCTGTTTGTCCATCTAATGTTTTAATCATTCTTAAAGTCTCATCAATCAATTCGTCTTGTGATTTCATCATATCTGAAACCCCTGTTGCAAATTTTCGCATATTTTTAAAATATGAACCCAATCCTTTTGCACGATATAGTTTTTCTAATTCTCTTAATTCTTGTTGAGTTAATGGTCTTAAATCAGTCCATTTTTTAGCTGCCGCTCTAGTTGAGGCTCCGGCTCCTTGGGTCACTTGTTTTGCGACCTCGTCCATATAATCTGAAACTTCTTTTTTGAGTATATCTTTAACTCCTGTAAATTGGGTGTTCACATTAGTTTCAATCCAATTGTCTGTATTTGATTTAACAGCATTTACGTCAGCTCCATTCCTAATTAAATCCCCAAAACTTGTTTTCAATGAAGATATTAATTGTTGTTCTTGTGAATTTAATGTTGCTAAAACTTTTGGGGCTACGTATTGTAGCAGTTCATCTGACTCGTCACACAATTTTGCAATAATGGTAATCGCATCATTATCACTTGTAACATTTCTTAACTGATTAAATAAGTTATCAAAATTTGAGGAAACTCTACCTACTTTACTACTAAATTTAGAAACTACGTCAGTGGCCAAACTAACATAACTCTCGGTCAAAAGATGTCGAGTCATAATAGTTTTTATTCTTTGTACTTCTGAGATTACAATGTTATTGTCTTGCATACATATCAATATTACTATAAATATCCATCATTTTGTTAATTGTTATCTTATCAATAATACCATCAGATTTTAGTTTATTATCCTCTTGAAATATTTCGACAGAAAATTTCATAGCTTCATCAAATTCACCATTATTCCAATCAGTTATTGTTTGGAAATCAGTAATATAGTCTTCATATCCCATATCATACAACATTTTTTGTATCTCTTTAACTGATTCTCCCTTATCACCTAATTCAATCACATCTGAACCATTTTTAACACTATCAATTGATGGGGATGTGACATAGTTAATTGTTTGAGGTTCATTTGTATTAGTTTTTTGAGATTCTAAAGCCCATTTCATCGCAGCCTCTTCAGGTGTTTCAGTAGGATTGATTGAAATTAAATCCACTTTTCCACCTTCTAAAGCTTTTTCTAATGACTCGGTAGCCTTTGCAATCATATATTCTTTTACTTGTTCCTCATACCCAAGTAACCCATTAACCATAGCTCTTAAATCGTTCTTGGTTCTACTATCCAAATCTTTTTTACTTTCTAAAACATCTCTAAACACAAAAAGATAAAGTTTATCGGCAGTCCAAGCTGTACCGCCAACTTTAAACACTAATTCAGATAATTTAAACACACCAATTTTCTTTAATATCATCAATAAATTCATGATGTATTTTGGTGTTTTATCTTTTAAACTCTTAATGAAATTTTTACCTAGGTTCTTTTTCATTAATTTACTAATGGTACTAGATTCCTTAGACATAATTTTACCAAGAGATACTAAATCTTTAGTCTCTTCCGCAGTAAGTTTAGCACCTGATTTATATTTTTTAATTAAGTCTTTAGTACCTTTTATACCTCTTCTGCCTATAACCTTAGTACCTTTAAGTCCTTTCATTAATTCACCTCCAGGTATAATACTTAGTGCTAACATCATTGTACCCATGTATTTATCACCTTCATTATAGTAAGTTACCGCATCAGTAACTCCCGCTAAAGTGGATATCCCAAGAAACAACGGAGCCGCAGGTGTTGGTATCATTCCTAGTACGGCAGTCGATATCTCTACTAATGTCAACCAATCGTGATTATTAAATGAAGCAAACCAATTATATAAACTTTTAAATTTCTGTTTTATTTTTTTCCAAAATTCAAAATCTTCATTTAATAATTCAGATTCTAATATCATTATGTTTTCCTTGTAAGTTACAGTTGAATCATACTGCATCATTAATCTAACTCTTTCAAGTAGAACTTCAGGATTATTTTTTTCAATGTTCATTGATTACTCTTTTTATGTAAATATTTTGATAATAAATAAAAATGTCCATATATTTGCCAAATGGAAACAATAAATATTGGAGATTTAGTTTATAATACTAAAACAAAAACTGAACATTTAGTCGAATCTATTGAGTTAGTTGACGATGACTTTATAATTTTTACTGACGACATTAAATGTTTTCCTATATCTGATTTGGTTAGATTACCAAAATCAAAAATAGCTAGATTATTTTTATCTTGGTTTGAGAACAAAAAATTAAACGATGAAGACGAAAAGGAACTAGATGATTTAATTAAACGTACAAAACCAATAACAATTCAAATCTGTGATATTGAAGGGTATATTAAAGAACAGGGTTTAAAGTAAGGTATTACCCTTTCCTCTTGTAACTCCACTAGACCATTTTGATTTTTGGTCGATTGGATTTGCCTTACCTCTATTGAGTTTTACTATATCACTCCACTTTGTATTACCAATTTGATTTGCGGGACCTCTAGTAACACCAGATTCCCATTTTGTTACCGCAGGATATTTTTGACCCCCTCCTGATGGACTTGCAGAAGAACCTCCACCTGACGAAGCTGGTGGAGTTGACGGAGCAGGACTAGTTGTTCCACCCTCGTCTTGTTCATCAATCTCACGTTTACGTTCATCAGTATATTGACGTAATAATTTAATAATCTTTTGTATATCCATTAAAAAAAATCTGCTTTTGGTAATCTTTTAGTATTCACAGTATAGTACTCATTTAAGAATCCCATGAGTTCGTCCTCGTCAATATCAATCATTTCATCATCATCTTCAAACTCATCATCCTCGTCAAAAAAGTCAAAAGATTCGGTTAATAAATTATACCCAAAATCTTTTGCCTCTTTCAATGATATTGTATCATTTCTCACTTCATCCTCAGAATCTAAAGTGGTTCTAAATGAGACCTCCAAAGTATTTGCGTCATCATTTAAGAAATAACTAACAATCTCAGTAACTTCCATAAAAATTATTTTAACATTCTCTTAAACATGTTAAGAGTTTTATCAACACTCTCATTAATTTTTGGTTTTGAAAACTCTTCCTTTCTTTCAAATACTACTGAATCATCATCTGAAAATATCATTAACATATCAATGTCATCATCTTCATTATTAGTATCTTCAATATAAGGTTCTGAAATTTCATCCTCACTTTCAATATCATAGGTTAACCTGTTTCCAGAAGAAATAAAGTCATCTAAATCTAATTTACTTGTGAACATATTCATTGATTCATCAATCTCTTCATACATATTTGGTCCACATTCACATATACCTTCATACATACCACATTCAGAACAAGTCTTCGGTTCTTCATCTAATTCCTCAGGTTCATTTAAATATTTTTCAATATCGTGTTTACCAATTAAATGACCTTTTTCTTTTTTTCCTCCAAATGCAAACATTTTCTCACCACTCGGATAACTAACTTCATCTTCGAATTCTAATTCATCTTCAGCATCAGGTCTGTTATACTTATAACTTTTTCCTTTCTCTAGTTTATCTAATGCAATTTCTTCCATTTCATTATAACCACATTCATTACATTCACCTGATGATTCTTTCATATAAATTTTATTATTATATTCAGATACTTCACCATTTGAATTTATGGTGATGCCACCTTTATCATTTGCAAAATCTTGAACCATTAAAGGTTGGGTGTTTGATGTGTTTTGTCTTGTAACGTAACCATCATATGGTGTTTTGTGTAAATCAAGAATATTTTCTCTTTCTGATTTATCTACATTTAAAAAATAAGGTCTCATAATTTAATTTTAATATAAATATTTATTTTGTGACTATAAACCATTGTAAAATACTTGGTATATTACTATGTATAATTCTTTCCACGTTTTCTATGGTAACTTTTTTATTTTCTTTTTCTAGTGTTTTAATTGCTCCAGTAATAATAGCATCTTTAACATCATCAGCCATTTCTAAAACCTCATCACAAATTTCACTTGAAACTCTATGGTATTCAAAATCAATTTCCATACGACTTTGTCCCATAACTAAATATTTGGTTGCCTGAAGCATATTAGTGACACCGCATTGTCTTAATTTTTCTAAAAATTCTACTAATAGCGCTAAGTTAGTATTACGTAAAAAACCACCTCGTTTTTTAATTAATTCAGCCATTGACTCAGCTTTACCTTCTTGGATGTTGTTATCTCCTTTTTCAACTAATATCCACTTATCAGCGTCTGACAATAAGTCTAATTTTGAACCATTTTCCCAATCTACTTGGTAATGGGTGTTACCCATAACATCGTTTGACCCTGTTACAACACCTTTTAGCCCAGGCTTTAAACTTTCTCCTTCCATATACCAAAGCATGATTTTATCACCTTTACTTAACGGAGCGTTAACATTTCTTTTATCTATTTTACTCATAATAATAAATATTAATTACTATTTATAAGTATTATGGAAATTATTATTACCGAGAATCAAAAAAAATTATTACTTTTGTCCGAATCTATGGAAAAAGTAGGTGATATAATTAAACATATGTCAAACGTAGGTATTGATGCAATTAAAAAGGCAAACGAAAATTTTAAATTTGATTTAAAGATTTTATTAACCTTCAGTGCTGCAATTGGTGGAGTTTTTGGACCATTAAGTGAGTTTGTGTCTGGGTCATTCCCCCATTTGTCTGAAGAAAATATTCTATTAATAACTTTAGCCGTTGTTATGGTTATAGTGACTGAACATACAGGAAATGTTAAAAAGTTATTATTAGAGATTAAAAATAGAAATCTACAAAAAGAATTTAATAAAACACTAGAGATAGGAACAGATTTAAGAAATTCTTTTTTAGATTTTGTTAATAGTTTAAATTTAACATTTTCTAAAGTAACCATTATGATGAGTTACGCTTTTCTAATTCCTATTTTAGATATTCTTCTAGATTTGTCAAAAGAAAATTCAACTGAAAGTATTAAAGAGATAGCATATCGGATGGGACTTTCTTTAGGAACTCACTTTTCGGCCATATTCATAAAAGAAATTGTCACTAAAATAATAGAAAGATTTAAAAAAGATTAATAGTATCTTCTTTTGAAACTTTCTAAAAGTGATTTACAATTAATAGACGAGACATAAATTTTATCCTCAGTAAACTCACTTGTTATTTTAAAAATGTCTTGGGCTAAATTTAATGTCATACTAACATATTCTTTATCAGTAATTCCTTCTTTTCCGGAAGAACAAAATTTAATAATATGTGGTTTGTAACTAGGGTTTGTTAAAATTTCATCGATAATAATATCAACCTTAATTATGTTTTTTTCTTCCCCATAAATCTTTTTAGTGGTTGGGTTAACATACTTAACCACATAGTTAATCTTAACTTTAGAGTCTTTGTCCTCAGTTAACATACCAATCCAAGACATTGGTTTATCGATTAAAATTTCATCAAAATTCATACTCATAAATATTATAAAAAAATAAAAGACCTAATTTCTTAGGTCTTTTGGTGTTATATATATGTAATACCCTACAAGTAGGGTGGGGGTATATGATAAATATACCCAATTTTAAAAAAAATACTTCTGAAAGTCCAATAAATCGAACTTTTTATTTAAGTAAATTGTAGTATTCTTTAAAATGTTTGATACGGTCTGCTAATCCAATGGTTCCGCCATTAACTCTTTTAGTTACAGCTGTAATTGTTGCATCATCGGCACCTTTATCACAAATAGACCAAAGTTTATTTGAGTCAAAGAAAAACGCTGCAGACGCTAATGGATATTTGGTGGCAACTAAATCAGGATTTGACACAGTATCTTCACCAATAAACTTAGCAAAATTTGTATAATTTTGTTTGCCTGTCAATTGGATGTAACCTCTACCACGAAATTTGAATCCTTCACCTGTTGATTCATCACCATTACCCATTCTTCCACCATAAACTTTTGAAGCTATTTTTTGTGGATTTCTAGCATAACTTTCAGCTAAATTACCAGGGAAATATTTTGGGAATATCTTTTTAAGTCCATCTGCAGAATAGTTTAAATTCTCCTGAACTGCTTTGAATCCGCCTGATTCGTGACCACATTGTGCTAAAAAGTGCGCCAATCTTAATGGATTAGTAATATTAAATTTCTTAGCGGTGTCAGGAATTTGTGATATTACCGCGTCAGGAATGTGACCTTTTAAATTTTGTAGTTTAAATTCTGAACTTGTAGGAATAACAACATCCTCAGTCACTACTTGTGTTGGAGGAGTATTACTCTCAAGTCTTGCCATTGTTGCTGGACCTACAATACCATCAGCTTGTAATCCGTGTTTAGTTTGCCATTCTTTTACGGCTTTTTCAGTCCCAGGACCAAAAACACCATCAGCGTTTAATCCCAATCTTTGTTGTAAGTTTTTAACTTCGTCACCTCTTGAACCAATTTTTAAAATCATTTTTGTAAATTTGAAATGTTTATGTATCTTTGCAATAAATATTTTAAAATTATGGAATTATCAGAAAATGAAAAATACATTCAGTCAATCAATAAGATACTAGATGTTTCAAACGTTAAATCCAAAAAAATAGATTTTTATTTAAGTGAGATTATCGCTCACTATGACGAACATTTAGTTGATTTCAAACTTCTAGAACGTGGTGTTAGAAAGGTATTACTTAAAAAAGGAAATAAGAAAAAAAACTTCGAGTCTTTTTTTTGTAACATATGGGAGTCACTAGAAAAACGAAAGTTTGATGACGACACCGATGATATTGACGTTGACGAACCATCTATTCTTCCAAAGAAAATATATAGAAGAGAATTGTTTTTATTACAAGTTGAACTTCTTAAACTTCAGGAATGGTTAAAAAGTACAGGTAAAACAGTTAGTATTGTTTTTGAGGGTAGGGACTCGGCTGGGAAGGGTTCAACAATAAAAAAATTCATAGAGAACATGAACCCTAGATATTACAATACTATTGCTTTGGGTATCCCTACCGAGGATGAACGAAAGTTTTGGTGGGATAGATATCGTTCAAAGATACATAGGGCCAAAATCAATTTGTTTGATAGGAGTTGGTATAACCGGGGGTTGGTCGAACCTGTGATGGGTTATGGTACCGAACAAGAATATAATGACTTTATGAACAATGTTAATGATTTTGAAAAGTCATTAGTTAATAACGGAGACTATTTATTTAAACTTTGGTTTTCAATTGATAAGGATACTCAAAAAAATAGATTTAGTGTTAGGAAAAAATCTCCGTTAAAATATTGGAAGTATTCTGTAAATGACGAAAAAATGCAGGATAAATGGGAAGAATTTACAAAATATAAAGAAAAGTTATTTGACCAAACATCTACGTCTGAACACCCTTGGGTAATCTTGGATTCAAATGATAAAAAGATTTCTGGATTAAATGCTATTAGGTACGTTCTTCAAAATATACCATATGGTAATAAAAATGAAGAGATTTTAAATCGAGAATTTCCTGAGGCTGTTTTAGTATTGGGCCCTAAAAATTGATTAGGCTAAGTTATCCATTATACCCTCAATCTTATTAGCACTTCTAGCAACCGCACTTTCTTTTCTAGAATCTATAGCTAAGTCCCTTAATTCTTCCCTAGATGTTACACCATCTTTGACTGCTTTATTAATTTTTTCGGCAAATTTTTTAAAAAATCCAGGACCATTCCAACTAGCATATATAAAATGGAATAATAATGGGTTGTCTGAATTTACAATTTGTCTAGCTCCGTCAGTTAAATATTTTTCTGATAAACTAGTGTAATGAGGTTTCATAATTTTAACAACTAAGTCTCTTAATTGATTTTCTAATTCACCACCCCTATAACCATGTTTCCAAACATCCTTTGTTTTGTTTTTATCAATTATCGACCAAAACTCAACACCCGCTGGTGAAGTATTTAAATTACCACCATGTTTCCTATCAATACCAAACATAGTTTCTCCTGACCTACCCATAGCTCTTTTATAATGCCATTCAGGATTATAATATCCCCCTTCTATTTTATTAATGACCAATTTAGTCATCTCATCAAAATTTCCTTGTGTTGTTGGTGAAATGTCTACACCTAATTCATTTTTATTTTTAGTATTAGGTTTAATTTTGTCATTATTTTTAACATTGAAGATGTTTTTACTGATGTCGTCAGCATTTATTTCTTTACCCATCATTAAACCTACGATGTCTTTTGCCAAATCTTCGTTCATAGGTAATTTAGATATTTCTCTAATTCGATTAATTTCTGATAAAATTTTTTTTTGATTCATAATAAATGTATATCTATAAATATTTATATAAAAATAGTTTTTATGAATATCAAACAATTATTGAAGGAAGAATTAGAAAATTTTTCGTCAAGTATGAAATTAGTGACTGAAACTTATGTTTCTGATAACTTAAAATATCATTTAGAAAATAACATTCCTCTTAGTAAATCAATATTTAGAAGTGGCTCAAACGCTTATTTAGATTTAGTGAATGAGGTTAGGGAATTACATAATGTTGGTTTCATTGACTTAAATAAAAAAGATAAATGGATTATTGAAAGTAATATTGGAGAAACTATTATTTTAGAAAATGGTAAAGAGGTTTCATTAGATTTACCTATTATTGAGGGTACACTAAATGAGGCTGAGTATAAAGGTAGAAAAGTTCAGGTTGGAAAACCAATGAGAAATTCAGGTGGTGGTAAAAAATATGTTGTATATGTTAAAAATCCATCAACAGGTAAAATTAAAAAGATTTCTTTTGGGGATGTTTCAGGAGGTTTAACTGCTAAAGTATCAAATCCTAAAGCTCGTAAAGCATTTGCATCAAGACATCAATGTGATAAAAAGAAGGATAGAATGACCGCAGGTTATTGGGCTTGTAGAATCAATCGTTATGGACACTTGTGGGGTGGTAAAACATATCCAGGTTATTGGTAATATGAACGAACTTCCATTTATTCAAGAAAACATATCAGATACAATTAAAATCAGAACATTTACAGAAGATACTGATTCAGGTGAACTTATGTGGCATAGGGACAGAGAAAACCGATTAGTTGAGATTTTGGAGAGTAATGGGTGGAAATACCAATCTGATAATAACTTACCCATAGAAATGAAAAAAGGGGATAAAATCTTTATCCCCAAAGGTTTATATCATAGAGTAATTAAAGGTAGTGGTGACTTAATAATACAGGTTGAGTTTAACCCGCCATCATCCTACCAATCATAGCATTTCTATTAATGTTTATTGTTGGTTCAGGTATAGGTAATTCTAAATCTAAATTAATATCTCTTACTCTTTGAGTTACTTCAATTTCTGGTGACAATTTTTCACCATATTCAAATCTCAACATATATAATGCTTCTTTATTAATTTGTTCTTCAGACATTAAGTCGTGATTTGATTTATTTTTCAAAATTTCAGACCTAACAATATCCAAAATACTATATGGTAATCCTGTATCTAATGAATCAATTCTATTATCTTGCATGTTCCAAAAGGTGGATGAATATTCTGAATAATCTCTATGAGCCGCAACTTTCAATCCTGTCATTTTATTTATACAATAAATCAATGCTCCACTTTTTGAATACCTTCCAAAATAACTTGGTTCGTGTTCTGAAGTCGTACACCATTTGGTTGAACTTCCGTATTTCATAGATGACAGATGAGTTAGTGGACGTAAAACCAACCATTCTTTATCTTCATAAATCTTGATAATTTCTTTTTCAAGTTCATTACCCATCTTTTTAATTTCAGATAACGAGTTTAGTTTTTCCAAATCATCAAAACTTTTAATTGATGTGTAATCCACCCCATTCATCAAATTTTGTTTATCATAATTAATGAACGTGTTTAACATTTTAACTTGATTATCATTCAACATATAATCAAGAACTCTAAAAATATATGAAAGTTCAGATTCTGAATATTTTTCTAATATGTGATTGATAGAATCACCATAATAATGTTTTAGTTCATCTTTGGACATTTTATTATTACTAAATCTATTTTTAATTAGATTTATAATCATTTCCTTATACTTCGCATCGGGAAATATTGAATCAATTATGTCAAATCCACTTAACATTAATACGGGATTGTGTAATTTAAGTTGCTCTTTCTTTGTCATACTCAAAATATATTATAAAAAAATTTAATTATCCAACTAACTAGAAATAAAAGAAAAATGGACAAAACTGCAACAAACACTGATATTATTATCAGTCCTACAATTTTTGTCCATTTATTAATAACCCATTTCATCCATAAAATATTATGGACAAAATGTTATATTGTCAAATTATTGTTGTGATAATTGAATTGCTCTTACCATTCTTGTAACACCAATTCCGCCACCAAATCTTGGTATAAATGAGTGAGCCAAAAACTCATCTAATTCTTTGTTAACTCTTTCTTTACCAAATAGTTCATATAACTTATTAGCGTAACCACCTTCAGAAATTGTATTGAAAAAGTTTCTCATCTCCGTTGGGTTTGTTGACCGTTCTGCTGAACCAATTGTCTCTTGTCCCATTAAAATAATATCAATCTTACTGAATAATTTGTCACCAGCATATTTCATATTCCAAAATGGTGAAGTTCTTTCAGGGAACATCGTGATTGCGACTGATTTACCCAAACCTGTTGTCATTTTTTCTTCGTGTTCGGCAGTCAAGATATCAACCCCGTATTTCCTACATAAATCGTCATAGGTTAGCACAATTGGTACGGGTAGTCCCATGTATTGGACGAGTTCAATTTCAAGGTCTAATAGGTCTTGTAATGTTCCTTTTGCCTCAAACTCAAACATTGGGAAAATTTTCTCATGCCTCCCTTCAATTGGGTTAGGTTCATTTCGGTATGAGGTGGAGATGCAGAATACCCCAGGCCAACTTGGATTTTTAAGTAATTCATATTCTAACCACATTTGACCTGTCTGTGGTAATGGCCAAACAACATTATCATAAGTAAATGTTGATACTGTGTGTGGGTCCTCACACGCGGCCAAAATGGATAATCTAGATTGTACTGGAACTTCAATAAAACCCTTCTTCAAGAAAAATGTTCGTAGTTTCTGAACTACATTGTGATAATTAATTGTGTCTTTCATTTTTTATTTATTTGTGTTTATTTGTATTTTAAGGACAAAAAAAAATCACCTAAAAGGTGATTTCTTTCATAGATATTTTATTAAGTAATTATTTTTGTTCATCTATTATTATTTCTTCAGATTCATTACCTGATTTGTTTATTTCAGCTTCCGCTAATTGGTTCTTAGCCGAAGTGAAGTTTTTAACACCCAAAAGACCTGCGCCAATTCCTGTAAAGATAACAGATTGGTCTATAATGTCAATACTTTTATCAATGAACATTACATTTATTACCCCCATAATAAAAGAAAGTCCACCAATAAAGACAATATAAATTCCAGCAGTCGATGTTGCCGAAGTTTTACCATTGGTGTTGGATGTCATTTCACCAAAGGAAAACTTTTTAATGTTTCCAATGAATTTCATAGTCATTAGATTTTTGGAAATTTATCTACCCTGACCTCTATAAGATTTGGGTTTCTCTTCTTTAGGACCATACTTCTTTTTAAGTTTGCCCGTCTTTTTTGTTCCAAAGGTAACTTTACCTTGTTTTGTGTTTGTTGTTTTTGCCATATTTATTCAAATTTAATGTGAACATAATTTCCTCTATTACCCAAACCTTTTAATATGTATGGTGTTGATTTAAGTTGTGGGATTACCCCGACCAAATCATCGTAAGTGTGTTTTGCTCTTGCTTTTGATAATTGTAGATTTCCAGTTCTATCATCGTTATTACCAAATACTTCATCGTATTCAGTAATCTCTTTCCACTTACCATTGTTACAATCATTATCCTTACAACCTGCAGGCATTCTAGATGTTGACGCTTCAATAGTTACACGATTAATTTGTCCACCTTTCTTAATGAACTCATTAATTGAGTTAAGAAACGACGCTCTTTTAAGATTCTTGGGTCTACTTATATTCTCTTCAAAAAATTCACCTATATTGTAAGTCTTAGGTAATTTTAAGTTATTCTTAGAAATACCAAAATCTTCTAGGTTTAATTCCATTCCAGTCTCAGCAATCTTTAATTTAATACCATAAGATTTTTTACCTTCAAAATATGATTCTTGGTAAATAATTTTATTATTTGGTCTTGCAGATATTGGTTCCATATCTTCATCAGAAGGTTGGTTGAAATCGGTTGACACCCACATACCTGCGATAACAGGTCTTCTTTTAGTTAACGAATAGAATACGATAGGAATATGGTGACCGATATTAATTTGGTCTTTCATTTTATCCCCGTAATATACCGCTTTTTTCATTTCGTCTGTTAGTCCAAAATTCAATAAATCTTGAACCTTACTTTCAGGATTTTCAACTTCCTTGGTTTGTTGTGTCCAAAGAATTGATATTTCATCAGATGATGGGAATTTAACATTCATATTAGGTTTTAATTCTTCGTCACCTTTCTTTTCCGCCAAATACATATTTTCACCATCAAAATAAAATATGTGACCATAAAGTGAAAAATACTTTCCTTTTTGACGAGATTCATCTTCTTCTTTGATTACTCTTTTAACGATTTTTTCAATATCGTTGTAAGTTAGTTTTATTATTTTACTCATATTTATTTATTTTTTGGGAGGGAAAATTGCGTTATAATAATCGGTAGGACTTGATGGTAAAACTTCATCCTTACTTATGTTTCTATTTGGAAATGAACTTTGTTGTGTATTTTCTCCTCCTGTTGTAGTTCCCGCAGTTCCTGTTGTAGTTCCCGCAGTTCCTGTTGTAGTTCCCGCAGTTCCTGTTGTAGTTCCCGCAGTTCCTGTTGTAGTTCCCTCAGTTCCTGTTGTAGTTCCCTCAGTTCCTGTTGTAACTCTAGTCTTAGTTTTTATGTTACCATCTACAGAACCTTCTATTGTGGTGTTCTGACCTTTTTGAGTATATTCGTCATATAAACTATTATTACTAGCAACTTCTTTTTCAAATTTAGCGATAATATCGTCAACATCAGTTTGGGTTATTTTGAATTCACTTACGTTTTTTCCTTTTTTGTCTCTTACGTTTTGAAAATATAGTGCTAAATTAGAATATTTAGTTAGGTTATCAAAATCACCACCTGGTTTGTTTGCCGATAGACTTAATGACAAAGCATAATACATTAACGCATTTGGATTATACTTTAATTTAATCGGTTCAGCTGTAGTTGGGGTATCCGGGGTTGTAGTCGTAGTATTTGGTGCTGTAGTGTTATTTTTGTCAGTACTTGTACCGCCAAAATCATTTATTACCAATTTTTCACCAGCATAAATTGTATTAGGGTTACCTGATTTTAAATTTTTTTTGTTATCCTCATACATTTTTTTCCAATCAACTCCAAAAGCTTTGGCTATTTTAGTCAAATATTCATTTTTAGCGATTGTGTATGTTTTTGTTGCGGGGTCCCAACTACCTTGTAGTCCGCCAGGTGCGGCATCTTCATTTAAGATATTATCCCATTTTTGCTCCATTTCAAATAATGTCTTATTTCTTTCAAATGACATTAATTCATATATTCTAGAGAAATCTTTTTTATTTATAGTGTTCATATTAAATAATTGTTCTTTTATAAATATTTATAAATAAAAAAAAGACAATGGAAAAAAGAATTAAACAACTATTACGTGAAATGTCTGAAAAAAAAATGAGAGTTGATAGGGAACTAATTGATGATGTTATTAACCGATTAACAAATTTAAAGACAGGTGAAGAATATGAAATGCGATTGAGAGAATTAAATTCAGAGTTTGGAGCCGAACATGTAAAGAGGACTAACAGACCAACAGAATTTGAACCATTACCATCACATATTAAAGTAAGGTCTTCAACTTATCCAAATAGATAATTTTTAAAAATATTTGTTTTTTCATTTTTTTACATTTATATTTTGGTATAAACTTATTAAAATGGCAAAGAAAAAAACAAAAATTTTAGTTAAAGACGGTGATAGTGTTACCGTCAATTACACAGGTAAATTGGAGGATGGAAGTGTATTCGATTCTTCGTTTAATGAGGGACGTGGTCCTTTATCAGCAACTTTAGGGGCAAATCAACTTATTCCAGGATTTGAAAAAGGATTGATTGGTATGGGTATTGGTGATAAAAAAGTTGTTGAGATTGCACCTTTTGAAGCTTATGGAAACTACAGACCTGATATGGTAAGTGAGATTGAAAAATCAAAATTCCCTGAAGATGTTACTGTGGGTAGTACTTTACAAGGTATGTCTCAAGCGGGTCCTGTAATTGTAACAGTACTTGAGGTTAATGAAGAAACTGTAAAGGTTGACGCTAATCACCCACTTGCTGGTAAGAAACTAATATTTGAAATCGAAGTTGTTTCAGTAAACTAACAAAAAATCCCCAAAGGGGATTTTTTTATTGTATATATTTAACACTTATTTTAACATCATTAGGTTCAAGTATTTTAGTCTTTAGGAACACCTGTGCTGAAAAATTCCTTTCCACCTCATTTTTTTGTTCTTCATTTAATTCAATATTATCGTATCTCTTTTTTGGTTTAACTTCAGCATCAATTATGATTTTTTCCCCATCCAATTCAATATTAGTTATTCTACAATCAAATGAAATTTGTGTTCCTATATCATTTATTGTAAATCTCATGTAACCATAAAAAGAAGAATTAATCAATTTTTCTTTATAGTCATCCATAAATTCATCAATTCTGCGATTTTGTATTTCTTCTTCAGTTTTACCATACACTAAACTTTTTAGGTCCTTACTTCTAAGTTGGGTGGTTTTATATATACCTTTCCTAGTAACATTACCATATTGTTTAGCTGTCGAACTTGAATACTTTTCTGACACTGAATACCATTTATTATTTTTGAAAACTAATATTGGATACCAGCCATAGGAACTAATAACATATTGGTCAACACCACGAACATCTCTACTCCAATAACCACGTAAATTACTTCCCTCAAAAGGCATTTTTGCATAGGCATAGGTTCCTGATGATACATTTGTTATCTTATTTCCTGGAAAATCTTTTTCATTTTTTAATTCTTCAGGACTTATGTTTTCATAATCACCATTTTCTCTATAGTTAAGGGTGTATAAATAATAATAACGCATTGCGTCTTCCTTTGGGAGTCCAATTAAAGGTAATTTTTTCTCAAAGAATTCAATTGTGGCTTTTTTTGTTTTTAAATCTTTTTTCTTATTTTGTAAAAATTTAAACAATTGGATAACTGATTGACTCAATTGTTTGGTCATCTCCTCATTAATTTTTTTTTTCAAAAAACTTTTCATATTTGATAAATATATTGATTTTTAGATATATTTGCGGTATGAACATATTCTTTCTAGATTGGGATGTTAAAAAATCCGCAGAATATCATTGTGATAAACACGTGGTTAAGATGATATTGGAAACAGCACAATTATTATGTGGTGCTCACCACGTGACCGACCAAGTACCCACTAAGTACCCACCAAGTACCCTCCAAGTGCCCTACAAGTTATCTCACAAGAATCATCCATGTGCTATTTGGACACGTGAGTCACTGTCTAACTATTTGTATCTATGTGAACTTGGGTTGGAACTATGTAAGGAATACACTTACCGATATGGTAAACGTCATAAATCTCAGGATGTGATTGAGTGGTGTGTCACAAATAAGGTAAACATTTGTGACAAGGGATTTACTAATCCACCAAAAGCAATGCCTGATGAGTATAAGGTAGATGATGTTGTTAAATCATACCGAAATTATTATCGCGGAGCCAAGTCAGAGTTTGCGGTATGGAAAAATAGACAAGTTCCCGAATGGTACATGTCTTTATAATTGATGTTATTTAATTATTATTCCAAAGTTATGAAATCAATAATTGCTGTAAATAATTTAGGGTATATTGGACTAGACAATAAACTCCTATGGAAATCCGCTCAGGATATGTCACACTTCGTTAAGATGACCATAAACCAAAGATTGTTGGTTGGGTATAATACGGCTCAGGATTTACCTAAACTTAAAAATAGGGCCATTATAATTGATAATAGAGACGAATTAATTACAGATGTTGATTGGTGTATAGGGGGTAAAAAAACATATGAGAAATACGCATCTCATTTTACTGAGTTACACATTTCTCATATAGATAATAACGATATTGGTGATATAATGTTTCCTGATTTTAGAAACTTAAACCCAAATTGTAAAATTTTTAATTATTACTTTAAGTAATTAAACGCCGCCAGCTTTCATTCTGTCTCTCAAGTCGGTATTTCTTTTTCCAGTTCTACCACACTTAGCCTTTTTACTTCTTCTTTTCTGAACTTTTCTTCTTTTACGATAATTGATACCTTGTTCAGTTATTTCACCACCTTCACTTTCGTCTGCAGCTAAAAGTCCCGCACCAATTACAGCTGCCTCATTTTTAAGTTCTTCAGGGATTTGTAAACCACCAACAGGTTGTCCCTTTAGTACATTTCCAATAGCACTTTCTAATTCAGTAGTTGTTCCTAAATTGTTAAAGAAATCAAAAACCTTTGATAGAATTCCTGTTTTATCAGTATCAGGAACACACATTGGGTTGTCTCCGGTATTTACATAATCACCGATATTAAACTGAGCTCCGTTATCCTTTAGAATGTCTTGAGTTAATGACATAATACTTGAAACATCAACTTTTGGTTGAACTTCTGGTGCTTCATTAATTGTAACTTTTGATTCTAAAAATCTTTTTTCTAGTCTTTCGTTTGCCTCAGAAAGATGTCTTCTTTTACTAAAACTTGTATTCATATTTTTTTATTTATAAATATATCGTTTAAAATTTAAATTCAATGTTATGCCCTTCACAGACACCCATTTCAATTATTTCATCGTTAAATCCTTCAGGTGAAAATTTTATAATTAGACATTTTCTACTGCCCCACTTGGGGTCTCCCCCCATAGTTTCATTGTTAACATTAAAAGATAGTTTAAATCCGTTGTGAGTGTCCAAAAGTTTAGTAACAATTTCTGTTACATCATTAACAACATTTAATGGTGTCGTACTATACCCTTCATCAATCTCAAATGGAGGTGTTCCATATGTTGCACTTTTAATTATTATTCTACACCCTTTAAATTTATCATATTCACCATTATATAATTTTGGAGTTAATTCGGTTAGATAGGGGTTAAACCCTAGGTGGTAGAATTGGTAACTAAGTGATTCAGGACAATCTTTATTTATCCAAGACTCGTAGTCCCACCTACTCCAAATACCTACATCACAGGTTTTATTAATGTGACTTGTTTTAGTCCACCAAAAATTCCCCCAAAACTCTTTTCCATTTAAACTAGCACCAACATTATCATAATAGTCTAATTTACTAACACATTCCCTCCAGTTATCTATCAAAAAATACTCCATAAACTCTCTCCAATAATTAGAGTTTTTAGATTTAATGTCTGAAATCTCACCACCATTAAAAGTTGTCCAATTATTGCTTACACCCTTTGTATGGAAATATAAAATTTTAGCATCAAATTCTTTTGATAATTGTTTCACTTTTAAAATTCCTGGATACTCACCATGATTATCCTTAAAAAATTCTAGATTTAATTTTTCATAACGTTTAAAAAAACTGATGACATCCTCTATCTCAACATCACCTAAATTAATTGTGACGTAAATATTGTCGGCTTCATCATATAATTTAGAATTTATTAATCTATCTAATTGTTGTGTAATTAACTCTTTCCATTTTTTGGTCAGATAACAATGATACACAATTAATATCGGTTGTTTTTTTTCAATATTATCCATATCTAAATGCTACAGAATAAGAATCTAAAGTATAATTTTTTTGATTTACTAACTTTTCTAGTTCCTCTCTTTTTTCTTTAAAATTGTCACCGTCTTTATACCCAATACCTTTAAATGTAATTTTTATTCTTGGGTCATCCCAAACAGCCGAAAATTCACATTCACCACCAATTGTGTCTTTAAGTAAACTATTTATTTGATTTTCAATATGGTCAAGATAGTCAAAGTTTTTAAAAGCAAACCCAAATCTATAGTTTTCACTAATAAATGGTATTTTTTCATGAGCCGATTGTATTACCCTTTCAAATTTACCTGTTGGTGAATAGAAAAATCGTCCGAGGTTATCTTTAGGGTTTTTATATAATTCTGACGCATATTTTTCATCATATGATGGTGTATTCTTATCCATTTTCTCACAATCAACATGTAATTGCACCACTTCAGGATTTGTAATTCTGAAATCATAGTCGTTATTTTTAAATTTCAAGTTAAGAAATCTTAGAAGAGCTTTATCTTGTGTTGTCATAATTTTTTCTTACTGAAGGAGTATTGTTTAATCTCTTTGGTAAATTTTGGTTTGGTTTTCTTATACAACTTATGATATAAGTCAAAATCAATTATGGATGAAGAACTCTCACCAATTAGTGAATATAATTTACTCAATTTCTTAATCATTTTATCCGCAACTGATGACATATATTTTATCTCGTGTTTAAAGAAATCGTCAGGCTCACCTTCAAATCTTCTAAGTCTCGCTAAATACTTCTTAAAGAATTTTATTTTTTCTTCTCTATTATCTTCTTTACCAATTAATTGGAAAATCAAACTTCGTATTTGACTATCATCATTTAATCCTAAATATTCAAAAACCCCTTCTCCCTTCCAGTTAGTTATATTAATATAAACTATTTTTAATACCATCCTAATTACGTCATTTTTAGACATAAACCTATCGTAGGCATTAACTTGTTTTAAAAATCCAACACAATCAGTATATTCATTTCTTAAATCACTAATTAATTGTTCAAAACTATAATCCCTAATTTCTAGTAAATTTTTAATGGTCTCGTCTTGGAAAAAATAATCATAAAAATTCTCCTTGTCAACCTCGTCATATTTCATTCTAGAAAATATTTCACTAGGTCTTACTAGATTTTCAACCAATGTTGTATAGTAAAGATTTATCAAAAAATTATCAATTGCATTAATACCAAATCTTCTATCTGAATAGGTACTATATTCCATAGTATCTGTAACTTTTGGTCTGTCGTATTTAAAATGGTTATATGTATGGGTTAGTTCATGTGAAAATGTACTAATTGTATCTCGTTTATTTTCAGTAAAGTAATTAATCAAGTCTTCACCAGAAACATCCTCAGGAACGGTAATAACTATATTTAACTTAATGGTCCCTTCAAACGATTTATATTCCATCCTGATTTCATCATCACTCAATCTAATCTGTTGTACGTTTTGAAATGCAACAGGATGTATTTCAGTGAACTCTAAAAAATTAAATCCAATAACTACCTCATCAATATCTAATTCATTTATATTATCATTAATATAAATGTCTATGGTACTATTCTCTAATTCATCTTTAGTCGCGTCGGGATTAATACCATCTATAAGTCCATCAAATATTTTTAAGGACACTTCATGTATATTATCAGGTACACCGACTTTTTCAGTCAGTATTCTTTCTACAATTTTTCTTATTGTACTTTCATTTATTTTTACAATTTTCATTACTCAAGTATATACCTTTATAAATACTTAGAAAAGTGTAAAATAAAACCCCCTAATTAAGGGGGTTTTTATATTAGATATTGTTGTACCAGTCATTGAGATGATATTTCCCCTCAATGTTTTTCATATATTCATCAAATCCGTTTATTTCTATCCCACACTTTTCATAGAATAGGTATCCTGGTCGATTAGTACCCCTAGACATGTTTGTAACCAATGTGTGTTCTTCTTTAGTTAATTTTACTATTGAACACAAATCTTTACAAATTTCAGTGAATCTATCTAAAGACATATTCTCATCTTTTTCAAGCTCGTTGAAAATAAATCTTGAGGATAAAATACGATTGAAGTAGTGTTCCTTAGTACTTGGCTGAGTCCTGTCACTTAGTAATTTTTGACTACTAAAGTTAGTTTCAAAAAATTTGTTGCCTGATATATCCCAAAGAGGACTTCTATTCATACTGAACAAAAATTTTAGGCCACTAGGGTCATTTTTGAATTGTTTATACACAACTAGTTGAGACTTAAAACTAAGGAGTATGAGATTTAATTTTTCTGGTAAAGTTAATCTTGCCATTATTTTAATTTTTATTACATTAAAAAAGTAAATAAAAAAATTCAAATAATCAAATTTTATCGTAAACTAAATTAACAAATTCTTCTTCGGATACTTCGTAGTCTAATGACATATTGTTAAATGAAATACCATTAATTGATGATACATAAAAAAGTCCCATCCAGTTTTTATTTGATATAAAATTTTTTTCATCAATCAGTATAGCATCATCACCATAACCATAAGTTAGATGGTCATTAATAAAATTGGCAACTTTAATTAAATCCTCTTCATTTGTAAATCTAGGTAACTGAATGTTAATTCCAATTTCTAAATGTGTAAATTCAGTATCATAGGACGAATCATTAATAGAGATGACATTTATTGGAATATCGATATATTCACCTCGATATTCCCTCCAGTTCTCATAATCTTTTTCAGGACGATATATAAAGTCGCCACTTAATTTTTGTTTGATAATTTTTTCTAAAGTAGGGTATTGACTCACTAATTCAAAAAAATTATCCATCCCCCCAAAAAAATTAGAAATGGTGATGATATCTTTACCTTTATCAATCATTCTTAAAACACCATCAACAATCTTGTTCATATTAAATAAATATGATGGATAAAAAAATAATTAAATTTTAAAATCTTGAATCACGTTCAAAAAATTATTTATCATTTCTTGAGCTTTATCGTGTTTTTCGGTGTCGGTATTTTTAATCACACTTAAATGTTGTTTAAACTCATCAATATTAAATGAACTTAACAAATTAACAACTCGTTGTACTTCACCCATTGACTTTTTAAGTTTAACATATTTAATCTTTTCCACCCGGAATTTTGCGTATGCTTCAATCAACACATCCTCACTCCATCCATTTTCAATAATAGTACCATCTTGAATTGAATTATCTGATTGATTAAATACTTCTAATGACCCTGTAAACATATTGGTTCCTCTTTCATAGAAAGCAATTTTTGAATACGTCGAACCCTTTGAATTTTTCTTATCAATCAAATAGACAAGTAATCCTCCATTAGTATAGCTAGTGAAAGTAGATGGGTTGTTTTTAGAAGCGGTGCACCATCGTGTATTTGACCCATATTTCAATGAACCTACGTGAGTTTTAGGTCTAACCATTAAATAATCATCAGTTTCCCATAAAACATCTACGTGGTCCTCTCTAATGAATTCTTTATCTTCTTTGATTTGAATGAGTTCAGTAACTAATTGTTGTAAATTAGTAATTGTACCAAATTGTTTGGAGTAAATGTCCCTATTAATATTATTGTATGGCAGTAAAGTATCAAAAAGTTTAACCAGTGACACTAGATACTCAGCAGATTTTATTTGTTGGTTTCCTTCTAATTTTTTAACCCATAGACTACACATATACTCCAAATACTTCTTGGTTGGTGTAGTGTCTCCACTAACAAACTTATTAAAACTTGCTTGTGTAATACGTGGGAATTTTTCTCTGATTTGGTCTACTTTTGCCATAATATTTCTTATATGTCGACAAAAGTAGTAAAACTATTTTAAATATCCAAAATTATTTTTAATCTATTTTTTCAGGTGTTCGGTAATAGTAATCGTGACTTTCACTATCATGAACATCCGTGTGAGTAATCTCACCATCATATAATGAAAGTTCCCCAATTTGTTCTTCATATCTAAATTTAAGTTCAGCAACATCGGGGTCATCACAATATGAATCAAATGTGTTACCATATGTGGTAGTTTGTTGGATTGTCTCTCTTACATCCACATTAATATAGTACATAGAATATTTTGGTATCTTCAAATCGGAATTTTCGTCATCGTTTTCTAAAACACCAAGATTTAATTTGATTACATTAAAGAGAAAATCAATATCATTCGTGAAGTAATCTAAACCTATTTGTTTTAATACCTTTTCGTATACCTCATAAGCTACAGCATATTCATAAACATCGTCCCAATTGGCATCAGAATTTTCACATCTTTTTAAAATTTTCTTACAAATTTTAAATAAAATCTTTTTAGGTAATTTTTCTAATTTTGATTTGTTGTCCATAATATTAAATATTTGTGTTATTAAATAATAAATCCCTAATTACCAGTCTATGCCTGGACCAAACTCATTATCATTTATGATTTCATTTTCTATAATAGTTACTGATGGTAGAAAATTATTTATGTAATATTCTAATTCATTAAGAAAGTTATCAAAATCGTTTCTAGTTCCATTTATATATACGTTCACATATACTTTAATCATACCTTTTGATAAATCAATTCTATCAATTTCAATCCTGTCCACAGAAGTTACTTCATGTATTTCGTCCATTGCATCCATACCCCAGTCTTCAGCTTCCATTTTTATTTTTTTAACCGACTTATCAATAAGTTTTTGTATTGGTTTATACAACTTATCTGATTGCATTTCAGTTATTATTATTTTTTTTACCATAATATTAATTATTATTACTCCGACTTAAATAAAAATTTAGATAATCCAACTCGTTATCAAAGAATGTTTTATGGTCTAATAACCCAGATTTACTAATTATTTGGTAAAATATAGTTTCAGCGAACTCTCGCCATTCATAATTTAAAGTGTAAAGTAGCTCATCAATTCGATTAGTGTCTAATTCTATAATTTCTCCATCAGTATTTCTAATCTTAACATTACTAATTTCAATAAAACAATCAACTTGGTCGCCAGCAAAATCAAAAGTTATATTTTCATCACATTCAAAACTAATTTCGGCATCTACATGGTCACCATCAGGAAAAATTATATTACCTATACTCATAACATATGGTAGACGAAAAAACTTGTTATTAATATTTTGAGTAATTTCGTTTTTAATTATTTTCCTATATCTTAGTGGGATATAGTAATCAATTTCACCACTCCATTCAACAAGAGCATAACATTGGTCTAATGAGGCGGCAATATTCTTCATACTACCTAACATTAGTCCTAATTTATCTAATTTAGTACTAATTTCATATTTTATATTTTCTTTACGCCAAGGCAAGTCGTTCGGATTTTCAATTTCGTAAGTGGGTACTGGTCCATGATAACCTAATACTGGTATATATTTATCAATCCATTCGGATTCATCTTCAATATAATTAAATTCAATACCTAATACATTAAATTTCTTTTTTAAAAATTTAACAATAAGCTTAAAGACATTTGCTATTTCCATTATCAACTATAAATATACAAAAAAATAAACCCTCAATCGAGGGTTATTAAATAATTTAATTTAAAAATTTTAATCTTCACCTAACTCAAATTCTAAAGATTTAATTTCATTTGATAATTCTTTGATTTGAGTGTAGTAATCTCTAGCCATATCAAAAATATCACCTTCTTCATTGTCTAAGATTTCCTTTAATCCATACATAATGTCTCGGATACCATATCCAATTCTCTCTTCTAAATATGACTCTACAAAATCTAACGCTTCTTGTAAAACAGATTCTAATTCATTTTCAGTTCTTTCTAATTCGGCCATTAATTCATCTTTACTAGATGGGCCATCCATTTCTGAAATAATTCTTTTTATAACATTGGTCAATTGAGACTCAGTTAATTTTATCTTTTTATTCATTGTTTTTTATTTTATAAATATCTAAATGGAATAAAAAGTTTTCTTATTGGATAAGTTTATTATTTTAAATAAATGAACATTTTAAGTCTTTTTGATGGTATGAGTTGTGGGCAGATAGCCCTAAATCGAGTCGGTATTAAATACGATAATTATTACTCATCCGAAATTGATAAGTACTCCATCCAGGTTACCCAACACAATTATCCTGATACAATTCAATTAGGTGATATTACAAAATTAGATGGAAAACAATTACCTAAAATTGATTTGCTAATTGGTGGGTCCCCGTGTCAATCATTTTCAAATGCTGGTAATGGTAAAGGATTTGACGGTAAGAGCGGATTATTTTGGGAGTATGTGAGAATTTTTAACGAAGTAGAACCAACTTATTTCCTTCTAGAGAATGTTAAAATGAAACAGGAATGGAGAGATATCATTACAAAAGAATTAGGTGTTGAGCCGATAAAAATTAATTCTAATTTGGTTTCAGCTCAAAATAGAGAACGTTTATATTGGACTAATATTCCATTTGTCACACAACCAATTGATAAAAAAATCTATATTGAAGATATTGTTGATTTAGAATTTGACGAGAAGTATTGGTTAAAACAAAAAAATGTTGACCTCCTGTTAAAAAAAGTGGATGTGTCTGAGTCACCAAATATTGCATGTATTGATGTTTACAACAAAAAAGTAAAGTTAGATAGAAAATGTCCAACACTAACTTTACCTCATCATAATTCAATACGTTTAATTTATAATGGGAGAATCAGAAAACTAACCCCTAACGAATGTGAGAAACTTCAGACAGTACCACTAAATTATACTAATTGTGACATAAGTGACATTCACCGATATTCAATGTTAGGGAATGGTTGGACAGTGGATGTGATTGCCCAGATATTCAAGAATTTACTTAGTGTTTGATTTATAATCTAACCACTCAATGTAAAACCCGACGGCCACAATTATATTCATTCCGATTGAACTCCACAATTCAACAACGTCGTCGTAAACATTCAAACTTAAATGAACATGACCAACAATCCAAAAAGGTATTGATAGATTAGACGCAATCCAGGTTATTGTGAATTTAAGAAATTTCATCATCTGTCTTATACACAAGAAGGACAGGTTTATCAAAATTCATATCATACCCCTCAAGTTCTTTTTTATACTCATCAATTCTTTCACGAGAAAAAATAGGAGCAAAAAGTGGTCTATTTTTGAATGGTACATTATCTCGGTTTTCCCACAACTCAAGTTCCTTTTCCATTTCAGGGATACTATTTGTTAAATAATCCCATTTTTTCCAAGCATTATAATCTTCTTCTGACTTAATGAAAAATACGTTCCCATAATTATACATATTCAAATCAGGATTGGTTGTATAAACATCCACAATTCCTTCTTCACCATCATAACGAATACATAATTCATTAACGGAATATGAATTTTCATGACGTTCAGTCCAATTCCTACCATAAGAACGAACTTTACATATATACAAAAATCCATCAGGTGTGGAACGAAGATAACTTTCAATCTCGTTTTTTAATTTTACGAGTTCGTCAAAGGTGTGGTTAGATAAATTCATAAGACAAATATATAATAAATTTTTTAAATAAAAAACCCCCACCTAAAAAAAGACGGGGGCTTTTATCAGTGGGTAAGATTACAGCTTACACCATCCAAGACATACCTTACCAAAGGTAATCTTTTGAACGAATTTACAAATAAATGTTTTCATAACAATAAATACCATTAATTAATTCCTTCGTTGAATTTTTCTTCAATTTCCTTTAATTCTTCTTCGGTGAGGTCATCGTCGTGTTCAATCTCCTCAACCCAGGTGTTATGTCCGTCATAACGAGCAACAATAGTAAATTCTCTACCATCTTCAGTTGTTCCGTCATAACTCTTTAAACAGAACATCAACATTTCATTTTCAAAATCAATATTCATAATTAATCAAATCTACATTCTTGTTCTTCACCTGTAATTTTTTCTCTTATAGTGTCCGCATTATTACACTCTTCCCAAAGAGATTCATACCATTCACCATTTGTTGGTTTCATATCACTCCAATTTTCTGAAATGTATTCTTGCATTTCTTCTTCGGTCATTCCGTTAAGTTCAGGATAATCTTCCACATTAATTTCAACGGGTTCTTTAACGAGCATTGTGTTGTAATACTCAACCATTCTAACTGAAATGGTTTTTGGTGTTTCTGTGTTTTCTGACATAATCTTATTTTTTACAAACTTACAAAAAATAATTTGTTATGTCAAATAAAATATTAACTTATTCACAATCGTCAATTTCACGAGAAAATACATATTCTATCCTATTCACATAATTATTGAAAAAATAATCATAAAGAAAATCATATAATTCTTTGTTGTCGTATGCACTTTCACTAAATATCTTATTTAGGACGCTCATAAAAGTTAATCGATTGACACTACCATCTAAAATATTATCTAGCCACCCTTTTAGTCCAGTTTCTTTATAGCTACAGGGGTCAGATTCCTGCATTTCATACTCAACAATATCTGACATAAACTCTATTAAATGTGGGTCATTTAATCTTCTTTTAAACCTAATTAAATCGGTATTCATATATCAATAAATATATGTCATTTCAAACTAAATTTAACAGGAATTGTCATTTTTAATGCAACAGGATTACCATTCATTTTGGCAGGTTCAAATTTACCAAGTTTTTTAACCGCATTTATTGCACATTGTCCAAACTTTTCACTTTCTTCACAGGGTCTCAAAACACTTACATCTGAAACATAACCATTTGTATTTACAACAAAAGTTACATACAACATACATTCAATACCAAAGTTTTTTTCATTTTCAGGATATATTATGTGTTTAGCCAAATCAACATATAAGTCACCATCATATTTTGGCATTTCTTCCGCAAATGTGAAAATCTTTTCAACTTCTTTTTTAACCTCAACAACATTAATTATATCAGTAACTACAAATTCAGAACTATCATCAGAATTATCAAAACCAATTTTATGTCTCCACATTTCATCCATACTTTTAAGTTTATCAAATACTTCTTCATCTGTAACCTCAATTTCAGTAAATTTAACATTGGACCTAAATGAAGATTTTTTTTCAGGAATTTCAACTTTTTTAGGTTCAATTACTTCTTTTGGTTTTTCTTCAATTGGTTTGATAAGATATTCAGTGGTTGTAATTACAACATCAGAATTAATAATCTCATTTGACATCATTAACATTGGGGTCATTAATAATAATGAAAATAATGTGGATACCACAAATGTTGCAAACATTAAATGTTTTGGGTAGTTTACCCGGAGAGTGTAGGCCCCGTAATCTTTTACTCGACCTTCAAAAATTAAATCTAAATACTTTTTCATAACCTTTTTTTCTTCTGTATAGTTAAGAAGGAAAAAGGTTCATTTTAATTAAGCAATTTTTTTCTTACCTGGAGTTTGTCCTTCTTCAGGTAACCCACTTTCACCTAAATCAATATAGACTGGTACATTTAAATTAGAATTACATTTTGTTTTATAGTAATCTTTAACCGCATTTGTAAAATAATTTTTGTCATTCTCATAAAATCTATATGTACTACCTTCTCTTCCTCCTTCTAGAACGATTGGTTTCCCACATTGAACATTTTGATTATCTAAAAAATCTTTCATATTATCCCATCCAGTAGGTGCAGTGTCGTATTTAGTTTGTTCATTAATATTTCTAACAAATGGTTTAATTTCACCCGATTTTGCATTGACCAACTTATTAAAGTTTTCAATTACAATTTTCTTTCCACCTTCTTGGTGTTGTTCTAGGATAGAATTTTTTTCTTCCTCAGATAAGTTATTCAATAAATGTTTCATAGTCTTTTGTTTATAAATATATTAATTATCTAGTTTCTCAACTTTTATGTAGTCAATGTTGGTTATATCACGGTCTACGTAATTGACCTGATAAAAAAGAATTTACAATAATTGTATCTGGGTCATCTATTCCAAATTTTTGACTAACCCACAAAGATATAACTTGTCCTGTTTCATATAATTTTTTATCATTAATATTATGTGAACCAACAAAAATGTTAGCAATTTTTTTAACAAAATGTAAATCAACATAACATGTTTCTAGTTGGATGTCATATGCAAATTCTGCAAAATTATCTTTTTCGGATTTTAAATAAAAAACTATACCATTTTCAACAGTAAAAACTAAGTTACGTAACTCAATAAATTTAAAAATTTGTTTTTGTATTTGTTTGTTATTAAGGATTGACCTCTTATCAATATTTAAAGTCTCGTTGAGAACTTTACCTATGATAGTTACTAGGTCGGATTCTGCCAATTTTAAAATTTTCTTACCCATAACATTAACATTTACCTGAATATGGTCTTATGTCGACATAAATACCAAATTTTGCAAGCACAAATTCTCTCGCGTTTTTTATAATTTTATTTAATACATCTTTACCACCAAATCCATTTTCTGTCATAACACTATTAACCCATTGGTTATCAATTTTTAATGAAATGACAGGAAAATCTTCAATATCCTCATTATGTGGATATTCAAATTTACAAATTTCATAAAAATCCGCAAATTGGGAGTTTAAATCCAAAACAATTTGTTTTGAAAAAGCTTTAAACTGAGATTCTGTTATCAAATATTTCATTATTAACCAAAATTTGCTATTACGACCCTAGTGACCTTTTTATTTGGGAACAAAGATTCAAAAACATCGGCCATTAGATATTTTTTATTAACCAACCATATTGGATGTGGAAAATGAACGGAGTACTTATCATCAATTGACTTATCATAGAATAACTCGCCTGATAATTCATTAAACATTGCAATTTCAACATTCTTTTTATTATAAAGGTGAATACGATTATCATTTTCACTATATGAATCGAATATTTTTTCAACCGCAGGAATTAATACACCCTTAATTTTGTCATACTGGCTCTCATATTCAGCATCCATCCAATGTCTATCGAGTTCGGAGATTAATTTAAACTGAGATTCTGTTATAACAAATTTCATTATTAATAAGAATTATTTTTGGGAATGTGGTATGGTGGTATCATTGTTTTGGTAATTTCCACTTGTAAAGTATTCCCAACCCATTTACCGATAATTGTTTCAGCAATAGATTCGTCAATTGAGAAAAAATTGGATACCTCCGTAATTAATTCATGGTAGATAAAACATCTTCCATCTTTTTTAACATATATGATATATTTGTTATTTTCCGAATTGACAAAATGGATTGCATTATTTTCATCAACAATGTTCAATCTTTTTAAATTAAGATATTTAAAAATTACTTTATCTAATTGTAATTCTGTTATTATATATTTCATATAACAATAAATACCTCAAAAAATAAAAAACCCCATCTGAATAAGATGGGGTTTAACTAA
>Ga0315904_10000062_pt1 | contig 162031 bp, 156 predicted proteins | sample LakEriMetagenome_6_FD_203529 | JGI IMG/M metagenome (GOLD analysis project Ga0315904, IMG submission 203529) | Freshwater fungal communities from buoy surface, Lake Erie, Ohio, United States - Buoy 12 MA120 | ecosystem: Environmental > Aquatic > Freshwater > Lake | place: USA: Lake Erie, Ohio...
GTTGCCATATGCATCAGCTGAATCGATCAAGGTGATGCCTTTGTCAAGCGCCCGATGAATCGTAGAAACCGCCTGGTCATCGTCGCTGGAACCGTAGTACCCCTCTAGCACCATGGCGCCGTACCCGACCCTGCCCACTTGGGGTCCGCCTGATCCGAGACTGCTTTTTTCAATCATGTGTTCCTCCGTTGAGAGTGTTGGCGATATGACGATTGACCTCATCTGCCTTGACTTGGCCAAACTCAAGGCAATAGAGACGATAGAGTTCGTGCCAGGCGTCATGTATTTCAGGCATCAGCCTCAAGCCAGCCTGTTCAATACTTATCCATGTCATGCGGCCTTCGCGTGTGCGCCTGACCAAGCGCTGCCTCTCCAATCGCTCAACGAGTCGGGTAACCGTCGATCGATCCAGACTCATCAATGCGGCAAGTTGTGACGCAGTTGTCTTTTGCTCGGGCACCTCGGTCAGGGCCATCAGCACGAAGGCATGGCTAGGCGAGACATCTGTTGGCCGGAAAGCCTCGGTCGCGAGTCGATCGACTCGGCGGAAAAGCGCCCCGGCCGAGAAGTAAAGACAGCCGGAGAAATAATCACTGAGCTTTGGATTGGCGATACGTTTCAGACCCATACATTAATTGTACATGCAATTGTATGTGCAATTGATTGAGTAGAAGAGTGTGGAGGCTCAGCCCAGAGTGCGAGAGATACATCGCCGTGAGGACGACGACAGAAAGCCCAGTGTCACCACGTTAGAGGTGCTGGCGATGTGCAAGCCTATCTCGTTGGGGTTCCGACGACCTGCTATCGACGAGCGACCGCTCTTGGCCGATGGCAGTCGTCTGCGCTAGCGACAGCAGAACTTAAATATTCGAATCACCGACAACGCGGCGCTGACTTATCTGGCTTCATTGGTCCCGGGATTAAGCGACGATTTCAAAGTCGCCATCGTGGCTGGCGCGGTGACTGGTGGTGGCCTGACAGTGATCGCGAATGCGCCCAACCCCGCTGGGGTGGCAATTTTGAGGAACTCGCGTTGATTCAGGGCAAGGGAATCCGGACGATCCCGTTTCATTCAGTTCTTGCGAGCCTGTGCGCCCACTATGGCGGAGGCCACAAGGGCGGCGCTGGCACGGACATCGCGGAAATGATTGCCTACTACGTGAAGAACCATCGGCGGTCCACCTAACGGCCGCATCCCTTTGGGCAATCGTGTCGGAATTGCCCGTCGCCGCGAAGTTCCCGAAAGGGTTTCTCCCGGTTCTAGAAAAGCAGATCGCGGTTCGGCACTTTTAGCAGGTGCGGCATGGGTGTACCACGCACCACCCCGATCTTCCCAATCGCCGCTGCGTTCCGGTGAGGCTTTTCCCCCAACTCTGGAACAACAAATCACCACTCAGTAACTTTTTTCGGCAAGGCCAAGCTACACGCTGGCGCTTGGAGCCTTCGATTGCCGAAAGCGCGGGCCGAACAAATTACGGATTTTTAAACTGGTGGGTTACTTGGTGGGTCCAGCCTTGCAATCGGCCGGAAACCCGCGTCAATACTCAATCTTTGGCGGAGACGGAGGGATTCGAACCCTCGATACAGGTTTAAGCCTGTATAGCGCCTTAGCAGGGCGTCGATTTCAGCCACTCATCCACGTCTCCATCCGGCCGACTAGGGATTATAGGGGGTTCAGGAAGCCTGGTCGAGTCCAAACGCCTTGTGCAGCGCCCGCACGGCCAGTTCCATGTACTTGTCATCGATCACCACCGAGATCTTGATCTCGGAGGTCGAGATCATCTGGATGTTGATGCCCTCTTCCGAAAGCGTCCGGAACATCTGGCTGGCAATCCCCGCATGCGTGCGCATGCCCACGCCCACCATGGATACCTTGCAGACCTTCTCGTCGCCGCGGACTTCGGCGGCGTTGATGGCGCCCTTGACCTTGCTGTTCAACACCTCGAGCGCCTTGGGGTACTCGGCACGATTGACCGTGAAGGAGAAGTCGGTCAATCCGCCGACGCTGGCATTCTGGATGATCATGTCGACGTCGATATTGGCGTCGCCCACCGGCCCGAGGATCTGGTAGGCGATGCCCGGGCGGTCGGGTACGCCCATGACGGTGATTTTGGCTTCGTCGCGGTTGAACGCGATGCCGGAAATGACGGCTTGTTCCATTTTCTGGTCTTCCTCAAACGTGATCAGCGTGCCTGATTTGGCTTCCTCCGCCAGCGGGATCATCGGGTCGGTCAGGCTGGAGAGCACGCGCAGCGGCACCTTGTACTTGCCGGCGAACTCCACCGAACGGATCTGCAGCACTTTCGAGCCGAGGCTCGCCATTTCAAGCATTTCTTCGAAGGTGACGGTCTTGAGCCGGCGCGCGTCTTCGACGATGCGCGGGTCGGTGGTGTAGACGCCGTCGACATCAGTGTAGATGAGGCACTCGTCGGCCTTGAGCGCCGCCGCCAGCGCCACCGCGGAGGTGTCGGAGCCGCCGCGTCCGAGCGTGGTGATGTTGCCGGCCTCGTCCATGCCCTGGAAGCCTGCCACCACCACGACATAGCCGCGCTCGAGGTCGGCGCGGATGGATCGATCGTCGATGTCGACGATGCGCGCCTTGGTGAACGCGCTGTCGGTGAGCACCTTGACCTGCGCGCCGGTGTAGCTCCTCGCCTTGACGCCCTGCTCGGCCAGCGCGATGGCGAGCAGTCCGATGGTGACCTGCTCGCCGGTGGAGGCGATGACGTCGAGTTCACGCGGGTCGGGGCGCGCCGAAATCTCCTTGGCGAGGCCCAGCAGGCGGTTGGTTTCGCCCGACATCGCCGAAGGCACGACGATCAACTGGTGGCCGGCCGCATGCCACTTGGCGACCCGGCGGGCGACGTTCTTGATGCGTTCTGTACTGCCGACGGAGGTACCGCCGTATTTGTGGACAATGAGGGCCATGATGCTTTGTGGTTCGGGCAGCGTCAGCCAGCGCAGCTGGCAAAGCCTTGTATTTTAACCGATTTTCATAGTTTCGGCGCCCGCAATGGCGGATTCTGTTAAAGCTTGCAAGGCTTGCGGCACAGGGTGACCGCCGGCATCCGAAGTTTGCTATCTTGCGCGGCATGACGACGGCATGGTGGTGAAACGACATGGGCTTTCTCGAAAAATTCGACGCACGCGCAATCCGTCAGCGTCTGGGATTGAACCAGGACGAGTTCTGGACCAAGATCGGCGTCACCCAATCGGGCGGCTCCCGCTACGAGTCGGGGCGCGACATGCCCAAGCCGGTGCGCGAACTCCTGCGCCTGGTGCATGTGGAGCGGATCGATCTCGAGAAGGTCAAGCGCGAGGATTTCGAGATCCTCGAGTACCTCAAGACCGAACAGCCGGATCTGTACAAGACTCTCAAGCGCGCGGCGACCCGCCTGAAAAGCCCCGGGGAAAACGAAAGCCAGCCAGAAGGCTAATCACGCCGTGTCAAGCCGCCCCGCCTCTGCTACAATTCAATTGTTCGGGGCGTAGCGCAGCCTGGTAGCGCACTTGCATGGGGTGCAAGGGGTCGCGAGTTCGAATCCCGCCGCCCCGACCATGAATCCAAAGCCTCGCTGAAAATGCGAGGCTTTTTCATTTCTTGAATTTGTCGGGCAATGAATCCTCGCCTCGCGCTCCTGCAGCCCTATCCGTTCGAAAAACTGCGCCAGTTGTTCGCCGGCGTGACCGCGCCGCCGGGCGTTCGCCCAGTGAGTCTGGGCATCGGCGAGCCGCAACACACGACGCCACAGTTCATCAAGGACGCGCTGATCGCCAACCTGGGGGGGCTGGCCAAATACCCGCCGACCGCCGGCGAGATCGGCCTGCGGGAAGCCATCGCCGCCTGGCTGATGCGGCGCTACGGCCTGCCGGAAATCAGCGCAGCCACGCAGGTGCTGCCGGTCAACGGCTCGCGCGAGGCGCTTTTCGCGCTGACCCAGACGGTGGTCGACGACAGCCGGCCCAACGCCACGGTGGTGTGTCCCAACCCGTTCTACCAGATCTATGAAGGCGCGGCCATCCTCGCCGGGGCGCGGGCCTGCTTCGCGCCGGCCGCCCCGGCGCGCAACTTCGCCTCCGACCTATCGGCCGTGCCCGCGGATGTGTGGGCCGACACGCAGCTGCTGTTCGTGTGCTCGCCGGGCAATCCGACCGGCGCGGTGATGACCCTGGACGACTGGCGCGAGGTGTTCGCCGTGGCCGACCGGCATGGGTTCATCGTCGCCTCCGACGAATGCTATTCGGAAATCTATTTCGACGAGGCCAGGCCGCCCCTCGGCGCCCTGGAAGCGGCGCACAAGCTCGGGCGCGGTTTCGAGCGGCTGGTCATGTTCTCCAGCCTCTCCAAGCGCTCGTCGGTGCCGGGCATGCGCTCCGGCTTTGTCGCCGGCGACCCGGCGGTCATGTCAAGGTTCCTGCTCTATCGCACCTATCACGGCAGCGCCATGAGCTTGTCGGTGCAGGCCGCCAGCATCGCCGCCTGGAACGACGAGGCGCATGTGCGGGAAAACCGCCGCCTGTATCGCGAGAAGTTCGACGCCGTGCTGCCGCTCATCGAAGGCGTGCTCGATGTGCGCCTGCCCGACGCGGCCTTCTACCTGTGGGCGCGCGTGCCGGGCGGCGACGACGTCGCCTTCACCCGCGACCTCTACGCCCGCGCGGGCGTGACCGTGCTACCGGGCAGCTACATGGCGCGCGAGTCCGCCGGCCACAATCCCGGCGCCGGCTATGTGCGCATGGCGCTGGTAGCCGACGTCGCCGAATGCGCCGAGGCCGCCAGGCGCATCGCGCGCTTCTGCAGCGGCTGACCCGGCCCGCTTCCCCATTCCTGAACAACGACAACGGAAAACAACATGTCCGACTTTGAATCCATCATCAACGAAGCATGGGAAAAACGCGCCGAACTTTCGCCCGGCAAGGCGCCGGCACGGATAGGTGAGGCGGTCTCGCATGTGATCGAGCAGCTCAACCAGGGCGCCCTGCGGGTGGCCGAGAAAAAGGATGGCGCCTGGGTGGTGCACCAGTGGATCAAGAAAGCAGTGCTGCTGTCGTTCCGCCTCGAGGACAACGTGCCCATGCCGGCTGGCCCGATGCAGTTCTTCGACAAGGTTCCCACCAAGTTCGCCGGCTACGATGCGGTGCAGTTCCAGCGCGGCGGTTTCCGCGTGGTGCCCCCGGCGGTCGCCCGGCGCGGCTCCTTTATCGGCAGGAACGTGGTGCTGATGCCCTCCTACGTGAACATCGGCGCCTATGTGGACGAAGGCACCATGGTCGACACCTGGGCCACCGTGGGCTCGTGCGCGCAGATCGGCAAGAACGTGCATCTCTCCGGCGGCGTCGGCATCGGCGGGGTGCTCGAGCCCCTGCAGGCCAACCCCACCATCATCGAGGACAACTGCTTCATCGGGGCGCGCTCGGAGGTCGTCGAGGGCGTGGTGGTGGAAGAGAACTCGGTGCTGTCCATGGGCGTTTTCATCGGCCAGAGCACCAAGATCTACGACCGCACCACCGGGGAAATCCACTACGGCCGCGTGCCGGCCGGCTCGGTGGTGGTGCCGGGCTCGATGCCCGACGCATCCGGCAAGGTAAACTTGTATTGCGTGGTCATCGTCAAGCGGGTCGACGCCCAGACCCGCGCCAAGACCGCCATCAACGAGCTGTTGCGCGGGGATTGAGCGAGAGGCGCGATCGCGCGCCGTCTCGTCACCAGCACCGGAGGGAACGCCATGTCCGCAATGAAACGTCTGTTTCAACTGATGGCCGACAAGAGCGCATCGGACATCTTCCTTTCGGTATCCTCGCCGATCAACATCAAGATCAACGGCGTTGCGGTGCCGGTCAACCAGCAGGTGATGGATTCCGAGACCATCAACAAGCTGCTCTACGAGGTGCTGACCGAAAAGCAGATCAAGGAGTACGAGGAGACCCTCGAACTCAACACCGCCTTCACCATGCCGGGCGTGGGGTCCTTCCGCATCAGCGCGATGCGCCAGAAGAACACACCGGCCGTGGTGGTGCGCTACATTCCCGGGACGATCCCGCCTTTCGATTCTCTCGGGCTGCCCGAGGTGCTGAAGGACCAGATCATGGAAAAGCGCGGGCTTTTTCTCATGGTCGGGGCGACCGGCTCCGGAAAGTCGACCTCGCTGGCGGCGATGCTCGACTACCGCAACGAACTCAAGTCCGGCCACATCCTTACGCTCGAGGACCCGGTGGAGTTCGTGTTCAAGAACAAGAAGTCCATCGTCAACCAGCGCGAGGTCGGCACCGACACCCTGGACTTCCGCATCGCGCTCAAGAACGCCCTGCGCCAGGCGCCGGACTGCATCCTGATCGGCGAGATTCGCGACAAGGACACCATGTCGGCGGCGATCCAGTACGCCCAGGCGGGCCACCTGTGCCTCGCCACCCTGCATGCGAACACCTCGTATCACGCGCTGAACCGCATCATTAACTTCTACCCGCTGGAGAATCGCCCGGCGCTGCTGCAGGACCTTTCAGCGGCGCTCAAGTGCATCGTCTCGCAGCGCCTGATCCGCAATCGCACGGGGGGCCGTTCCGCCGCCGTCGAGGTCATGCTCAACACGCGCCATATCGCCGAGCTCATCGAGAAAGGCGAAATCAGCGAGATGAAGGACGCGATGGACAAGTCCATGTCGCCGGGCTCTCAGACCTTCGAGCAATGCCTGTTCCGCATGATCCGCGAGGGCGTCATCACCCAGGAGGAAGGGCTGCAGAACGCCGATTCGCCGTCCAACCTGATCTGGCTGCTCAACAATACCGAGCCGGGTGCGAGCGCGCCCGGCGGCGCCCAGCCCGCGCTGCAGCCGGTCGGCAAGGCGACGCCCGCGGAACGCGGCCGGCCTGAGCCGGAGGCGCTGGAATCCGGCGCCTCGTTCACCGAGATCACGCTCATCACCGAGGACATCAAGTAATTGGCGCGCACGGTCACCCTGTTCGGCATCCCGAACTGCGACCAGATCAGGCGCGCGCGGGCCTGGCTGGACGAGCGCGGCGTCGCTTATACCTTCCACGACTTCAAGCGCGCCGGGCTTGACGCGCAGGCGCTCGACGGCTGGCTCGCCGCCGCCGGCGCCGAACGGCTGCTCAACCGCAAAGGCACGACCTGGCGCAAGTTCAGTGACGCCGAGCGCGCGCGGGCAGACAGCGCCGCCGGAGCCCGCGCGCTGCTGATCGCCAACCCGAGCCTGATCAAGCGCCCGGTCCTGGATATCGATGGCAGCATCACCGTCGGCTTCGACGCCGGCGACTACGAGAAACTCTTCGCATGACCGCCTCGCCCACTTTCGAACTGACCACCGCGCTCATCGCGCGCGCCTCCGTCACGCCCGCCGACGGCGACTGCCAGGCCATCATCGGCGAACGCCTGGCGAGGATTGGCTTCCGCCTGGAGCCGATGGCCTTCGGGGTCGGCGCCGAGCGGGTGCACAACCTGTGGGCGCGCCGCGGCACCGACGGACCCGTGCTGTGCTTCGCCGGCCATACCGACGTGGTGCCGACCGGCCCGCTCGACCAGTGGAATTCCGATCCGTTCGAACCGACCGTGCGCGACGGCCGCCTCTACGGGCGCGGCGCCGCCGACATGAAAACCTCCCTGGCCGCCATGGTGGTAGCCTGCGAGGAGTTCGTGGCGGCCAACCCTCGGCATGCGGGATCGATCGCCTTCCTGATCACGTCCGACGAGGAGGGTGCGGCCGTCAACGGCAGTGTCAAGGTCTGCGAGGTCCTCAAGGCGCGCGGCGAACTGCTCGATTACTGCGTGGTGGGCGAGCCTACCGCCGTCTCGAAACTGGGCGACATGATCAAGAACGGCCGGCGCGGCTCCATGTCCGGCCGCCTCACCGTGCGCGGTGTTCAATGCCACATCGCCTACCCGCACCTGGGCAGGAACCCGATCCACCTGGTGGCGCCGGCCCTGGCCGAACTCGTCGCCACCCGCTGGGACGCGGGCAACGAGTATTTCCAGCCCACCTCCTGGCAGGTCTCCAACATTCACGCCGGCACGGGCGCCAGCAATGTGATTCCAGGCACGGTGGTCATCGACTTCAACTTCCGCTTCTCGCCGGAATCCAGCGTCGAGGGCCTGCAGGCCCGGGTGCATGCGCTGCTCGACCGCCATGGCCTCGACTACGAACTGACCTGGTCGGTCTCCGGCCGCCCTTTCATGACCAGGAAAGGCGCGCTGGTCGATGCCCTGGCCGCCAGCATCAAGGCCGCCAATGGCGTCACCACCGAACTGTCGACCACCGGCGGCACCTCCGACGGGCGCTTCATCGCCGACATCTGCCGCGAAGTCGCGGAACTCGGACCGGTCAATGCGTCGATCCACAAGCTCAACGAGCATGTCGAGGTCTCGGCCATCGACGAGCTGAAGGACATCTACCGCGGCACGCTCGAGCGACTGCTCGTCGCGTGACGCCGGACGAACCATGATGCTGCAATCCCCGACCGGCCCGTTCCGCACCGTGCGCGACCTGTTGCGCTACGGCGTCTCCATCATGAACGAGGCCGGCGCATTTTTCGGGCACGGCATCGGCTCCGCCTACGACGAGGCGGCCTATCTGGTGCTGCATAGCCTGCACCTGCCGCTGGACACCCTCGAGCCCTTCCTCGACGCCCGCCTGACCGAGGCGGAAGTCAACTCGGTGGTCGAGGTGCTGGAACGGCGCGCGCGCCTGCGCATTCCGGCCGCCTACCTTACCCAGGAGGCCTGGCTGGGCGAGCACCGTTTCTACGTCGACGAGCGCGTCATCGTGCCACGCTCCTTCATCGCCGAACTGCTGCCGCAGCATTTCGCGCCGTGGATCGAATCCCCGGGCAAGGTCGCGCGCATCCTCGACATGTGCACCGGCTCCGGTTGCCTGGCAATCCTCGCCGCGCTGGCCTTTCCCGATGCCACGGTCGATGCGGTGGACATTTCGCCGGACGCGCTGGCGGTGGCGCGCCGCAACGTGACCGACTACGAACTCGGCGACCGGGTGCGGCTGGTGCAGTCCGACCTGTTCGATGGCCTCGAGGCCACTCGCTACGACCTGATCATCAGCAACCCGCCCTACGTGGACCGGCCATCGATGATGGCGCTCCCCAAGGAATACCGGGCTGAACCGGAACTGGCGCTGGCGGGCGGCGAAGACGGGCTCTCTGTGGTGCGCAGCCTGATGCGACGCGCGCGCTCCTACCTCAACCGCGGCGGCAAGCTGGTGGTGGAACTCGGCCACAACCGCGCCGCGCTCGAGCAGGCCTATCCCGACGTAGACTTCACCTGGCTGACGGTGTCCGCCGGCGACGACTTCGTCTTCCTGCTCGACCAGGACCACTTGGCCTGAGGAGGCGGGCATTCGCCCGTCGCGCCGCCCGCGCGCGCTGCACCTGCGATCACTGCACCCCTCCGCCCCGCTCGGTACCCCGCCGCGCGCCGTCTCCTGCCCCGCTACTTTCGCTTGATGTCCGCGCCGTTGCCCATGTAGATGCGGTTCCACACCGGCGAGATCACCAGTTCGTTGATGCACACATGCGGCGGCATCTCGGCGATGAAGCGGATGCTGCGGCCGAGGTCCTCTTCCTGCAGCATGCGCGCCTTTTCCTCGGCGGAAGGCTCGATCGGCCGCTTCTTGAGAATCGGCGTGGCGACCTCGCCAGGGCACAGGGCGGTGGCGCGCAGGCCGTTGACGCACTCCTCGATATTGAAGGAATGGGTGAGGGCAATCATGCCCGCCTTGCTGGCGGTGTAGCCGGGCCCAGTGAGGTAACTGAAATGCCAGCCGGCGAACGACGCCACATTGATCACCGTGCCCTCGCGGCGCGCCTGCATGCCCTTCAAGACCGCCAGGGTGCAGAAGGTCGCGCCGTTGAGGTTGATCGCCACGACCTGCTCGAAGGTGTCGGCATCGGTATCGGTCCAGAAACGCTTGGGGAAATTGACGCCGGCACTGTTGACCAGGATATCGACGCGGCCGAATTCGCGCTGGATCTTCCCGGCCACGCGGTCGACCGACGCCTTGTCGGAGACGTCGAGCTGCTCGGCCGACACGCTGCCGTCCGGCGCGCCGCGACGCACCGCGTCAGCCACCGCGTCGGCAAGCTTGGCGCCATCGCGCCCCGAGATCACGACGCGCGCCCCGGCCTGCGCCAGCTGCGCCGCGCCAGCCAGGCCTATGCCCGACCCGCCCCCGGTTACCCATGCCACTTTGCCAGCGAGACTCATGTCTTGATCCTTTCCGCCATTTGCGCGAGGTTGGCCTTGCGATCGGCATCGACCTTCTGAATGGTCGGCCGCGCCTTCATCATGGCCATATATGGCTTGACCTGCTCCACGCCGGCAAGCATATCGGCGCCGTAGGCCCATTTCGTGGCGGCGCTGATCAGCGGGAGGTGCACATAGGCCGAGCAGTCCGCGAGGGTGAGCTTGTCGCCCGCGACGAAGGGGCCCCACGCGGCCAGGCGCGCAAGGGCACGCACGCCCTTGTCGAGTTCCTTCCCCACCTGCGCCTTGGTCTCGTCGCTCACGCTGCCGCCAAAGAACGCACCGGCGTAAAGACGCCGCGCCTGCAGTTCGAGATGCATGTCGAGCAGGTTGGTCAGTTCGCGCACCTTGGCGCGCTGCCACTTGTCGGCCGGCAGGAGCGGCGTGCTCGGATAAACGTCCTCGATGTATTCGTTAATGATCGAAGACTCGCTCAGGTTTCCGTGCTCGGTCGAAAGGAACGGCACCTTGCCCAGCGGCGAGCGCGCCAGCATGTCATCGGCCTGCGAGGTCCAGACCAACTCCTCCTCGAAGGGCACATCCTTTTCGAGCAGGGCGATCTTGACCTTGTTGAAATAGTTGCTTGCGGCAAAACCGCAGAGCTTGAGCATGTCTTACCCCCGTATTCGGATTTAGGCGTTTTTTGGCGTTGCCGGCCGCATTTAATCACAGGCACGGGCCGCGTGGTGATACCATTTCAGGCCGTGGCGGGCGCCATCTCCGCCACCACAAGAACGCCATCCGAGGCGTCGAACCAGCACCCCGCGACAGCATGCACAACCGGACATCACGCACTCCCGCAGGGCGCCCTTCGTCCAGACACTTCCGGCCGGCGCGATCGCGCCGGGCCGCCGTGGCGCAGTCGATAACCCCTAGCCTATGAAGAATTTCGCTGCTGAACGCCTGGTCGTGGGCATTGCCGGCACGGGTGCGATGGGGCGCGGCATCGCGCAGGTCATCGCCCAGGCCGGATGCGAAGTCCTGCTCTATGACGTTCGGGAAGGGGCGGCCGCGAAGGCGCTCGACTATGTCGCGGGCATGCTGGCCAGACTGGTCGAGAAAGGACGCCTGACGCCGGCGCAGCAGGCCGCCATGGTCGCCTCGATGCGCGTAGTCGACGATGTGGCCGCGTTCGCGCCCTGCGACCTGGTGGTCGAGGTAATCGTCGAGAATCTCGCCGTCAAGCGCGATTTCTTCGTCAAACTCGAAGCGGCGACCCGCGAGGACTGCGTGCTTGCCACCAATACTTCCTCGCTCTCGGTCACCGCCATCGCGGCGGGCTGTGCCCGGCCCGGGCGGGTTGCCGGCTACCATTTCTTCAATCCGGTGCCGCTCATGCGCGTGGTTGAAGTCGTGGCCGGCGTGCGTACCGTGCCTGCCGTCTGCGACGCCCTGGCCGCCCTGGCCAGGCGCTACGGCCATCAGGCGGTGCGGGCCGCCGACACGCCGGGCTTCATCGTCAATCACGCGGGGCGAGGCTACGGCACCGAGGCGCTCAAGATCCTGCAGGAAGGCGTTGCCGAATTCCACGTGATCGACCGCATCATGACCGATGCGGCGGGCTTCCGCCTGGGCCCTTTCGAACTGCTCGACCTGACCGGCATGGACGTGTCGCACCCGGTGATGGAGTCGATCTACCGCCAGTATTACGAGGAACCGCGCTATCGGCCTTCGGTCATCGGCCAGCAGCGCACGGACGCCGGCCTCCTGGGCCGCAAGACCGGCGCAGGGTTCTACCGGCATGACGAAGGCAAGCAGGAAGTGTTCGCCGATGCCGCGCTTCGCGCGGCACGCCCGGCATCGATCTGGATCAGCCGCGCCAATCCCGCCGGTCATGCCGCGGCAGCCGCTTGCCTGGCAGGCAGCGGTATTCCCATCGAGAACGGTGCCACGCCATCGGCCGCGGCCCTCATCATCGTCACGCCCTTAGGGACCGACGCCACCGGGACCGCCCTCGATGAAGGCCTCGATCCGGCCCGCACCGTGGCCCTGGACACGCTGCTGCCACTGTCGAAACGGCGCACCCTCATGACCACACCGGTGACGCTGCCGTCCTTCCGCGATGCGGCCCACGGCGCCTTCGGTGCAGGCTCCGACGCGGCCGCTTCCACCGGCGTGCCGGTATCGGTAATCCGCGATTCCGCGGGCTTCGTCGCGCAGCGCATCCTGGCCACCATCGTCAATATCGGCTGCGACATCGTCCAGCAGCGCATCTGCACGCCAGGCGACCTCGATCTCGCCGTCACGCTCGGCTTGTCCTATCCGCGCGGCCCGCTGGCATTCGGCGATGCCCTGGGTCCGGCCAGCATCCTGACCATCCTCACCAACATCCACCGGCTCACCGGTGATCCGCGCTACCGACCGAGCCCGTGGCTCACCCGCCGCGCACGCCTCGGCGTGTCGCTTCTGACTCCCGACACCTGATCCAAGCGGCGCGCAAGCGACCCGGCCTCACTCCACCAAACGACAAAAGGAAACGCCATGCTCGACGCATACCTCTACAACGGACTGCGCACCCCCTTCGGCCGCCATGCCGGCAAGATCGCCTCGGTGCGTCCCGACGACCTGGTCGGCGGCGTGATGAACGCGGTGATCGCAGCCTCCCCATTCAAGGCCGAGCAGATCGAGGACGTGATCCTCGGCTGCGTCAACCAGGCCGGCGAGGATTCGCGCAACGTCGCGCGCAACGCGCTCCTGGCGGCAGGCATCCCGCAGACCGTCGGCGGTCAGACCGTCAACCGGCTATGCGCCTCGGGCCTGGCGGCGGTGATCGAGTCGGCACGCGCCGTGACCTGCAAGGAAGGCGAGCTGTACCTGGCGGGCGGCGTCGAATCGATGAGCCGCGCCCCGTTCGTGATGCTCAAGGCGGAGGCCGCCTACGCACGCGAATTCAGGATGGCCGACACCACCATCGGCGCGCGTTTCCCCAACCCGAAGCTGGTCAAGCAGTACGGTAACGATTCGATGCCGGAGACCGGCGACAACGTCGCACACGACTTCGGCATCACCCGCGACCAGGCCGACGAGTTCGCGCTCGCCAGCCAGGCCAAGTTCGCGCGTGCGCAGAAAGACGGCTTCATGGCAGGCGAGATCGCACCCGTGACCATCCCGCCGAAGAGCAAGAAGGACGAGCCGGCGATCGTGTCAGTCGACGAGCATCCGCGCGAGACCACCATCGAGAACCTGGCCAAGCTGAAGCCGCTGTTCGAAGGCGGCGTGGTCACCGCTGGCAACGCCTCCGGCATCAACGACGGCGCCGCCGCCGTGTTCGTCGGCAGCCGGGGCGTGGGCGAGCGCGCCGGCGCCAAGCCGGTCGCGCGCATTCTCGGGGCCGCCTCGGCGGCTGTCGCCCCGCGCATCATGGGCGTCGGCCCGGCCTACGCCATCCCTAAGGCGCTCGAACGTGCCGGGCTGTCCCTCAAGGACATGGACATCATCGAGATCAACGAGGCCTTCGCCTCGCAGGTGCTTGGCTGCCTGCACCTGATGAACGTGGATTTCAAGGACCCGCGCGTCAACCCGAACGGCGGCGCGATCGCCGTCGGCCATCCGCTGGGGGCCTCCGGCGCGCGCATCACGCTCTCGGCGGCGCGCCAGCTGCAGCGCAGCGGCGGGCGCTACGCGGTGGTGTCGCTATGCATCGGCGTCGGCCAGGGCCTGGCCATGGTGATCGAGCGGGTATGAAGGCATCCGCAAGACCGCCCGCAGCGGGCGGCGCACGCATCGACCTGCAGCGCGCGGCACGGCGGTCGCGCCACGCCGGGATAGCGCCGGCATGAGCGAAGCGGCGGCAACGCGCCTGATCGTCGACCGGCAGGGGCCGGTCGTGATACTGACGATCAGCAATCCGGCACAACGCAACGTGCTGGGCCCGGAGGTCTATCAGGGTTTGGCGGAGATCACCGCGCAGGCCGGGACCGACCCGACCATCCGCGCGGTGGTGCTGACCGGCGCCGACGGCGTGTTCTGCGGCGGCGGCAACCTGCGGCGCATTCGGGACAACATCGCCAAGCCGCGCGAGTTCCAGGCCGCCGGCATCGATGTGCTGCACAACGCGGTGCGCCAGATCCGGGCATGCAGCGTGCCGTTCATCGCCGCGGTGGAAGGCGCGGCCGCCGGCGCCGGCTTCTCGATCGCCCTGCAGTGCGACATGATCATCGCCGCCGAGGACGCGAAGTTCAGCATGGCCTACGTGAAGATCGGCCTGACGCCGGATGGCGGCGGTTCAGCCATGCTGGGCGCCCTGCTTGCGCGCCAGCTGGCGTTCGAACTGATGGCGCTGGGCGATGTGATCAGCGCGCAACGCCTGCAAGCCCTCGGGGTGGTCTCGAGATGCGTGCCCAGGGGCGAGGCGCTCCAGGCGGCGCTCGCCGTGGCGGCGCGCTTCGCCGAAGGTCCGCGCGGCGCCATCGGCCGTGTCAAGCGCCTCTCCGAATTCGGCCTCCTCATGCAGGACCGCCAGCTCGACCTCGAGCGCGACCTGTTCGTCGAATCCCTGCATGGCGGAGAGGCGGCCGAAGGGGTGGCCGCCTTCCTGGAAAAGCGCAGGCCGGATTTCAGCCGTTGAACACCGTCATCGAAGAGCTTTCCGGCCGCGTATTCGGCAAGCGCAGGCGCATCACGCTGATGCGGCACGGCAGCGTGAGCTACTTCGACGCTTCCGGTCGGCCGGTCGGCGCCGATCTGGTGCCCCTGAACGAACTCGGCCGGGCGCAGTCCGTGGCCGCCGGGGACTTGCTCAAGCACACGGCCTTCGACCGGGTGATCGTGTCGGGGCTGCCGCGCACCATCGAGACGGAGGAACTGGTGCTCAAGCGCAACCGCAACCGCAACCGCAACCGGCCGCCTGACTATGAGGCCTGGCATGAATTCCGCGAGATCCGCGGCACCCGCATGCGCGACATCAAGCCTGAGGACCTGCAGGCCGGCTTCCTCGAGGTCTTCGGCCGCCCGTCGAATTTCGACGCCCGCTTCATGGGCGGCGAGTCGGTGCGTGAATTTACCGACCGCGTGTGGCCGGCCTTCGCCCGGCTGCTGGCCGACCCCGCATGGAAAGAAGCCCTGCTGGTGCTGCATGGCGGCACCAATCGCGCGATCCTGAGCTATTGCCTGGCCCACGGGCGTGCCGGCAAGTGTGCGGCCTTCCTGCCCGGCCTGCACCAGGCCCCCGCTTGTATTAACCTGATCGATGTCGGCGTGGCCGACGAAGCCGACTTCGTCGTGCGCGCGGTCAACATCGCCGCGCTCGACCTGCTGCAGACCAGGACGCGCAAGACCACGCTCGAAGGGCTGCTGGAAAAGCTGCTGAAGTTCAAGAGGAGCCACTGAATTGTTCGAGGAATTCATCGGGACCAAGCCGGTCGCGGAGCAGCTGATGTTCGACACCGGCGCGCTGGCGGACTATCTCAAGTCGCGGGTCGACGGCTTCAAGGGTGGCCTCGCCGTGGAGCAGTTCAAGGGTGGGCAATCCAACCCCACCTTCCGCATCACCGCGGGCGGCGCGCGTTTCGTGATGCGCTCCAAGCCGGGCCCGGCGGCCAAGCTGCTGCCTTCGGCGCATGCAATCGAGCGCGAATACCGGGTCCAGGACGCGCTCGGCAAGAACGGCTTTCCGGCCGCCCGCATGCTCGCGCTGTGCGAGGACGAATCGGTGATCGGGCGCGCCTTCTACATCATGGAATGCGTCGAAGGACGCGTGCTGTGGGACCAGTCGCTGCCCGGCATGACGCCGGCCGAGCGCGGCGCGATCTATGCCGAGATGAACCGCGTCATCGCCGCCCTGCACAGCGTCGACTACAAGTCCGTGGGCCTGGAGAGCTTCGGCAAGCCGGGCAACTACTTCGGCCGCCAGATCGACCGCTGGATCAAGCAGTACCGCATGTCCGAGACCGAGAAGATCCCGGCGATGGAAAACCTGATCGAGTGGCTGCCGAAGAACATACCGGCCGGCGACGAGACCACCATCGTGCACGGCGACTACCGGCTCGACAACATGATCTTCCACCCCACCGAACCACGCGTGCTGGCCGTGCTCGACTGGGAGCTATCGACGCTCGGCCATCCGATGGCGGATTTCTCGTACCACTGCATGAGCTGGCACATCGCGCCCGGGCAGTTCCGCGGCATCCACGGCCTCGACCTCCCCGCGCTGGGGATTCCCACCGAGGCGCAGTACATCGCCATGTACGGCAGCAACACCGGCAAGCCGGTCGCCACCGCGCACTGGGGCTTCTACCTGGCCTACAACATGTTCCGCCTGTGCGGCATCCTGCAGGGCATCATGAAGCGCTACGTTGACGGCACGGCCGCGAGCCAGCAAGCCCTCGATGCCGGAAGGCGCGCGCGCCCGATGGCAGAAATGGGCTGGGCGCAGGTCGAAAAGATCCTCGGACACTGATTCTCACCACACGCACCATCACCATCATCACAGGGAGACACGCATGGAATTCGAATATTCGCCGCGCTGCCAGGAGCTGCGCAAGAAGCTGCTCAAGTTCATGGATGACCACATCTATCCGAACGAGCATGCCCACCATGCCGAGATCGAGGCTAACCGCGCCAAGGGCAATCCGTGGGTGCCGCTCAAGGTCATCGAGGACCTCAAGGTCAAGGCGCGCGAGCAGGGCCTGTGGAACCTGTTCCTGCCGCGCTCGGAGCGCGCGCCCAACGGCGGCTTGTCGAACCTCGACTACGCGCCGCTGTGCGAGATCATGGGCCGCGTGTACTGGGCACCGGAGGTGTTCAACTGCTCCGCGCCGGACACCGGCAACATGGAAACCATCGAGCGCTACGGCACCGAGGCCCACAAGCGCGAATGGCTCGACCCGCTGCTGCGCGGCGAGATCCGCTCGTGCTTCGCGATGACCGAGCCCGAGGTGGCCTCGTCGGACGCCACCAACATCCAGTCCTCGATCGTGCGCGACGGCGACCATTATGTGATCAACGGACACAAATGGTGGTCGTCCGGCGCCCCCGACCCGCGCTGCCAGATCTTCATCTTCATGGGCAAGACCGACCCCAGCGCGGCGCGCCATTCGCAGCAGTCGATGGTGCTGATCCCGCGCAACACCCCGGGCGTCAAGGTGGTGCGGCCGCTCACCGTGTTCGGCTATGACGACGCGCCGCACGGCCATGCCGAAACGGTGTTCGAGAACGTGCGCGTGCCGGCCACCAACATCCTGCTGGGCGAAGGGCGCGGCTTTGAGATCGCCCAGGGCCGCCTCGGACCGGGCCGCATCCACCACTGCATGCGCTCCATCGGCGCCGCCGAACGCGCCCTGGAATACATGTGCCAGCGCGCGCTCAGCCGCGTGGCCTTCGGCAAGAAGGTGTCGGAGCAGACCGTCACCCAGGAACGCATCGCCGAGGCGCGCATCATGATCGACAGCTGCCGCCTGCTGGTCATGAAGGCCGCCTACATGATGGACACGGTGGGCAACAAGGTGGCGCGTACCGAGATCGCCATGATCAAGGTGCTGGCCCCCAACATGGCCGGCAAGATCATCGACTGGGCCATGCAGGTGCACGGCGCCGCCGGCGTGTCGGGTGACTTTCCGCTGGCCAGCATGTGGGCGCACCAGCGCACGCTGCGCTTCGCCGACGGTCCGGACGAGGTGCACCGCAACGCCATCGGCAAGCTGGAGCTGGCCAAGCACATGCAGGTGCCCGGCTCGGCCGACAAGGTCGAAATCCCGATCACCCGCGGCGCATGACCGACCGGAGAACGCGAATGATCGACCTCTACAGCTGGGCCACGCCCAACGGCCACAAGATCCACATCATGCTCGAGGAGTGCGGGCTGTCCTACCGCGCCCACCCGGTCGACACCGGCCAGGGCGAGCAGTTCAAGCCCGAGTTCCTCGCCATCAGCCCGAACAACAAGATTCCGGCCATGACGGACTCCGACGGGCCGGACGGCAAGCCGATTTCGCTCTTCGAGTCGGGGGCGATGCTGCTGTACCTGGCCGGCAAGACCGGCCGGTTCCTGGGCAAGACCGACCGCGAAAAGTACGAGACCCTGCAGTGGCTGATGTTCCAGATGGGCGGTGTGGGGCCCATGCTGGGCCAGACGCACCACTTCCGCAACTACGCCTCCGAGAAGATCGAATACGCGATCAACCGCTACACCAACGAGGCCCGGCGCCTGTATGGCGTGATGGACCGGCAGTTGGGCAAGACGCCATACATCGCCGGCAAGAACTACACCATCGCCGACATGGCCATCTGGCCGTGGCTGCGCAACTGGCAGGGACAGGGCCAGAACATGGACGACCATCCCAACCTCAAGCGCTGGTTCGAGCAGATCGGCAACCGGCCGGCGGTGCAGCGCGCGGTGAAGGTGCTCGCAGACCTGCGCAAGCCAGGTTTCGATGCCAGGGCCAGGGAAGTGCTTTTCGGCGCCACGCAGTACGCAAAGCGCTAGGAATCCGGCCCGCGCTAGACGCGGCCGGCGCGCGGCTACAGCGCGCCGGCGCGGATCACGCCCACCGCAAGGCCTTCGATCTCGAAGGCGTCTTCGCGCAGGTCGATTTCGATCGGCTTGAAGTCGGCGTTTTCGGCCACCAGTTCAACCGTGTGGCCCTTCTTGAAGAAGCGCTTGACCGTCACGTCGTTTTCGAGGCGCGCAACCACCACCTGGCCGTTGCGCGCCTCCTTTTGACTGTGCACCGCCAGATAATCGCCGTCGAGGATGCCGATGTCCTTCATCGACAGGCCCTTGACCTTGAGAAGGTAGTCCGCCCTTGGCCGGAATGTGTCGGGGTCGACCGGAATGTTGCGCTCGACATTCTGTTCGGCCAGGATCGGGCTGCCCGCCGCCACGCGGCCGATAAGCGGCAATGCCATGATGGACTGCATGACACCGGAAAGCTGCTCGGCCAAATGAATGCCGCGCGCGGTGCCGCTGGAGATTTCGATGGCGCCCTTGCGTGCCAGGGCGCGCAGGTGCTCCTCGGCGGCGTTCGGAGACCGGAAACCGAACCGGGCGGCGATTTCCGCGCGCGTGGGCGGCATGCCGGTGCGCTTGACGACCTCGCGGATAAAGTCGAGGATTTCGCTCTGACGGGAAGTAAGGCCGATGGTCATGATGGCTGATCAGGAAAGTTCATGAAAAATTCACGCACGGCAGATGCACGGCAGTTGCTCAGTTCCCGGGCGGCGCATGCGGGCCGTGGTCATCGCAACCGGCACCGCAACCAGCGCCACAACCAGCACCGCAACCAGCACCGCAACCAGCAAGGACGCAGGGAAACCGCGCTGTGAAACCGCCCAAAACAAAACTGTCCTTTTATACAGTAAGCCGCCACTCCACACAAGCCCTCGATGAAAACCTCCCGCGCCGGCATCCTGCCCTACCCCACCAAGGACGCATCGGAGATCCGTGAACTCATGCACCCGTCGGTGCATGGCAGCGTACACGGCGCCGCGCGGCAGAGTCTTGCCGAAGCCACCGTTGCGCCGGGGGCCCTGACCGAGCTGCACCGCCACCGGGCCACCGAGGAGCTCTATCACATCACCGAAGGGCGCGGCCGCATGCGGCTCGGCGCGCTCAGCTTCGAGGTCGATTGCGGGGACACGGTGTGCATTCCGCCGGGAACGCCGCATTGCATCGAGAATATCGGCCAGGCGCCGCTGGTATTCCTATGCATGTGCAGCCCGCCCTACGATCATGACGATACCGAACTGCTGCCGGACGCACCGGATGGCAAGACGGCCGATTCCTGATAACCTTTCATCTTTGGGATGGGTCGCCGCGGAACGACACATCGAACCGTCAGACCGGCGCGCATGATCGGGTCCGGGCGCAACGTCCGCGTCATGAACAAGACAAGGAGCGGGAACATGGAAGAAATTTTCTGGGTCGCTGCAATCGGCCTCACCATCGCGCTGTTGGGACGCGGCTTCTTTCGCGCCCAGGACCGCATGAAAATGGTCGACACGGCGACATTCGGCATCTTCGGAGCCGCGGCCGTGGCGTTTCTCGGCAACGTGTTCGGCTTCTTCGAGGTCGGCAGCAACGACAGCTACATCGGCGCGGCGATCGGCGCGGCGATCATGCTGTATGCCTATGGACTGTGGGCCAAGCGGGCCGTATCGGCCAGGAGCGGGCGCTAGGTTGCGCGCCAGGCTGGCCACGCGGCGCGGCCGGGTGGCGTTCGCTGGCGCTTCCTAGGCGCCGCGCAGCCGAACCGCCCGCACCAGCGCGATGGCGACGAGGGGCATGACCAGCCCGATGGTGGCGCAGGTGAGTAACAGCCATCCCATTTCGCTGTAGTCGGCCGGTGTCCTGATGGCGCCGGTGGCGCTGTCGCGCACCTCGCGCGTCACCGCGAATGTCCGGTTGAGGTACTTGGTCCCCAAGTGGGAGGCCGATAGCGCGAGGTTGGTGAAGGAAGCCATCACCGCGAAATAGGTGGCCTTGAGCCTTTCCGGTGCCGAATTGGCGATCCAGGCAAGCATGGGCACCATCGCCACCTGCCCGAGCGGCGACTCCAGGGCCGTATCGAGGACGGCGATGAAGCGCGCGTCCACCACCCCGCCAGTCCGCGCGGCGGTCCATTCGTGCAGCCCGTAGACCATGCCGATCTGCGGCAGGGTCATGATCGTGCCGAGGACGGTGAGCAGGCCCACGACGTAGTAGATCGAGCGGTGGGCCAGATAGCGGCGATAGGCGACCAGGCCGACCATGGCCACCAGGCCCGCGATCATCGAAAGCTTGGCCAGAAAAGCAGGGTCGAACCTGAGGACGTCGATGCTCCACCAGGACGCACCGACCCCGGGCCCGGGCACTGCGCGGAACACGAAGATGACAATGGCGGTGCCGAGCAGCGTGGCACGCGCATCGGGTTCGAGTTCGCCCACCAGGCGCGTGATCAGCACGAGCACGACAGCCATCGAGGCCACGAAAACGACCTCCTGCCCATACTTGAGCTGGGCCAGCCCCACGGCCACGGATATCAGCGCGAACACCAGGCCGCCACCCAGCACCCACCAGTTGACCTCGGTGGCGCCGCGCGGCGGCGGGGCCACCACTCCCTTGCGGCGGCGCAGCCAGATCGCCAGTAGCACGCCGGCGACCGAGATCAGCGGAATCGCCAGCGCACTGGCGTATACCTTGGCATAGGCGGCCGCCTTCGCCGCCGCCGGCAGCGCCTCGACCCCGGAAAGGAACCCGACGTTGATGAGCGCCACGATGATGGTGCCGCCCACGATGGCGATGCGGCCCAGGGTCTGCATGGTCGTGTGCATGACGCGCAGTTCCATCGCATCGATGGGCGTACCGTCGGGATGGGCGTGCGGGACGGCCTCCACGGTCATCGCATCGGCGACCACGTCCTGCAGCATGTAGCCAACCGGCGAAAGCAGCGCCGCCAGCACGTACCAGCGCTCGGCCGGCATGATGGCGCGCATTTCCTGAGGCGAGGTGAGCAGGCCCAGCATGATGCAGATGCTGGCCGCCAGGAATGCGGCGCCCAGGAAGACGATGCTTTCCTTCCAGCGCCATACCAGGTCCACGACATGGCCGACCGGCATCTTCAGCGTCCATGGCAGGACGATCCAGAAGCCGAGGGCGGCGAGGAACTCTGCCGAAAGGCCGAGGTATTCCTTGACGAAAAAAGTGCCGACGATCCCGGTCAGCCCCGAGATGCCGGCGGCGACATAGACCATCAGGGGCGGCAGGAAGGACAGCCGCAACGAGCGGATGAGTGGATTGCCTGTCATCGGGCCCGGTGCATGGTTATCATCATCCGCCGCGCCGCGCCGGGGGCGGGTTCAATGACGTGCATCGCTGGCGGGGCGCACGCCCGCAATGAACAGTTGCGCTGCGTCGATCGGATCGAACGCGTAGACCTGGTGGCAGAACTCGCAGTCCACCGAAACCTTGCCTTCGTCAGCGATGATGCTGTCGATCTCCTCGCGGCCGAGCATTTTGAGCATGTCGCTGACCCGCTGGCGGGAACAGCTGCAGCGAAACGCCGTGCCGCGCTCGTCGAACAGCCGCAGGTCGTGCTCGTGGAACAGGCGCCGCAGCACCTGGCGCGGTTCGAGCCCGAGCAATTCGTCGCGCGTCAGAGTGCGCGCGAGCACCGCGGCATCCTCCCACGTCGAGGCGGCATAGCCGCTTCCGCCGTCGCCCGGCATGCGCTGGACCAGCAGGCCCGCCGCACGGGTTGCGTCGGCCGCCAAATGGATGCGCGTATCGAGCTGCTCGGAGCGCATCATGTAATTCTCCAGCGCGACGGAGAGGTGCTCGCCCTCGAGCGCGACCACGCCCTGGTAGGCCTCCTGCCCGTCGCGCGGGTCGAGCGTGATCACCAAGCTGCCGTTGCCGACCAGGCTCGCCAGCGAATGCGCCCCGGCCTCGGGCACATCGCCGCCCAGCGTCGCAGTGGCGCGCATCTCCAGCGCCGCGTTGCATTCGACCACCATCACACGCACCGGTGCGCCGGGGTCGGCCGCGCGCGTCTGCAGCACCAGCGTGCCGTTGAACTTGAGCGTCGAGGAGAGCAGCGCGGCGGCCGCCATCGCCTCGCCGAGCAGATCGCGCACCGGCAGAGGATAGTCGCGGTTGGCAAGCACCTGACGCCAGGTCGAATCCAGGTCCACCATCGCGCCGCGCACGTCGGATGCTTCGAACAAGAAGGGCAAAAGGGTGTCGGGCATGCCTGCAATGGAATCCTGTCAGGGCGCCGGGACGCCGGGACTGCCGTGGCCGGGCTAGCGATGGCCCGCGGCCCATGCCTAAGGCACGTGGCTCCGTCAGAAGAGGCGCCAGTATAATCGACCCGTGCTTCGAATCGACCAGAACGCCCAATGAAAATCGCCGAGATCGCCCGCATCGCGGACTTCCGCAACCTCATCGGACAGGAGATCGCGGTCAGCGACTGGATCACCATCACGCAGGAGCGCATCAACCAGTTCGCGGACGCCACCGGCGATCACCAGTGGATCCACGTCGACGTGGAACGCGCCAAGTCCTCGCCTTTCAAGAGCACCATCGCGCATGGTTTCCTGACGCTCTCGCTGGTCCCGCTGTTCTCGCAGGAATGCGTGAAGATGCCGAGCGTAAAGATGGGGGTCAACTACGGGCTCAACAAGGTGCGCTTTCCCAACCCCGTCCCGGCGGGTGCGCGGCTGCGCGGCCGGTTCACCGTCAAGGATGTCGAGGACATCCCCGGCGGCATCCAGCTCACCCTGCTGGCCACCATCGAAATCGAAGGCGCCGACAAGCCTGCCTGCGTGGCCGAGAGCGTCAGCCGCCGCTTCGAGTAAAGCGCGCCGGGTGCCGATGGACGCCGATGCCGCTCCGATTCGCTTAGCCAGCGCCGCCGACGCCGGCGCCATCGCCGTGCTTTCGCGAGACACCATCGAGGCCGGACTGCCCTGGCGCTGGCAAGAGCCGGAAATCGCGCGCTTCATCCGGTCGGACCGCCACAACGTGATCGTATCTGACGCCGCCGGCATCCTCGCCGGCTTTGCGGTCATGGGCTATGGCGCGGATACCGCCTACCTGGCCCTGCTCGCGGTCGCGCCGATGGCGCGCCGCGGCGGGCTGGCGCGCCGGCTGCTGCGCTGGCTGCTCAAGACCGGCGAGGTTGCCGGCATGGCCAGCATCACCGTCGACCTGCGCGAAGACAATCTCGCCGCGCAACGCCTCTACGAGACCGCCGGCTTCGTCCAGTTCGCGCGCAAGACCGGCGCCTACTATGGCCGCGTCAACCAGGTCTCCATGCGCCTGGCGATGCGGCCCGCGCAGACCACGTCCTGATGCCCGCACCCGCACAAACCGTCCGCGACTATCTGAGCGCGATGGAAGACCGTGATCTCGAGCGCGCGCGTGCGCTGCTCGCGGACGGCTTCACCATGGAGTTTCCGGGCCCGGTGCGCATGGCCGGCCTGGACGAACTCCTAGCTTGGGCCGGGCCGCGCTACCGCTTCGTGAGGAAAACCTACGAGCGCTTCGACACCTGCACCGAAGCTTCCGATTCGGTGGTGTATTGCTTCGGCACGCTGGGCGGCGAATGGCCGGACGGCACGCCGTTCTCCGGGATCCGCTTCATCGACCGCTTCACGGTGCGCGACGGGCGCCTGGTCGACCAGACGGTCTGGAACGATCTCGGCGAGGTCCGGCACGCGGGCGGGTCCGTCCGGGCCGGTAGGACCAGGCGATGAGCGCGGCGCCGGCCGCGACCATCGGCAGGCTGAGCCACTGGCCCATGGACAGCCCGAACGAGAGCAAGCCGAGAAAGCTGTCGGGCTCGCGTGCAAACTCGGCGATGAACCTGAACGCGCCGTAGCCCGCCAGAAACGCCCCGGAAATCGCACCCGCCGGCCGGCGCGCGCGCGCGAACAGCCACAGGAGTACGAACAGCGCGAGTCCTTCCAGGGCGAACTGGTACAACTGCGAAGGATGGCGGGCGATGCCGTCGCCGGCCTGGGGAAAGACCATGCCCCAGGGCCCGTCCGTGGGACGCCCCCACAGTTCGCCGTTGATGAAGTTGCCGAGGCGCCCGAAGGCCAGCCCCAGCGGCACCGCCGGCGCGATGAAGTCCATCACGCGCCAGAATTCGAGATCGCGCCTGCGCGCGAACAGCCACATCGCAGCCAGCACGCCGAGAAACCCGCCATGGAAGGACATGCCGCCCTGCCAGACCGCCGGGATCTCCGCCAGGTGCTCCAGGTAATACGCGGGCTTGTAGAACAGAACATAGCCCAGGCGTCCGCCGAGGATCACGCCGAGCACGCCGAAAAAAAGCGCGTCGTCGATCATGGCCCGGTTCCAACCGAGCGCGGGCTGCCGGCGCGCGCGCAGCCGGCACAGCGCGACAAAGGAAACGAACGCGACCAGGTACATCAGGCCGTACCAGCGAATGGCGACCGGTCCGATGGCAATCGCGATCGGATCGAAGTTGGGATGGGTCAGCATGGAAGGGGCGGGCGGGAATCTCCGCGCCCGCGAACTCGGTCAGGACCGCGATTGTGACGCAAGCGCGACGAACTGCCGCAGCACCGCCGAACGGTCGTCGCGGCGGTAGGCGATGCCGACCTCGAGCGCCGGCCGCGCGCCGCGCAAGCGGCGATACACCACACCCCGGCGTTTCAGGCTGATGATCGACTCCGGCACCAGCGCAACCCCCATGCCCGCGGAGACCAGGGAAATGATGGTCTGCATCTGGATCGCCTCCTGGACGATGCGCGGGCTGAAGCCGGCCTTGCCGCAGCTGGCGATGATGACGTCGTACAGGCGCGGCCCCACATGGCGCGGACTGCAGATGTACGCGTCAGCGGAGAATTCGGACAAGGACGCCGGGCCGGCGTCGCGCGCCCGCGGGTGGTTCGCCGGCAGGGCGAGCATCATGGCCTCGCTCATGAGCGGCCGGTAGGCCAGCGCGGCCTGAGGCGCCGACGCCGGCCCCGCCTCGCCGCCCTCCCCGCCGATCGGCCCGAGCAGGATGCCGGCGTCCGCGCGGCCGGCCCGCAATTGGGCGAGCTGCACGTCCGTAGTGGCCTCCTGCAGGTTGACGCGCACCGCCGGAAAGCGCTGCGCGTGGCGGCGCAGCAGGTCGGGCAGGAAGGAGTAATCGACGAAGCTCACGAACTGGAGCGAAAGTTCGCCCACCTCGCCGTCGGCGGCGTTGCGCGCCTTCTCCGGCAGCCGGCCGGCCGCCGCAAGCACCGCACGCGCCTCCGGCAGCAGGGCGCGGCCCGCCTCGGACAGGGTGACCTTGCGGTTGAGGCGATGGAACAGCGCAACGCCCAGTTCCTCCTCGAGGTTGCGGATCGCACGCGACAGGGGCGGCTGCGCCATCGATAGGGCCTGCGCCGCGCGCCCGAAATGCAGGTGTTCGGCGACGGCGATGAACTGGCGCAACTGGCGCAACTCCATGGCGGAAGTTCGATACCTTTTGGGTATGAAAAACCAAATACTAATGTATTGGAGGTTTGGAAGCGACTGCGCTACATTGCGGTGCATGTCCTCGGCCGCACCCCCTTCGCGCAGCATCGCCTTTCTGGCCTTGGTGGCCACCATGGCCATGTGGGGCAGCAACGGACCGGTCGCCAAGATGCTTCTGCCGACCTTCGGCCCGATCTCCATGACCTGGCTGCGCTGGTTCCTTGTAATGGTGCTGGCGGCGCCGTTCGCTTGGCGCGAACGCGTCGCCGTGCGCGCGGTGGCGCGCGAGCACTGGCGCTCCATCGTCGTCTTCACACTATTGGGCGGCGTACCGCAAAGCGTGATCGTCTTCGTCGGACTCGATCATTCCAGCGCGATCCACCTGGGTCTGCTCAATTCCGCGATTCCGGTGATGATCCTGGTGCTGGGCGCCCTGTTTTTCGGGCACCGCATGCTGGGCCGCGAAATCGCCGGGATCACGATCTCGGCCTTCGGCGTGACCGTCATTCTTTTCCAGGGCAGCCTGGCCGCGCTTCTCATGCTCGACATCGGCAGGGGTGACCTCATCATGCTCTCGGGCATGCTGTTGTGGTCGTTCTACACGCTGCGCCTGAACCACCGGCCTACCCAGGTCTCGATCGTGACCTTCCTGTTCCTGGTCGCTGCGGCGGGCCTGCCTATCACCCTGCCCCTGTTCGTGCGGGACCTGCTGGTGCACGGACTGCCCCGCCCGGACATGGCCGACATCGCAGGCCTGGTCTACATGAGCGCCGTGCCGACCATCATCTCCACATTCACCTATGCCTTCGCCATCGAACGCGTCGGCCCCGCGCAGGCCGGCGTCTTCATCCATACCGTGCCCCTGTTCGCCTGCCTGTTTGCCGCCGTGCTGGCAGGCGAGGCCCTGCACCCGTACCACGCCGCCGGCTTCCTCCTGGTCGCCGGCGGCGCCTGGATCAGTTGCCAGCGCCCCGCGCCGGTGCTATCTTCCGCGCCCGCCACGGCAAAGTAGTTTTCTTTCCACCCTGAACCGGAGTCCCGAATGGCCGATCAAAAACCCCTCAACTGGCGCTCCCGCGCGATCACCGGCGGCGTCAACCGCAGCCCCAACCGCGCCATGCTGCGCGAAGTGGGCTTCACCGACGCGGACTTCGACAAGCCCATCGTCGGCGTCGCCAACGGCCATTCCAACATGAACCCGTGCAACGCCGGCATCCAGCCGCTGGTCGACCGCGCCATGACTTCCCTGAAGCAGCACGGCGCCATGCCGCAGGTGTTCGGCGTGCCCACCGTCACCGACGGTATCGGCATGGGCACCGAAGGCATGAAGTATTCGCTGATCTCGCGCGAGGTGATCGCGGATGCGATCGAGACCTCGGTCAACGGCCAGATGATGGACGGCACACTCGTGGTCGGCGCCTGCGACAAGAACATGCCCGGCGGCATGATGGCGATCGCCCGCATGAACATCCCGGCGATCTACGTCTACGGCGGCACCATCAAGCCGGGCATCTGGAAGGGCCAGCCGGTCAACCTGGTGTCGGCTTTCGAGGCGGTCGGCGCCTTCACCGCCGGCAAAATGAGCAAGGAGGATTACGACGGCATCGAGCGCAATGCCTGCCCGACCCACGGCGCCTGTGGCGGCATGTACACCGCCAACACCATGTCCTCGGCCTTCGAGGCCCTTGGCATGAGTCTGCTGGGCTCGTCCTCCATGGCCAACCCGGACGGCGAGAAGGCCGACAGCGCCGCCGAGTCGGCCAAGGTGCTGGTCGAGGCGATCCGCGGCGACATCCGCCCGCGTGACATCATCACCCGCAAGTCGATCGAGAACGCCGTGTCGCTGATCATGGCCACCGGCGGCTCCACCAACGGCGTGCTGCATTTCCTGGCCATCGCCGCGGCTGCCGAAGTCGAGTGGACCATCGACGATTTCGAGCGCGTGCGCCGCAAGACCCCGGTGCTGTGCGATCTCAAGCCGTCCGGCAAGTACATGATGACCGATCTGCACAAGGCCGGCGGCGTCCCGGTGGTGCTCAACATGCTTCTCGAGCATGGATGCCTGCACGGCGACTGCCTGACCATCACCGGCAAGACCCTCGGCGAGGAACTGGCCAAATGGCGCAAGACCCCGGACGGCGAAGTCATCCGCCCCTGGGACAAGCCGATGTACGCGCAAGGCCATCTGGCCATCCTCAAGGGTAACCTGGCGCCGGAGGGCTGCGTGGCCAAGATCACGGGCCTGAAAAATCCGTCGATCACCGGCCCGGCGCGGGTGTTCAATTCGGAAAACGAATCGATGGAGGCGATCACCGCCGGCAAGATCAAGCCGGGGGACGTCCTGGTGATCCGCTACGAGGGCCCCAAGGGCGGCCCCGGCATGCAGGAAATGCTCGCACCCACCTCGGCCCTGATCGGCCAGGGGCTGGGCGATTCCGTCGGCCTCATCACCGACGGCCGCTTCTCCGGCGGCACCTGGGGAATGGTGGTCGGACACGTCTCCCCGGAAGCCTACGAAGGCGGGGTGATCGCCCTGATCGAGGAAGGCGACTCCATCACCATCGACGCGCACACCCTGATGCTGCAGCTGAACGTGGCCGATGACGTGCTCGCCGCCCGCCGCGCGGCCTGGAAGCGTCCGGTGCCGCGCTATACGCGCGGCCTGATGGCCAAGTACATCAAGCTCGTCGGCCCGGCCACGCGCGGCGCCGTCACCGACCACGACTGACCCACGGAAAGCCTAGCGATGAAGCGACCTTCATTCAGTGCGGTGGCGCTGGAAAGCGGCCGCCGCGATCCCGAGACCCGCGGCCTGGAACTCAATCTCGTCGACGCCAAGGGCAACTCGCAGAACGTGGTGCTCACGCCGGAAGCTGTCGCCCAGGTGCTCGCGGCGGTCTTCCAGAAGCGCATGGAAGACCCGACCAAGGACTTCTACCTCGACGAGTCCATCCCATTGGCGGGGATCGGCTACTTCAGCCTGCCGGAAGGCCATGTCGGCCTGCGCATGTACCTCAACAAGTACGAGGTCTTCGACCTGGTTTTCGCGCCGGACGTGCAGGGCACCCTGCACGAGACGTTCAGCTACATCGCCAAGCGCAGCGCCCCACAGGGCTGAAGGTGCGGCAGTCCGGGCGGGCCGCTGCGGCCCCGCCCGCTCGTGCCATGCCGGTCGGCCGCGCGGACACCCGGGGACGCGTGGAACCGTCGCCGGAATCGCCAGTCCAACAGGGCTTGCGCAAGGCCGCCCGGCGCGCCCCGACCCCAGGAACGGAAACTCCCGCCACATTCGTTAAAATCGCGACATGCTAGACAAGCGCGCGCGCACCCTCCTCAAGACCCTGGTCGAACGCTACATCGCCGACGGCCAGCCTGTGGGGTCGCGGGCACTGTCGAAATTCTCCGGGCTTGATCTGTCCCCGGCGACCATCCGCAACGTGATGGCGGACCTCGAGGACCTCGGTTTCATCGCCAGCCCGCACACCTCGGCCGGGCGCGTCCCGACGCCGCGCGGCTATCGTCTTTTCGTCGATAGCCTCATGACGGTCCGCCCGCTCGACGAGGCCGCCCGCATCGAACTGCGCGACCACCTGCTGCCCGACCAGCCGCAACGCGTCATCAGCACGGCCGCCCAGATGCTTTCCGAGCTGACCCAGTTCGCCGGGGTGGTGATGGTGCCCAAGCGCCAGAGCAGGTTCCGGCACATCGAGTTCCTCAACCTGTCGGAAAAGCGCGTCCTCCTGATCCTGGTGACGCCGGACGGCGACGTCCAGAACCGCATCCTGTTCACCGAAAAGCCCTACACGCAATCCCAGCTGATCGAAGCGGCGAACTTCATCAACCAGCATTACGCGGGCGTCGACTTCGACCAGATCCGCCTGCGCCTGCGCGAGGAACTCAAGGAACTGCGCGACGACATCGTGCGACTGACGCAGGTGGCGGTGGAAACCAGCGGCCAGGCGCTGGCGGAAAGCGGCGACAGCTACGTGCTGTCGGGGGAAAAAAACCTGATCGGCGTCTCCGACCTGTCATCGGACATGGAGCGACTGCGCCGGCTGTTCGACATGTTCGAGCACAAGACCACCCTGATCCAGCTGCTGGAGACTTCCAGCCGGGCCGAAGGGGTGCAGATATTCATCGGCGGGGAATCCAACCTGGTGCCCATGGACGAAATGAGCGTGGTCACCGCACCCTACGAAGTCGACGGCCGCATCGTCGGCACCCTGGGCGTGATCGGCCCGACCCGCATGGCCTACGAGCGCGTGATACCGATCGTAGACATCACCGCGCGCATGCTTTCGCTGGCGCTCTCCGGCGGCAACGAATAGATGGCCGGCTATTCGGAACAGCCGCCCTACGAGCACGGTTCGCGCAGACGCATCGGCATCCTGGTGACCAACCTGGGTACGCCCGACGCGCCCACGCCGCAGGCTCTGCGCCGCTACCTGAAACAATTCCTGTCCGATCCGCGTGTGGTGGAGATTCCGCGCATCGCCTGGTGGCCGATCTTGAACGGCATCATCCTCAATGTGCGGCCCAAGAAATCGGCCGCCAAGTACCAGTCGATCTGGACCGAGGAAGGCTCGCCGCTGAAGGTGCATACGGAGCGGCAGGCGAAGCTGCTGGGCGGCTACCTGCTCTCGCGCGGACATACCGACGTCGAGGTCGCCTTCGGCATGCGCTACGGCACACCGTCGATCGAATCGGGCCTCAACAGCCTGGTCACCCGCGACTGCGACCGCATCGTCGTGCTGCCCCTGTATCCGCAGTACGCCGCCAGCACCACCGCCAGCACCCATGACGCCGTCGCCGACTGGGCGCGCACCATGCGCAACCTGCCGGGCCTGAACTTCGTGCGCAATTTCCACGACCATGCCGGCTACATCGACGCCCTGGCCGGGTCGGTGCGCGACCACTGGCGACGCGAAGGCGGCGCGTCGGACATGCTGCTCATGAGCTTCCACGGGCTGCCGCAGTACACCCTGCGCGAGGGCGATCCCTACCATTGCGAGTGCCTCAAGACCGGCCGCCTGCTGGCCGAAGCGCTTGATCTCAGGCCCGGGGCCTGGCGCGTCACCTTCCAGTCGCGTTTCGGCAAGGCGGAGTGGCTGCAGCCCTACACGGCCGATACGCTGGAGCAGTTGGCGGCGCAAAAACTGCGCAGGCTCGACGTGATTTGCCCCGGGTTTCCCGGAGACTGTCTCGAGACTCTCGAGGAGATCGCCATCGAGGGCAAGGAAATCTATCAGCACGCCGGCGGCGGCGCTTATGCCTACATCCCGTGCCTGAATGAGCGCGACGAGTGGCTGCATGCCATGGCCGACATCGTCATGCCGCATCTGGTCGCCCTGGCGCGCCCGGCTGCCTCGCCCGCGGACATGGCCGCCTCGCGAGAGCGCGCCCTGGCGCTGGGAGCTGCCCAGTGAACCCGTGGCACGGCCGACCCGCGCTGGCGGTGGACGACAACGAGGACAGCCGCAAACTGGCCACGCTCATCCTCAAGCGCGAAGGCATGGTCGTCGCGCAGTCCGAAGACGGCCGCCAGGCGGTGGACCAGATCACGGGCGGAGAATTCGATCTCGTGCTGATGGATCTCGAGATGCCGGTGATGAGCGGCCTGGACGCGATCCGCGCCATCCGCGCGTTGCGGCCGCCGCGCACGGTCAGGATCGTCGGCCTGTCCGCGCACGCGGACGACGCCGCCAGGCGCGAGTGCCTGGCCGCCGGCGCAGACGGCTACCTGGTCAAGCCGCTGCGCCTGGCAGACCTGCAAAAGCTGCTCGCGGCGCTGTTCGGCGCCGCGTGAGGCGTCTCCGCAGCCGGATCAGGCGCCGGTAACGACCAGGCGCAACGGACGCAATGCGCCGTCGCGCGCCTCGACCAGTCCGATGAACCCGCCGTCTGCGACATAGGCGCGAATCGGGCCGTCTGGATAGCCGCCGGACGGGGCCGCGATCCGCGCGAGCGCGATGCGCTGGCCCTGACGCAGGCGGGCCGCGTCGGCGTCAGGCAGGCCGATGCGTGGCAGGTCCGCGATCAACGCATCTGCCGGCAACAGGCACAGGTCGCGGGCCTGCTGGTTCATGCCCTCCAGGGCTTCAATGCTATGGGCGCGGCCCACGTCGAGCAGTCCGGCGCGCTCGCGGCGCAGCGCCGTCAGGTGCGCGCCGCAGCCCAGCGCGTGGCCGATATCCTCCGCGAGGGTGCGCACGTAGGTGCCCTTGCTGCAGCACACGCGGAAGACGACCTGCGTGCCCGCGACGTCAACCAAGTCCAGCGCATGAATAATCACGCGCCGCGCCGCGCGTTCGAGTTCGATGCCGGCGCGAGCATATTCATAAAGCGGCTTGCCATCGCGCTTGAGCGCGGAGTACATCGGCGGCACCTGCATGATCGGGCCGCGGAAACGCGCCATCGCCGCGGCGATCCCGGCCGCGTCGACATCGACCGGCGCCTGGCTGACCACCTCGCCCTCGATGTCGCCGGTGCGCGTGGTGACACCGAGACGCATGGTCGCGAGATAGGTCTTGTCCGCGTCGAGCAGACCTTGCGAGAACTTGGTGGCTTCCCCCAGCGCGATCGGCAACAAGCCGGTGGCGAACGGGTCCAGCGTGCCGGTATGGCCAGCCTTTTGCGCGGCGAACAGGCGCTTGACCGCGCCGAGACACTGATTGGAGGACAGGCCTGCGGGCTTGTCCAGCAGCAGGACACCATCGAGGCGGCGACGCGGCGGCCGGAGCGGCGCGGGCGAGCCCTCAGTCGTCCTTGGCACGCAGCGCATTCGCCTCGTCAATCAGGCGCGACAGCGATATGCCCCGCTCAAGGCTTTGGTCGAACTTGAAATGCAGTTCGGGGATCTGGTGAATCTTGATGCGCTTGCCGAGCTGCACCCGCAGGAAGCCGGACGCCTTGGCCAGGCCGCGCTCGATCTCGGGAATTGCGGAGTGGTCGGTCATGGTCGTGAAATAGACCGTGGCATGCGCGTAGTCGGCCGTGACCTCGACACCGTTCAGGCTGATCATGCCGATGCGCGGATCCTTCAGCTCCGTGCGGATGATGTCCGCCAGGTCGCGGCGGATCTGTTCGGCCACCCTGTCGGAACGTGCGAAGCCGCGGTTCTGATGTCGCATCGGATGGGTCGCCCGGATGGCCTGGGGAGTGCGGTGCCGGTTGATCGACAGGGGAGCCGGGGCGCCCCTGCGGATTCCGTCAGGCCAGCGCCCGGGCGATTTCCTGCACTTCGAAGATTTCAAGCTGGTCGCCGACTTCGATGTCGTTGTAGTTCTTCAGCGACAGGCCGCACTCGAAGCCGGCCTTGACCTCGCGCACATCGTCCTTGAAGCGCTTGAGCGAATCGAGTTCGCCGGTCCAGATGACCTGGTTGGCGCGCATCAGCCGTGCGGAAGCGCCGCGCTTGACGGTGCCGTCGAGAACGAAGCAGCCGGCCACGGTGCCCACCTTGGTGATCTTGAACACGTTGCGGATGTCCACCAGCCCGATGACCTGCTCGCGCCGCTCCGGCGCGAGCATGCCGGACAAGGCCGCCTTGATCTCGTCGACCGCGTCGTAAATGATGCTGTAGTAGCGGATCGCGACGCCATTGGACTCCGCGACCTTCTTGACGGACTGGTCGGCGCGGGCGTTGAAGCCGATGATGGTGGCCTTGGAGGCAATCGCGAGGTTGACGTCCGATTCGCTGATGCCGCCAACGGCCGCGTGCACGATCTGCACCCGCACCTCGGAAGTCGACAGCTTGGTGAGCGCCTGCGCCAGGGCCTCCTGCGAGCCCTGCACGTCGGTCTTCAGGATCAGCGGCAGGGTCTTGACCTCGCCCTCACCCATGCGCTCGATGGTGTTCTCGCGGTTGACCGCCGACTGACGGGCCAGCTTGACGTCGCGGAACTTGCCCTGCCTGAACAGCGCGATTTCGCGCGCCTTGCGCTCGTCTGCGATGGCCATCACGTCCTCGCCCGCGGCGGGAACGTCGGACAGGCCCTGGATCTCGACCGGGATCGACGGCCCGGCCTCGGCGACGCTCTTGCCGTTTTCGTCGAGCATGGCGCGCACCTTGCCGTAGGAAGAACCGGCCAGCACCATGTCGCCGCGCTTGAGCGTGCCCGATTGCACGAGGATGGTGGCGACGGTACCCTTGCCGCGGTCCAGCCGCGATTCGATCACCAGGCCCTTGGCGGGCGCATCCTTGACCGCGGTCAGTTCCAGGACCTCGGCCTGCAGCAGGATCGCGTCGAGCAGATCGTCGATGCCCTGGCCGGTGCGGGCGGACACCTGCACGAACTGGGCATCGCCGCCGTAGGACTCGGGGATCACGTTCTCGGCCACCAGTTCCTGGGTGACGCGCTCGGGGTTGCCCTCCGGCTTGTCGATCTTGTTGATGGCCACCACGATGGGCACGTTGGCGGCCTTGGCATGCGCGATGGCCTCCTTGGTCTGGGGCATCACGCCGTCGTCGGCGGCAACCACGAGGATGACGATGTCGGTGGCCTCGGCGCCGCGCGCGCGCATGGCCGTGAAGGCTTCGTGGCCGGGCGTGTCCAGGAAGGTAATCATGCCCTTCTTGGTCTCAACGTGATAGGCGCCGATGTGCTGCGTGATGCCGCCGGCCTCGCCTGCGGCCACGCGGGTGGTGCGGATGTAGTCGAGCAGCGACGTCTTGCCGTGGTCGACGTGGCCCATGACCGTGACCACCGGCGCGCGCGGCTCGGGCAGGGCATCCGGATGGGCCTCGGTCTCGACCAGGAAGGCTTCGGGGTCGTCGAGCTTGGCGGCGATCGCCTGGTGACCCATTTCCTCGACGACGATCATCGCGGTTTCCTGGTCCAGCACCTGGTTGATGGTGACCATCTGCCCCATCTTCATGAGGGTCTTGATGACCTCCGCTGCCTTGACCGCCATCTTGTGGGCGAGATCGCCCACGGTGATGGTTTCCGGCACATGGACCTCGCGTACCGTCGGCTCGGTCGGTGCCACGAAGGAAGATTCGCCCTCGTGCGATGAACCGCCCTTGCCGTGGCGCTGCTTCGGCCCGCGCCAGCCGGACGCGCCACCCACGTCCCCGCGGGTCTTGATGGCGCGCTTCTTCGCGGCGTCATCGCCCTGCCAGGCGACGGCACCGAGAACGGCGGTCTTGGCCGGCTTCTTGGGCGCCTTCTTGTCCTCGCCCGGCTTGGCCGCCGGCTTGTGCAGCGTACCGGCCGACAGCGCGCTCTTGGCGGCAGCGTCGGCCGCGGCCTTGGCGGCGGCAACCTTCTCGGCCGCGGCCCGTTCGGCGGCCAAGCGCTCGCGCTCCTTCTTGGCCGCGATATCGGCTGCCTGCATCTCGCGCAGGCGCTGGTAGCGTGCCGACTCCTCTTCACGGATGCGGCGCTGGCGTTCGTCGATCACGGAAATCGGCGCGGCCGGCTGGGCGGGCGCCGCCGGCGCTTCCGCAGCCGCCTCTATCACTGGTGGCGCCGGCTCGGGTTCCGGCTCGGCCGCAACGACAGGTTCCGGCTCTGGCTCAGGCTCTGGCTCCGGCTGCGGCTCAGGTTCCGGCTCCGGGGGCGGCAATTCCACCACCACTGGCGGCGCTGCGGCGGCCGCGGCCGCCTCGAGAGCCGCCTGGGCCTCGGCTTCCGCCTCGGCGGCCGCCTGCGCTTCGGCAGCCGGGTCGCGCTGCACCAGCACACGCTTCTTGCGCACTTCCACCTGAATGGTGCGCGCCTTCCCCGACGAATCGGCCTGCTTGATCTCCGAGGTCTGCTTGCGCGTGAGCGTGATCTTCTTCTTCTCGGGCGCTGCCGCGCCGTGGCTCCTGCGCAGGAAATCGAGCAGGCGCGACTTGTCCGCCTCGGTGAGGATATCGGCCGCGGCCTTTTTCTCGACGCCGGCCGAGTTCAACTGCTCGAGGAAGGCACCCAAGGGCAGCTTGAGTTCTTCGGCCAGCTGGGCGACGGTGGTGTTAGCCATTGCAGTCTTTCTAATGCGGATGCTGTTCGATACGGCGGGATCGCCTGGAGTGACAAGTAGCCGGGGCGTTCGCTACTTCTGCTCCTCCGCAAACCAGTGCTCGCGGGCCTTCATGATGAGGGCACGCGCCGCCGCCTCTTCCATCGGTTCGATCTCGGTGAGCTCGTCGACGGCCAGTTCGGCCAGGTCGTCACGCGTCTTGACGCCGCCCTTGGCCAGCTTGGCTGCCAGCTCGCGGGTCATGCCGTCCAGCGAGAGCAGGTCCTCGGACACCTCGCCGAGCGACTCTTCCGAAGCGATCGCCTCGGTGAGCAGGGCGTTACGGGCGCGCGTGCGCAGCTCGTTGACGGTATCCTCGTCGAAGGAGTCGATCTCGAGCATTTCGTTGATCGGCACGTAGGCCACTTCCTCGAGCGTGGAAAAGCCCTCGGCGATGAGGATGTCGGCAACTTCCTCGTCGACATCGAGGCGCTCCATGAACAGGGCGCGGATGGCGACGGTCTCGGCCTCCTGCTTCTTGCGGGATTCCTCGACGGTCATGAGGTTGATTTCCCAGCCGGTCAGTTCCGAGGCCAGGCGGACGTTCTGGCCGCCCCGGCCGATGGCGATGGCGAGGTTTTCCTCGTCGACCACCACGTCCATGCTGTGCTTCTCCTCGTCGACGACGATCGACGAGACCGCCGCAGGCGCCAGCGCGCCGATCACGAACTGCGCCGGGTCGGCCGACCAGATGATGATGTCGACGCGCTCGCCGGCGAGTTCGTTGGTGACGGCCTGCACGCGCGAGCCGCGCATGCCCACGCAGGTCCCGATCGGGTCGATGCGGCGGTCGTTGGTGAACACCGCGATCTTCGCACGCACGCCGGGATCGCGGGCGGCCGACTTGATCTCGAGCAGGCCTTCCTCGATCTCGGGCACCTCGAGTTCGAACAGCGCCTTGATGAACTCGGGCGAGGTGCGCGAGACGATGACCGCCGGTCCGCGCTGGGTGCGGTCGATCTTGTGGATGTAGGCGCGGATGCGGTCGCCGACACGGAACATTTCCTTGGGAATCATCTGGTCGCGCGGCAGGGCCGCCTCGACGCGGCCCGACTCGATGAGAACGCGGTGGTTCTCGACCCGCTTGACGGTGCCGTTGATGAGCTTTTCGTTGCGTTCGAGGAAATCGTTGAGGATCTGGTCGCGCTCCGCGTCGCGGATCTTCTGCAGGATGGTCTGCTTGGCGGCTTGCGCGCCGATCCGGCCGAACTCGATGGGCTCGAGCTCCTCTTCGATGAAGTCGCCGATCTGCACGTCGGGGTCATCGTCGCGGGCGTCGGTGATGCCGATCTGGTTGTCCTCGTTCTCGAGATCGGGCTCATAGACCACCTGCCAGCGCCGGAAGGCCTCGTGCTCGCCGGTCTCGCGGTCGATCGCTACCCGCACGTCGGCCTCGCCCTTGAAGCGCTTCTTGGTGGCCGAGGCGATCGCCTGCTCAAGAGCGGTGAACACCACCTCCTTGGCGACGTTCTTTTCGCGGGCCAGCGCATCGGCCAGCATCAGGATTTCCTTGCTCATCGCACTTCCCCTCTAAAACTCGATGACCGGCACCAGTCGCGCACGTTCCACATGCGCCAGGTCCAGCTCGATGATCTGTCCGTCGACTTCCATCGCCGGCTTGCCGTCCTTCACGCGCGCGACGGCGGTGAAGTTCTTGCGCACACCGTGCGCGCCGCCGAGCGGCGCGCGCAGCTTCACGCTGATTTCCTGGCCCTCGAAGCGCCCGAAATCCGCCGCCTTGTTGAGCGGCCGGTCCAGGCCCGGAGACGACACCTCCAGCCTGTCGTAATCGATGTCCTCGACCGTCATCGCGTAGGTGAGCTGGCGGCTCACCTTCTCGCAGTCCTCGACAGTGATCATCGCCCCGGCACCCCGCGTGCCCCGACGCGGTACCGGCGCGACGTTGTCGATGAAGACGCGCAGCAGCCGGCCGCGGGCGGATCGCTCCACCTCGACCAGTTCATAACCGAGGCCTTCCACCGTGGCCGCGATAAGCGCTGTGACATCCATATCAGATCGTGGCCGACGTTTTGCGGCGGCACAAACAAAAAATGGGCGAACCGCCCATTTAAAAGTAATGCCGGGAGACCCGGCCTCTTTTCGGAACGGCGGGCCTCTGAGCCACACGCGGCAAGTCAACCGTTCCAAGCCAAAAGAGTATAGCAGTTTTCGGGCCGCTTTGCGAGGCCCCGGCCGGCCTCAGCCTTCTTTGGGCTCGTCCGGCGGCATGATCTTCAGGCGCGAGCGCCGGTGCGTAATGACCGGCTGCGGGGGCGGCGGCGGCACGAAATCATCATCGCGGCGGCGCGGCTTGGACGCGCGCCGGCCGTCCAAGGTCAGCGAGCCACGGTCGATGCCCATGCGCTTGCCGGCCCGCTTGGCTACACCCTTGCCACCCTGCTTCTTGGGACCGCGCGCCGGCCGGCCGTCCGGCGACTGGCGCCCCGGGGCGCCGCGCGGCGCGCGCTTGCCCGCCAGCGGCGTCCCCACCTCCGGCCGGACATTGCCGCGCCGGCCCTGCGGCTTGCCGCGCACCTTGCGGCGCATGGGTTCCCCGGACATGCCCGGCAGGCCGGGGAGTGCGTCGGCAGCTTCGCGCGGCCCTGCCGGCGCGGCGCCGGCGGGTGCGTCCTTGAGCAAATCCTTGACCTCGAGCGGCGTGAGCGGGCGGGCCTGGCCGCGCCGCAGGCCGCGCGGCAGCGAAATCGGGCCGAAACGGGTGCGGATCAGGCGGCTCACCATCACCCCGACCTTCTCGAACATCCGGCGCACCTCCCGGTTGCGCCCCTCGCGGATCATGACCCGGTACCAGCGGTTGACGCCCGGCCCCTCGTCGCTGAACTCGCCCTCGTCGAGCTTCATGAAGCGGGCCGGACCATCCTCGAGCTCGACGCCATCGAGCAGCTGGTCAGTCTGGTCGTCGGTCAATTCGCCGACCACGCGCACCGAATACTCGCGCTCGACCTCATAGCGCGGGTGCATCAGACGGTTGGCCAGCTCGCCGGAATTGGTGAGGATGAGGAGGCCTTCGGTATTGAAATCGAGCCGGCCGACGGCCACCCAGCGACCGGACTTGGGGGCAGGCAGGCTGTCGAAAACGGTCGGGCGGCCCTCCGGATCATCATGGCTGACGATTTCACCCGGCGGCTTGTGATAGATCAGCACCTCCGGTGCCTCGCGCCCGTTCTTGAGACGGATCGGTTTGCCGTCCACGCGCACCACGTCGCGCCGCGTGATGCGCTGCCCGAGGGTCGCGGTCTTGCCGTTGACGCTGACCCGGCCGGCGGTGATCGCCTCTTCCATGTCCCGCCTTGAGCCAAGGCCGGCCTCGGCGAGCAGCTTCTGCAATTTGTGATCTTCACCGCCCTGCCCGGACGCCTTCTCCGGCGCGGCACCCTTCGCGGCTGGCCCGCCGCGCTTGACGCCGGCGTTGGCGCGCTTTTCGACCTGGACGGGCTTCCCTTCGGCCTGGACGGGCGCGCCGTCCACGCCCGGACCCGGGGCTGCCGCGCCGGCACTTGCCGCCCCCTTGCCACCCCCTTTGCCACGACGCCGATTGCGGCGCCGCCGCTTTTCAGGCGCCCCGGCGGCGGGCGCCACGCCGCCCTCGGACGAGGACGGCGCCTGGGGCGATGCGTCGCCGGCGGCATCGTCCCTGGAGGTGCGGCCCGCGACCTGCGCGGGCGGGGTCGGCGCGAACGATTCGTCAGCACCTTGGTCTTGCGGGTCAGGCTGCATCGGCCAGGTCCATCACTTTGTCAATCTCCTCCATGGGCGGCAACTGCTCCAGCGAAACCAGCCCGAGGTCGTCCAGAAATGCCCTTGTAGTGCCGAAAAGGGCAGGCTTGCCCGGGGCATCGCGATGTCCGACGGTGTCGATCCAGCCGCGATCCTCGAGCGTCTTGATGATGTGCGGCGAAACCGCCACGCCGCGGATTTCTTCGATATCGCCACGCGTGACCGGCTGGCGGTAGGCGATGATGGCGAGCGTCTCGAGCACCGCGCGCGAGTAGCGCGGAGTGCGGTCTGGATTGAGCCGCGCCAGGTACTGGGCGAACTCGGGACGGCTGTGGAAGCGCCAGCCGGTGGCAAGCGCGACGAGCTCGACGCTGCGCCCGGACCAGTCGGCGCGCAATTCCTCAAGAAGCGCACGGACCGTGTCGGCGCCGACCTGATCCTCGAACAGGCGTCGCAATTCGGCCAATGACAGCGGCGCCGACGCTGTAAGCAGCGCAGCCTCGATAATGCCCTTTGCTTCGAATGTGTTCACGCAATATAAGCCGACCCGCCGTCAGCGGCGGTCGGCATGCAATCAGACTGAATAAAACGCTCCAGGATTCCTGGCCGCGCATCCCTGACCGCGCACCGGGCATATGCCCCGGGAGCTTTTCCCGCCGCAATTTCCGGCGCAGTCCAGGCCGTCCGGAACCACTCGCGGCGGGCGCGAAATGAAATTGCAGACTGGAGTATACCAATTAGGCGCCGGCGCGGCGGCAAGCGCCGCTCACTGCAGGGCAAGCGCGCCGGGCAAAGCGCGGGTCACTTCAATCTCGCTACCGCCATCGCGGTATTCGACGGTCTCGCAAAGCTGCTCGACGAGGCCGATACCGCGGTCAGCGCGCCGGAACAGCGCGCGCGCGTCCAAGCGCCAGGCATGCGAGTCGAAACCCTTTCCCGAATCCTTGACGCGCACCTTGAGCTTGGGGCCGGTCGGGGTATCTGTCCTGATGATGTCAAGGAAAATGACGCCGTCCGCGAGGGCAGCGAGACGCCGCTCGCGTTCGCGGGCGTACGCAGCCAGCCCGTTCGGCTCGTCCTTCATGGAGGAATCGAGTTCGAGCAGGCCGTGCTCGAGGGCGTTGTTGCATAACTCCGACAGCACGACGAAGGTCGACTGGTCGAGCGCGCCGACCGGGTCGAAGCGCGCCATGAACTCCTGGATGATGGGCGCGACTTCTACGCGCTTCAGGCGCTCGGCGCCGATGCGCAGGTGCAACTCCCAGTGGCCGGCGGCGGCGTGCGGCTGCATGTGCAGGGTGTTCTGGCTGATTGTTTCGGCGGCGGCACGGCGCGCGCGGCGCGCGGATTCCGCGCGGCAGTCGACGATGGCATAGGTGATGTCGTCGGCCGCGGACTCTCCGGCCAGGTGATCGACCACCGCCAGCTTGACGGCCTCGAAACGGTCAGCTGCTTCGGCGCCGGCAAGCGCGGCCATCAGACCCTCTTCGTTGAACGGCGCCCCCTCCGCGCCGGTGGCCTCGAGCAGCCCGTCGGAGCAAGCGACGATTTGCGCGTCATCGCGGAACCGCTCGAACTCAGGCTGCGGGTCGATTTCCTCGCTTGGCAGGATGCCGAGCGGCAGGTGGCTGCTCGACCAGCGACGCGCCACCTTGCCGGAGCGATCCAACATCAGAACCGGCGGATTGCCGCCGTTCCAGACCTCGATGCGGTCTTCGATCGAATCGATGTTGATCAGGGTCGCCGCAACGAAACGGTGGGAGGGCAGGTCGCGCCTGATCGTATGGTTGAGTTCAGTCACCAGTGCCGGCAGGCCGAAGCCCTTCTGCGCCATCGACTGGAACGCGCGCCCCAAGGGCAGCACATTGAGCGCGGCGGTCAAGCCGTGCCCGACGCCGTCGGCCAGCAGCACCTTGAGCGATCCGTCGGGCGAGCGTTCCGCCATGACGATGTCGCCACTGAACTTGAAGGCCGGCGAATTCCAGGTCCGCAGCACCGTGCCATGCTCGGTCTGGATCGACAGGAGTCGCTGCATGATCGCGCGCGCGGCGCGGTTCTCGTCTTCGGAGGCCTGGAAATAAGCCTTGAGTTCGGCGTTCTGGTCGCGCATCTGACGCTGGATCGCCGTGTAGCGCGCCGCGTTGGCCAGGTGGGCCTTGAGAATGGCGACGTTGACCGGCTTGGGTATATAGGCGTCGGCGCCAGCCGCAATGGCATCGGCGATCTCGTCGATATCCTCGCTGCCGGTGACAAACCAGATCGGCACCCAGCGCACGGGGTCCAGCGCGCGCAGCCGCAGGGCGGTCTCGCGCCCGTCCATGCCCGGCATGGAATAGTCGAGCAGGACGACGTCGGGGCGCTCACGCTCGTACACATCCAGCGCCGCGCGGCCGTCGGAGGCGTGCAGAGCGACATGGCCCTGGCTCTTGAGAATGGCGCAGAGGAACTGCGCCTGCGCCAGGGTGTCTTCGACGACCAGCGCCTTCAGTTGAACCGCCGAGCGCCCGCGCGCGACCATGAATTCCCCCCTCCGGATAAGGGATGCTCAATGCAGGGTGAAGAGCTTGTCGAAGTTGGCCACCCGAAGGACGTCGCGTACCGTGCCGTTGCAATTGGCCAGGCTGACGGGCTTGCCCACCGCCTTGCCCTTGTCGCGCAACAACAGAAGCATGCCCAGGGCGGAGCTGTCCAGGTACTCCACTTCGCGCATGTCGACCACGACCTCCAAGACATCGCCGCCGGCAAAGGCGTCTTCATAGGCCTGCTTGAAACCGCGATGGCAGGTGAAATCGAACTTACCCTTCAGAGACAGACGGGCACGCCCGTTCTCCTGATTCACACTCACGTTCATGTGACCTCTCCTTGTTGAATTTCGTTGCCCCGCACGCTATGTCCGGTTCGACGCGCCCATCCTGCTCAGATGGCCCAGCACGCGTCCGGCAATTTCCTTCAGCGGCGCCACCTCATTGGCCGCCCCGGCGGCAATCGCCTCCCGGGGCATGCCGAACACCACGCAACTGGCCTCGTCTTGCACCACGTTCCACGCGCCGGCGTCGCGCATCTCCCGCATCGCCACCGCGCCATCCTTGCCCATCCCGGTGAGCATCACGCCGATCACGCTGGGACCCGCCACCTGCGCGCCGGAGCGGAACAGCAACTCCACCGAGGGCCGGTGGCGATTCACCGGCTCGGCGTCCGACAGGGCGGTCATGTAGTTGGCGCCGCTTTTCTTCAGGAGAAGATGATGGCTGCCGGGCGCTATGTAGGCGTGACCCGGCAACACCCTTTCGCCATCCTCGGCCTCCTTAACGACCAGACTGCAGCATTTGTTGAGCCGGTCGGCAAAGCTTTTCGTGAAGCCGGCCGGCATGTGCTGGGTGATCAGGATGCCCGGGGAATCCGCCGGCATGCCGACGAGCACTTCGCGGATGGCTTCGGTGCCGCCCGTGGATGCGCCGACCAGGATCAGCTTCTCGGACGATGCGATGCGGTTGCCAAGCGGCGGCGGCATGGCGAACGGCGCGCCGGCCTCCATGGGCCCATGGCGCCCGGTATTGCGCAGTACCTGGTGCACCCCGGTGGCCGCCATCCGCGCCACCCGCAGTTTGGCGCGTGCCGCGGCGCGGATCTTGTCGGTGATCTCCTGGGCATACTCGCCCATGCCTTTCCGGATGTCCAGCCTGGGCTTGGACACGAAATCCACCGCGCCGAGCTCGAGCGCGCGCATCGCGGCCTCGGCGCCCCGTTCGGTCAGCGTCGACACCATCACCACCGGCATCGGGCGCAGCCGCATGATTTTTTCGAGGAACTCGAGGCCATCCATGCGCGGCATCTCGATATCGAGCGTGAGCACGTCCGGATTGAGGTCCTTGATCATGTCGCGCGCGACCAGCGGATCGGGCGCAACGCCCACCGTCATCATGTCGCTCTGCGCGTCGACGATCTTCGACAGCAGATTGCGGATCAGCGCCGAATCGTCCACCACCAGAACTCTTGTCTTGTCAACCATTGCGTTTTCCTCCGGTCAGGCGAACAGCTCAACGTTGCCGCCGGCCGTGGCCGTCTCCACCTTCTTGAGCTCGCTGCTGTAGGTGCGCTCGCGGGTGACGATCGTGTCGTTGTGCAGTGTTTTCAGCTTGCGCACCAGAACCCGGCCGGTGGTCGGGAACAGGTAGACCTTGCGCGGCCACACGTCAAGCAGGTCGGAAGCGATGATGGGAATGCGCTCGGTGGCCAGGAAGCGTGCCACGAATTCGGCGTTGCGCTCCCCGACGTTGGACGAAGACAGGCTTTCCAGCACGCTGCCCGCGCCGAACACCTTCGCCTTGAGGCGGTTTTTTTGCGCACCCATCTTGATGAGTTCGTTGATGAGCAGCTCCATCGCGTACACGCCATACCTGCCCGATTCGCCGAACAGGTCGAAACCGCTGGCGCCCGAATGCGGCAGCATGAAGTGGTTCATGCCGCCCACCTTGCGCACGTCATCCCACAGGCAGGCCGAAACGCAGGATCCGAGCACGGTGACGATCACCATGTCCCGTTCCGATACGTAGTACTCGCCGGGCAGGATCTTGGCCGCGTCGCAGCCGAAATGCGGGTCGAAGTAGACCCTGGGCCCGCTTTCCGGCTGCGCGGCCGTGTTTTGTCTGATCACCGGAAACGTCCGTTGTTGGCAATGCTTTCGATGGGCGCCAATCAGGCGTTGCCCGGGCGGGCACCCTGCTTGCAGGCGGCCTCCGGCACGACTTCATAGACAGTCTTGCCAAGCAACGTGAACACGTCGCGCGCCTGCGAGAAATTCTCCGAATGCCCGACGAACAGCAGTCCGCCCGGATTGAGCAGAGGAGCGAAGCGCCGCAACAGCGCCAGTTGGGTGAGCTTGTCGAAATAGATCATGACGTTGCGGCAGAAGATCACGTCGAATCCGGCGCGCAACGGCCAGGTCGGCGAGAGCAGATTGAGCGGCCGGAAGGTCACCAGACCCGCCACTTCGGGGCGCACCCGCACGAAGCCGGTATTCGCCCCGTTGCCGCGCAGGAAATACTTGCGCACGATATCGGTCTCCAGCTTGGAAACCGAATCCTCCGGATAACTCGCGGCGCGAGCGGCGTCCAGCACCTTGGTATCGATGTCGGTGGCGAGAATGCGCACCGGTGAATTGCCGCCGCCGGCGGCTTCCAGCGCGGTCATTGCAATGGAGTACGGCTCTTCGCCGGTGGATGCGGCGCAGCACCAGATATTGATGCGCGGCTGGCCGCGCAGCTTGCGCAGATGGTCGGCGAGCACCGGAAAGTGATGCGCCTCGCGATAAAACGAGGTCAGGTTGGTCGTCAGCGCGTTGATGAAATCCTGCCACTCCTCTCCCGACCCGTTTTCCAGTTCATCGAGATAGTCGGCGAAGCTTTGCTTGCCGGTCGCGCGCAGGCGCCGCGCCAGGCGGCTGTAGACCATGCTGCGCTTGCTCGGATTCAACGCAATTCCGGCGTGCTGATGGATCAATGCGCATACCCGGTCGAAATCGCGCCCTGACATCTCGTACTCGAGCGCCTGTGCATCGATGACGGGAACAACGGGTGCGGAACTGGTCGCAACGGAGGATGCTGTGTTCATTCGGATTACCCCGGTTGGCAAAAAGGGGCCTTCGCGCTGCGAAGGCCCCCTGCTGCTTCATTGGCGTGGGACGTCTAGAACTCGGCCCACTCGTCGCCCGACGCGCCGGCCGCGAGCTTGCTGGCGGCGAGCTCGGCCGGCTTATCGGCGCGCCGCGGCAGCGCCGGCGCGGCGCGTTCGGCCGGCGCGGGCTTGCCCGCCACAGGCTTGCCCGCCACGAGCTTGCCCGCCTCGACCGCCCGACCCTCGGCCAGCCTGAACACGCCGACCGTGCGGGAGAGCCCGCTGGCCTGTTCTTCCATCGACTCGGCCGCCGCTGCCGCCTCTTCCACCAGGGCCGCGTTCTGCTGGGTGACCTTGTCCATCTGTGCGACCGCCTGGTTTACCTGCTCGATACCCGAGCTCTGTTCGACCGAGGCCGCGGTGATCTCCGCCATGATGTCGGTCACCCGCTTCACGGACTTCACCACCTCTTCCATCGTCGAACCGGCGTCGGCCACCAGCCTCGACCCGGCTTCGACCTTGTCTACCGAGTCGCTGATCAGGCCCTTGATCTCCTTGGCCGCGTTCGCGCTGCGCTGCGCCAGGTTGCGCACTTCCGTGGCCACCACCGCGAAGCCGCGCCCCTGCTCGCCGGCCCGCGCGGCTTCCACCGCCGCATTGAGCGCCAAAATGTTCGTCTGGAACGCGATCCCGTCGATCACGCTGATGATGTCGACGATCTTCTTCGAAGACGAAGTGATCGCCTCCATCGTGCCGACCACCTGCCCGACCACCGCCCCGCCCTTGACCGCGATCTGGCTGGCGGATTCCGCCAGCTGGTTGGCCTGGCGGGCGTTGTCGGCGTTCTGCTTCACCGTCGAGGTGATCTCCTCCATGCTCGATGCGGTCTGCTGCAGGCTGGAGGCCTGTTCCTCGGTGCGCTGCGAAAGGTCGGTGTTGCCCATGGCGATTTCCTTCGCCGCGGTGTTGATGGTCTCGGTCGCCTGGCGAATGTCGCCGACGATCGCGGTGAGCTGCTCGACCGTGGCGTTGGTATCGAGCTTGATGCGCTCGAACGCGCCGTGGTAGTCGCCCTGCATGCGCGCCGTCAGGTCGCCCTGGGCGACCCGGCCCATCACCAGGCTCACTTCCTCCAGGCCGCCCTGGCAGGTTTCCATGAGCTTGTTCAGACCGGCCACCATTTCACGGAAGGTGTGCTGGTACTTCTCATCGTGCCCGCGCACGCCAAACTCGCCTACCGCCGCAGCTTCGACCAGCGTCTTGATCTCGCCGTTGATGGCGAGCAGTTGCTGCTTGACCGCGTCGATCGCGTCGGTGATCGCGGCCTTCTCGCCTGGCAGCCTGTCGATGTCGGCCGCCAGGTTGCCTTTCGAGTATTCGGCCACGACCTGCACCACATGCTCGTTCAGGTGGATCTGCTGCGCCACCAGTTCGTTGACCATGCCGGCGATCTCGCCGTAGGCACCCGGGAACTGCGAGGCATCCATGCGGTAGGAAATGCTGCCCGCGTCGTGCTTCTGCGACATCTCGACCTGGGCGGCGGCAAAGCCGTTGACCGTTCCCATCACCTTGTTGACGGCCGCGCCGATGTCGCGCAGCTCGTCGCCGCTGGTCAGCTGCACCGAGGTCTTGAGGTCGCCATCGGCAATGCGCAATGCACCGGAGCGGATCTCGGCAAGCGTCGAACGCACGCCGGACCAGAAGCCGATGAACAGGTAGATCACCGCGCAAAATGCGAGGGCGAGCCCGCCGAGGACCATGTTGCGCGATTTCTCGATGCCGGCGATGCGCTTCGCAATGACGCTTTCAAGACCCTCCCAGGAGGCGCCGGCGAGCGAAAACAGCTCGTCCCGCGCGTTGCGTCCCAGCACGCGCAGCTTCTCAGCGTCGTACTTGACCTGGGTGGCGCCCATGATCTTGGCGCCGACCTCGGCGCGGAACTTGCGAACCGGCTCCATCTGCTTGGCGAACAAGGGTTCGAGCCTGGCTTTTTCGTCGGCGTTGTAGCCGAACACCTTGCCGAAATCGGTCGCAATCGCCGCCTCATCCATCTCGATGAGCCTGGTCAGCACGGTCATCTCCGTCCGGTCTTCCGCCGACAGCTTGCCGGAAGTGGCCGCATCGGTGGCCAGAAGGCGCAGACGGTCGAGGTTTTCGGCCAGAGCGGGCACACGCAGGATCACCAGGTCCATCAGGTAATAGCTGTCGACGTCCGGATCGAGGGTGAGGTTGGAATTGTCCGAGACGGTCACCAGGAAGCCGGTCACCGCGCTGGTCAGGGCGTTGTGCGCCTCGAGCGACTGCGCAGCCGTGAGGCGGTCATGCCCCTGGCGCAGCTTCTCCCAGTCGGCCTTGATCTTGGCGAACGCCTCGGTGGTTTCCAGCGTCGCGCCGTGGGCCTTGTCAGCCTCCGCGGCGACTTCCAGCGCCTTGTCGATCTTCGCGGCGAACTCCGCCCGGCGCGGCTCGTTGCCCTTGCTGCCCTCAAGCACCAGCTTGCTGTTGAAGCGGTGTGTCTGCAGGTTGAGCAATACGTCGTTCATCGGCCTGGCCATGGCGGCACCGACCAACTCCTTGCGCGAAAAGTCGGCTTCGGCACCGTACTTGTGCAGGATCACCGACGTCAGGCCGGCGACGGACATCAGAAACAGGGTTCCGATCAGGGCGATCTTCTTGGCGAAGGACAACCGGTTCATCAACCGGATCGCGGGACTCAAAAGAGGATTGTGTGCATTCATGTCGATGGTTCCGAAAGTTCGAAAATTCCAAGATAGGGGGACTGGACAGACCTGATGCCGGCCCGGTTGGACGATGCTCAGGCTGTCTCCAGCCGCTCCTCGTCGACGAGACCGATTTCGCGGCCGCTGATGAGTTTCTCGATATCCACCAAGATGAGCATGCGCCCGTCAACCGAGCCCAGGCCGGTCACATAGTGGGTATCCAACGAGGCGGAGAAATCGGGCGCGGGGCGCATCTGCTCTTCGCTCAGGGTGAGCACGTCCGACACGCTGTCGACCACCACCCCCACGACGCGGCCGGCCACGCTGAGGATGATCACCACCGTGAATTCGTCGTAGACCGGGTTACCGATCCCGAACTTGATGCGCAGGTCGATGATGGGCACGATCGTGCCGCGCAGGTTGATGACGCCCTTGACAAATGCGGGCGTGTTGGCGATGCGCGTGACCGCGTCGTAGCCGCGAATTTCCTGGACCTTGAGGATATCGATGCCGTACTCCTCCGATCCCAGGCGGAACGACAGGAACTCCGCCCCGCCGCCTGCACTGCCTTCCTTCTGTGCCATGACCACCTCCTTCTTAATGTCGGCTCTTCTTGACAAGAGCGGAAATGTCGATAATCAGCGCGACCTTGCCATCGCCCATGATGGTGGCGCCTGAAATGCCCGGCTGGCGCCGGTAGTTGGTCTCCAGGCTCTTGACCACCACCTGGTGCTGACCGACCAGTTCGTCGACGATGACGGCGGTCTTGACGCCGTCGGCCTCGACGATGACCACCATCTCGGCGTCGCGGCGCGCGACCGGCTCGGCCGGGGGAAACGCGTCCGCCAGACAGAGGACCGGCAGGTACTCGCCGCGTATGTCGAGCACGCGGCCCTGTCCGGGCACCGGGCGCAGCGCCTTGGAGTCGGCCTGCATCGACTCGACCACCGAGGCCAGCGGCAGGATGTAGATATCGCCGCCGATGGCGACCGACATGCCGTCCATGATCGCCAGGGTCAGCGGCAGGCGGACCGTCATGCGGGTGCCCTGACCTGCCTCCGATTCGATCTCGACGCTGCCGCCCAGCGCCTTGATGTTGCGCCTGACCACGTCCATCCCGACCCCGCGACCGGATACATCGGTCACGACCTCGGCGGTGGAGAATCCGGGCTCGAAAATCAGGTTCCACACTTCGCTGTCGCTCGGGTCGGTCGGCACGGACAGGCCGCGCTCGCGCGCCTTGGCCAGGATGCGTTCGCGCTTGAGCCCGCCACCGTCGTCGGCGACCTCGATGACGACATTGCCGCCGCGGTGGTAGGCCGAGAGCGTGACCGTGCCGGTCTCCGGCTTGCCGGCGGCGATTCTCGCTTCCGGCATTTCAATACCATGGTCCAGGGAGTTGCGCACCAGGTGCGTCATCGGGTCGGTGATCTTCTCGATCAAGCCCTTGTCAAGCTCCGTACCCTCACCGACCATCTTCAGGTCGATCTTCTTGCCGAGCTTGATGGCCAGGTCGCGCAGCATGCGCGGAAAGCGGTTGAACACCATCGCGATCGGCGTCATGCGGATGGACATCACCGATTCCTGCAGCCCGCGGGTGTTGCGGTCGAGGTCGGCCATGCGCGCCAGCAGGGTTTGATGGCGCGCCGTGTCGAGTTCGCTCACGCTCTGCGCGAGCATGGCCTGGGTGATAACCAGCTCGCCGACAAGGTTGATGAGCTGATCGACCTTGCCCACTGGCACCCGGAGCGAGGCGGCTTCGACCGCTTTCTCGGCTTTTGCGCGGCTGCCGGCTGCTTCGACGGGAGCCGCCATGACGTTCTGCGCTGCTCCCTCCCGCACGGCGGCTTCGGCCGGCGCCGGTACCGACCCGGCGGCCGGCGCGCGCCTTGCGGCTTGCGAGGCCGCGGCGCTGCGCCCGGCGCTCCTGGCGGACTTTGCGGCAGGCGCGGGAGCGGCAGCAGCAGGGGCCGCATCCTCGAAAAGGCCATAGCCGCTCTCGGCCTCGGGGGCGGGAACCGCATCGAAAAACCCGTAGTCGGCATCCGCGGCGGCGGCCGGGGACTTGGCGCTTTCGGCCGGGGCGTTTCCCGCAGCAAGCGCGCGCAGGCAGGCGATCAGGTCGCCCACCTCCGGCGCCACGTCTTCGTCCCCGCGGTGCACGGCAAGTTGCGCCTTGACAGCGTCGCCGGTCCGGAGCATCGCATCGACGATTTCATCGGTCAACGGAAAATGGCCCTTGCGGACCAGGTCAAGCAGCGTTTCGGCCTCGTGCGTCAGTGCGGCGACATCCGTGAAACCGAACATCCCGGCGCCGCCCTTCATCGAGTGCGCGGCGCGGAACACGGCGTTGAGGGATTCCTCGTCGGGCGCCGCGAGGTCGATCCCAAGCAGGAGGGATTCCATATTGCCGAGGTGCTCGTCCGCCTCCTCGAAGAAAACCGCGTGGAACTGCGTCACATCGATGCCGCGGGCGGCGCCGTCCCCGGACTGCGTATTCATCGCTTGACCCTTTATAGGAGACGGCATCAGCCGAGAACTTTTTTCACGACCTCGAGGAGCTTGGCCGGGTCGAACGGCTTGACGATCCAGCCCGTGGCCCCCGCCGCCTTGCCCTGCGCCTTCATGGCGTCGCCGGACTCGGTGGTCAGCATGAGGATAGGCACCGCCTTGTAAGAGGGCAGCGCGCGCAAGGCCTTGATGAGTGAAAGCCCGTCCATGCCGGGCATGTTCTGGTCGGTCAAGACCAGGTTCACGCCGGACGCCTTGGCCTTGGCGAGCCCGTCGTTGCCATCGGTTGCTTCGATCACTCCGTAGCCCGCTCCCTTGAGAGTGAAGCCCACCATCTGGCGAATCGAAGCCGAGTCGTCAACGGTCAATACGGTCTTGGTCATCTTTGTTTCTCCTTACTGTTTCCGTTAAATCAGGTTCATCTAGAACAGTTCGACGTCGCCGCTGGCGACGGCCTGCTGCTGCACCGGGTTGTGGTGGGTCGCCTGGCGCACGTCCGCCACCTTGCGTTCCGCCTCGCGGGCCGCCGCTCCGGGATCGGAGCCCGAGAGACTGCCCAACACCCGCTCGGCCTCGACAATGCGCGTCAGGGTATGGCCGATCAGCTGCGATGCCATGTCCTGGAACTGCAACGCCGTCACCGCGTCGTTGACCGTGCCCTGCAGCTCGCTGGAAATGCGATTGATGGCGTCCGCGCTGGCAGCGATCGTGTCGTTGGCCTGGCGGATGTGATGCATGGCGGTCTCGGCGCGCTGCTTGCTCTGCAGGGCTCCCACCATGTCCTGCGAGGCCATCTTGGTGATGACGGCCTCGGCGCTGTTGACGGATTTCTCGATGCCTTCCATGTCGCGGCGGATCGCCCGGGAGAATTCGCCGGTGCGGTCCGAGAGGGTGCGCACTTCATTGGCCACGACCGCGAAGCCGCGGCCCGCCTCGCCCGCGCGCGCCGCCTCGATGGCGGCATTGAGGGCCAGGAGGTTGGTTTGCCTCGAGATACCGTCGATCTCGGTCACCATCTTGACTGTCTGCGACACCTGGGACTTGACCGCATCCATCTGCTCGACCAGCCCCATGGCGAGCTTGCTCGATTCCACGGTGGTGTCGACAAAGGAATGCAGCATCTTTGTCGTGTCGAGGACGAACCCGGAAATGCTCACGCCGTCCGAGCCTTCCCCGTCGGTGTCGCGCACCGCGCCTCGCGCGATCGCCAGGGCGTGCTCGCGCTGCTGCGCGGCCAGCGCGTTCATCGAATTGAAATCGGGCACCAGACGCTCGATCGCATCCGAAATGATGCCCTTGAGGCGTCCGAGTTCCTCGCGGGCAGCGCTGAATTGCGCGCGGAACTCCTCCGCGATCGGCGCGAAATCGGAAACCGGCGTGCCGCCCGGAGCGGGCGCCGCCATGCCGGACGGCGCCATGCCGGACGGCGCCTGGTCGGCGTGGCGCGTGCGCCCCTGCCACCAGACCAGCACCAGGGGCACCGCCGCGGCGGCGCAAGCCGCCGCTGCCCCGCCCCACCAGGCCATGCCTGCCACCGTGGCTGCCGCCACGCTTCCTTCAGTCCATTGCGCTTTGCCCATGGGCCTGTTGATTCCTCTGAAAAGTACCGGCGTCCGGTGTATCCTCGCGCCTGCAGGCATGCGCACGGAAAGTGGCATGATTCCCAGGTCGCAGCGCCCCGCCCCTGCAAGAAATCAGGAATGGATTGCGGCGATCTACGAGAAGATTATTGGGGCAACATGTCCGGCCTTATCGACCGAATATGGGTGAAATTGCAGTCCTACTCACATTTATCCCGTTGCGCTGCCCGGCGCGGAGCGCACCTTGACTGACTTTCTGCCCCCCGCCGACCCACGGAACAGACCCCCGGAATCCGGGCGCAAGACCGAGGAACGCGCCGGCCCGTCCGGCGGCTCCCGGTCGCCGTACTCCAGGCAGCTGGGCATCACCAGCCGCTTCAAGGCCCTCGCGCAAAACGCGCCGGAGGCGGCGGGCGCCCGCGCGCCGATGCGCATCCTCTGCGTGGAGGATTCGGACATCGATTTCGAGTTGATGCAGTACGCCCTGCGCTCCGCGGGCCTCGCCCACACGGCGACGCGGGTCGAAGACGAGGCCGGCATGAGCGAGGCACTGGCCGCCGGCACCTGGGATGTGGTCATTTCCGACCACAACCTGCCGCGCTTCTCGTCGGCCGCCGCGCTCAAGGTCCTGCGGCGGGTGGAGCCGGACACGCCATTCCTGATCGTCTCGGGCGCCATCGGCGAGGACGCCGCCGTGGCGGCGTTGCAGGCCGGCGCCGACGACTACCTCATGAAGAACAGCCTGAAACGGCTGGCGCCCGCGATCGAGCATGCCCTCGCCGCCGCCAACGACAGGCGCAAGCGGCGCGCGGCGCAGGACGAACTGCGCGACTCCCTCGACTACCTGCGGACGGTGCTGACGGCCTCGCCGATCGCCATCATCACGCTCGACAGCAACCTCCGCATCAGCCTCTTCAACGCCGCCGCCGAACGGATCTTCAGGATCGACCGCGACGCCATCGGCGCGACCCCGCAATCGATCACCGATCCGGCCAACCAGCGTGTGCTCGAACGCCTGCGCGACGCGATCCGCCACGGGCCGGTGCAAAACATCGAGGAGACGTGGATACGCGGCGACGGGGCGGCGCGCGACTTCACGTTCGCGGCCGCTCGCCTGGGCGAAGACGAATCGGCCGGCGCGGTTGTATTCGTTGCCGACAACACCGAGCAAAAGCAGGCGGAGCTCACTCAGCGCGAGACCGAAACCCGCTTCGCCGCGATATCGGAAAACCTGCCGGGCGTGGTGTTCCAGATGCTCGCCCGTCCCGCGCAGCGCCTGCTCCTGATGCCGTTCGTGAGCGCGGGCGCCACCCACCTGTTCAACATCGCGCCCGCCGATTTCCTCGCCAATCCATCGCGCTTCACCGACCTGCTGGATCTGGTCGACCGCGAGCACATGTTCGATGCGCTCAATAAGGCGATCGACACCGGCAGCTTCCTGGAAGGCCAGTGACAGATCGCGCGCGCCGACGGCAGCCGGCGCTGGATACAGCTATCGGCCACCGCCCGCGAGGCCAACGGCGGCAACTGGCTTTTCGACGGCATCATCACCGACATCACGCCGCAGAAGGAGACCGAGCGCGAACTGACCAGTTCGCGCGAGGAGCTGCGCGAACTCACAGCCCACATCGAGGCGCTCAAGGAGGAGGAGCGGCGCGCCGTCGCGCGGGAGATCCACGACGACATCGGCAGCACCCTGGCGCGCATGAAGGCCGACCTCGCCTGGCTGGCGCGCCATCACGGCGACAACGCCGAGATCGCCGCCAAGATCGCCTCGATGACAGAGCTCGCCGACGGCGCCGTGCAGACCGCGAATCGCATCGTGCAGGCCCTGCGGCCCGGCATCCTAGACTACGGCATCGCACCGGCGCTGGAATGGCAGGCGAAGGACTTCGCCAGCCACAACGGCATCGAGGTCAGCTTCGAAACCAACGATGAGGAGCTCGTCCTCGACATCGAGCAATCGACCGCGCTGTTCCGGGTGTTCCAGGAGTCCCTCACCAACGTGTCGAAGTACGCCAGGGCCACGCGGGTGGAGACCGAACTGTTCGCCACGCCCACCAGCGTCACCCTGGAGGTGCGCGACAACGGCGCGGGCTTCCGCGCCGGCGACCTGATGAAGCCGACGTCCTTCGGCATCCGCGGCATGATGGAGCGGGTGCGCGCCCTGGGTGGCTGGCTTGACATCAGCGGCCCGGCCGGCAAGGGAACCACGGTCATGCTGTCGATCCCGAGGCGCCGTCCGGGCGCCGCCGGCGCTGCCGCCACGGACAGCGAGCAGGAAGCGGCTGCCGGCGCCCCCTACCAGACACGCTCCTTGCTGGACGCCACTACAACCCACCGACAGGGAACCACCACATGATTCGCGTCCTGATCGCCGACGACCACGCGATTGTCCGCAAGGGACTGGTGCAGATCGCCTCCGAGAGCCGCGAGATCGAAATGCGCGGCGAGGCCTCCGAGTACAGCTCGCTCATGAAGCTGATGAAGGAGGAGCCCTGCGACGTGCTGTTGCTCGACATATCGATGCCCGGCAAGAACGGCATCGACGTGCTCAAGATAGTGCGCGAGCAATACCCCAAGGCGCATGTGCTGATCCTCTCCATGTATCCCGAAGACCAGTATGCGATCCGCGCCCTCAAGGCCGGGGCCGCCGGCTATCTCACCAAGGACAGCGCCCCGGAGCGCTTGGTCGAGGCGATCCTCTCGGTATCGAAGGGCAAGAAGTACATCACCCCGAAGGTCGCGGAAATGCTGGCCACCCACCTGGTGACCGACACCGACGGCGCGCCGCACGAACTGCTCTCCGACCGCGAATTCCAGACCATGCGACTGATCGCCTCGGGAAGGCAGTTGTCGCAGATCGCCGACGAGCTCTCCCTGTCACCGAAGACCGTGTCGGTCTATCGCGCCCGGGTGCTCGAGAAAATGCAGCTCAAGAACAACGCCGAGATCACGCACTACGCGATCAAGCACGGGCTGGTCGAATAACCTCACGTCGCCACCGTGGCGCACACCGTGTTGCCGTTGCCGCTGTACTCCACGGCCGCGAAGCTCAGCATGCGCGACATGGCGATGCCGCGGCCGTGGCTGTCGAACGCCCGATCCGGGCTCATTTCAAGGTAGGACGGCCAGTCGAAGCCGCTGCCCTGGTCGACGATGGTGAAGGTGATGGCGTCGGCCAGGCGGCGCATGCACACCGTGGCGAAGCGCCTGGCGTTTTCCGGCAGGGCCAGGCGCCTGTCGACTTCATCGCGCCAGGTGCCCTTCTCGTTGAGCGCGGATTTCTCCCGGTACGTGATGCCGAGGTTGCCATGCTCGACCGCGTTGACCATGAGCTCGGTCAGGCCCAACACGGTCTGGTCGGGGTTGGGGCAGGCGCGCGCCAAAAGCGATGCCAGCCGGCGCGCCTCGCCCAGGGTACGGAAACGGAACGCACCCTCGATCAGCGTACCCGGATCGAGCCTGTCGTCGGCCAGCGCCAGCCGGTTGCGCCGATGTTCGAGCGCTGCCTCGACGATCGCCAGCAGCACTTCGCGCTCGAACGGCTTGGTCAGGTAGTAATAGGCCCCCTGACGCAGCCCTTCGGCCACCTGTTCCTTGCCTGCTGCTGCGGTCTGCATGACCACCGGCAGCGATACGAAGCGCGGATCGGCGCGCAGCTTCCCGAGCAGCTCCATGCCGTTCATCACCGGCATCATGCGGTCAAGCAGGACGGCGTCGAATCCGTCCGGGTCGGCATCGAGCATCTTCCATGCTTCCAGGCCGTTTTCCGCGCTCGCCGTGGTGTACGCCGGCGAGTCGAGATGCACGGCGAGAATCTCCAGATTCAGCGGCTCATCGTCCACCAGCAGGATGCGCGCGCTGTCGGTCATGATGATCGGGGAGGACGCCAGGGTCGTAGTCATGTTGTTGCTCCTTGATGCTTGAAACCGGACGACTGGTCAGCGGGGAAAGGCCCGGGCGCCGCGGCGCGCGTCGGCTCGCTTGACGGGAGCCATACGCGAAATGTCGTCCCGGCATCGGGCGCTGGATTGTTGGACGCCCGGATCGTGCCACCGTGGGCGGCCACGATCTCGCGGCAGATGGCCAGGCCGAGGCCGGTGCCGCCGGCGCCCGTCTTGGTTTTAGAGGACTGGACGAACTTTTCGAAAACGGTCTCCAGCTCATGCTCCGGGATGCCGACGCCGGTGTCGCTGACGCTGATCTGCACGCCGGCCGGCAGTTCGGCGGTCCCCGCCAGCGGTTCGCATTCGATACGGACCGTGCCCGCGTCGGGCGTGAACTTGATGGCATTGGAAAGCAGGTTGCGCACCACCTGCAGCATGCGCAGGGAATCGATCGATGCGGCGGGTGCGCCGCCCACCTCAGGCAAGACCTCGATGCTGCGGGAACGCGCGAGCGCCTCGACTTCCGCGACTGCCTCGCCGATCAGGGCGCCCAGGTCGGTGCGCTGGCGGTTCATGGACATCTTGCCCGCCTCCAGCTTCGACAGGTCGAGCAGGTCATTGAGAAGCACCAGCAGACGCGAGCCGCTCTTCTTGATGTTGTTGAAGTAGTGCAACAGCTTGGCGGCGTCGACCCGGTCGATCTTCTCCACGCCGAAATTGGCGAAGCTGATGATCGCGTGCATCGGGGTGCGCAGCTCGTGCGACATGTTGGCCAGGAATTCGCTCTTGGCCAGGTTGGCGCTCACGGCGACCCGGCGGGCCGCCTCGGCCTCGTCGCGCGAGCGCTCGGCCTGGATGCGCTGGCGTTCGGCCTCACGGGTGGCCGTTTCAAGACCGGCGGTGCGCTGCTCGACAAGCTGCGCCAGGTTGTCGCGGTGGCGCTTGAGCTCCTCCTCCGCAAGCCGGGCGGCATGAATGTCGGAAGCCGTGCCGGACGTCATGGTCGGCATGCCGCTGGCATCGCGCGTGGCGATGCCGCGCAGCCGCAGCCAGCGATAGGCGCCGCCGGCGGTGCGAAACCGCACTTCCCACATCACCGCACCGTTGCCGGCGAGCATCTCGTCCACGGCCGCAAGATGCATGGCCATGTCCTCGGGATGGATCAACGTGAGCCACTCGGCGCGCTCGCGCGGCATGCCGCCTGGCGCATAGCCGAGAATCTCGTCAAAGCGGTCCGAGAGATAAATCTCCCCGCCGGCGATGTCGAGCTCGAAGACTCCGTCGTTCGAACCGTCCATGGCCCGCTTGTAGCGCACCTGCATGGCGCGCAATTCCTCGCTCGCCAGGCGCGCATCGTTGACATCCGAAGCCGTTCCCGAGGTCATGACCGGGGTGCCGGCGGCGTCGCGGATGGCCCGTCCGCGCACGCGCAGCCACCGGTAGGAACCATCGCCTGTACGGAAGCGCGATTCCCAGGTGACGGTCTGGCTGCCTTCGACCATGCTCTCGATGTGCAGCCGGTGCGCCGCCAGGTCATCGGGATGGATGGCCTTGAAGACCGCCGCGAGCGTTCTTGGCAGGTCCGAATGTTCAAGGCGCAGCATTTCGCCGACGCGGTCGGAAACGAAGAACTTTCCGGACTTCATGTCGGCCTCCCAGATCGCGTCGCTCGCACCTTCGATCGCCCGGGCGTAGCGCTCCTGCGACTCGCGCAACGCCTCCTCGGCCGCGCGCCGGGACGCCTCGGCGATACGGCGTTCATGCACATCGTGCAAAGAGCCCACGCAGAAACGTTCGCCATCGGCCCGCCGATAGGCGCGCGCCCGCACTTCGAACCAGCGATGCGCGCCCGACTTGGTGATGAAACAGGCCAGTTCGTTGAGTTCCTCGACGCTGCCGCTGTTGATCGATTCGAGCGCCCGCCGGCCCGGCTCGCGGTGTTCTTCCGCCAGGAAGTCGATCAGCCTGCCGCCGAGCGATTCTGCCGTCGTGTAACCGGTCAGGCGCTCCCAGGCCGGGTTGAGCAGGGTGATTTCGCCCTTGCAGTCGAACTCCCAGATCACTTCGCGCGCCGCCTCGAAAATGCGGCGATGCTTTTCCTCGCTCGTTTTCAGGGCAGCGTGCAATTCCCGCGTCGCGGTGACGTCGCGCGCGACCGAGACGAAGCGTTCCAGCTGCCCGAGGTGATCGAACACCGGCGTGCAGTCTATGGTCACCCAGTAGGCGCGTCCGTCACGGGCATAGTTGACGACCTCGATCGAGAAAGGCTGCCGCGCCACGATGGCGGCGTGCATCGCGGCCACGGACTTCGGGTCGGTCCCGGGACCTTGCAGGAAGCTGCCGGGCGTGCGCCCCTTGACCAACGCCAGGGAATAGCCCGTGGCCCGCTCGAACGCCTCGTTGACCCACTCGATCCGCCCGTCTGCATTGGCGATCACCACCATGTTGCTGGTGTGGCTGGCGGCCGCGGACAGCATGCGCGCCTCGGTCTCGCTGGTCCGCAAGGCGTCGAGCATCTGGCGGCGCACGGTGATGTCCTCGACCAGCCACCAGACGCTCTTGCTGGTCGCGGCATCCCCAACGACGACCGCACTCACCCGAACCGGCACCTCCACACCGCCGCGGGCGATGTAGGTCTTTTCGTAGGGCGTGACCGTGCCGTTCGCGTCGAGGGTGAGGCGTGCCTCGTGGTCCAGCGCGGCGAAGCCCGGCGCCGTGAGGTCCGGCTCGCGCATGGTCGCCAGCTCCGCTTCGGTGTAGCCGGTGATCTTCTGGAACGCCGGATTGGTACGCATGAATGTCCCGTCCGCACGCAGCAGGGCCATGCCGATCGGGGCGCGCCGGTGCAGGGCCTCGAACATCTCTCCGGTGCGGCGGATCTGCTCGAACGCGCCTCGCCGCTCCGCCTCGGCCCGCATCTGTGACGCAAGCAGGTGGTTGAAACTGCGCGTGAGCTCGCCGATCTCGTCGTCAAGCGCCGCCGCGGGCTCGATCAGGCGCGCCGTTTCAGGCTGGTCGGCGATGCGTCGCACCTCGCGCTCGAGGGACGCCAGCGGCGCCAGGATTCTGGACATCATCAGCCAGGCCGCCATCCCGCCGGCCAGTGACAACAGCGCGGTAAGGATGGCCAGGCGCAACTGGTCGCGATGCATGCTGCCATAGGCCTCGGCCACCGGGTAGGCGGTGTAGGTGAACCAGTCGGTACCGCCGATCCGGCGCGTGGTGTAGACGGTGGCGACGCCGTCATGATTGGGCGCCTCGAATGTGCCCTCGAAGCCCGCGCGGATGCGGTCAACGGCCTGGACGTGCCCGGCGGCGATGGTTTGCATCACCCGGTCGGTGCGCGGGTGCGCGAGAACCACGCCCTTGGCCGTCGTCACGCCCACATAGCCGGTTTCGCCGACCTTCTGGCGCGTCAATTCGCCCAGGAAGCGCGGCGATTGGAGCCTGATCACGCCGCCGACCGCCCCCGCGAACTCACCGCCGGGACCGAGGATCGGTGCAAACAGGATGACCCGGCCCTGCCCGCTGAAGCGCCCCACCGTCGGCTCGGACAGGACCGTCCGGCCGGACTCGCGGGCGCGGCGAAAGTACTCGCGCTCGGCGACGCTGCTGCCGCGCCGCCCCTCCAGCGCCGGAAAATCAGCGATCACCCGGCCGCCCGCGTCGGCCACCCAAAAATCGTCCAGATAAGGATGGTACTGGCCCAGCGCCCTGAGCCTGGCCGCCGTGCCTTGGGCATCGGTCAAGGCAGCCGGCCCGGTGTCGCGGGCGAAGCGTTCCAGCTGGTTGCGCTGCGCTTCGATCTTGCCAGCCACCTCTGCCGAAAGACGTTCGGCGATGACGGCCTGCTGGGCGGCGACGCTGGCGGTGAACACGGCTTCCATATGCCGCGCATACATCCAGCCCAGACACGCCAGCGCCCCGGTGATCAACAGCGCGACGGAGCATGCCATACGCGTCTTGAGGGTCGGCGACCAGCCCCACCGGCCATGCCCGGCGACCGGACGCCGTGGTCGATGGATCATCCGTCGGACCTCGCCGGATTCATGCGGTCACGGCCGGTTCGGCCACGCAAACCTGGTTCTTGCCGCTCTGCTTGGCGCGGTACATGGCGCTGTCGGCGCGCGCGATCGCGGCGTCCCGTGCCTCGCCCGGCCCCAACAACGCCACGCCGGCGCTGAAGGTAATGAGCACCTTCTCGTTCTGGTGCAGGAAGAAGCGGCGCGTCAGGGTGCGCTGCACGCGCGTCATCACCGCGACCGCCTCCTCGATGGCCGTGTCCGGGAGCAGCAGCACGAATTCCTCGCCGCCCAGGCGCGCCACCACATCCGAAGGCCGGATCGCGTCGCGCAGGATACTGGCCAGATGCTTGAGTGCATTGTCGCCGGCCAGGTGACCCAGCTGATCATTGAGCGCCTTGAAATTGTCGATATCCAGTAGAGCCACCGACAGGGGCGCGCCCGCACGCCGGCTGCGCGCTTCCTCCACGGCGAACGCCTCTTCCAGGCCGCGCCGGTTGAGCACCGTGGTCAGTTGGTCCTCCTTGATCAGTTGTCCGACCTCCGCCAACTCGCTCTCCAGCTGGCGCACCCGAGTTTCATGCGCGCGGGCCGTGTCGCGCGCCTCGCGCAGCTGGTCGCGCGACCGCTTCATGGTGGCCTGGGCGCCGCGCGTATCGGCCAGCAGGTTTCCCAGTACCGCGGACAGGGCGTTGATGTTTTCGGCGGCCTCGATCTGGCCCGCATAGGCTGCAAACCTGTCCTGGTACCCGCCGGCGGATTCGGTCAGATCGTCGAGCCGCTCGATCAGCAGGCCGACCATCGATTTCAGGGCATCCTTGGCCTCGTCCAGGCCGCCCTTGATGGCGGCCTGGCGGTAGGCGACCTGGCGAAAACCCTTTTCGGCCTCGCGCAGCGCCCGCACATCGAGCGGCTCGCGCAGCAACTCCTCGGCCCGCGCCATCTGACCCTTGAGCCATTCGTCGCTGGTGAGGGTTCCGATGTTCTGCGTCAGCAGTTTGACCAGGGTGACCAGCCCGCGCATGAGACCGTCCACGTTTTCGCCGCGCAATTCAAGCTTCAGCCAGAACGACTTCAGCGCCGCGCCCAGCCTGTTGATGTCGCGCGGCCCGCCCGACTCGCGCGCGAGCAGGGCCAGTCTGGCGGCGTCGCCGGCGAGCTCCGGCGTGTATCCGAGGCGGTCGGTGACGGCGAATTCGATGGTCTGGGCAAGCATTTCGCGCAACAGTCCCGCGGTCTCGGGATCCGCGGCATCGCGCTCGAGCACCGGCAGCGTGCCGTGCTGGGTGCGCGCCAGCGGGATTTCGCCCCAGCCCTTCACCAGCGCCGTCAGGCGCTGGTACAACTTGGCCGGATCGGTGCGGGAATTGTCCAGCACATGTTCGAGGGCCTCGCGCTTGCGACCCTGGGACAACCCGTCCTGACGCAGTTCCCATTGCTTGAGCAGGTCGCGGACCAAGCCGTGCCATGCCAGGCTTTCCGCGCTGGCCGCCATCGTCAAGGTGCGCCTGCACCAGGCTTCGATCTCCTCCCATTTTTGCCGCTTGAGCGCCTGCGCCAGTGCGTGTGCCCCGGACGGCACGGGCCCGCCAGCACGCACCACGTCGCCGAGCGCCCGTTCTAGCGCGCTCACCACCGGATGCGCGACCGCCTCGCCCGCCACCTCACCGTAGATGCGCGAATAGTTTTCCGGCGTGGGAGCGATGCGCCGCAATGCGAGCTGGCGAATGGTTTCGCGCGCCACCTCGGTCGGGTTGATGCTGTTCGATGCTGTGGTGGTCATTACCCCTGCACTCCCGGATGGACCCGGAACGACACCGGATCAACCGGCGCAAAGCGCCCCCGGATACTCCCTAGACCTTGCAAGCTTAGCGAGGCCCGCCGGCTCCCGAGCAGCCGAACACGCGCGCTTTCCGGCGCCATTTCCGTACAAGAACACCTCAAGTTCGCAGGGAAAATCCCGTTACCCCACGAAACACCAGGTGCTATTGCCGCCTTGAGACAGCCCATGACCACCATCATCATCTGTGATAGCGCCGCCGAGTTGGCCACCTATACGCACCTCGCCTGCGACGCCGGATTGGACGATGTCATCGGGTTTGACCACCCCGCCTCCGCACTGGATTGGTGCGCAGACAATATCCCGGATCTGGTGTTCGTCGATTACCTGATGCGGGCTACCGACGGCCTGGAGGTGATCCATCGCCTGCGCGCCATGAACGCCATGCGCGAGATACCCATCGTCCTGATGCTGCCGCATGGATTCGAGTCGGTCACCGCGAGGGGCTGGCGCTACGGGGCCACCGATTTTCTTTCCAAACCGGCCGACCCCATCGAGTTCCTGGCCCGCAGCCGCAACCTGCTCGCCCTGCGCGCGGCCCGCAAGGCTTTGCAGCAGGTGCGCGGCGCGCCGCCGGCGCGCGGCGCCGACGCGGAATTCGCCACTGGCCTGCACGTCCACTGAGGTCCGCGCTTTCCGCACGGCGACCGGACCAGGTTGCCTGCCGCGCCAAACCCAATCGCCGCCCGGGCACCACGCGCCGGCGGACCATCCTCAAGTTTCAGCCCTGCGTGCCGTGAATCCGAATAGCGGGCGCCTCTTGCGTGCCGCCTACGGATCATTGAGGCCATGGAGACATCAGGGCTTGGAGAAAAGGTTTGCGTGTCAGGCGCCATCATGCCGGGCGCGCCGCAGGACGGGTATCCATGAGGGGCTTACTCGCGCGCCTGCCGGCCATGCTGCCGCGTGTCGCGGCACTCGCGCACACCGCCACGCCGGGCCTGCTCGCGGTGCGCCCCTTCACCAGTTCGCTGGCGCGGCTGCGCCGGCGCGCCGTATCGATCGCACGCCGTCGCAATGCGGCTGCGCTCGCCGGCGCCCCCGCAGGCGCGGCTCGCGAAGTCCGAACCCTGGCCGGCCGGGAGCCTGAGTCCCGCGTACTCGCGATGCTGGCCAGCCGTACCCGGGATGGCGTGGTGATCACCGACGCGCATGGCATCATCGGATGGGTCAACGACGGGTTCTCACGCATTTCAGGCTATTCGGCGAGCCAAGTCCTCGGCCGCAAGCCCGCGCAATTCCTGCAAGGGCCCGGCACCGATCCGGATACCTGTCGCCTGATGGGCGAAGCGATCCGCGCCGGCCGCGGGTTCAATGTCGAGGTGCTGAACTACGCCAGGGACGGCCGGGAATACTGGGTCGAGATCGATGCGCAGCCGATTTGCGGGCCCGCTGGCCGCACGGACGGCTTCATGGCCATCGAACGCGACATCACCGCCCGCAAGCACCGGGAACAGGCCGCGAAAAACGCGCAGGCATTTCTCGGTTGCCTGGTGGAAAACCTGCCGTCGATGATTCTGGTCAAGGACGGCCGCGACCTCACCTACCGCCATGTGAACCGCGCGGCGGAAAAATTCTTCGGCATCAAGCGCGCGGAATTCGTCGGCCGCTCCGACGCGCAGATCTTCCCGCAAGACCAGGCCGAGGACGCCGGCCTCAGCGACCGCCAGGTGATCGACTCGGGCCAACCGGTCAACCTGCCCGCGGTGGTGCGGCGCACCGGCTATGGCGACTACCGGATCATTGCTGTCCGCAAGATCCCGGTCCCGGCCGCCGGCGGCAGCGGCACGGATATCCTCTGCATCGCGGAGGACGCGACCGAACGGGTCCGTTCCCAGAAGGCGCTCGAGGACTCGGAACAGCGCTTCCGGCTCTTCGCCGACAACATGTCGGACCAGGTCTTCATCACGGATCCGGAAAACTCCTGCGTCTACTACGTCAACCCGGCGACCGAGCATATCTGGGGCCTCACGCCGGATCAGCTCTACGATGATCCCGCGTGCTTCATGGCGTTGATCCATCCCGAGGACATGGAGCTCTTCGAGGTGCGCCAGCGCATGGAGCGCGAGCTCGAGCCGGTCTACATCGAGTTCCGCATCCATCATGCGGTCAGCGGCGAGGAGCGCTGGCTGTCGCTGCAGACCCAGGCGATCCGGATCGAGGACGGCGGCATCCGGGTACACGGCGTTTGCAAGGACATCCACCAGCATCGCATCCAGCAGGAAGCCCTGTACCTCGCCAAGGACCAGGCCGAGGCGGCGAACCGTGCCAAGTCGCAATTCCTGGCCAACATGAGCCACGAGATCCGCACGCCCATGAACGGCGTGATGGGCATGACCGAACTGCTGCTCGGCACCAAGCTCGACAACCGCCAGCGCCGTTTCGCCGAGTCGGTCTTCCGCTCGGGCGAGGCGCTGCTGTCGATCATCAACGACATCCTCGACTTCTCGAAGATCGAAGCCGGCAAGCTCGAGCTCCAGTGCGAGGAGTTCACCGTCGCCACGCTCGTCGAGGAAGTGGCCGACCTGATCGCCCCGCGCGCCTTCCAGAAGCGCATCGAACTGCTCACCGACGTCGCCCCCGAGATCCCGGCGTGCGTCGTGGGCGACGCCGGCCGCCTGCGCCAGATCATCATCAACCTGGCAGGCAACGCAATCAAGTTCACCGAGGAAGGCGAGGTGATCATCGGCGTGCACCTGGCAGGCGGCGGCGCCGCGAGCGACTTCGTCAGGCTCGAGTTCATGGTGCGCGACAGCGGCATCGGCATGTCCGAGGCAGTGCAGCAGCGCCTGTTCCGCGTGTTCGAGCAAGGCTCGTCGGCGACCAACAAGCGCTACGGCGGCACGGGGCTCGGCCTGGCGATCAGCCAGCAACTGGTGCAGATGATGGGCGGCACCATCGCAGTCGAAAGCGCGCCGGGACGCGGTTCGGTGTTCCGCTTCACTATCGATCTCAGGCTGGGGCACGTCTCGCCCGCCCTGCCGCCGGAGACGTCGCTGCCCGGCCAGTTCGTCGGACGCCGCGTCCTGGTGGTCGAGGACAACCCCACCAACCGCGGCATCCTCGAGCAGCAGCTGGCCGCGTGGGGAATCGACTGCGCCAGCGCCGACGGGGGCGCCCAGGCGCTGGAGAAATTCGAGACGGCGGCCAGCGCCGGCCGCCTGTTCGACGCCGCCCTGATCGACATGAGGATGCCCGGCATGAGCGGCATCGAACTGGCCGAACGCATCCGCTGCAACCCGCGCCTGGGCAACCCGCGCATGATCCTGATGGCCGCGATGACGGCCGGCGCCGACGAATCCCTGGCGCGCGAAAGCGGCATCGATTTCTTCATCGAGAAGCCGGTCCGCCAGGGCGATCTGCGCCGCGCCCTTTCGGAAGCGCTGTTGTCGCGCGCTCATCGGCGCCGCGACGCCGACCGCACCAAGCCGCCACTTCTCGCCGGCCGCATCCTGGTGGTCGAGGACAATCCGGTCAACCTTGAAATCGCCACGGCCATGCTCGAGGGCCTGGGCTGTTGCCATGAAGTCGCCGCAAACGGCCGGCTCGCACTGGAACTGCTCGGCAACAATGCGTTCGACCTCGTCCTGCTCGACTGCCAAATGCCGGAAATGGACGGCTTCGAGACCATCCGCCATATCCGCGCCGGCGGCGGTCCCTTCGGCCCGTTGGCGGTGCGGTCCGACCTGCCGGTCATCGCGTTGACCGCGAACGCGCTCGCCGGCGACCGCGAGCGCTGCCTGCAAGCCGGCTTCACCGACTACCTCTCCAAACCGTTCTCGGAAACCCGGTTGAAAGGCCTGCTCCTGCGTTGGCTCAAAGGCGACCCGGATGGGTCGGCACCCGGCGGGACGCTCGCGGCGCTCACCACCACCGGCAACCAGCCCGCCCTGCCCGCGCTCGCAGCCGCTCCGGCGGCCGTCGCCGGCGCGCCAGGCCAGGCTCAGGCGCCGGCTTCGCCCGCCCCGGCGCGCGGCCCTGCCCTCGATCCTGCCTCCGTGAGCAGGCTCAAGGAGATGGAGTACAACCTGCCCGGGCTGATGAAGCGGCTCTCCGGCGCTTTCACCGCCAGCGTGCCCGCCCTGATGGACGCGCTTGGCAAGGCGGCGGAGTCGAGCGACCTCGCAGCGGCGCGCCGGGCCGCGCACACCCTGAAATCCAGCATCGCCAATGTGGGCGCATTGTCCGCATCCCGTCTCTTCGCCGGCATCGAGGAAGCCGCGCGCGTCGGCGACGCTGAAGCGGCCTTCGGCCGGCTCGCCAGCGCGCAACAGGAACTCGCCCGGGTACTGCTGGAACTGCGCGCACTCGAATCACCAACGGAGCACCACGATGACAAGACCGCAACCATCGAATGACCTCGTCCTTCTTGTGGACGACGACGCTGTCGCACGCCTGCTGACCGCGTCGGTGCTGGCGCAGCATGGTTTCACGGTTGAAGAAGCCGCAAGCGGGCCCGAGGCGATCGAGAAATTCTCGCCTGCGATCGACTGCGTTCTGCTTGATGCCATGATGCCGGGCATGGACGGCTTCGCCACCTGCGCCGCATTGCGGCGCCTGCCCGGCGGCATGCAGGTGCCCATCCTGATGCTCACCGGGCTGGACGACGAGAAATCGGTGGCGCATGCCTATGAGGCCGGCGCCACCGACTTCTTCGTCAAGTCGACGCAATGGATGCTGCTGGCCCAGCGCACACGCCACCTGCTGCGCGCCGCGCGCACCCGCGACGAACTCGAACGCAACCGCGCCATGCTGGCCCGCGCGCAGCGCATCGCCCGGCTGGGGGTCTGGCAGTGGGATCATGTGTCGGACCTCGTCACCTGTTCCGACGTGTGTTTCGCCCTGCTGGGCGTGGCCCCGCCCCCAGGCCCGTTCCCGATGCGGAACTTCGAGGCCCTGATCCATGAGGATGACCGCCCGCGCCTGCGCGAGGAGCTTGCGCGGCTCGTACACCATGGCGGCGAGCCGCAGCTCGACATCCGCGCCCGCACGCCGGACGGCCGCATCACCCACCTGCATGTCGAGGCGGAGGCCGAGCGCGATTGCGCCGGCAAGATCACCCATGTCACCGGAACCCTGCAGGATGTGACCCAGGCGCGCGAAGCCGAGCAGCACATCCGCGCCCTGGCGGAATTCGACAGCCTGACGGGCCTGCCCAACCGGCGCGTGTTCCGCGAGCGCTTCAGCTCCGCCATCGAGCAAGCGCGCCGCACCCGAGCGCCGCTCGCGGCCCTGTTCGTGGACCTCGACCGCTTCAAGTACATCAACGACACCCAGGGCCACGGGACCGGGGATGCCGTGCTGTGCGAAGTCGCCGAACGACTGTTGCGCTGCGTGCGCTCCGGCGAGGATTCATGCGACGCGGTCGCGCGCCTCGGTGGCGACGAGTTCGCCGTTCTGCTCACGGAATGCAGCGACGCCCAGACCGTGAGCAAGATTGCCGAACGCATCCTGGCCATCATGCGCAAGCCCTTCGTGGTGGGAGGGCGCGAGAACTTCATCAGCGCTTCGGTCGGCATCGCCCGCTTTCCGGACGACGGTGCGGATGTCGACACGTTGCTGCGCAACGCGGACGCTGCGATGTACTCGGTCAAGGGCAGCGGCCGCAACGCGATCGCCGTGTACCGTCCGGAACTCAATGCCGTGGACCGCAAGCGCTGGGAACTCGAACAGGCCCTCCATACGGCGCTCGAGCGCGGCGAACTGGTGCTGCACTACCAGCCGCAGGTCGATGTGCGCACCGGCCGCATCCCGGGCGTCGAGGCCCTGATGCGCTGGAATCACGGGGGACGCCTGGTCCCGCCGGGCGATTTCATTCCGCTTGCCGAGGAAACCGGCCTGATCGTGCCGTTCGGTGAGTGGGCCTTAGCCACCGCGGCCGCGCAGGCAGCCGGGTGGATCGCGGACGGGCTCGACCCCGTGCGCGTGGCGGTCAATATTCCGGGCTCGCACTTCCAGCGCCCTGGCTTCGTCGAGATGATCCAGGAGGTACTCGCGCGGTCCGGCATTCCCGGCCACCTGCTGGAACTCGAGATCACGGAGACCATGCTGATGACCGACATCTCGGCCACCCTCGCCACGCTCAAGGCGCTCAACGATCTCAATGTGCGCCTGGCGATCGATGACTTCGGTACCGGCTATTCGTCGCTGTCGTACCTCAAGCGCTTCGATATCGACCAGCTCAAGATCGACCGCTCGTTCGTCAACGACCTCAAGTCCGACACGGACAACGAGACCATCACCGCCGCCATCATCGCGATGGCCAGCGCCCTGCAGCTGGAAGTCGTGGCCGAGGGTGTGGAAAGCCGCGAACAGATGCTGTTGCTGCAAAAGCGCGGCTGCCAGCTGATGCAGGGCTATTACTTCAGCCGCCCGCTGCCGGTGGCCGAGGTGACCGCTCTCTTGTCGGAACTGGCATCCAGCGGCGCGCGCAGCGACTGGAAGATCGCCGATCAGGGCAGGACCATGGTGCTGGTGCCGGGCGGCAAGGTGCCGCGCGCGGCCTGAGCCTGCCGGCCTGCCCGGAACCCCGCTCCGGCACCCGGCCCGGCCCGCCTAGCCGAGGTAGTCGAACAAGGAGAGTTTGGCGATCTTGGCAAAGGATTGCTGCGCCGCCTGCGTCGAGGTCTGCTGGCGCATCAGCGTCGTCGCCGCTTCGGTGTAATCGACATCCTGCAGTTCCGAGAGGCGCCTCTGGTGCTCGAGAACCACCGCCCCGGACACGGTCTCGTGCGCGGAAATCTCGTTCATGCGCGTGCCGAATTCGGCGCGCATGGTCACCGCATGATCGAGCGCCCGGTCGAGGCTCGACAGCGCGCCGCTGACCGCGCTCACGCGCGCGCCGGTCGCCATGCTGGAGCGCAGCGCCGCGCTGGCATCGGACAGGGTTTTGAACATGCTCTGGTTGGTCGCCGGACCGGCGGTGAATACGTCGCCGTTCGCCGGCGCGCCTGAAACGGCGAACTGCATCCCCGCGATGCCGATGGCCTGGCCCGACTTGAACGCGTTGCCGGTCGAAACCGGCGCCGCGGCGGTCGTGTCATAGATGTCGTAGGTGGTCACGCCCGCGGCGACATTGAAGGTGATGGTGTAGGCGTGCCCGTTGAGCGCGGCCGGATTGGCGACGCTGCCGGGATCGATGACACCGCTGCCGGCGTTCGTGACGTTCGCTGCAGTCGCGAAGACGCCGTTGCCGTTCTTGATGCGCATGAAAATGTCGTTGCCGGACGCGGATACGCCCAGCGTCCGGCCGGACGCCACTTCCAGCTTGCGTGTGCCGTCGTCGCCCATGTAGGACACGCCGCCGGTGCCGGACACGAAGGGCTGGGCCGTTTCGGAGTAGCCGGCGAACAGGTAGGCGCCACTACCGTCCTTGGCGTTGGCCAGCCCGTTCAACCGCCCCAGCATGCCATCGACATCGTCGGCGATGATGGTCCGCTCGGTCGCCGACAGGGTGCCGTTCTGCGCCTGCAGCAGCCGCTCCCGCACGCTTTGCAGCAAATCTCCCACCGCGCCCATCGTCGATTCCGCGACCGCGAGGGAATTGGTCGCGGATTGCTGATTCGCCTGCAGCTGCTGGTTGCCAGCCAGCGACTGCGAGATCCGCAGGGCGGTCGATGCGCCGACCGGATCGTCGGCCGCCGTCAGGATGCGCCTGCCCGCCGCCATCTGCTGCTGTGTCTTGACCATCTCGGCCTGCTGTTTGAGGAGCGCGCTGGTGCCCGCCTGATACAAGGTTGAAGTGCTGACGCGCATGGCATGTATCCTTATCTCACGATCGCGAGGATTTCATCGAACAGGCTGCTGGCGGTGGCGATGACGCGGCTGGCCGCCTGGTAGGCCTGTTGGTACTTGAGCAGATCAGCCGCCTCTTCGTCCAGATTGACGCCCGAAAGCTGCTGCTGCGCAGCCTGCGCGCTGGCAAGCACCACATCCTGGGCCTTGGCGCCGGTCGCGGCTGACCGCGCGCGGTTGCCGACGTCGCTCACCACCTGGGCGTACGCCTCGCCGGCCGACAGCGTGCCTCCACCGAGGATGCGCGTGCTGCTCATGGCGCCCAGGGCGAGCATGTTGCCGTTGTCGCCGGTTCCGTTGACGTTGGCGCCCACCGAAAACGCATCGCCCGACTTGGGGGTTCCGTTCAGGGTGGCGCTCCAGCCGTTGTAGGAAAGCGTCATTCCCGGCGTGTAGGTCAGGCCGGTGGGGTTGCCGGTACCGGTGCCGGTCACGTTGAATGTGGTCGCGCTTGTGAATGTGATCGCCACCGGCTGCGTGAGATTCGCCCCGGCCGGGGGCGTCACGCCGGCGACGCGCAGCACACCGCTGCCGGCATTCGCGGCGCCCGCGGCGCCCCGCACGGGCAGGCCGGCCGCAATCTTCGCCGGATCGGCAATCAGCGTGGTCAGCGTCGCGGCGGCATTGCGCGCCGGCATGACGGTGAAGCTGTCCCCCGCCGCCGGCGTCCCGCTCGCTAGGCTCAACGAAAACCCGTCAATGGTCTGTGGCAGGCTCGAGAAAGACTGCAGGTTGTTGTCCGACAGGCGGCGCACTTTGTAATTGGTGCCGTCGAAGTCAACCCGGTAGTCGCTGGTGCTCAATGCGTTGTAATCGGTCACCGCCACGTTCAGCATGCCCGTTCCGGTGTTGCGGGTGTCCGACAGGGACAACCCGCCGGAGAAGGAAAACAGGGCACCGCCGAGTGCGCCGTTGCGATCCTGCCCGACCGCGTGCTGGGCATTGAGTGTGGTGGCCAGGGCGCCCGCGATGCGGCCGAGCGCGTTTTGCGCGACATCGAGGGTCTGGCTGCGGAACGCGAACACCGCTCCGAGGCGCCCGCCCGAAAGCATGGATTCGCTGAACGGCAGGAACACCCCCCCGCTGGCGCTGCCGACGGTCATGTTCATGCCGTCGCCCGGATTGAGCTCCGCGGTCAGCGGAAACGTGATGCCGTTGAGCACGACTGGCTGACCGTTCGACAGCGTGACCCCGACCGCGCCGTTGCCGAGCGGCGACGCGGTGACGCGGATTTCCTTGGCCAGGTCGCGGATGAGCGAATCGCGCTGGTCCAGAAGATCGTTGGGCGGCTGCCTGCCACCACCGGAAGCCAGCACGATGCGGTCATTGAGATCGGCAATCTGGCCGGCTGCCGCATTGATTGCCTGGACCGACGACGTGACCTGTTCGTTGAGCCCGCCGCGCAGCGCCTCGAGCTGCCCGGAAAGCTCGCGAAACCGGCCGGCCATCACCTCGCTGCTGCTCACGAAGGTCTGCCGCGCAGCCCCATCCGCCGGGCTGGCGGCCACCGCGCCGACAGACTTGAAGAAGTCGCCGAGCGCGGGCGAGAGCCCCGCCGTGGCGTCCGAGAACATCTGGTCGACGCTGCCGAGCTGGCTGTTGAGCATGTCCAGGTAGCTCGACTGGGTCTGTGCCTCGCGTGCCTGCAGGTCAAGAAAATTGTTGTACTGGCGCAAGGTCGCGTCGACGCTCGAGCCCTGCCCGATGTAGTTGCCGCCGACGAACTGCGGCATGTTCGCGGTCTGGACCGTGACTTGCCGCGAGTAACCCGGCGTGTTCACGTTGGAGATGTTGTGCGAGACCGAGGCAAGCCCGGTCTGGGCGGTCTTGAGGCCGGCGAGGCCGGTCTGGATCATGGTCATGGGCCGTCTCCCCTGCCTACGCCACCGCGCGCAGCGTCTGCCTGATCACCGCAGTGAGCTTGCTGGCGTAGTTTGGATCGGTCGCGTAGCCCGCCTTCTGCAGGCTTTGCGCGAATTGCGCGGCGTCAGCCGACTTCAGCGTCGCTGCGTAGCGCGGGTTGTTGCCGATCAATTGCGCATAGTCGGCGAAGCTCTCGGCATAGGACGAATAGGCGCGGAACTTCTCGACGGTCTTGCGGGCGACGCCGCCGACATACTCGGTGGTCACCGCCTCGACCGTCGGGCCCTTCCAGTTGCCGGTGGCCTTCACCCCGAACAGGTTATGGCTGGTGCTGCCGTCGGCGAACTTGATTTCGCGCTTGCCCCAGCCGGACTCGAGGGCCGCCTGGCCAAGGATGAACTGCGCCGGGACACCGGTGGCCTGCGCGGCTTGCTGGGCGTCGGCCCATCTTGAACGCACGAAGTCGCGTGCGGTGCCGCCCGGCTCGCGCACGCCGTCCGCGGCGGGCGCCGTCCCGGCCACCGCGGTGGCAGAACGCAGCTTCTCCAGGGTGCTCAGCGCCCCGCGCCCGGGGACGGGTGCCGCTGCAGGATTGGCAAGCGCGGCAGGATCGACCGTCCTCTTGTCGAGCTGCTTGACGATCATGTCCGCCAGTCCGGCGCCCTTCTCGGACAGCTTTTGCGACAGTTGCTGGTCGAACATGCCCGTGTACTGCCGCAGCGTGTCGGATTCGAGCATGCCGTCCTTGGGCAGGGTGTCGCGCATGCTCTTCATGAGCATGTTCATGAACACCGCCTCGAACTGCTGCGCGGCCTGCCGCACAGCCTGTCTTTGACTGTCGGCGCCGGTGTCGCGCGACCTGCGTTTGAGAGATTCGAGGCCGTTCGCGTCGAGGGCAAAGGCGCCGGAGGTGTTGATGCTGGCTAGCGCTGCGTTCGTCATGATGGTTCGCCAAGCTAGATGATTTCAAGTTCCGCACGCAGGGCGCCCGACGCCTTCATGGCCTGCAGAATGGCCAGGAGATCCTGCGGTGTCGCGCCGAGCGCGTTGAGCGCCTTGACCACGTCCGACAGCTTGGCGCCGGCCTCGAGCATGACGATCTTGCCGCCGTCCTGCTTGATCTGGATATCGGTCTTCTCGGTGACCACGGTCTGGCCGCCGGACGACATCGGTGAAGGCTGGCTGATCACCGGCGTCGAGCTGACCGTCACCGAGAGGTTGCCATGGGCCACCGCCACCGGCTCGAGGGTCACGGACTGGTTCAGGACCACCGAACCGGTACGCGCGTTGACGATGACCTTGGCCGGGCCCGCCACGACATCGACATTGAGGTTTTCCAGCTGGGCCATGAACGCCACCCGGTCGTTCGGGGATTGCGGCGCCCGCACCTGGATCACGCGCCCGTCGAGTGCCTGGGCGACATTCGCCCCCATGCGGCGATTGATCGCGTCCGCGACGCGACCGGCGGTGCCGAAGTCGGTGGCATGCAGTTCGAGGCGCAGGACGTCGCCCAGCAGGAAGGGGCTGGCGACCGCGCGTTCCACGGTGGCGCCACCCGGCACGCGGCCGGCGCTCAGGTGGTTGATGGTGGCCGAGGCGCCTCCCGCCGACGCGCCTGCCCCGGCGACGACCATGTTGCCCTGCGCCATCGCATAGACCTGTCCGTCTGCGCCCTTGAGCGGCGTAAGCAGCAGGGTACCGCCGCGCAGCGACTTGGCGTTGCCCATGGATGACACGGTCACGTCGAGCAACTGGCCGGGCTGGGCGAACGCCGGCATCTGCGAGGTGACCATGACGGCAGCCACGTTGCGCAACTGCAGGTTGGTACCCGGCGGCAGGTTGACGCCCATCTGCGCGAGCATCGCGGTGATGCTTTGCACGGTGAACGGCGTCTGGGTGGTCTGGTCGCCGGTCCCGTCGAGGCCCACCACCAGCCCGTAGCCGATCAACTGGTTGGGACGCACGCCCTGCAGCGTGGCGATGTCCTTGATGCGCTCGGCGCGCGCGGGCGGCGCGACGCCGAGCGCGATACCGAACAGGAGCACGCTCAAGGCCATCAGTCTTGCGAATTTGCTGTGCATGGTGTTGCTTTCCGGCTGGCTTGACGGGGTCAGAAAGGCAGGAAGGTCAGGAAGAAGCGCGCGAGCCAGCCCATCACTTGCGCTTCGTCCACCTGGCCCTGGCCGCGCAGTTCGATGCGGGCGTCGGCCACCTGCGTCGAGCTCACCGTGTTGCCGTTGACCAGGTTGAACGGATTGACCACGCCGGAGAAGCGCACGGTTTCCACCTGGCGGTTGTTGCCGATCTGCTTCTCGCCCGAAACCACCAGGTTCCCGTTCGGCAGCACGTCGACCACCGTGACGGTGATGGTGCCGGTGAACGCGTTGGTGCTGTTGGTCGAACCCTTGCCGTCGAAGGTATTGGAAGACTTGCCGTTGGCCGTGATCGTGTTGGCGCCGAGGCTGCCGCCGACAGGCAGCTTGACATTGGGCGTGTCGGCCGCGACCGTACCGGTCTTGCTCGCCGAGGACTTCTTCTCCTGGGTCGCGCTGAAGTTCTCGTTGATGTTGATGGTCAGGATGTCGCCGACGAATCGCGCGCGGTTGTCCTCGAACAGCGGCCGGAAGGCGGCGCGCTGATAAATCGCCCCGTTGACCTGGGACGAGAGCGGAGGCGGCACCGCGCGTGCCGTGGTGGGTTCGCGCACCTCGACCTTGGGAAAAGGCGCGCATCCCGATACCAGCGCGAAGGCTAGGACGACCAGCAGCGGCACAAGCGCATCCCGGATCCACGGCAGCGCCGCAGCGACGCGCTCGCGTGTCGAGCGGAACAGGCCGGAACACTTGGAATTGACGATCATGATATGTCTTTCGTTCAAGGGCGGTGGCAGCCGAATCACAGCTGGGACAGTTTCTGCAGCATCTGGTCCGTGGTCTGGATGGCCTTGGAGTTGATCTCGTAGGCGCGCTGCGTCTGGATCATCGACACCAGTTCCTCGACCACGTTGACGTTGGAGGTCTCGACATAGCCCTGGTTGAGGGCGCCCAGGCCGTTGGCGCCGGGGGCACCGGTCTGCGGCGTGCCCGAAGCGGCCGTTTCGGTATAGAGGTTCTGCCCTTGCGGCTGCAGGCCGCCCGGATTGACGAAGTTGGCGAGCTGGACCGTGCCCAGGGTCTGCGGCGCCGCCTGGCCCGGCACCGTGACCTGTACCACGCCGTCTTGCCCGATGGTGATGGACAACGCGTTGGCGGGAATGGTGATCGAAGGCTGCAGCGGCTGCCCGTTGGAAGTCACCAGGATGCCGTTGGCGTCGCGATGGAAGCTGCCGTCGCGGGTGTAGCCGATCGTGCCGTCAGGCTGCTGCACCTGGAAGAAACCCTGTCCGTTGATGGCGATATCGAGGTTGTTGCCGGTCTGCTGCAGGTTGCCCTGGGCGAACATGCGCGCCGTGGCTACCGGGCGCACGCCGGTTCCGACCATGAATCCGGTCGGCACCTGGGTGGTCTGCGAGGATTGCGCGCCCGGTTGGCGCATGTTCTGGTAGAGCAGGTCCTCGAAGACCGCGCGCGAGCGCTTGTAGCCGTTGGTGCTGACGTTGGCCAGGTTGTTCGATATCACGTCGAGCTGGGTCTGCTGCGCATCCAGCCCGGTCTTGGCGATCCAGAGAGAGCGAATCATGTGGGTATGCTTTCGTTTGCAAGGCGGTATTCGCAACCGTGCCGGGAAGGCGCCGCCGGCCGGTTGCGGATGCATCCTCGCGGATCAGGCGTTCGCGCCCAGGAGTTGCGCCCCCTTGCGCGCGGCGGCGTCGGCCGACTGCATGAGCTTCATCTGCATTTCGAACTGCCGCGCCAGGGTGATCATCCCCACCATGGTCTCGACCGCATTGACGTTGCTGCTCTCGATCGATCCGGAATTGACCCGCACGCGGACATCGGCCGCCGGTTCGCTGCCGTCCTTCATGCGGAACAGGCCGTCGGTCCCGCGCGACAGGTCCGCGGTCGGCGGATTGACCAACTTCAGCCGCGCGACCGGGGTGACCGCGTTGCCGCCGCCCGCGGGAGCGGCCGATATCGACCCGTCGGATCCGATCGAAAGCACGGTGCCCGGCTGCACACTGATCGGGCCGCCGTCGCCCAGCACGGCCTGGCCGGCATGGGTGACCAGCTGGCCCTGGTCGTTGACGGTGAAACCGCCGTTGCGGGTGTAGCCTTCGCGGCCGTCCGCACCCTGCACGGCGAAAAAGCCCTGCCCCTGGATGGCGATGTCGAGCGTGCGGCCGGTGCTGGTGATCACGCCCGGCGTGAAGTCCGCGCCGGGCGTGGTCTCGGCAACGAATGCGCGCGTCTGCAACCCTTCGCCGTTCACCGGCGCGACGCGGAACGCCACCGTTTCGGCGCGGAAACCCGGCGTGTTGACATTGGCCAGATTGTTGGCTAGCACCTCCTGCCGCTGCATGGTGGCGCGCACGCCGCTCGCGGCGACATAGATCATGCGGTCCATGGTCGTTCTCCGGGGTTGCGGTATTCAGCCATCAGCGCAGATTGACCAGAGTCTGCAGCACCGAGTCCTGGGCCTTGATGGTCTGCGCATTGGCCTGATAGACGCGCTGCGCGGTGATCAGGTCGACCAGTTCGGCGGTCATGTCGATGTTGGAAGCCTCCAGCGCGCCGGACTTCAGTTTGCCCAGATTGCCGCTGCCGGGCGCTGCGGTGGCGGGCTGGCCGGACGCGGCGGTCTCCGCCCACTGGTTGCCGCCCAGGGTTTGCAGGCCACCCGGATTGATGAACGTGGAAAGCGCGACCTGGCCGACGTTGCGCGTCTGCCCGTTCGAATAGCTGGCGGTGATGATGCCCTCGGGGCTCATCGCCACCTCGGTGAACTGGCCGGTCGTGTAGCCGTCCTGCGCAGGCGCCTGGGTGCTGAAAATGGTGTTGTACTGGGTGCTGCCGGTCAGGTCCAGGTTCATGGTGATGTTGGCCGCGCCGGTGCCCACCGCCATGTTGAGGTTGATGGTCGGCGGCGTGGTCATCATGCCGCTGGTGTTGAAGTTCATCGTCCCCAGCGGCGTGGCGCCCAGGGATGTGCCGTCCAGCGCCCCGTACACGCTGTAGGTATTGGGCGCCGTCTTGGCGAAAAACACCGACAAGGTGTGCTGGGAGCCGAGCGAATCATAGATCGCGATCGGCGTGGACGCGTTGTAGGAGTCCGCCACGGCCGGGTTGAAAGGCGTCACCGTCGGGATCGTCGCGCTCGGCACCAGGCCGACCCGCAGCGCCGCCGTGGTGGTGGCGTTGGGCGCAAGCGGCGCATCGGTGATCTGCAGGTTCACGGGGGCCGAGGTGGAAATGCCGGTCCCGCCGCCCGAGGCGGGGAATCCGGTGAGGTTGTACCCCGCGGAGTTGACCAGGTAGCCGTCCTTGTCACGCCCGAACTGGCCGTTGCGCGTGTAGGAGATGGTGCCGTTCTTGCTCATGCGGAAAAAGCCGTCCCCGGTGATGGCCATGTCGTAGGGGTTGCTGGTGACCTCGATGTTGCCCTGGGTGAACGACTGCGCGATCCGCCCCACCGTGGTGCCGATACCCACCGAGTTGGAGCTGCCGCCGACCGCGCTGTTGGCGAACAGGTCGGAGAACTCGGTGCTGGAGCCCTTGAAGCCCATCGTCGAGGAGTTGGAGATGTTGTTGCCGATGACGTCGAGGTTCTTGGCGGCCGCGTTGAGGCCGGACAGTCCTTGCTGAAAACTCATAGTCTTGCTCCTGTTTGACGAATTGCCTTACATCACACGCCTGATGGCGGAGATATCGATCGCGCCGCGGCTGGTGTTCGCGCTGACGCTGCCGTTGCTGCGATTGACCCCATCGACGGTGCTGATCGACAGCGGGTTCGCGGTCGCCGCCGCCTTGCCGCTGGCGGCCTTGACCTCGAAAGAATAGTTGCCCGGCGTCGAGGGCGCGCCGCTGCTGGTCTTGCCGTCCCAGCTGAAGGCGTGGATGCCGGCCGGCCATGTCGTGCGGCCAGGTGGCAGCTGCAGGTCCTGGGTATCAACCACCATGCCGGACTGGGACTTGATGACCAGGGTGACCTTCTCTGCGCCTTCCGGCAGTTCGAAGGCGCCGGAGGCTTGGCCGTCGGCCAGGGTGATCGCGTTGCCCGACGAATAGATCTGGTGCCCCACCAGCGAGGTGGCCTGCACGGCCTGCATGTCGGCATTGCCCGCCTGCATCGCCTTGATCGTGGCGTTGAGCTGCTCGATGCCGTTGACCGTGGAGATCTGCGCCATCTGGCTCGTTACCTGGGCGTTGTCGAGCGGGTTCAATGGATCCTGGTTCTTCATCTGCGCCATGAGCAGTTTGAGAAAGCGATCCTCGGTGACCGAATCGCCGATGCTGCCGGCCGTCTTGGCGCCCGCCTGGGCAAGGGTTCCGCCCGCGGCGGCCTGTGGGGTGCTGCCTACTGTTGCCATGAAGGAACTCCTCTGAAAGTCAATTGCCGAGCTGCAGCGTCTTGGTCAGCAGCGATCGCGCCGTGTTCATGACCTCGATGTTGTTCTCGTAAGAGCGGGCGGCCGAGATCATGTTGACCATTTCCTCGGCGACATTCACATTGGGAAGGGACACATACCCGTCGGCATCGGCCAGCGGATGCTTGGGGTCATGCAGGCGGCGCGGCGGGGCGTTGTCGACCGTTACCTGGCTTACCTTCACGCCCTGGACGCCGGCGCCGTTCGCGGGACCCGCACCGTCCACTTTGACGGCCTCGAAAATCACATGGCGCGCCTTGTAGACCTGCCCGTCGGGGCCGGCGGCCGAATCGGCGTTCGCCAGGTTCGACGCCACCGTATTCAGGCGCTGCCCCTGGGCGGTGGCGCCGCTGCCGGCGATGCGGAATGCTGAGAACAGTGACATGGTGCGTCCTAGCCGGTAATAGCGCTCATCATTGACTTGATCTGGCCGTTAAGCATCCTGAGGCTGGTTTCATAACGGATGGCGTTGTCGGCGAACTGGGCGCGTTCGGCGTCCATTTCCACGCTGTTGCCGTCGATGGAGGGCTGCGAGCCGATCCGGTACTGCAAGTCCGGGCTGCCGGGGCGCGGTCCAACCGGGATGTGGCGCGGATCGGCTGCGCGGGCGGCGGTCGCGCCGGCGCCGCCGGCCAAGGCGGCGCCGAGCGCGCGCTTGAAGTCGAAGTCCTGGGCCTTGTAGCCCGGCGTGTCGGCATTCGCGATATTGGCAGAGAGCACCCGCTGGCGTTCGGAGCGCAGGCGCAGCGCGGCACTGTTGAAGGCGAATTCCTCGTTGAGCTTGCCGATCATCTGCGTGCTCCTCAGGAAGCGGTTCAGGGCCCGGACCGGCGGTGCATGTCGGGCCGGCAGGGATTGCGGGGCGTACTCGATGGCGGCTATTGCACCAAAACCTTGAGGCACGGCGTACCTCGAACAGGCCGGTTTTTGCGGCGCTGTTCCGGGCACGCGCCCGTGCATCGGCTGGGTAAGCTTGCCGTCATCATTCGTTCGCCCCAGGCCAGCCCCCGCCATGCCCCGCCTCGCTACATACTTGTTTGACCGCCTGCCCGCGATCGCGGCCGTGGTGGGGACCGGTTGCGCCATCTTCGCCGCCGGCGGCATTTCCGCTGTCGCGCGGGCGCAGGACGGCAACGAGGCGGTCAAGCTCTATCTGGAGAAGGCGACCGCCGGCCTGCCCGGGCGCGTCGAGGTCAAGATCGGCCGTCTCGACGACCGGTTGCAGCTCGCTCCCTGCGCCCAGGTGGAGCCCTACGTGCCCGGCAACGCGCGGTTGTGGGGCAAGACGCAAATCGGGCTGCGCTGCACCTCGGGCGCGGCCTGGAACGTCTTCCTGCCGATCGAGGTTAAGGTGTTCGGACACGCGCTGGTCGCGGCACGGCCGATCGCCTTCGGCCAGCCGTTCGGCCCGGATGACGTACAGTTGACCGAAGTCGAACTCTCGCGCGAACCCAGCGGAGCCGTGGCGGACGCGCAAACCCTGGAAGGCAAGACCTCCACCCGTGCGATCGCACCGGGGCAGGTCATCCGCCACGAGCATTTCCGCGCCCCGCCGGCGGTCGGCGCCGGCGACACCGTGCGCCTGATCTACAAGGGCGCCGGCTTCTCCGTCAGCGCAAGCGGCCGCTCCCTGGGCGCCGCCGCCGACGGCATGCCGGTCCGGGTACAGACCGAATCGGGGCGGGTGGTGCAGGGAACCGCCAGAACCGGGCGGGTAGTCGAGATGCAACTCTGAAACCGATTTGAAGCAATAAACGACTGGTAATCCATGCGCCACCGGCCTAAAGTTTGCGCTGCAAGCGTCGTAAACCCGGCATACGCATCACCTCGACCATGTTCTGGGCGCTTGTCAAGCGTGATTTGTACGGGAAACCCGCATAAGCCGGCGCGGCGAGATCCGCCTAAGGAGCAAAGCGCATGAAAATCAATGGATCAACGGAAGCATCCCGCCTCGATGTCCCGAGCGGAACGTCTTCAAGCAAAGCCGGCCCCGCGGCCGGCGCTGAGCCTGCCGGCGTGGCCGTCTCGGTACGCCTGTCCGAGGGCTTGGCCTCGCTTTCCGCACAAGACAGCGCGGCGGATTTCGACGCCGGCCGCGTCGAGCAGATCAAGCAATCCATCCGCGAAGGCAGTTTCCAGGTCGATTCGGGGGTTGTCGCCGACAAACTCATCGCCAGCGTGAACGACCTGTTCGGCAAGGTCCACTGACCGCAAGCCGACCGGTTGAACAGCATATGGCAATAGTCGCGAGCAGCAGCCACACGCACGGGAGCCACCAGGCCCTGAGCCGCATTCTTGAACTGCTGCGCGAGGAGCACGCAGCCATCGAGAGCGGCGACCTGAAAGCCCTGGCCGCGCTTGTCTCGGCCAAGGAACGCGCGCTCTACGACCTGCGCCAGGCCGTGGGCGTCATCCCGGGGCGCACAGCGCCGGTTGTCGGCCGCGACCCGGCCCTGCTCGACGCCGTGCGCCGGGCGCGCGAGGCCAACCTGGTCAATGGCATCCATGCCTCGACGCAACTGTCTTATGCGCAGGCCCGCCTGGCTGGGCTGATGCAGGCCTCCGGGCGCACACTCGACGGCGACTCGGCGCCTGGCGGCCTCTACCAGGCGGACGGCTTCACCGGCGGCCGCAAGTTCGGCAATTCGGCCTTCGGGCGCGCATAAGGGTATCGCCGGTGCAGTGCTTTCCACAGTCTGGTGGTCCGCAGATTCTCCTGATCGATGATTCGGAGGATGATGTGCTGCTGGCGTCGGCTTACATTCGCCGCTGGATCAAGAACGCCCGTTTCCGGCGTGTCGAAAACCCGCGCGGCCTCCGGGAGGCGCTGTCCGAACAGCCGTGGGACCTGGTGCTGTGCGACCACAACATGCCGGGGTTCGACTCCAACGCCGCGCTGGAAATCGTCCGCAAGGACGCCCCGAAGGTGCCATTTTTCGTGTACTCGGGCGATCTGAGCAGGGATCAGGCGGCACGCGCCATGAGCGACGGCGCCGACGGGGTCCTCGAAAAACGCGACACCCCCGGCCTGCTGAGAGTCATCGGCGAGGCACTCGGATCGCCCAGCCCCTCGGCTGCCTGACCGACGACGACGGCCTAGACGCCGATCCGCTCCGGCGCAGCGCGAGCGTGCCCGAGCCGCCCTCAGCTCTTGCGCAGTTGCGGGATCTGGTTCACCCGCAGCCAGTAGTGCGCTAGCCGCGACAGAGAATCCATGAGTTCCTCGAAATTGACCGCCTTGACCACGTAGCTGTTCACCCCGCTCCGGTAGGCTTCCTGGAGATCGCGTTCCTCGCGCGAGGACGTCAGCATCACCACCACCTGCCGTTGCAGTTCCGGGTGCGCGCGCACCTCGCGCAAAACCTCGAGTCCGGTCAACTTGGGAAGCTTGAGGTCAAGCAGCATGAGCTTCGGCTGGGAATGCCCGGCGCGCCCCGCGAACGCTCCGCGCCCGTAGAGGTAATCGAGCGCCTCGGCGCCATCCTGAACATGGACGATCGAAGCGACTGTCCCGGCGCGTTTCAGCGCACGCAGGACCAGTTCGGCATCGTTGGGGTCATCCTCCACCAACAGGATATCCGCATCCAGATCTTGTTCTGTGCTCAAAACAACCTCGGCGCGGATGGATGATGGAAGATATTCGAAGAGGGTCGGGCGCCGCGGGCGGCAGGGACACACGCATTTACGCCGGCCCCGAGGCATACACCAACACTTCAGTTTACCGAATTTCCGGCTCCGGCGTCGGCCTGCGGGTCGCAGGTCAGGGATCAGCGTCCGTCGCGTCGATCATCTGGACGATCGAGGTGACCGGCATGGAGAAACGCAGCGTCGCCCCCCTCCCGACGGCGCCATCCGCCCAGACACGCCCGTGGTGCCGCTCCACCACCCGCTTGACGATGGCAAGCCCCACCCCGGTGCCTTCGAACTCCGAGCGGGAATGCAGGCGCTGGAACATGCCGAAAAGCTTGCCGGCATAGTCCGCGTCAAAGCCCGCGCCGTTGTCCCTGACGGAGAACACCACATCGCCGCCCTCAACGGTGCTCTCGATCGCGATGTGCGCGTCTGTGGTCTTCGAAGTGAACTTGAAGGCGTTGAAGATCAGGTTGGACCACACCTGGCGCAGCATGGCCGGGTCGCCGTACACGTCGGGCAAGGCCCCCATCTCGACCGAGGGCGAATGCGCGAACGCCGCGGCCGCCTCGGCGACAACGCCCTGCACTATGACCTGCGTGGCAACGCGCTGGTACGAGGCGCTGCCGCGCGATAGCCGCGAAAATTCGAGCAACCCGTCGATCAGTTCGGACATGCGCCGGGCGCTGGCAATGATCTGGTCGACGTCCCGGCGGCTCGCGTCGTCGAGGTTCTCGCCCGCGCCTGCCCGCAGGAGTTGCGCGTAGCCGTCCACCGCGCGCAGCGGCGCCCGCAGATCGTGCGCCACCGTGTAGGAGAAGGATTCGAGTTCGCGGACCGCCGCCGAAAGCTCGGCGGTGCGCTCCGTGACCTTGGCCTCCAGGGCGCCATTGAGGCGCTGCATCTCGCGCTCCGCCCATTTCCGGCCGCTGATGTCGCGGATGTAGCTCTGGGCGAGCCGCCTGCCGCCGATCTCCACCGGGCCGGCGGCGGCCTCGACATCGACGAACTCGCCGTCGCCGGCCCGCATGCGCAACTCAACGTAGCCGACCGACTGGCCCAATTCCATGATGCGGCGCTGACGGCGCCGCTCCTGCTCCATGGATTGGGCGTCGTAGCGGTCGAACAGGTTGGTGCCTATCAGCGCGTCGGCGTCCGGCTCCCTCAGGATGCGCGCCATCGCCGGATTGGCGTATTCGATGATCCCGTATCGGTGCAGCGTGACACCTTCCTGCGCCAGTTCGATCAGGCTGCGATAGCGCAAATCGAGTTCGCGCTGCGCGGCCTGCGCGCGGAACCGCTGCAACAGGACGCCGGCAAGCGCCGCGGCGTTGCGGGTGAGCTCGAGATCCTCGGGCATGGGTTCGGCCGCGGTTGCGCAGTACACCGCGAAAGTGGCCAACACCTCTCCGGCGCTACCGCGCACCGGCGTCGACCATGCCGAGGCGAAGCCGCAGGCCAGGGCCGCATCGCGATAGCCGGTCCATGCCGCATCGCTGGCAATGTCGGCGGCGATCACCGTATCGTTCAGATGGGCCGCCGACCCGCATGCGCCCGTGTTGGCGGCGGCCGGCACGCCGGCGGCGAGATGCTCGGCCCAGGCCGCCGGCGCGTTCGGCGCCGACATCAACTTCAGCAAGCCCGCCTCCAAAACCAGCATCGAGGCGATCCCCGGGCGGGCCAGCGCGGCCTCTATGGCCAGGCAAAGTGCGCCCATGACTTCCGGCAGCGTCGCATCCCTGGCCAGCAGTTCGTAGACTTTGCGCTCCCCTGCGCGCGCCAGATCGCTCCGATACCGTTCGCTGATATCCGATCCGACGCCGCGATAGCCGGTGAACCGGCCGCCGGCGTCGAAAACCGGTTCGCCGCGCACCGCGACATACGAGCGCAGGCCGTCCGGCCGCGTCATCTCGATCACGAGATGGGCAAACGGCCGATGCGCCTCCAGGTCGCGGCGGTGCGCCTCCCAGGTGGTCCCGACGGGGCGGGAACCCGGCCTCTCCCAGCGCCGCATCCCGACGGCCTCGCCGAGCGGCTTGTCACCGCGCCTGGCATGCTGGTCGGCGCGCACGAAACGGAACTCCTCATCCTGCTCCCAGTACCAGTCCGAAGATAGGGAGGTCAACTGCCGAAAGCGCGCCTCGCTTTCCTTCAGGGAACGCTCGGCGGCCACCCGCGCGGTCACGTCGATGGCCATCGACAGGAAGCCGATGAGGCGTCCGTCCCGGCCGTTGAGACGGGCATTGCTCCATTCGCAATAAACCCGCCCGCCGTCGCGGGTCAGATTCTCGTGGCTGACTGACACGGCCGGTTCGCCCTCCCGGATACGCGCAAACAGGGACTGCACCGCCTCGCGCGACTCCGCCGGGACGACGATCTCCAGCGAATTGCGCCCCAGCATTTCCGCCGCGCTCCAGCCGAACATGCGTTCGGCGGCCGGATTCCATACCTGTACGCGACCATCGGCGCTGGTGATGACGCACGCGTACGGAGTGGTCTCCACGATCTGGCGCAGCCGCTCGAGGTTCTCCTCCGCCTCGCGAGCTAGGCGCTCGCGCTCGATCTCCGCTTCGCGGCGCTCGGTCACGTCGACGATCGATGCGCGCAGCAGTTCGCCCTCTCCAGGCAGGCGCATCCAGCGCGCCTCGACGGGAATCCGGCTGCCGTCCGGGCGCGACACCGTCCATTCGTTGACCACGTTCTCGCCGGCCAGGACGCGTCGCGCCACGGCGCGTATCTCGGCGTGCAAGCGCTCGGACGACAGGTCCGGGCGCACCGAGAGCGCGATCGCCGAACTGCCCACCAGGCGCTCGCGGGTGGTGCCGAACAGGCGCGCGCTCGCCGCATTGGCCTCGACCACCAGGCCGGTGCGGTAATCGGCCACGATGATCGCTTCCGGCGCGCCCTCGATCATGCTGCGAAACTGCGCCGCCGCCGCCGCCAGTTCCCTGCGCTGGCGCTCGATCTGCGCCGCCATGCGGTTGAACTGCGCCACCATGCCGGGCACCTCGGTGCCGAACCTGTCCACCGCCAGCCGCACTGCGCCGGCCTCGCGCGCCGCACCGGCCTCGCCGCCCTCGACGAGGGCCCGGGCGGTCATGTGCAATTCACGGATCCGCCTGTGCACCTCGTGGCGCATGTAGAGGAGGCCTGCCAAGGCGAGCAGGGCGACCCCGGACAGCAGCACCCAATGCCCGGAAAGCCTGGGCCAGGCATCGGGCTGGCCGGCCAGCAACAGCAGCCCCGTCGCAAACGGCAGCGCAGCCAGCGCGACGGTGAGCCCGAACTTCAGGTCGAGACGAACCAGGCGCCCGACGCCCGAATCCGGCCGCGCGGAGGCATCACGGGAGATGTCCGGCATGCCAGGGACGGTGCGGGGAACACGGACAGAAAATGTTCATGCCCGAATGATAACCGCCGCGCCGGCACTCCGGCGCGCGGCGGGCGCTACGACCAGTCCTTGAGCTTGGAGCGGATGCGCGCCACCGCCTGGCTGTGCAGCTGGCAGACGCGCGATTCGGTCACGCCGAGAATGGCGGCGATCTCGCGGAAATTGAGTTCCTGCTCGTAATAAAGGCCCATGAGCATCTTTTCCCGCTCCGGCAGGACATCGATGGCGCCGATGAGCGCGGTCCGGAAGCGCGCGTCCCGCACCTGCGTGAGCGGGTCGCCGGACGCGTCCGCGAGGTGGCGGTCGAGAAACGGATCGCTGTCGTCGCCGTCATCCTGCCCGTCGAAGTGGATCAGCTGCGCGCCGCGCGCGTCGGCAAGCATGGTCTGGTATTCCGCCAGGCTGAGCTTCATCTCCTTGGCGACTTCGGGCTCGGTAGGCGCCCGGCCCAGGCGATGCTCCAGCTTGCCGATCGCCTTTTCGATGTCGCGCTGGGCGCGTCGCACGCCGCGCGGCATCCAGTCGTTGGCGCGCAATTCGTCGAGCATCGCCCCCTTGATGCGCTGTGACGCATAGGTCTCGAACTGCGCACCCTGCCCCTCCTCGAAACGGCCGGCGGCATCCATCAGGCCGAGCATGCCGGCCTGCACCAGGTCGTCCACCTGAACCGAAGCGGGAAGCCGGGCAAGCAAGTGATGCGCCATGCGCTTGACCAGAGGCACGAACTGTTCGACATTGAGTTTGCGTTCAACGACGCCGGTAGCGGTGTACATGAGCTTTCCAGTCCTTGCTTAGTGCGTTGGTGTTGCGATGTGTTCGTCGTGCATGCATTCGGCCAGGCGCCAGCCCAGTGCCTCGGAGGCGACGCGGGCGAATGCCCGCGCCGCATCGGCATGCGGCGCCGCGCCGGCACCGAAGGCGACGCCGCGGGTATTGCGCAGGACGTTGCCGCAGTACCCCACGGTCGCGCCGAGAAAGCGCCGCGCCGTGTCCGACAACTGGCGGCAGGCGGCCCGCGCATCGCGCTCGCCGTCGGCGCCATTGACCAGCACCCGAAACGCCGCGCTGCCCTCGCGCGGCGCGGCGGCCGCCTGCTTGATCGCCGCATAGGCGGCTGTCAGGGAGCGCTCTCCCGTGCCCATCACCAGCAGCGCCTCGGTCTGGTCGGAGAGGAGCGGCAGCCAGCGTCCGCCCGCGGCCGGCGGCGCGGACGGCAGGTTGACCACCACCATGTCGGCCGGCTCGGTCAGGCGCATGAATCCTGAGAAGAAGTCGGTGCCGGCCGCATCCGCCGCGACCAGCGCGGGCAGCCCCTCGATGGCGGCGACCGCGCGCAACCCCGGCGCACAGCGCACAGCGACTTCGGCGAACTCGCGTTCGCCATGGATCATGGAAATGAGGTCGGCCTGCGGGCGGACCCCGAGCGCGCCCATCGCCGCGCCGACGGCATCGAGGAGAATGACGCTGCGCCCGTTGCGCGCCAGGCCCAGCGCGACCTGGCCGACACACGCGCCCTGCCCGGCGGAATCATGGTCGCCGATGACCGGCAGGACGCGCATGGTGCGGCGCTTGAGCAGATTGCGGAGTCCGGCCGCCTGATCGGCGCCCGCGGCGGCCGTGCGATGGGAAGGTCGTGCGCTCATGTCGATTGCCTCATGCGCGACGCAAGCCGTGACCCGCCGGCGCGGTCGCCCCGCCGGCATGCGATGCGGCCATGGCCCTGGCGGCGATTTCGTTGTCATGCCAGGCGAAGACCGGATCGACGGCCGCTTTCAGCGCGCGGTGCACGAGCGCATTGCCGGCCGCCTGGTGCAGGTCCTCCGGAACCCGCTGGCCATTGGTGACGGCAAGTATTTCCAGGCCATGGCGCGCCACCACGTCGAGCACGGGGCCGAGTTTTGCCGCCTCATCGATCTTGGTGAGGATGGCGCCCGCCAGCGGCCGCGCACCTGCCGCCTTGCCCTGATAGGCACGTGCCACATCCTCGAGCGTCTCGGCCTGCGCCGCCGCATTCAGCAGCAGGACCCGGCGGATGCTCGGATTGTCGAGCAGGTTGATCTGCTCGGAGACGCGATTGTCGCGCTGCCCCATGCCGGTCGTGTCGATCAGCACCATGCGCTTTCCGGACATCGTGGCGATGGTGGCCTCGAGTTCGGCGTAGGACTGCGCCGAGTGCACCGGCACGCCGAGGATCTTCCCGTAGATGGACAACTGGTCGAAAGCGCCGATCCTGTAGCTGTCCGTTGTGATCAGGCCAAGCGACTGCGCACCGTACTTGACCACGCAGCGCGCCGCAAGTTTGGCGGTGGTGGTGGTCTTGCCGACGCCGGTCGGGCCGACCAGGGCGTAGATGCCGCCGGCCTCGACCATGTCGCGTGCCGGATCCACGCACCTGAGGTTGCGGGCCAGCACGTCGGAGACCCACTTGCGCGACTGCGCCTCATTGTGGTCATCCGGCAGCTTGTCGGCGATGGTGCGCGCCAGGCTGGCGGAGAACCCCGCCTCGACCAGTTCACGCCACAGCTTCACGGCCAGCGGCCGGCGTTCCGACATGTCGCGCCATGCCAGGCCGGCGATCTGGTCCTGAAGCATCGATTTCATGGAAGCCAGCTCGCGCATCAGCATGGCTTCGTGCGGGCTGGGGGCGTGCCGTCCAGGCACAGGCGCCATGCCCGCGGCGGCGGCGTCCGCCGGCTCGGGTCGCGCCAGGGCCACCGGCGCCGGCGCCGCGCCACGCACCGCCGCCGGCCAGGCGGTCGGCTTGACCTGCGTGTTCTGCGCCGCGTAGGCGTTGAGCGCTTCCCAGTCCTGCGGGGCGAGGGCGCGCGGTGCCTGCGGCGCATCCACGCGCGCTGCGAAGTCCTTGAGGCTGGTGAAGCCGCCGGCGCGTCGGGCCGCCGCCTCGCGCGGACTGCCCGCCGCATCGCGCCCGCGCGCAGGGGCCTCGCGCCCGCGGGCGACAGGCTCGCGCCCAGGCGCCACGGGCTCGCGCCCAAGCGCCGCAGGCTCGCGCCCAAGCGCCGCAGGCTCGCGCCCAAGCGCTCGGCCCCCCTGGCCCGCAGCGCGCGGCGGCTCCGCCACGGCGATGTCGCCCGGCGCTTCGACCATGGCCAGGATTTCCACCCCTGCGGCGGTCTTGCGGTTCGAAATGACGAGCGCATCGGAACCCAGCTCGGCCTTCATTTTCTGCATGGCCTCGCGTGCGGTTGCGGCGATAAATTTTTTCATCATCATGGCGTTGGCCTCTTCACGAACTCGCTTGCATCAGTTGTTGTCGCCGACCCGGCCTCAGCCAGGCAAAGGCCCGCGCGCGCCGACCATCCCGGCAACGCGGATGGTGCAGGCCTCGGGAATCTCGGCGTGGGACAGCACTTTCAGTCGCGGCAGCACCCGGCGCGCCAGCCGTGAAAGGCCGGGACGCAACTTGTCGGGCACCAGCAGCGCGGGCGGCTTGCCTAGGTTTTCAAGGCGCTGTGCGCCCGCCAGCAGGTCGCGCGCCAGGTTTTCGGCCAGCCCCGGTTCGATCCCGAGCGGCTCGCCGGCGGCGCCGTTGGCCGACTGCGCGAGCACCCGCTCGAGGTCGGGTTCAAGCACCAGCATCTCGATTTCGGTGGCCGGGCCGAACAACATCTGCAGGATGGCGCGGCCGAGCGTGATCCGCACCTGCGCCAGGAGTTCGGCCGCGTCGGTGCTGCGGGTGGCGTGGTCGGTGAGCGTTTCGACGATGCTGCGCATGTCGCGGATGTGCACCCCCTCTTCCAACAGCCCCTGCAGCACGCGGGTGAATGTGGACAGCGGAATCAGCTTGGGCGTGAGGTCGTCGATCAGCTTCGGCGCCTGCTTGTTGAAATGCTCGATCAGCGCCTGCGTTTCGCCGCGCCCGAGCAGCGCCGCGGCATGGGACTGCATGAGGTGGTTGAGATGCGTCGCCACCACCGTCGCGGCATCGACCACGGTATAACCGGTGGCCAGCGCCTGGTCTCGGACGTTGCCCTCGATCCACGTGGCGGGCAGGCCGAACGCCGGGTCGCGCGCCGGCGTGCCCGGCAGCGGGGCCACGGCATTGCCCGGGTTGATCGCCATGTACATGCCCGCGTACACATCGCCCTCCCCGATCACCACGCCCTTGAGGCTGATGCGGTAGGCGTTGGGCTTGAGCTCGAGGTTGTCGCGGATATGCACCTGCGGGGGCAGGAAACCGACTTCCTGGGCGAACTTCTTGCGTATCGCCTTGATGCGCTTGAGCAGGTCGCCATCCTGGTTGCGATCGACCAGCGGAATCAGGCGATAGCCCACTTCCAGGCCCAGCACGTCCACCGGCGCGAGGTCTTCCCAGGAGGCTTCGCCAGGTTCACCCTGCGGCGGCGCTTTGTCCTCGACGGCCGCCGCCGCTTGCTGCGCCGCCCGCTTGGCCTGCCACCAGCCCACCCAGATCGCGCCGGCACCGAAGGCGATGAAAGCCAGATGCGGCATGCCGGGAATCAGTCCCAGGGCCGCCAGCACGCCGCCGGTGACCATCATGGTCTGCGGGTTGGCCACGAGCTGGCGCACCACCTGCGAACCGATGTCCTCGTTGGCGCTTTCATCGGCGCCCACGCGGCTCACCACCAGGCCTGCCGCCACCGAAATCACCAGTGCCGGAATCTGCGCGACCAGGCCGTCACCGATGGCCAGCAGGACATAGTTGTCCACCGCCTGGCCGGCCGTCAGGTCGTGCTGCACCAGCCCGATGATCATGCCGCCGATGATGTTGATGAACAGGATCAGGATCCCGGCGATGGCGTCGCCGCGCACGAACTTGGATGCGCCGTCCATGGCGCCGTAGAAATCGGCTTCGCGGGCGATCTCCGCGCGCCGCTTGCGGGCATCCTGCTCGGAGATCAGGCCGGCATTCATGTCGGCGTCGATGGCCATCTGCTTGCCCGGCATGGCGTCAAGGGTGAAACGGGCCGCCACCTCGGCGATGCGGCCGGCGCCCTTGGTGATGACCACGAAGTTGATCACCACCAGGATCAGGAACACCACGATCCCGACCGCGAAATTGCCGCCTACGAGGAAATGCCCGAAGGCCTCGATCACCTTGCCGGCCGCGTCCGGGCCGGTATGCCCCTGCAGCAGCACCACGCGGGTCGACGCCACGTTGAGCGACAGGCGCAACAGCGTGGTCAGCAGCAGCACGGTGGGAAAGGCGGCGAAATCCATCGGCCGGTTCGCGTATACCGCGGCCAGAAGGACGATCAGGCCGAGCGCGATGTTGAAGGTGAACAGCAGGTCGAGCAGGAAAGGCGGCAGCGGCAGGATCATCATCGCCAGGACCATGACGATGAATGCCGGCGCGGCCAGGCCGCGCAGCGGGATGTTGCGCCAGCCGCCCGCGCCTAGGGTGAAGGCACTCACGCGGCCGCTCCTTCATTGAGCGGATCGAGCTCCGGCGGCACCGGCAGGGCGACCGGCGCGACGGGCATCTGCCCGGCGCCGGCATGGCGCAGCTGGAACACCCAGGCCAGCACCAGCGCCACCGCGTTGTACAGCGCGGCGGGAATCTCCGCCTCGAGCTCGGCATGCTTGTAGAGCGCACGCGCGAGCGGCGGCGCTTCGAGCAGCGGAACACCGTTCTCGCCCGCGATCTCGCGGATGCGGGCCGCCACCTCGTCGGTGCCCTTGGCCACCACCTTCGGCGCCCGCATGCGGTCGCCCTGGTAGGAAAGCGCCACCGCATAGTGGGTCGGATTGGTCACCACCACATCGGCCGTCGGCACCGCCGCCATCATGCGACGCCGCGCGGCCTCGCGTTGGCGCTGGCGGATCTTGCCCTTGATCTGCGGATCGCCCTCGGATTCCTTGGATTCGCGCTTGACCTCGTCCCTGGACATGCGCAGTCCGCGCCCATGCTGCCAGATTTGCAACGGCACATCGGCGGCCGCGATCACCAGCAGGACTGCGGCCATCCACAGGAACTCGCGGGTGATCACCTGCCCGACCCACGCCATGGCGGTCGCGCTGTCCTGGCCAAGCGGCATGATGAAGGCGGTCTGGTCGCGCCAGATCAGGCTGCCGACCACCCCGCCGATCAGGACCACCTTGAGGATAGCCTTGCCCAGTTCCGCGGCGCTTTGCACCGAGATCAGGTTCGACAGTCCGCGCAGCGGGTTAAGCCGGGAGAAGTCCGGCGTGACCGGTTCGGCGCTGAATACCCAGCCGCCGATGGCCAGCGGCGCGGCCAGCGCAGCGATGAACAGCAGGCCCAGGAAAGGCAGCGCCGGGATGATGCCGCCGACCACCAGGCGGCCGGCGGCTTCCATCGCCAATGCCGGGTCGAAAGCCGCGGCCCTGGACACGTTGAGGCCGCCACGCAGGAACTCCATCGCCTGTTGCGTCACATGCGGCCCCAGCACCGCCACGCCGGCTGCGCCGGCCAGCAGCAGGGCGGCAGTGGTCAGCTCACGAGAGCGCGGCGTCTGCCCGCGCTCGCGAGCGTCGTCCAGGCGCTTCTGCGAGGCCGGTAATTCGCGCTCCAGATCCTGCTCTTCCGCCATCGGCGGTCCCTCTATAGGGTTGTCGGATAACGGATCAATTATTCCGGCAGGCAAGTGCAACGAATGCCGCAAACAAGGCGGCAAAGGCTGTCTTGTTTACCGCGTGCGCCGCGGCAATACCGCCGACCATCACTAGGCAGGGACCCGCGGCGCACCCAGCCCGCCGCCGGATGCCTCCATCGACCACAAGGACGCGAGGAAAGACCAACATGGGACGATTCGAACCTGCCGACTCGAGCGGCGAAACGCACGAAGGCGAATTGCTTACTGCCCGGGACTGGGCCGCCGCCATCGCGAACGCGGATATCGCGGCAGACTATGCGGGCGCATTCGAGGAGGCGGACATCGATCCTCTCGAGATCGAGGACGACCTGCCGAGCCTGGTCGCCAGGCGCCCCAGCCGCCGCCTGCGCATCAGGCACTGAGACCGCGGCCGCCGGGCGGTGCAAGCCTGGGCCGCCCCGGGGCGAAGCGCCGGCGTCGGCGCGCCCGCTCAGCTTTCCTCGAGCAGGACTTCCGGCGCGAAGCCGAAGCGCAGGCAGCCCCAGTGGCGCCCGTCGATCTCGATCGGCATGGACAGGTCGTTGAGGATCTCGCCGGTGTCGCGGCGATAGGTCTGCAGAAGCAAGCGCGCCCGGCTTGCCGCCGCGCGCCTGCCCGTCACATCCGTGAACATGCGCTTGTCGCGGCTGACCAGCAGGTCGACGGCGTGGTCTCCGGTCAAGGGTTTCGAATACCTGCTGTTGTGCGTGGGCGCATAGGTCCGCACGTCGATCGCCAGGGCGAATGCGCCGCCGCGGGTCTCCTCGACGAGGCGGTCGTAGAGCGGCTGCAGCTCGCGTTCGCACTCCTGGTCATAGGAGGTGCTGTACTTCTGGGGCGCGGTCCCGGGAATCGGCCGATAGTTCTGGTCGAAGACGTTGACGCCGCGCCTGGCCAGGGCCGCCAGCCGCTGCGCGCACAGGTCGCGGTACTCGGCCACCCGATCGATGATCTCCTCGAACCTGCCGTGACCGATGCGGAAGCGGGCGGCGAGCTCCTCGATTTTCTCGGCGGCCTGGGAAAGCTCCTGGGAGGCGGTATGCGCCTGGTCCATGCAGGCGCCCACATCGACCGACATGCCGCGGATGGCCGACACCTGCGTGTGGATCTGCGTGTTGGCGATGCTGACGGCCTCGATCGACTCGCGCACCTCGCTGACCCGCTCGCCCATGCTGGAGAAATCGCGCACGATCGAGTCGAAACGCCGGCTGGAACGCTCGACCACCGCGCCGGCGTTGCGGATCGCCTCGTCGATGCCGCCGGTCTCGCTCCGGGTGCTCTCGACCAGCGCGGACATGCCTTCCACGTTGAGCGCGATGTCGCCGGTGGCGTTCTTCACCTTCTCGGCCAGCTTGCGCACCTCGTCGGCCACCACGGCGAACCCGCGCCCCGCCTCGCCGGCGCGCGCCGCCTCGATGGCGGCATTCAATGCAAGCAGGTTGGTCTGGTCCGAGACATCGTTGATCAGCCTGACCACCAGAGCGATGCTGCGCGAGTTCGCGCCGAGCCGCTCCACCGTGCCGGAAAGCGCGGCAAGGCGGCCTTTCGCCACTTCGATGTCGCGGTTCACGGCCAACAGCTCCGCGTAGGCCTGATTGGCCCCGACCACGTGGCCGGATGCCGCCGCGGCGATCTCCTGCGCGCTTTCCGCCACCTTGCCCAGGGACTGCCGCGCGCTGTCGGTGGCGTTGAAGACCTCGACGGAAAGCTCGCCCTGGCGTCGTGCCAGGGCGGTGGATTCGCTCACGCTGCCCGCGGTCCTGGCCGATTCGTAGGCCACCTGCACGCTCATCTTGCGGACCTCGGCGATGATATGGCGCAACTGGCCGGCGAAGGCGTTGTAGTTCTCCGCCAGATCGCGCAATTCGTCCCGGGTCATGACGGGCATGTCGCTGGCAAGGTCGCCTTCGCCCGCGCCGATCTCGCGCATGCGGGCCGACAGCGCGCGCACCGGGCGCACGATCAGATGGCGCAGGTACAGGAACACGCCGAGCGAGGCGGCAAGCCCGGCCGCGCACAGGCAGGCGGCCACCAGCAGCGGCCCGTCGAGTGCGCCGGCGAGGTCATGCGCGGCCTCCGGCGCCAGTCCCGCGGATTGCATCGCTACCGCCAGGGTGTCCCGCGCGGACCACAGGACGACAGCCATGAGCACCGGAAACACCGCCAGTACCCCGACGTTGCCGATCAGCTTGCGTGTCAGGCTATGGAACCAGGCCCGTTCCACCACCGCGTAGAAGTCACCCAAGGCTCTCATGCGAACCCCCTTTCCCGGCGGAGTGCCGTCCCGGGCGGCGGGCAGGTCGGCAGCGCGCGCGCCCGCGGCTCCGTCGCGCTTGCCAGCCCGCGCATGATGCCGGTCAGATGCGGTCCTGGAGAAGTTCGTGCATCTCGAGCACGAGTACCAGAACCCCCTCGCCCGACAGGGTCGCACCGGCCACGCCCTTCGGCTTGACCCCTTCGAGCGGCTTGATCATCACCTCGTCCTGCCCGACAAAGCTGTCGACGGCCAGCACGTAGCCGCGGTCGCCGGAGGTCGCCACCACGCCCACCAGCGAATCCCCCGCCTTGGGCTTGCTCAAGAGGTCCGCCAGCTCGAACACCGGCAACACCTCGCCGCGCACCACCAGATTCGGGCTCCCGGCCACGCTCTGGAGTTGCTGCGCCTCGATGTTGACGATTTCCCGCACCGCGTTGAGCGGCATGGCGTAGGTCTGCCCCCCCTGCTTCATCATGAGCACCGGCAGGATCGCCAGCGTGAGCGGCAGGAAGATGGTGATGCGCGAACCTTCGCCCGGGTCGGAAGAAAGGTCGATGCGTCCCTTCAGGCGCTGGATGTTGGTGCGCACCACATCCATGCCCACGCCGCGGCCGGACACGGAACTGATCTCCGTCTTGGTGGAAAAACCGGGCAGGAAAATCAGGTTGAGGCTCTGCCGCTCGTCAAGGGTATTGGCCTCGTCGGGGCTGATGAGCCCTTTCTGGATCGCCTTCTCGCGGATGAAGTCGGCACGCATGCCGCGGCCGTCATCGGTGATCTCGATGACGATATGGTCGCCCGCCTGGCGTGCCGAGAGCCGGATGGTGCCGCGCGCGGGCTTGCCGGCGGCGACCCGCTCGGCCGGGGTTTCCAGGCCGTGGTCCACCGAGTTGCGCACCAGGTGCACCAGCGGGTCGTTGAGTTCCTCGAGGATGGTCTTGTCGACCTCGGTCTCGGCCCCCTCGATGATCAGATCGACATCCTTGCCCAGGGTTCGCGCCACATCCCGGGCAAGGCGGTTGTATTTCTGGAACACCCGTCCCACCGGCTGCATGCGCGCCTTCATGACCGCCGACTGCAGGTCGGAAACCAGCGTGTCGAGCGTGCCGAGCACCAGTTCCAGCGTCTTGAGCGTATCGGCGTTGCGCTCGCCGCGCACCAGATCGGTCCGCAGGCAGTTGAGACGGTTTTTCGTCAGTCCGATCTCGCCTGACAGGTTGAGGATCTGGTCGAAACGCTGGGTATCGACCCGCAGCGTGCCGTCCTTGCCTCCCGCGGCCTTGGGCTCGGCCGCCGGCTTGCCGGCACGGGCGGGCTCGGCGGCTGAAAACGTCATGGCCGGCGCGGCCTCCGCCGTGTTGGCGGAGAATCCCTGCGGCGCCGCATCGGGCTCGGCGCGGGCGGGCTCGTCGTGGTTCGCCGCGACGTCGCTGTCCGGTCCCGGCGCATCGCCGGCCGAGCCGTCGATGGCGCCCAGCAATGCCGCCCAGTCGGGTCCTTCGCCCGCCTGTTCGGCAGGCCGCGCCGCCGGGACCGGCACCTGGCCCGCGGCTGCCGGTGCCTGCCCCGGGGGGGCCGGTGCCTGCCCCGGGGGCTTGACATACACCTCGCCCTTCAGGCAGATGTCGAGCGCGTCAAGCAGCGCCCCCGGCGCGCCCTGCGGGGCGGCCTGCCCCGCCATCTCGCCCATCATGCGCTTGACTTCCCCGGTCGCCGCGAGAATCACGTCGAGCATTTCCGGCGTCAGCGCGAGCTTTTCCGACCGCAACTGGTCGAACAGGTTTTCCGTGCGGTGACAAAGCTCCACCATGGCGGCCGCGTCGAGAAAGCCGGCGCCGCCCTTGATGGTGTGGAAGCCGCGGAAGATCGTATTGAGCAGGTTCTTGTCACCCGCGTTGTGCTCGAGTTCGACCAGCTTCTGGTCGACATCGTCGAGCAATTCGCCGGCCTCGGTCAGGAAATCCTGCAACAGGTCCTGCATGTCGGTAAAAGCGTTCATGGCTGCCTCTGCCCCTCGTTCAACGCCGTTGATCCGGCGCGCGCATTGCCTTCTTGTTGCCGTTCGCGCATGCCACCGGCCACGCGGCGCGGCGAGTGCATGTCGATGAATCCGCGCAAGGGCTTTGCAACGCCCTCGCGCACGCGCTCAAAACCCCAGCGAAGCCAGCAGGTCATCGACCTGGCCCTGGTTGTTGACCACGTCCTCGCGCGTCTTGTCGATGACCGGCCCGTTCAGCCACTCGGATTCGACCTGCGCGCGCGCCTGCGGCGGCGTGGTGTCGAGCAGCAGCTTGACGAGCTGGTGTTCCAGGTTCTCGGCGATGCCGACGATCTTGTTGATCACCTGTCCGGTCAGGTCGTGGAAATCCTGCGCCAGCATGATGTCGGTGAACAGCGCCGAGGCCTGCGAAGTCCGGTCCGGCAGGCCGTTCAGAAACGCGCGCGTGTGCTCGGCATGCGTCTTGAACTCCTCGACCCCCATGCGGCCGGCGAAGACGTCTTCCCACTTCGTCGCCAGCGCCCTGGCATCGGCCTCGATCTGCTCCTGGAGGCCGGCACCGGCCTCCGCCTTGGACAGGGCCTTCTCGGCCGCCTGGCCGGTCAGGTTGGCGATGTAGTGCAGGCGCGAGCGGGCGTCAGGCAGCTTGCCCACGGCAGCGTCGATACCCTTGTCGTATCCCAGCTCGCGCAGCGCGTCGTGCAGGTTGCGGGTGAGCTGGCCGACCCGGTGGAAAATATCGTACGGGTCCTGCTCGGCGCCTTCCTGCGCGTGGGCGACGGCGGCCGCGGGCCTGTCCTCCGCGAGCGCAGCGGCGGGCTGCGCCGCAGCGGCGGGCTCTGCCTCGGCGGCGGCGCGGCCGGCGGCGATCTGGTCGAAGAGGGCCTCGAGGTCCTCGGTGTCGCTTGTGCTTACGGAGCCCATCGTCTCAACCCTCGCCTTTCATTTTTGCAATGATCTTGTTGACCTTCTCCTCAAGCGTGGCCTTGGTGAACGGCTTGACGATATAGCCCGATGCGCCCGCCTGGGCGGCGGTGACGATGTCTTCCTTCTTGGCCTCGGCGGTCACCATCAGCACCGGCAGGTGCTTGAGCGCGGCATCCGACTTGATCTGGGACAGCAGCTCGAAGCCGTTCATGTTCGGCATGTTGATGTCGGAGACGACGAACTCGAACTTGCCGCTCTTGAGCTTGGTCAGCGCCGCCTGCCCGTCCTCGGCTTCCTCGGCATTCGTGTAGCCGATCTCCTTGAGGAGGTTGCGCACGATGCGGCGCATCGTCGAGAAATCGTCGACGATCAGGAATTTCATGTCAGTGCTCATTTGCGTTTCCTTGTTCAGGCTTTGGCAAGCATGTTGCCGATCATCTTGGCCAGGTCTTCCGGATTGAACTTGGGCACGTACGCGTCGACGCCGACCTGCTGGCCCAGCTTCTGGTTGGCCACCGACGACAGCGAAGAGTGCATGAGCACCGGGATGCCGTCGAAGCGCTTGTCGTCCTTGATGTGGCGCGTCAGAACGTAGCCGTCCATCTCCGGCATTTCGGCGTCGGTCAGCACCAGCCCGATCGTGTCCTGCACAGGCCTTTTCTCCTGGTCGGCGCGCCCGGCCACCGCCTTCAACTTGTCCCATGCCTCGGCGCCGTTGACGGCGTACTGGTAGGGCAGTTTCATCTTCTCGAGCACCTCGATGATCTTCTTGCGCGCGATGCCGGAGTCATCGGCGAAGAACACCGAGACCGGCTTGCGCGTCTCGAGCGGCTCCAGGGTGGGCACGACATCCTCGCCGATCACGTTCGCGAGGATCTGCTCCACGTCGAGGATGGACACCAGTTTGCCGTCGGAGAGTTCGGTGATCGCGGTGATCAGCCCCACCGCGTTGGAGGCCACGCTCTGCGGCGTCTTGACATGGTCCCAGTCGACCCGGACGATGCGGTCGACATCGGCCACCAGGAAGGCCTGCGTGTGGCTGGAGAATTCGGTGATGATCAGCTTGGTGCGGGTGCCGTCGAAGGGCATCGAAAGGCAGGACGCGAGATCGATGACCGGAATGATGCTGCCGCGCAGCGAGATGATGCCCTCGACCCCGTTCGGCATGTTCGGGGTCTTGGTGATGGGCATGACTTCGCAGACCTCGCGCACCTTGAAGACGTTGATCCCGAAGGCCTCGCGTCCCCCGACCGAAAAGAGCAGCAGCTCCATCTTGTTGGAACCGGCCAGGCGCGCCTTCTGGTCGATCATGTTCATCAGCTGATAGTCACTGTGGCCCATGGGGTCCTCCGTTGGAATCGATTAAGAGTTGCGTGAAATGTGCGGCTACGTGCGATAACGGCCGGTGTTTACCGAATCGGAGTGCGGAGCGGAGGGCTGGCAGCCTGCCCCGTCGCTGCCGGCGCGCCACTGGCGGCCGCCGCGGCGGTCGGACCGGTCTGCGCCGGCGCTTCGCCGGAAGCCGCCTGCGTGATGTCATCGACGACCGGTCCGCCCTTGGTCGTCGTTTCCTCGGCATCCCGATTGAGAACGACGATGCTGATGCGGCGATTCGACGGGTCAAGCGGGTCCTCCGGCTTAAATGGCACCGAAGACGCGAGGCCGACCACGCGCAGCACCTTTTTCTCGTCCAGCCCGGCGGCAGTGAGTTCGCGGCGCGCGGCGTTCGCGCGGTCCGCCGACAGGTCCCAGTTGCCGTAACCGCGATCAGGCCCCGGAAAGGGGGTCGCATCGGTATGGCCGGAGATGGCGATCTTGTTCTCCACATCGCCGAGCGCGCGGCCGATCTCGCCCAGGATCAGGCGCGTGTGATCCTTGAGCACCGCCCGGCCGGAGTCGAACATCGGCCGGTTCTGCTCATCGACGATCTGGATGCGCAGCCCCTCGCTGGTGATGTCGAGCCGGATCTGATTCTTGAACTGCGCAAGGGTTCCGTTGGCAGAGAGCAGCGCGTCGACCTTGAGCTTGATTTCCTCCAGCCTTGCGCGCTCGAGGCGCCTGGCCTCGGTCCTGGCGGCCTGATTCGTCGCATTGCGCTTCTGAACCGACTCCTCGCTGAGCTTCACCTGGCCGGACTGCCGCGTCATGTCCTGCCCCCCGCCTTTCAGAATGCTCGAGCTGTCGCCGCTGCCGGTACCGCCGCCCATGCCCATCCTGAGCGGGGAGTTGAAATAGTCCGCGATCCCCTTCAGGTCCCCTTGCGCCGTCGACCCAAGCAGCCACATGAGCAGAAAAAAGGCCATCATTGCCGTCACGAAATCGGCATACGCGATCTTCCACGCGCCGCCATGGGCCGCGTGACCCGCCTTCTTGATCTTCTTGACGATGATCGGCTGGAGTTTCTTGGCGTCGTTTGCCATCCGTGCGGTTTCCCGGGTTCGCCTGCGGCGTCCCTACTTCTTGCCCTTGACGTGCGATTCGAGTTCGCTGAAGTTCGGCCGCTCGGTCGAGAACAGCACCTTGCGGCCGAATTCGATGGCCACCTGCGGGGCATAGCCCTGCATGCTCGCCAGCAGGGTGGTCTTGATGCACAACAGTTCCTTGCCGGCCTCCTGGATCTTCTGCTCCATCAGGCCGGCGAGCGGCTCGACGATGCCGTACGCCAGCAGGATGCCAAGGAAGGTGCCGACCAGCGCCGAGCCGATCATCCCGCCCAGCACCGCGGGCGGCTGGCCGACCGAACCCATGGTGTTGACCACGCCCAGCACCGCTGCGACGATGCCGAAGGCGGGCAGGCCGCCCGCCAGCCGCGTGATCGCGGCCGCGGGCGCGTGCGCTTCCTCGTGGTGGGTTTCGATCTCGCTGTCCATCAGCGCCTCGATTTCATGCGCGTTGAGGTTTCCCGACACCATCATGCGCAGGTAATCGGTGACGAATTCGGTCACGTGGTGGTCATTGCCCACCGTCGGGTATTTCTGGAACAGCGGTGAGTTGTGCGGGTCGTCGACATCCTTCTCGATCGACATCAAGCCTTCCTTGCGCACCTTCTGGAGGATGTCGTAGAGCAGCGCCAGCAGTTCGAGAAAGCGCGCCTTGGTGTACTTGCTGCCCTTGAAGCAACCCGCCAGGCCGGCGATCGACGCCTTGATCACCTTCATCTGGTTGTTGGCCACGAAGGCGCCGAGCGCCGCGCCGAGGATGGTGACGGTTTCAAACGGCAACGCCTTCAGGATCACGCTGATGTTGCCGCCATGGGCGATGTAGACGCCGAAGACGCAGCCGAGCGATACGACATAACCGATGATGACGAACATTGGGTGTCCGGAAAGGAAGGGTGATCATGGGACCGGCCCCTGCCGCCTTTCGAGCGCCATCAACGGCATGGCGATCCGGGCGCTATGGAGCAGGCCTTCATGGATTGCTAAGGTAGCAACCGCCGGGGCCGGGCCATCGGGGAAATAACGGGTTCAATCGCCGCCTTTTCGCATCCCCCGGGCGGGCGGGCCCGGCAACGGGCCGGAAAGGCGCGACGAAGGTACGCGGCATTCGACCCACCCGGCTGTGGCGCCGCCCTCCCCCGCGAGCTGCGCGCGGGCCTGCGGCGCGGGCATCGGGCCGGACGCGTTGCGCGGCCGGCCGGTCGTCCACCAGAGCCCCGGACCGATGACGGTCCGGGTGCGGACGGGCGCCTGCGCCTCAGGCGGCGACGGCCTCTTCCTCGGCCGCGTTCTCCGGGTCGGCGTAGGCCGCCATGCGGTTGGCCCGGGTCTTGCCGGCCCGCGAGGGCATGTCGCACAGGCCGCACACGTACTTGTCGGTCAGTTCGTAGGTGTGGACCACGAAATTGCCGTGGCAGTGCGTGCAGCCGGTGGTGGTCAGCATGCCCGCATCGAAGAACTTGGTCAGCCGCCAGGCGCGCGTGATCGACAGCACTTCCGGCATGCCGAGCCGGCCGACGTATTCGCGATACATGCGGTAGGCATGGATGACGACCTCGATCTCGTCGAGCTCGGAACTGCGGTTGAGCGACTGGTACAGGTTCATGTACAGCGATGAATGGATGTTCGGCTGCCAGGTCATGAACCAGTCGGTGGAGAACGGCAGCATTCCCTTGGGGGGCGACTTGCCGACGATCTCCTTGTAGAGCTTGAGCAGGCGCTCGCGCGAAAGCGTGGTCTCGGATTCGAGCACCTGCAGGCGGGCGCCGAGGCGGATCAGGTCGGAGGCGAGCGCGATCTGGCGCGCTTCGCCGAGGACGGTCTTGGCTTTTTTCATGATCACACCGTCGCTTCGAGCGCGTTGCCTGCCATCAGGATGGCCGCATGCATGCCGGCCGCCTGGGCGTTCGCGGCGCCGCGGGTGTGCGACAGGAGCAGGTTCCACACCATGCTGTCATCGAAGCGGAAGCGGCACATCAGCATGTTGGACGCCGCGATCTTGAGCAGCTGGCCGGCGGTGAGCTGGTCGATGATGTCGGCGACTTCATCGGAGAGGCCGAGGCGCACCAGGGCCTCGGCACGGTCGGCGCGGATCATGTTCTGCGCCAGGATAAGGTAAGAGAGATTGGCTTCGCGAATCTCGTTCAGCAGGTTTTGCACTTTCATTTTGATGCCCTCCGGTACAGTTGATCAGGGATGAATCGGTCAGAAAACATGGTCGTGATGCAGTGACGTCATCTTCTGCCCCGGGGCGTTTTTTCTTAATTGGATGCACACCGCTTCGTTGCGTACGAAGGCGCGGCCTTCAATGCGTCCGGCAACGCGGACGCGACAGCGTTGGCAGCAGGCGCCGCGCCGGCGTGGGCAAATGCGGAGGCACGCGCGTGGGAAGACATGCCTGCCGGCCGGTACGCAAACGGCCGTCGTGCCACTCGGAAGCGCCCCCCGTCGGCAGCGTCAGCATGCCGCCTACATGGTGTTAAAACTTCTCGACTTGGCCGCATATGATCCCTTTAACATTTTGTTTTTTATCGCTTTATATTTTTTATAACGTGTCCTGCCCGACCCATGCCCAGGCAGCCCACGCGCGTGTCGACGACGCTTTTTCCACGCCCTCGCCGGATACGATGTCGCTGTGATCGGCCCCTAACGACGAGCAGATTCCCGCCCAATGGGACGATTAACGGCAAACCTGCGCTTTTGTTTAGGGCTTTGCGAAGGCAGATCGACAAATAAGCTCCTGCCTGTCGCAAGTGGAAGTTCGCATATCGAGCCATCGGGTCGGGTGCCCCAGCGGGGCACAAGAACCGATCCGACGCGGCCGACCTGAAGGGCCACCCATCCCCAGGGTCCGATCAAACGCAGCACCGACCGCCGAGGACCACCGCCTTTAGAGCCTTGGGTACACCACGACGTCACACAGGAGAATCGCAAATGTCCACGACAATCAACACCAACCTCGCATCGCTCAATGTGCAGCGCAATCTCACACTATCGACCGGTGGCCTCAGCACCGCCGTGCAACGCCTGTCCTCGGGCATGCGGGTCAACAGCGCCAGGGATGACGCCGCCGGCCTCGCCATCGCGGAACGCATGAACGCCCAGGTCAGGGGCATGAACGTCGCCGTGCGCAACGCCACCGACGCCGTCTCGCTCGCGCAGACCGCCGAGGGCGCGCTCGGCAAGGTGTCGGACTCGCTGCAGCGCATGCGCGAACTGGCCGTCCAGTCGGCCAACGCCACCAACAACACCGGCGACCGCGCCAACCTCAATACCGAATTCCAGCAGCTCGCCGACGAGATCGACCGCACCCTGGCCGGCAGCACCTTCAACGGCATCGCCATCCTGGCCACCGCGGGCACCCAGACCTTCCAGGTCGGCGCCGGCAACACCACGAACGACAGGGTCGACCTCGCCACCACCAACCTCACCACCGATGCGACGATCACCGCGGTGACCGGCGCCGCCTCGGACATCACCAACGCAACCAACGCGGGCACCGCGATCACCAACATCGACGCCGCGATCTCCACGATCACCACCACCCGCGCCACCTACGGCGCGCTGCAGAACCGCTTCGAAGCCACGATCGGCCTGCTCAAGGTGATGTCGGAGAACAATGCCGCCGCGCGCGGACGCATCGTGGACGCCGACTACGCCGCCGAAACGGCCGCCCTCTCGCGCGCCCAGGTCCTGCAGCAGGCCGGCACGGCGATGGTGGCCCAGGCGAACCAGTTGCCCAACTCGGTGCTGTCTCTGCTGCGGTAATGCCGCGCAGCGCGCGCCCGCCGTCCCCCTCCCGGCAGGCGCGCACTGTCCCGCCCCAAAGCGGGCAGTCGAACGCCCTGGCATCCAGCCCAGGGCATCCGACTGTCTGTTTCAGTCAGGAGTAGCAGGATGAATATCGACCATGCCAAGGAGGTCCAGCCAACGCCGGCCGCGACGGCTTTGCGCCGGCCGCCCGGCGGCGCGCCGGAGCGCGCCCCGGACCGCGTGCCGCCGGAGGCCGCGTCGGTTGCGACCGATCCTGCCGAGGTCGACGCCGCCATCACCGCGGCCAACCAGGCGGTGCAGAGCGTCGCAACCAACCTCAAGTTCGAGAAGGACAGCGCCTCCGGAAAAACCGTGGTGCGTGTGATCGACAGCGAAACCCAGCAGGTGTTGCGCCAGATGCCGTCCGAGGAGATGCTTGCCATGAGCAAGGCCCTCGATCGGCTGCATGGGCTGATGGTGCACCTCAAGGTATGACATGACGCTTGGAAAGGCGCCGCCCTAGCGCGAGGCAACCATGGTTACAGCCACTTCGGGCACCAGTATCGACGTCAACGCGCTCGTCAGCCAGCTCATGGCTGCCGAGCGCGCACCATTGGCGGCCATCCAGCAGGCGGCCACCGCCTACCAGGCGAAGATATCGGCCTATGGCCAGTTGCGCAGCGGCGTGGCCGGACTCGGCGACGCGCTCACCGCGCTCGACAACGGCAGCGTGTTCAGAGCGGCGACCGCCTCGGTGTCGGATCCGACCGTGGCCACGGCCAGCGCCGCCAGCGGTACGGCGCCCGGCACTTACAACGTCGAGGTGCAAACCCTCGCCCAGGCGCAGAAGCTGGCGTCGGCGGCGTTTGGCGCCACCGATACGGCGATCGGCAGCGGAACGCTTTCGATCCAGTTGGGCACCTGGAATGCCGGCACGTCGACCTTCACGGCGAATCCGGCGAAGCCTGCCTTCTCGATCACCATCGACGCAGCCAACAACAGCCTCGCCGGGGTGCGTGATGCCATCAACGCCGCCAACGGCGGCGTGCGCGCCTCGATCGTCAATGACGGCACGGGGTTTCGGCTGGCCCTGTCGTCGGTCGACGGGGGCACCGTGAACAGCCTGCGTATCGGGGTGGTCGACAGCGACGGCACCAACACCGACACCAGCGGGCTCTCGCAGTTCGCCTACGACCCTGCGGCCACGGCAGGCGCGGGCAAGAACCTTACCCAGAATGTCGCTGCGCAGGATGCGGTCATGGTGATCGACGGCGTGCGGGTGGTCAAGTCCAGCAACATCGTGACCGATGCCATCGACGGGGTCACCCTCAATCTGGCCAAGACCAATCCTGGCGGCAGCGTCGCCGTCACGGTGGCGCCGGATGCCGCCGCGATGAAAACGGCCCTCGAGGCGTTTGTCAAGGCCTACAACGGACTCAACAGCACGGTCAGGAACCTCACCTTCTACGATGCCTCCAGCAAAAGGGGCGGCGCGCTGCAGGGGGACGCCGCAACGCGCGCGGTGACCTCACAACTGCGCTCGCTGCTCACCGGCAGCATCGCCGGCCTTTCGGGCGACTTGACCCGCCTGCCCCAGCTCGGCCTCGCGCTGCAGGCCGACGGCGCCCTCGCGCTCGATGGCGCCAAGTTTCAGGCGGCGGTGACCACCAATCCGGGGGCGCTTTCGCGCCTGTTTTCGAGGGCCGGGCAAGCCACCGACAACCGTGTCATCTACCAGGGCGCGACTGCGACCACGGCCACCGGCACGTTTGCCGTTGCGATCTCGCAACCCGCCACGCGCGGCAGCCTGGCCGGCAGCAGCGCGGCCGGCCTGACCATCACCGCCGGCGCCAACGACACCCTTTCGCTCAACATCAACGGTGTCGCGGCCAGCGTAACGCTGGCCGCCGGCACCTATGCCAGCGCCGCCGAACTGGCTGCCGAATTGCAGTCCAGGATCAATGGCAATGCCGCCCTCAAGGCGGGCGGCATCCAGGCTACGGTCAGCGAAAGCGGCGGCGTCCTCAGCGTCGTGTCGAATGACTTTGGCAGCGGCTCCAGCGTGACCGGGCCCGGCGGAAATGCCGCGGCCGGCCTGTTCGGCGGCACGCCCGCGGCCACGGCCGGCCAGAATGTCGCCGGCACCATCAACGGGGTGGCCGCCACCGGCCAGGGGCAGAGCCTACTATCGGCCGACGGGCTGCGTCTGAGGGTGACCGCCACTTCGGCCGGCGCCCTGGGCAACCTGACCTTCACGCGCGGCTATGGCTCGCTGCTCAAGGACGCGGTCAACAAACTGATCGACACGACCGGCCCGATCGCCGCGCGCACCGACGGCCTTGCAGCCAGCGTGAAGCGCAATACCAAGCAGCAGGACGACTTCAACACCCGCATGGCCACGCTCGAGGTCGCCTACCGGCGCCAGTTTTCCGCGCTCGACAGCATGCTCACCAGCATGAGCCAAACCTCGAGCTATCTGTCGCAGCAGCTTGCCGCACTCGCCCGGAGCAGGTGAACCTGCCTGACATGGCTGATCAATTTTCCCGCTGACACGCCGTTATAAAGCGCACATACACGTCATGCCACGAGGAAAGTCCATGTTCGCTGCCTACCGAAATCCTGCCGCCACTTACAACCAGGTCCGTGTCGAGAGCAGTGTCGCCATCGCGCGCCCGATAGATCTGGTCATCATGGTCTACGACGGCGCCATCGAGACTCTCGGCAAGGCCGCAACGCAGCTCAGGGCGAACGATATCGCTGCCAAGAACCAGTCGATCACCCGCGCGATCCGTATCATCGACGAGGGCCTGCGCGCCCCGCTTGACATGCGAGCCGGCGAAGTGGCCGCCAACCTCTCGGGGCTCTACGATTACATGATGCGCCGCCTCCTGCTGGCCAACGTGCGCAACGACCCGGCCATGATCGAGGAGGTCCGCGCCCTGTTGCTCGATCTCAAGTCCGCATGGGACGAGCTCGCCAGTCGGGAGAAGTCCGCTTGAGAAAACCCGCGCAATCCGGCACCCGCGGCCGCCGCGAGATGCGCCGTCCACAGCCTTCTAGACGGCGATGACCGCCACACTCCGGATCCATACATGTATCCAATGAAGACAATCGACCTCTACGTTTCCATCGCGGAAGCCAGTGAACACATGGTGAACGCCGCCCGGGCCAGCGACTGGGACGAGCTCGTCGCTGCCGAAAAGGAATGCGCACGGCGCGTCGCCGCACTGCGCGCGCACCAGGCGAGCGTGGCGGCGATCGCGGACGAAGCCGAGGAAAGGCGTCGCATCGATATTCTCGGAAAGATCCTCGCGCACGACGCGGAAATCCGCGAATTGACCTTTCCGTGGCTCAAGCAGCTCGAGCAGTTTCTCGCCGGAACCAATCGCGAGCGCCGCCTGGGCGAGGCCTACCGGTCCGACTTCGGATAGCGCATGTTTCCCGCCGCACTGCCTTCGGCATTCGCCGCCGGCGAGGCGATACGGCGCATCATCGCCGCCGAGGACCTGACGGTGCGCCCGGCCGTTGCGATCGCCGCGACCGCGGCGGTTGCGGACGCCGGCCGGCGCGATTCGGAGGCCGCCGCGCTGGCGCTCCGGCTGGCGGGCAGGACGGTGCCCGCCCTGGTACTGCAGAAGCTCGACGACGGCACCGCCTCGGTGCAGATCGAAGGCGAGTCGCTGCACGTGGCCGGCCGCCTGCCGGAAGCGGGGCGCACGGTGTTGCTGCGCTTCCCGCCCGCATCGCAGGATGCCCGGGCCGGTGCCGGTACCCCGCCCCTGCCCGTGGCCGGCACGGCGGCCGGCGTCAGCGTGGGCGCGCTTGCGCACGCGCTGTCCGATGCGGCGCAAATGCCGGCCCGGCCGCTGCCGCTCGGACCCATCCATGCCGACCCCGCGCGGCCGGGCGATTTCGCCACCGCCCTGGCCGCCGTGGTGCGCGACAGCGGCATGTTCTACGAATCCCACCTCGCCCGCTGGAGCCAGGGCCAGTATCCGCTCGCGCTGCTGCAGCGCGAACCGCAGGCGGCCGCCGGTCCCGCGCCGCCCCTCGCGCGCGCATCGGGCACGCCCGCCGACGCCGCGCCGAGCGCACCGCAGCATGCCGAGGGGCCGGCGGGAAGCGTCGCCGCCGCCGCCACGCAGACGGCTCTGCCGGAAGGGCTGCAGCCGGTCATCCGCGAGCAGTTGCAGGTTCTCGAGAATCGCAGCCTGGCGGTCATGATCGAACCCTGGCCGGGGCAGGCGGCCCGCCTCGAGATCGCACAGGAAGAACAAGCCGACAACGAGCGCGACGGCCAGGCGGGCGCCGCGGGCGGGGCCGCCTGGAAGACGCGGTTGTCCCTTGACCTGCCCACCCTGGGCCGCATCGACGCGGAACTCGCCCTGGCGGGCAACCGGCTCTCCGTGCTGGTGCGCGCCGACCCGGAGACCGCGCCGCAGCTCGCGCGCAACGCCACGGGCCTGGCGCGCGCGATGGCCGATGCGGGCATTCGCATGGCCGGCTGCAAGGTCGTCGATCATGGCGCGGACTGAGGTCGCACCCGATTTCTCGCAGGCGGTGGCGCTGGCCTACCATGAGGGACGCAGCGCCCCCCGGGTGGTCGCCAAGGGCGGCGGCCTGGTGGCCGGGGAGATCATCCGCCGCGCCCGCGAGGCAGGGGTGCATGTGCACGAGTCGCGCGAACTCGTCGGCCTGTTGATGCAGGTGGACCTCGACGCGGAGATTCCACCCATTCTGTACACTGCGATCGCGGAAATCCTCGCTTGGGTCTACGCGCTGGAAAAACGCTCCCCCGACCAATCCGCATGACACCGCACCGACCCGCATGACCCGGCCCGACCCACCGCAGATCGACGGCGCGCCGCTTCCGTTACCCGAACCCGACGGGCAGAACCACGAGGACTACCGCATCCATGACCGGCGTGAAATCGCCGCCGTGCTGCGCGAGGTCATCAAGCGGCGCTCGCTGGTGCGCTTGAGCTTCGGCCCCGAGTTCATCGTCACCCGCCTGCTCGCGCTCGATCCCGACACCGGCGACCTTTGGTTCGATGCGGCCCGGGACGAGGCCGCCAACGCCCGCATGGGCGCCGCGCAACAACTGCAATTCGTCGCGGCGGTCGACAGCATCAAGACGCAGTTCGAGACCCAGGGGGCCGAGAACGCCGTGGTGACTGGCGCGCCTGCGCTGCGTACCCGCCTGCCGGCCTCCGTCCTGCGGCTGCAGAGGCGGAGCCACTTCCGGGTCGAGACGCCGCGCCTCGAACCGCTGGTGTGCTCCATTCCGATACCCGGCGGCTCGGTCGTGCCGTTCGTCATCGGCGACCTGTCGGTGGGCGGCATCGCGGTTCTGATGGGCCCCGACCCGGGCGTGTTCCAGCCCGGCGCGGTATTCGAAAACTGCAGCATCAAGCTGCCCGCGCACGACGACATCGCGACCGGGATCGAGATCCGCTACCTGACGGCCACCGGCCACGCCGGCGCAGGCCGGGCGGGGTTCCGCTTCGGCTGCCGCTTCCTCAATCTCGCGGGCACGGTGGAAAGCCTGTTGCAGCGCTACATCAACCAGCTCGAGCGCGACCGCCGCGCCCTGCTTTGAACGCCGGCACACCAGGCCGCAGCGCACGGGCTCCGCGGCGGGGGATGCGGCCCGATGTGGCCCGATGCGGCCGTCATCCGACGCTCTCGGCGAGCGCGCGGTAGATGTAGCCCGAGAGCAGCAGCCGCGGCTCCGCTTCGATTTCCCGACATTCGACGCCGGTCAGCCATTCCCCTTCGGTGGTAACCGAAGGCTGGGCAATGCGGATCACCGCCGCGATCGAGAGCACGCGCGATATTCCATCGAGCTCGAGCTTGAAGCCCAGCTTCAGTTCGGCGCCGACCGCGCCGAGCTGGGAGCGCGAATGCAACCCGCCCCCTGAAGAGCTCAGGTTCTCCACCGTGGCCGGCACCGGGCGCCCGCTGCCGTTGTCCACCGAGGCGATCAGGCGCACGTCGACGCGCTCGCCGCCCCGGACGACGCGCGCGACGACCTCGTCGGGATAGGTCAGATGCAGGTGCGGATACGGCGTGTTCGCCGAGCGGATCACCGACGCCGAAAAGGCATAGATGTTCTTGCCGGCGAACATGCGCACCACGTAGCCCAGGCCATCCCGGACGAGCAGATAGCCGCCGTCCTGGATCGGCGTGGTGACGATGAACGAGCGCCCCTTCGCATAGCCGATCAGCTTGACGTATTGGCGCGGCGGATCGCGCTCGGCGGTCGATTGCAGCTGCACGGTCTCGCCGATCTTCAGGCGCACATCCTCCAGGCGCAGGCGCTTGTCGGGTTCACCCTCGCCCTCGGCCGACGGGCTCATTTGCTTCGGCTGGGCGCTCATGCGAATGTGTGCGGGCGAAGGCGGCGCCGCCCTACACCTGCATGTTCATGATGTCTTGATAGGCGGACATCAGGCGGTTGCGCGCCTGCACGGTCGCGGCGAACGAGATGCTGGACTTCTGCATCGCGATCATGGTTTCCTCCAGGGTGACGGTGTCGTCGCCCGCCTGGAAACGCCGGCCCATATGTTTAGCCTCGCGCCCGGCCTGGTTGACGCTTTCGAGCGCGGCCTTGAGGGCCTCGCCGAAACCGCCGGCGGCCTCGGCGGCTGTGGTCGCGCCTGCCCCGCCGAGCATCGAAAGGCTGGTGGCCGCGAGCGGCTTGATCGGATCCACGACGACCTCCTGGCTTGGGCGCAATGACGCCAATGACGACGATGACGCAATCGTATCCCCGGGCGCGCTCGCACGGCACCCCGAAATGCCGCCCAAAACCGTGCTTTCTCGGGTCTTTGCAAGCCTAAGGCTTTCGCATAATCGTTCGCAACCCAAGGCTGCTCCCGAGAAACCTGTTCATGGCAGACAACGCACTCGCCCTTCCCCGTCTCGGCCTGCCTGGCACCGACCTGGTGGCCGGCTGGCGCGCCCTCCCCGTCACCAACAAGATCGCCACCATGGTGGGCATCGCCGCATCGGTGGCGATCCTGACCGCCGCATGGCTGTGGAGCCAGGCGCCCGACTACAAAGTGTTGATCGCCAACATGAACGACATCAAGGACGGCCCCGCCATCCTTGCGCAGCTGAACCAGCAGGCCATTCCCTACCGGGTCGAGGGCAACACCATCCAGGTGCCCGCCCCGCTGCTCTACGAAACGCGCCTCAAGATGGGCCAGTTCCTGCCCAAGCGCGGCCTGCCCGGCTACGAGCTGATGGACAACGCCAAGTTCGGCATCTCGCAGGAGCACGAACGCGAAAACCTGCGCCGCGCCCTCGAAGGCGAACTCACCAAGACCATCCTGTCGATCGAGGGGGTGCAGTCGGCGCGCGTTCACCTGGCGATCCCGCGTTCGGGCGTCTTCATGCGCGAGCAGCAGTCGCCCACCGCCTCGGTGGTGGTCTCGCTCGGGGCGGGCATGAAACTGGAGCGCGGACAGCTCGGCGGCATCATGCACCTGGTCGCCGCGTCGCTGCCCGGCCTGCAGGCGAAGAACGTCGCGGTGATCGACCAGTTCGGGGTGCTGCTCTCGCCCAAGGGGGAAAGCACCAACGGCACCCTCGACTCGACCCAGCTCACCTACGTGCAGGAACTGGAGCAGGGTTACATCAAGCGCATCATGGAAGTGCTGGTGCCGCTCTACGGCGAAAGCAATGTGCGCGCGCAGGTCACCGCCGAGGTCGACTTCAGCCAGGTACAGACCACCTCGGAGAAGAGCGCCAACCAGGGCAAGAACGGCGAGCCCGCCATCGTCAGCCAGTCGATCAGCGAGTCGGGCGGGGCCGGCAGCGGCCCCTCCGGCGTTCCGGGCACCCTGTCGAACCAGCCGCCCGGCAACGCCAGCGCGCCGATCGCCGGCACGCCCACCAATCCGGCCGGCGGCGCCGCCGGCGCCAACGCGCAGAACCAGAGCCGGCGCGAGTCGATCACCAACTATGTGCCGGACAAGACCATCCAGGTGGTCAAGGGGCCTGCCAGCACCGTGAAGCGCCTGTCCGCCGCGGTGGTGGTCAACCACAAGAGGCCGGCCGGCGGCAAGCCCGGCGCGGCACCCGCACCGCTGACCGCCGAGGAAATCGCCAAGGTCGACGCCCTGGTCAGGGAAGCAATGGGTTTCTCCAAGGATCGTGGCGACTCGATCAACGTGCACAACGCCCTGTTCAGCCCGCGCGAAGTCGAGGTACTGCCGGAGGTGCCGTTGTGGAAGCAGCCGGATGTCGTATCCAGCGCCAAGGAGTTCGGCAAGCTGGCGCTGATCGCCGCCGTCGTCCTGTACATCCTGCTGGGGGTGCTGCGACCGATGTTGCGCCAGATTCTCGCCCATCGTCCGCCGGAACCCACGCCCGAACAGGTCAAGGCAGACGAAGAGCAGCAGGCTCAACTGGAAGGCCGGCAGGTCCCCGCCCTACCGAGCAAACTCGAAAGCGCGCGCGCCCTGGCCAAACAGGATCCCAAAGTAGTGGCCAATATCGTGCGCAACTGGGTAAACGGCAATGAGTGATGCGGGCGTCGATCAGGGCGCGATCCTCCTGCTGTCGCTGGGCGAGGAGGAGGCCGCCGAGGTCTTCAAGCACCTGTCACCCAAGGAGGCCCAGAAGATTGGCGCGGCCATGGCCAACCTGAAGACCATTTCACGCGAGAAAGTCGACGACGTTCTCGAGAAATTCCATGCGGAGGCCGGAGAGCAGACCTCCATCGGCCTGGATTCGGACGAATACATCCGCGGCGTGCTCAACCGCGCGCTCGGGGAGGAAAAGGCGAAGTTCGTCCTCGACCGCATTCTCCAGGGCGGGGATACCAGCGGCATCGAGAGCCTGAAATGGATGGACGCGCCCTCGGTGGCGGAACTGATCAAGAACGAGCATCCGCAGATCATGGCCTCGATCCTCGTGCACCTGGACCGCGACCACGCCGCCGCCATCCTCAACCTCATGCCCGACCGCGTGCGCGGCGACGTGATCATGCGCATCGCCACGCTCGACGGCATCCATCCGAACGCATTGCGGGAGTTGAACGAGACCATCTCCAAGGTGCTTTCCGGGCCGGACCAGGTCAAGAAGGCGGCCCTGGGCGGGGTCCGCACGGCGGCGGAAATCCTCAACTACGTGGGCGGCGCGTCCGAAACGGTGATTCTCGACGCCGTGCGCACCGTCGACGACGGCATCGCCCAGGGCATCATGGACGAGATGTTCGTCTTCGAGAACCTGATGGACATCGACGATCGCGGCATCCAGGCGATGCTCAAGGAAGTGCAGTCGGAGTCCCTGGTGCTGTCGTTGAAGGGAGCCAATCCCGACCTGCGCGACAAGATCCTGCGCAACATGTCCTCGCGCGCGGCGGAAATGCTCAAGGAAGACCTCGAATCGCGCGGCCCGGTGCGGCTCTCGGAGGTCGAGGGCGCGCAGAAGGAAATGCTGAAAATCGTCCGCCGCCTGGCCGACGAAGGACAGATCGTGCTTGGAGGCTCGGGTGACGACACATTCGTTTAAGCGCGCCATGGACAACAACCAGGGGTTCCAGCGCTGGCAGTTCGCCACCCTTTCCGCCGACACGCCGAGCCAGCGGCGCTCCGGGGAGGCCCAGGAGCCGCCCACGGTGCCCGAGGACGAACTGGCGAAAATCCGCAGCGCGGCCCAGGCGGAAGGCTACGCCGCCGGTTTTGCCAGCGGCAGGGCCGACGCCGCCGACGCGGTCGCCGCCGAAGCCGCGCACCTGCGTACGCTGGCCGGCGCGCTCGATGCCGCGCGCGTCCGCCTGCTGGAGGACACCGCGCAGGCGCTGCTCGTGCTGGCCGCCGACATCGCGCAGCACATCCTGCGCGCGGAATTGACCTGCAATCCGGCGGCCCTGCTGCCGGCAGTGCGCGAAGCCATGGACCTGGCCGGCAACGGCGCGCATCCGCAGCTGTTCCTCAATCCGGGCGACGTGGATTTCGTGCGCCGCCACCTGGCCGACGACCTGGCGGTGCGCGACTGGCGCCTGACCGAAGACGCCCGCATCGAGCCGGGCGGCTGCCGCGCCGTCAATGCCGACGGCACGGTCGACGCCACCCTCGCCGCGCGCTGGCAGCGCGCCGCCGCCGCCCTCGGCGTGCGGCCTCCCGTGGTTGCACCGCCACCCGCCTCGCCCGTGCCCGAGGACGCGTGAGCTCGATTGCCGACCGCCCCCTCATGAGCGCCGCGAACCCCTGGCCGGAGTTCCTGTCGCAATGCCGGGGCCATTTGACCGCGGTTCCGGCGATTCGCGCCGAAGGGCGCCTCACGCGCGTCGCCGGGCTGGTCATGGAGGCGGTGGGCCTGCGGCTGCCGGTGGGCAGCACCTGCCTGGTCAGCCAGGACGGCTCCGGACCGGTGGAAGCCGAAGTCGTCGGCTTCGCCGGCAGCAAGCTGTTCCTGATGCCCACCACCGATGTGTTCGGGCTCATGCCCGGCGCCGTGGTCACGCCGTCGGATACGCAGATGGCGCGGCCGGCACCCGGGCGCGCCAGCCATCCGTGGCGCCGTGCCGAGGACCGCACCAAGCACCTGCCGGTAGGCGACGGCCTGCTCGGGCGCGTCGTCGACGCGCAGGGCCGGCCGCTCGACGCCCTGGGCCCGCTCGCGGTGAACGTCAAGGCGCCCCTTTCATCGCGCCCGCTCAATCCGATCGACCGCATTCCGATCAGCGCACCGCTCGATACCGGGGTGCGCGCGATCAATGCGCTGCTCACCGTCGGCCGCGGCCAGCGCATGGGACTGTTCGCGGGCTCCGGCGTGGGCAAGAGCGTCCTGCTGGGCATGATGGCGCGCTATACCAATGCAGACGTGACGGTGGTCGGCCTGATCGGCGAACGCGGCCGCGAGGTCAAGGAATTCATCGAGGAATCGCTGGGACCCGAGGGCCTCAAGCGGGCCGTGGTCATCGCCGCACCGGCCGATGTGCCGCCGCTCCTGCGCATGCAGGGCGCGGCCTATGCCACCACCGTGGCGGAGCATTTCCGCAACCAGGGCCGGAACGTGCTGCTGATCATGGATTCGCTCACCCGCTACGCCATGGCGCAGCGCGAAATCGCGCTGGCCATCGGCGAACCGCCGGCCACCAAGGGCTATCCGCCATCGGTATTCGCCAAGCTTCCCCAGCTGGTCGAGCGGGCGGGCAACGGCTCGGCGCGGGCGGGCGGCGGCGGCGCCGGGTCGATCACCGCCTTCTACACCGTGCTCACCGAGGGGGACGACCAGCAGGATCCGATCGCCGACGCGGCGCGCGCCATCCTCGACGGCCACATCGTGCTTTCGCGCGGCCTGGCGGACGCGGGCCACTATCCGGCCATCGACATCGAACAGTCCATCAGCCGTGTCATGCATGCCGTCGGCAATCCCGACGACATCAGGCGCGCCAAGCATTTCAAGACGCTGGTGTCGCGCTATCAGCGCAACCGCGATCTCATCAACGTCGGCGCCTATTCCGCCGGCAGCGACCCCGTGCTCGACCAGGCCATCGCCATGTGGCCGCGCCTGGAAGCGTTCCTGCAGCAGGACATGCACGAGAACGCCGCCTTCGGCGACAGCACCAGGCAACTGGCGCAGCTGATCGACCTCGCCGCCTGACACACCATTCCGCCCACCCGGAGCCCATCGCCATGCTCAAGTCTTTCGCCACCCTGATCCAGGTCGCCCAGAACAAGACGGACACGGCCGCCGTGAAGGTCGGCCAGTTCAACGCCAGACTGGCCGAGTCCGCCCAAAAGCGCGACGTGCTGATCAATTACCGCGACGAATACCGCGCCCGGCTCGAGGCCGCCATCGTGCGCGGCGCGCCGGCTGCCGAGGTCCGCAATTTCCGCGCTTTTCTCGACAAACTCGACGACGCCGTGCGCCAGCAGGAAGGCGAAGTCGCGTTCTGGAACGTGCAGATCGCCAACGCGCGCTCGGCCTGGCAGGCGGAACAGCGCTCGCTCAATTCGTTCAACACCATCGCCAACCGGCGCGACGCGGTCGCGCGGAGGAATGCCGAGCGCCGCGAGCAGAAGCAGCAGGACGAATTCGCCTCGCGCGCCGTCACCAACGCGCGCTTCGCCTTCGGCGAATAGGTCAGCGCGGAGCGCTCCAGACAACCGCCCCGGAACGGAACCCACATGAACAGCACCCTCACCATCGTCGGCGGCCAGAATGCGCCGGCTGCCGAGCGCAGCCCCGCCATCTCTAACGCGGGCAACGACGGCGACTTGCCCCAGGCGCGCTTCGCCGAGGTCTTGCGCGGCAAGCAGGCCGACCGCGCCTACGACGAGACCGGTTCCAGGGCGGAGAAGGACGACTCGGCGGCCGGCCTGTCCGCGCCAGCGGAAGCGCAGGGCGCCGACACCGGCGCCACCGACCCATCGACGACCGCGATGGCCGCGCCCGCACCGCCCGCCATGCCGGCCGATCCGATGATCGCCGCCATGCTTCTGGACCCCGGCCGCCGGCCTGCCGCGCGAGGCGCGCCGCTCGACATGGCGGGCGCCGCGGCCGGCAGGCCTGCCATCGGCGGCCCCGCAAGCGCCGGCGCCGATCTGCCGGATGCCTTGCTCGGCGCGGCTGCCGCCACGCCACCGGCGCCGTTGCCCGGAACGCTTCTGTCCGGCCGGGAGAACCCCGCCACTGCCGCCTTGCGGGCGGGCGCCGCCGCGACCGGCGTACGCGCCGATCCGCACGCCGCCGGGCCGGCCTCGCCTGTGCTCGGCGAGTCGCCGCGCGACGCGAATGCGTCCACCAAGGTCGAGCTGCCATTCGGGATGGCCGCCCACCGCGCCACCACGACTGCGCCCGACGCGGCCCGCCCGGATGCGGGCGCATGGGCGCCATTCGCCGCCGCAGCGGCCGCCGCGGCGCCAGCGCCGGCGCCCCTGCCCCCGATCGAGGCGCCGGTGGGTTCGCCGCGCTTCGTCGATGAAACCGCGCAGCAGGTTACCTGGCTGGTCAAGAACGGGCTGAGCGAAGCAGAAATCCGCGTCAAGCCGGCCGACATGGGGCCGATTTCGGTGCGTATCGAGATGAACCAGAACGAGGCTACCCTCACCTTCGCTGTGTCCCAGCCGGAAACCCGGGCGGCGGTCCAGGACAGCCTGCACCGGCTGACCGAGATGCTGGCCGACAGCGGCATCTCACTCGGCCAGGCCAATGTCGGCGGTCAGGACTTGGCGCAGCAGTCGCGCGATGGCGCAAACCCCGGCCGCAGCCGGGTCACCTTCATCCCCGGACGCGGCGACGAAGCGCCTGCCGCGGCGAACGCCGCCAGGCGGGCTGCCCCCGGCGGCGTGCGCAGCCTGGTCGATACCTTCGCCTGAACCGGGCGGGGCGCACCGCCCTGCCCGCCGGACATGGCCCGCCGCACGCAGGGGCGACAGCCTTGCGCAGTGCGCGCGCGCCCATGCGCAGCGGCCCGCCCGGCGTGTTCCCGAAGGTCGGGAAAGAAGCCCTTTAGCGCGGGTATTCCGGGATTCCGGCGCCCTCTTGCGCGGCAACAATGATGCCGTCAAGAGTCGCTTTTCATCCAGAGTCCGAGACGCCGAACGCATGTGCGGGCACATGCCGGGCGCCAGTCAACACCTAGCCAGGAGCATTCGATGTCCACAGCACCAGCACCCGCGGACGCCGCCTCGGCGGCAGCGGCAGCGGCGCCCAAGAAGAAAAACAAGAAGCTGCTGATCATCATCGCGGCGGTCGTGGTGTTGCTGGCCGCCTGCGGAGGCGCCGCCGCCTTTTTTCTGATGAAAAAGAACGGCCCCGAGGCGCACGGCAAGGAAAAGCCGCCGGTCGCGCGCAAGGGGCCTTCGGTCTACACGCCCCTCGAGCCTTTCACGGTGAACCTGGCCGACCCGTCCCTCGACCACTACCTCCAGATCGGCCTGACCTACGAACTCTATGGCGCGGACGTCGAAGCCGAACTGAAGGCACAGATGCCCTTGCTGCGCAGCAGGGCACTGCTGCTGCTTACCAGCAAGACTTCGCAGGAGCTGGCCACGCCCGAGGGCAAGGGCAAGCTGGCCGGCGAACTCGTCAGCCTGGCCCGCGCGGCGCTGGCGTCCTCCAAGGCGCCGGGCACCCAGAACAGCGAGCGCGGCGTGGCCGACGTCCACTTCTCGTCCTTCATCATCCAGTAACCCCGACTGCCCGGACCGGACACGCCCCACCATGTCTACCGAAGTTCTATCGCAAGACGAAGTCGATGCCCTGCTCAAGGGCGTCAACGGCGAGGACGACGCGGCCACCCCCGATGATTCGCAGGACGGCCCGCGGGTCTACAACCTCGCCAAGCAGGAACGCATCGTCCGGGGCCGCATGCCGACCCTGGAGATCATCAACGAGCGGTTCGCGCGCCTCTTGCGCGTCGGGCTGTTCAACTTCATGCGCAAGAGCCCGGAAATCTCGATCGGCCCGGTCAAGGTCTCTAAGTACAGCGAGTTCATCCGCAACCTGGTGGTGCCGACCAACCTGAACATCGTCCAGGCCAAGCCGCTGCGCGGCAACGCCCTGTTCATCTTCGACCCGACCCTGGTGTTCACCGTGGTCGACAACATGTTCGGCGGCGACAGCCGCTTCCACACCCGCATAGAGGGCCGCGACTTCACCCCGACCGAGCAGCGCCTGATCCAGCGCATGCTCACCGTGGTGCTGGAAACCTACAACAAGTCCTGGCAGCCGGTGCATCCGATGACCTTCGATTACCTGCGCTCGGAAATGCATACGCAGTTCGCCAACATCGCCACCCCGTCGGAAGTGGTCATCGCCACCACCTTCGCGGTCGAACTCGGTTCCGCCGGCGGCGAGATCCACGTGGTGATCCCCTATTCCACGCTCGAGCCGATACGCGACCTGCTCTACAGCAGCACCCAGGCCGACAGCGCGGAACCGGACGACCGCTGGCTGCACATGCTCAGGCGCCAGGTGCAGGATGCCGAGGTCCAGCTGACCGCGACGCTGGTACACGCCGAACAGACCCTCGAGCAGGTGCTCGGCCTGCGGGTCGGCGACGTGATTCCGATGGACATCCGCCCGACGCTGGTGGCCGATGTGGATGGCGTGCCGCTCCTGGAATGCCGCTACGGCGTCTTGAACGGCCAGTACGCCCTGAAAGTGGAAAAGATTCTCGCCTTGTCGCAGCAAGAAAACTCCCTTGGAGGTTGAAGGTGTCCGAAGAAACCAGCGCAGCATCCGCAGAAGACGACTGGGCCGCCGCGATGGCGGAGCAGGCCGCAGTCGCGGGCGCGACCGAATCGAGCCCCGTTGCATCGGCATCGGCCGCACGCCCGGCTACCGACATGTTCCAGGAATTCACCCCCAACGGGAACAGCGGGCAGGCCAACGACATCGACATGATTCTCGACATCCCGGTGCAGCTGACCGTGGAACTGGGGCGCACCAAGATTCCGATCAGGCACATCCTGCAGCTGGCGCAGGGCTCGGTCGTCGAACTCGACGGCCAGGCCGGCGAGCCGATGAACGTCCTCATCAACGGCTGCCTGATCGCGCAAGGCGAGGTGGTGGTGGTCAACGAGAAATTCGGCATCCGCCTGACCGACATCATCACGCCGTCGGAACGGATCCGGAAGCTCAACCGATGAACCGGTCCCGTCTCATCGCGGCAGCGCTCGCGGGCCTGCTGTGCGCGGCGCCGGCATGGTCGGCCGATCCGACGCCCGGCGCGGCGGGCATGCTGCAGATGCTGCCCGGCCTGGGCGCGGTGCTCGCCCTGATCGCGCTGCTGGCCTGGATGGCCAAGCGCATGGGCGTGGCGCGCCCGGGCACGAACGGGCACCTGCGCGTGGTGGGCGAACGCGCGGTCGGCACGCGCGAGCGCGTGGTGCTCGTCGAGGTCGCCGGCCAGTGGCTGGTCCTGGGCGTGGCGCCCGGCCAGGTGCGCACGCTGGCCAACCTTCCCCGACCCGACAACCTGCCGCCGGAAGCGCCCGCCCCGTCACCCGTGCCGCCGTTCGCCGGATGGCTCGAACGCGCCCTCAAGAAGCCATGAACGTCGCCTCGGGATTGATGCGCGCCGTGCGCCTGGCCGCAAGGCTCTTGCCGGTGGCGGCGCTGTCGGCACCCTCGCTGTGCCTCGCGCAGTCGGCCGGCCTGCCCGGCCTGACTTCGACGCCCGGCCCCGGCGGTGCCACCACCTGGTCGCTGCCGATCCAGACCCTGCTGGCGCTGACATCGCTGACCTTCCTGCCGGCGGTGCTGCTGATGATGACCGGCTTCACCCGCATCGTCATCGTCATGTCGCTCCTGCGCCATGCACTGGGCACGCAGACCTCGCCGCCCAACCAGGTCATCATCGGCCTTTCGCTGTTCTTGACCATGTTCGTGATGGGGCCGACGGCCGACCGCGTGTACGCCGAGGCCTACCTGCCCTACAGCACCAACCAGATCGGCTTTCCCGACGCGTTGAAGCGCGCCGAAGCCCCGGTCAAGTCCTTCATGCTCAAGCAGGCGCGCGAGACCGACCTCGAGCTCTTCGCCAAGCTCGCCAATCGCCCGCCCGCGGAGAAGGCGGCCGACCTGCCCTTCAGCGTCGTGGTGCCGGCGTTCGTGACCAGCGAACTGAAGACCGCCTTCCAGATCGGCTTCATGATCTTCATCCCCTTCCTGGTCATCGACATGGTCGTCGCCTCGGTCCTCATGTCGCTGGGCATGATGATGCTCTCCCCGGTGATGATCTCCCTGCCCTTCAAGCTGATCCTGTTCGTCCTGGTCGACGGCTGGAACATCCTGATCGGCTCGCTCATCGCCAGCTTCCACGCCTGACAGGCACGCCGCCATGTTCACCACCCATACCGTCGTCACCATGGGCGCCGAAGCCCTCTGGCTCACCCTGCTGATTTCGGCGCCGCTGCTGCTGGTCGCGCTGGCCGCCGGCCTGATCGTCAGCGTCTTCCAGGCCGCCACGCAGATCAACGAGGCGACGCTGTCTTTCATCCCGAAGCTGATCGCCATGTTCGGCGTCATGATACTGGCCGGCCCGTGGATGCTTGCAACCATGGTCGACTTCATGCGCCGGCTGATCATCGGCATCCCGAGCATGATCGGCTAGGGCGGCGCCGCGGACGATGATCTCGTTTACCACCGAGCAGCTGTTCGGTTGGGCGTCCGCCTTCCTGTGGCCGTTCATCCGCATCCTGGCCCTGATCGGCACCGGCCCGGTTTTCGCCCATCGCGCCATTCCGGCCCGGGTGAAGATCGGCCTGGCGATCGCGATCGCCATCATCGTTGCGCCGACGCTGCCGCCGGCACCGGCATCCGCCCTGGCCTCCTGGAACGGCTTCGGCCTGCTCGCCCAGCAGATCGCCGTGGGCGCGGCCATGGGTTTCATGCTGCGCCTGGTATTCGCCGCCATCGAGATGGCGGGCGACCTGATCGGGCTGTCCATGGGTCTGTCGTTCGCCACCTTCATCGATCCGCAGAACTCGACCCAGTCGCCGCTGGTGGGCAGTTTCATTGGCGTCCTCGCCAGCCTGGTGTTCCTTGCGCTGGACGGCCACCTGATCATGATCAACGGCATCGTCGAGAGTTTTCGCGTGTTTCCGATCGGCAGCATGCCGGCCGGCACCGGCGCGCACCTGCGCGACTTCGCCTTGATGGGCGCCGCGATCTTCCGCATCGGGGTGCATCTGGCCTTGCCGGTGATCGCGGCCTTGCTGGTGGTCAACCTGGCCATCGGCGTGATGACCCGCGCCGCCCCGCAACTGAACCTGATGTCGTTCGGCTTCCCGGTCGGCCTGCTTGCCGGGGTCTGGATGCTGTGGATGGCCGCCCCGTGGATGATCGGCGCGATATCCGCGCAGATCAGCCAGAGCCTGGCGCAGATCATGCGCTGACCCGCCGACCGCCGCAAGGCGCAGTGCGCGCCGCGGTAACGTCAGGCGGCGCCGCGCCGCGGGCGCGCCATCGGCCGCGTCTTGCGTTCGCCAGGCCTTGGGAATGCCGCATACCTGCCGTTAAGTCGTCTTAAGGGGCTAGGAACAACCGCGGCCGGCCGCCCATCGGCCCGTCGCCGGATTTGCACCGCCATTGCCCGGCTGTTCGCCCGCTGGAAGGCGCCGCCAGGCCCGAAAATCATCGCACAGGCCCGTTTGACCGCGCCACCATCAAGGATTCGACATGGCTTCCAACGTACAGACAAGCAGCGCCGCGCTCGAAGCGGGATTCCTGTCGCAAGCCGACCTGGCCCGACTGCTGTCGCTCAATGCCGCGATCGAGGCACCGCGCATGGGCGCGGCGGGCGCCCGGTTCGCCGCGGCCGCGGGTTTCTCGGGGGAGCTGCTCAGGCGCGCCGTCGCCTCGAGCGAGGAAGTGGCCACACGGGTCCGCGAGACACTCGGCGACTGCATGCTGCACGGCCGCACCTGAGCGCGCGGCCCGGACCGCATCCCTCGGCGCCTCACGCGGCAGGCGCCTCACGCAGCGACCGGCACCTGCAGCCCGATGTGCGCGGCATTGCAGCGCACGAATTCTTCAACAAACCTGGCGATCAGGTCCCGGTCGCGGTGCCGGCGCAGGATGGCTTGCAGGCTGTCGTCGCCGTTGCCGATGAGCACGCCGCCGACCTTTCCCTCGATGGCGGTCATGTGATAGAAGCCCATCTGCCAGGCGGGGAAAAGGCGCGATTTCGCCATGCACTCGGCCAGCACGGTCACGCCGGTATGGCGCCGGTCGCGCCGGATGGCCTGGAAGGTGGCATCGAGCTTCGCCTGCGGTCCTTCGAGCACCTGCAGGTAGACCGCATCGCGGCACAACAGCACCCCGGTGACGCCATTGACCAGGTTCTCGCGGCGCGCCGTTTCTAGGATGGCGAGGTTGCGCTCCATGTCGAATCCGTCGGGGGCGAAGCTGACATACAGCAGGCGTTTCAATTCCATGTTGAATCTCCTTGGTTCATCTCAAACACTGGCGCGCGCCGTGGCGAAGCGCGTGATCTCGGCGGCGATGGCGTCGAGCCCGACCACGCGATCGGCGCCGCCCAGCCTGATCGCTTCCCTGGGCATGCCGAACACCACGCAACTCTTTTCGTCCTGGGCCACGGTGTCGGCGCCGGCATCGAGCATGTCGCGCAGCCCGCGCGCGCCGTCGTCGCCCATGCCGGTCATGATGATGCCGAGCGCATTGGCGCCGGCGTACCGCGCCACCGAGCGAAACAGGACATCGACCGAGGGCTTGTGCCGGTTCACCGGCGGCCCGTCGATCACCTTCACCTCGTAGAACGCCCCGTTGCGGACCAGCTGCATGTGTCGCCCGCCCGGCGCGATCAGCGCCCGGCCGATGCGCACGCGATCGCCGTCCTGCGCCTCCCTGACTTCGATCTGGCACAGGCCGTCGAGCCGCTGCGCGAACTGCGCGGTGAATTTCTCCGGCATGTGCTGCACCACCACGATGCCCGGCGAGACGCGCGGCAGCGCGGTGAGCACCACCTCGAGCGCCTGCGTGCCCCCGGTGGAAGTGCCGATGGCGACGACGCGGTCGGTGGTCTGCGCCATCGCCTCCTTGGCCGGTGGGGGCGTGCCGTTGCGCGGTCGCGCCGCCGGCGCGACCGCACCGGCGAAGGCGTCGCGGCGGCGCGGACGGGCCTGGGCGGCTTCGCGCACCGTGCGCGCGAACTCCGCCGCCGCCTGGGTGAGAAAGTCCTTCAGGCCGATCTTCGGCTTGGTCACGAAGGTGGTGGCCCCGGCGGCGAGCGCCTGCATGGTGGTCTCGGCGCCCTTCTCGGTCAGCGTCGAGCAGACGATCACCGGGGTCGGACGCTCGGCCATGATCTTCTTGAGGAAGGTGATGCCGTCCATGCGCGGCATCTCGACATCGAGCACCACCACATCCGGCCATTCCACTTTCATGCGCTCCTGGGCGATGATCGGGTCGCCCGCGGTGGCGATGACCTTGATGTCCTTGAACTGTTCCAGCATGGCCGACAGCACCTGCCGCACCACGGCGGAATCATCGACCAGCAGCACGCGGATCGGCGCGGCACTCATGAACACTCCCTTTCCGTGCGCGGCAGGATGGTCAATTTCTGCGTGTTGAAGCGGACCCACACCTCGCCCGTGCCCGCGTCGAAGCAGAGCCGGCGCCAGCCCTGGCCGCCCACATGCTCCGCCGCCGTCGCCAGGCCGGCCTCGCGCAGGAACGCCCGCGCGCATGCGATGTTGCGCGCGCCGACATCGCTGTTGGCCTGGCTGCCGGCTTCGTAGACCCGCGCGCCCCCGAACAGCTTTGCCGAGCATTGCATCAATGCGACCCCGCGGCGCGCGAGCGCTGCGGACATCATCGCCAGCACTTCGACGCCATAGCGTCCGTCCGGCTCGGCGGCGGGCTGCCTGTCGCGCTCGGGCAGCACGTAGTGACAGATCGCGCCGGTGCGCATGCGCGGATGCCACAGCACCAGCGCGACACAGGAGCCCAGGAGCGTACCCAGCACATCGCCGGGCCCGCCCAACGCCCATTCTCCCGGGTTGAGGAAACGGGTCTCGGCGGGCAGCAACTGCGGCGGCGTTGCGGTCACGCGGCGGCCTTTCGATAGGCGCCGGGGCCGGCGCTCGCCAGGCCGGAAACGATGCCGTTGAGGGTTTCGGCGAGCCCGACGCACAGGGTTCCACCCGGCTTGAGCCGGCCGAGCAGCCGGTTGACGACCGCGGTCTTGGTGGCGTTGTCGAAGTAGATCATCACGTTGCGCAAGAAGATCATGTCGAACGGCGGCAGGTCCGGCAGTGTCTCGATCAGGTTGATCGGACGGAACTCCAGCCTCTCGCGCAAGCTGCGGTCCACCAGCAGGTACCCGGCATGCGGCCCGGTGCCGCGCCGGCAGAACCGCCTGAGCAGCGGCTGCGGCAACTGCGCCGCCCGGTCCATCGGGTACAACCCGCGGCGCGCGGCGGCAAGCACCCGCGAACTGATGTCGGAACCCATGATCTGCCATTCGAGCGGCACGCCGGCAACCCGGATGCCTTCAAAAACCATCGCGAGCGTGTAGGCCTCCTCGCCCGTCGACGAGGCGGCGCTCCACACGGAGAAGCCGCGTCGCGCCGCCGCCGCGTCGCGCGCCAGCCGCTCCGCGAGTTCGAAATGCCGCGCTTCGCGCCAGAAGTACGTCTCGTTGGTGGTGAGCAGATCGATGGCCACCTGGAACTCCGCCTCGCCGCCGCTCGCCTCGACATGATCGAGATACTCGCCGTAGTCGGCCGCCCCCACCACCTCGAGCCGCCGGAACAGCCGGCCGGCGACCAGGGTTTTCTTGTTGGGCGACAGCGCGATCCCGGCCTGCTCGTGGATGAACCGGCAGATGCGCTGGAAGTCGCGCTCCGAGATCGCCGAAGGGGTGGAGGGCATCGGCACCGCAGGTGCCGCCCTGGGCACCGCAGGTGCCGCCCTGGGCACCGCAGGTGCCGCCCTGGACACCGCAGGTGCCGCCCCGGGCACCGCGGGTGCGGCCCTCGGAGCGGCGGTTGCCGGCCTGGGCGCGACGCGCTGGCGGCCGCGCAACGCGCCCACGCCCGCCGCGCCCATGCGCACGCCGTCAGGCTGCAAGACGGGCATCGCCGGCCTGCGCCAGTTCGTCGAGCGAGAAGATGCGGTCGACATCGAGGACGATCACGAACTCCGAGCCCATCCGCGCCATGCACTGGATGAAATCGGCGCGCAATCCTGCGCCGAACGCGGGTGGCGGCTCGATGTTGCCCGCATCGACTTCCAGCACCTCGGAGACCGAGTCGACGAGGATGCCGACATCCTGCCGCGCCGCCTCCTGCGCCACCTCGATGATGACGATGCAGGCGCGCTTCCCGGGCACGGCCGCGGCGTTGCCGAATCGCGCCAGCAGGTCGACCACCGGCACGACCGCGCCGCGCAGGTTCAGCACGCCGCGGATGTAGTCGGGCACCATCGGCACGCGCGTGACCGCGCCGAACTGGATGATCTCCTTGATGACATGGATCTCGACGCCGAATAGCTGCTGTCCGACACTGAAGGTGAGCAGTTGCCGGGACAACACCTCGCCCTCGGCGCTGCCCTGATTGATTCGATTGTTCATGACCGATGGCCTCCCGCGTCAGAATTTCTCGAAATGCGCTTCATCGACGGCTTCGACCGCGGCCGACTGGCTGCGCCCGCGCGACGGCCCCGCCTTGCGCGCACCGCGTTGCAGCTGGACCATCCTGCCGGCGGCGCCCTCCACGCCTACCTGGAAGAAAGCCATCAGCTGCTGGAGTTGCTCCGCCTGGCCCGACATCTCCTCGGCGGTCGCGGCCAGTTCCTCGGACGCGGACGCGTTTTGCTGGGTGGCCTGGTTGAGCTGGCTCATCGCCGTGTTGATCTGGCCGACGCCGGTCGTCTGCTCCTGGGATGCCGCCGTGATCTCCTGGACCAGGTCTGACGTCTCGCGGATGGAAGGCACCATTTCCTCGAGCAGCTTGCCCGCCTGTTCGGCCACGGTCACGGACGAGCCGGCCAGTTCGCCGATTTCCTGGGCCGCCACCTGGCTGCGCTCGGCAAGCTTGCGCACCTCGGCGGCGACCACCGCGAATCCCTTGCCGTGCTCGCCGGCCCTGGCCGCCTCGATGGCGGCGTTGAGCGCCAGCAGGTTGGTCTGGTAGGCGATGTCGTCGACGATGCCGATCTTGGCCGCGATCTGCTTCATCGCCGTCACCGTCTGGGCGACGGCTTCGCCGCCCTGGACGGCCTCCTTGGCGGCCTTGGTGGCCTTGGCGTCGGTGACTTTCGCGTTGTCGGTGTTCTGCGCGATGGAAGCGGCCATCTGCTCGACCGACGAGGTGGTCTGCTCGACGCCGGCGGCCTGCTGGGAGGCGGATTGGGACAGCGACTGCGCGGTGGCGCTGACCTGCTCCGAGGCGCCCGTCAGCGCGTCGGCGGCGGTGCGCACGTCGCTGATGATCTTGGCCAGTTGCAGGCCGGTGCTGTTGGCATCGTCCTTGAGCTTGCCGAACAGGCCCTCATAGTCGCCGGTGATGCGCTGCGACAGGTCGCCCGCGGCCAGGGCGCCGAGCACCCGCACCACCTCGGAGAGCCCGACCTCGCTGGTCTCCATGAGCTTGTTCATGCCGGTGCCGAGGTTGAGGAAGAAGCCCTTCTTGCCGGCGGTGTCGATGCGGCGCGAAAAATCGCCCCGCACCGCGCCGTCGACGACGCCGGCGATCTCGCCTTCCACCGCCACCTCGTCGGTGCGATCCTTCCACTCGACCACCGTGCCGACCCGAGCGCCCTGGTCGTCCACGATCGGATTGGCGATCAGCGAGAAGGTCAGCGTGCCGACCCGGATCTCGGCGTGATGGGTAGAACGCAGCGCGCCCAGCATGTTGCGCTGGTGCGAGGGGTTCTTGTGGAAAACGTCGATGTTGGCGCCGATCAGGCGGCGCGCGTCGAATTGCGGCAGCGACTTGCGCAACTCCGACTCGTTGGCCGCCAGCATCTCGGCGACCGACTGGTTCATGTAGACGATCTCCATATCCTTGTTGGCGATCATCACGTTGGTGGAGCACTTGTCGAGCGCGTTCTTGATGCGCAGGTTCTCGGTGGCGGCGGCGGCGGCGGCCTTGAAGTTGGCCTGCACGCGGTCGAGCGCCTCGGTGATCTGCGCCTTCTTGCCCGGCAGGCGATCCATCGCCTGCGCGTAGTCGCCCTCGGCGTAGCGGGTGACCACATCGACGACGCGCATCTTCACGGCGATGTGGGAGGCCACCAGGGCGTTGGCGGTCTGCGCGATGCGCCGATACGCCACAGGCAATGTCGCCACCGGCAGCACATGGTCGATCATGCCGGCCTCATGCTGGCGCGACATCTCCTCCAGCGCGCCCTCGAACTGCGCCAGCTGCGCGGCCTGGCAGCGCAGCGCGAACCAGCTCGAGGCGACCGTGGCGAAGGCCGCGAGCAACGTGACGCCGATCATCAGCGGGGCCGAATGGGTCTGCGAGCCCAGGCCGATGAGCCCGAGCATCAGGATGACCGGCGTTGCGTAGGCAACCACCTGGCCGGTTGAAACGGAGTACTGTTTCTGCATGGTCGTTTTCTCCTCGTGGTGGGCGATGTGTTCCTGCATGGTGCGGGCGAGCAGTCCGTATGTCTCGGACCACGCCGCCCGCACCTCCGGCGTGAAATCCGACTTCAAGCCCTGTTCGAGGGTCCACAAGAGGGCCGCTCCCACCGTCTCGTAATCCACGGGCCTGACGCCGTACCCGGCATGCCGTGCCCCCAGGGCGCGCAGCATGGGCAGCAGCGCATCCGGGTCGCCAAGCGCGCCGACCGTCATGCCGATCATGGCCATCAGCCGGCGCCCCTGCGCGGCCATGTCGCCGCGGAACAGCCGGGTGAGCGCCGGGTCGAGTTCGAACAGCCGGCGGTAGAACAGCGCGGCAGCGCTGTCCGCGAGCGGCGTCAGCCTGGCGAAGCTTTCCTGCACCAGCAGGACCTGTCTTGGATTCATGATTCCTCCATGGGCGGGACGCGATTGGCGCCCGCCGTGTACGTCGGTTCGGCTGCCTGCAACCCGGCGCCGGTCCCGTGCGACCGCGCGCGGTCGGGCGCCGGCGCGCGCTCATGCATGGTCCACAGGTCGGCATGGAATCCCAGGCCGAAACGCGCCAATCCGTTCAACCAGGCTGCCGCGCCAAGGCCATCGGGCATGCCGACCGGGACGAGCCGGCCGGCGCGCGCTCGCGCATTGCCGGGCGCCATGCCTGCGATCCGGACGGGGCGCATCATGTTTCCTGCAGCGCGCGGTCGGCCGGCGCGCGGGCCAGGTTCGCCAGGGAGGCGATGTCGAGGATCAAGCCCACCTCGCCGGACCCGAGGATGGTCGAGCCCGCGATGCCGCGCACGTTGCGGAACATCTTGCCCAGCGGCTTGATCACGGTCTGGAATTCACCCAGCAGGTGATCGACCACCAGCCCGGCCTTCTCCGCCCCGTTCCTGACCACCACCACGCTCTGCCGCGCCGACGCTGCACCGCCGATGCCGAACATGTGCCGCAAGGAAACGACCGGCAGCGCGGCATCGCGCAAGGCCATCATTCCGGTGGCCGCCCGGACAGCGCCTTCGATGGCGGGCGCGCCGTCGATGCATTCGATCACCCGGTCGAGCGGAATGACGAAGAAGCATTCGCCCACCCGCACCAGGAAGCCGTCGATGATGGCCAGGGTCAGGGGCAGGCGGATCTCGACGGTCGTGCCGCGGCCGCTGAGGCTGCGCAGGTTGACGGTCCCGCGCAGCCCTTCGATGTTCCGGCGCACCACGTCCATGCCCACGCCGCGGCCCGACAGGTTGGTGACCTGCTCGGCGGTGGAAAATCCGGCCTCGAAGATCAGGTTGTCGATTTCATGGTCCGCAAGGGTCGCGCCGGCGGCCACCAGGCCTTTTTCCAACGCCTTGGCAAGCACCTTGTCGCGGCGGATACCGCGTCCGTCATCCTCGATGCGGATCAGGATGCCGCCCGAGTCGTGGCAGGCGGACAGGCGCACCGTGCCGCACGGCGGCTTGCCGGCGGCGACGCGCTCCTCGGGCGTCTCCATGCCGTGATCGAGGGCGTTGCGCACCAGGTGCATCAACGGGTCGCCGATGTGCTCGACCACCGACTTGTCCAGTTCGGTGTCCGTGCCGGACATCTCCAGGGTGACCTCCTTGGAGAGTTCGGTGGCGACGTCCCGCACCACCCGCTTGAAGCGCGCGAAGGTCTCGCCGATCGGCACCATCCGCAGGGACAGGGCGCCGTTGCGGATTTCCTCGATCAGGCGCCCCATCGAGAGGGTCGACTCGATCAGCGGCGAATGGTTGAACTGGCGCGCCTGGATGGTGGTGCCGGCGCTGGCGATCACCAGTTCGCCGACCAGATTGATGAGCTCGTCGAGCTTGTCGGCGCGCACGCGCACATAGCGCGCCTCCTCGGCGCGCGCCTCGCGCGTCCTGGCCTGCTTGTTCAGGGCGGCATCGACCGCGACGGCCGGCACGAGCCGGTTGCCCACCAGGACCTCGCCCAGCGGCATGCGCACGCCGGCCGATGCGCCGGCTGCCTGCTCGGCCAGCCCGGTTTGCAGTTCGTCCCGGGTCAGGGCGCCGCAGCCGACCAGGATTTCCCCGAGATGCTTGCTGCCGTCGCCCGCGCTTTCGATCAGGCCGATCACATCGGCCACCTTGCGTCCCGGCGCAAGGATGCGCAGCAGGCATGCCTCCTTGACAAGGTCGAACGCCGCTTCGATGTCCTCCTTGCGGCCGGGACCGCACAGCAGCACCTCGAACTCGAGATGGCAGCTCTCCGGATCGAGGGCGTCGATGGACGGGATCGGCTCGCAGAAGATTCTCGATGCCTTCACCTCGCCCAGGGTGGACAGGTAGCCGATCACCGAAAGCGGGTCGAAACCGTCGCGGAAGGTGTCCTCGCCGAAGCGCACCGACACCAGCCAGTCGTCATGATGGCCGGATGTGCCCGCGGACGCGCCGCCCGGCGCCGCGCCGGCCGGCACGGTGGCGGCGACCGCCGCCGGCGCAACCGCGCCTGCCCCGCCCATGAAAAGCCGCAGACGTTCGCCGAGCCAGCCCGACAGCTGCGCCAGTTCCGGCGCCTCGACGGGGTTCTCTCCTCCGGCCTGGCAATGCTCGAGGAGTGCGCGCATGTGATCGCTGCACTCGAACATCAGGGAGGTGAGGTTGATGTCGAGCGCCAGCGCGCCGTCGCGCAGCCGCTCCAGCACGCTCTCGACCCCATGGGTGAAAGCCACCACCGGCGTCAGCCCGAACATGCCCGCCGAACCCTTGATGGTGTGGGCGGCGCGGAACATGGCATTGAGGGTCTCGCGGTCGGCGGGGTCCTCTTCCAGCTTCAGCAGGGCCGCTTCGATCTGTTCGCACATCTCGCGCGCCTCGGCGAAGAACAGAGAGCGCGCCTGGTCCAGCACGTTCTCGCTCATGTCTCTTCTTCCCCCGCCTGCGGAGCCCCGCCGCCTTGCAGATGGCCGGCGACGCCGAATTGCTCGAAACGGTCGCGGATGTGCCCCGGCACGGCGATGAACTCGACCGCGCGCCGTTCGCGCGCGGCCTTCAGCGCGACCGACAGCAGCAATTGCAGGCCGGCGGCGTCCATTTCGCCGACCTGACCGAGGTCGATGGTCAGTGCATCCCCGCTCCCGCAAGAAGCGAACAGCGCCGCCAGCGCGGCGCCCGACTCGGCGGCCGCGTAGATGCTGAGCTCCGGCGGTGCGACCCAGGCCGCGCTCATGGCAGCACGAGCTTAGAGACGGCGTCGAGCACTGCCGGCGGGGTGAACGGCTTGGTGATCCAGGCGCGCGCCCCGGCGGCCTTGCCTTCGGCCTTCTTGGCTTCCTGCCCCTCGGTGGTGAGCATGATCACCGGCGTGAAGCGGTAGGCGGGATGGGCCTTGACCTGCCTGAGAAAGGCGAGCCCGTCCATGTTGGGCATGTTGACGTCGGAGATGATCAAGTGGATCTTGCGGCCGTCCATCTTGGTCAGCGCGTCCTTGCCGTCCGCGCCCTCGATCACCTCGTAGCCCGCGCCCTTGAGAGTGAGCGTCACCACCTGGCGAAAGCTTGCGGAATCGTCGACGATGAGTATTGTCTTGGCCATAGGGCTCCCGTTCAAATCTGCTGATCAAAAATCCGTGCGCAGGTGCAAGCCGCCTAGAAAAAGGTGACGCTGCTCGCCGCGGCGCCCGCAGGCGCGGCGCCCGCGGGGGCGGGGGCGTGCAGGCTGCGCTCGTCGTCCATGGTGTAGGTGGTTTGCAGGCGCGCCATCCATGCCTGCGGCGGCGGCACGCCGTCGCGCAGGGCGGGATCGGCCGCCAGTTCGCCCAGCCGCGCGAGGTCGGAGCGCACCACATCGAGAATCTGCGCAATCCGGTCCTGGAACTGGAAGGCGGTGAGCATGCGCTCGACTTCCTGATGCAGCGAGGCACCGCGCTGCCGCAGTTCCTGTCCCTCGTCGGAAATGCGACCGATGGTCTCCTCGAGCGAGGCGAGCACGCCGTCGACCACCTTGCCGGCCGAACCCGCGATCGCCTCGTCCTCGGCGGCGACCCGGCGGGCGGTCCCCAGGGAGTCGCCGATGATCTCGCCGACCTTGGCGATCTGCTCGGCGATGCGCTTGCCGGTTTCGCCGGAGGAGGTGGACAGCTTTCTCACTTCGTCGGCCACCACGGCGAACCCGCGTCCGGCATCGCCGGCCCGCGCCGCCTCGATGGACGCATTCAAGGCGAGCAGGTTGGTCTGCGCGGCGATCGCGCCGACCTCCTGGGCCATGGTGGTGAGGGTCTTGGTGATGTCGGAGAGCCCCTCGAGGCGACCGAGCATGGCCTCCTTGCCTGCAATCACGCCCGACAGCGCACCGACCACGGGTCGCAACTGGCCTTCGGCGGCCGCCAGCGCGGAGACATGAAGACGCTGCCCGGCACCGCTCGCCGGGCTCTGCGCGAAGCCCGCCGCCTCGAACTGGGCGAGCATGGCGGTCAAGCCGTCGAGCAGGGAGCGCGTTGCATCCGAACTCTGCCGGGCGACCGAATCGAGATGCGAGCACCACACCGGGGCGACCGTGGCGACCACCGGACAGAGGTCGGCCGAGCGGGCCGCCTGCTCGGCTTCGAGCGCAGCGACGCGTGCCGCCAACTGAGCGCTTTCCAGTGCCTTGGCACGCACGACGTTGCAGACGTTCAACAGAATCAATCCGCCGGCGCCCGCCAGGGCCACCGTCGCCCACGATGCAAGGCCGGAAGGCAGCGCGAATGCAGCGATAACAGCGGCCGCAGCGGCAAGAGCCCACGCCGATACCCCGCGTGAAATGCAGGGGCCGAACCCGATTCTGAAGCTGGTCTGCATGGTGATTTGCGCAATCTCTCTTTTTTGCTGTCTTTGATTCAAATGCCATTAGCGATGGTTACCACCGGCACGAAATGTTCAATTTGTACATTTAACGGCATCGTATCCCGCTCCCTTACCCCCAAATTGCAAAAGCAGGTACAAGATTCGCGGTCAATTCAATCAATTTGCAGCCGCTGCCTTGCCGGAGGATGCGGACATTGGAATGCCCATGCGGCAGGCGTTGAGATGTTGCGGTACCATCCACACTGGTGTGCGCTTGGGATGTTTCGGGGAAGGAACACCTTGGGTAGTCAGATCGACAGGCGGGAGGCCTCCGGCGACGGCGGCAAGTCCTGCACCACGAACGAAGCGGCGGAGATGCTGGGAATCTCCCTGCAAACCGTGCAGCGCTGGATGGACCGCGGCCATCTGCGCGGCTGGCGTACGCCGGGCGGGCACCGGCGCGTCGATGTGGCCAGCGTCCATGAATTGCTCGCCACGGCCCGGCAGGCGGAAAACGGCGCGGCCGCCCCGGAAGCCCCGGACGCCGCGCGGGTCGTCGAAGCCGCGCCGCGGATTTACCTGGTCGACGACACGCCGTCCGACCTGGAATTGCTGATGGCCATCACGCAGTTCGTGATGCCGAAGGCGCGCTCGGTCGGTTTGCCGAACGGCTTTGCGGCACTCATGGCCATCGGCCGCGAACCGCCCGACCTGCTCATCACGGATATCGCCATGCCGGGCTTCGACGGCCTGGAAATGATCCGTTCGATGCGCGAGAACGGCGCCACCGCGCACGTGCCCATCATCGCGGTATCGAGCTACCATGACGATGAGGTTCAGCGCATGTTCGGCGCCATTCCGGACGGGGTCGCCTTCCTGCGCAAGCCGGTCACGCCGGACACCCTGCGCACCGCGATTGCCAGGGTCCGGCAAGTCGAGAGCCTCTCCCCCCAGTAGCATTCCCCGACCAGCCAGGCGCATGCTTTGTCCGGCCGGTATCGCCGGCGGAACCTTGAGCTGCACCGTGCCACCCAGCGTCTTCACGTTCACGATTGCGCCGAGCGCCGCTTCCGAAGGGGCGAGCGGCAGGTCAAAGTACAGGTCGCGCCCGGAGACCCGGAACAACGCGCGGGGTCGCAGGCGGATTGCCAGAAACAGGTCGCCATCCGGCCCGCCGCCGACACCGTGCCCACCCGGCCCGCGCAGCCGCAGCCGCTGCCCTGCGGAGGCGCCGGGCGGGATGCGCACCTGCAACGCGCGCGTGACAGGCCGGATGCAGCCCTGGTCGCCATAGTCAGGAAACTCGAGCCGGATTTCAACCTGCGTCCCCGCGGCGGCATCTGCAAGGCTGATCTCCGCATCCGCTTCGAGACCGCGCCCGCCGATAGGCGTGGCAGCGCTGCCACGCCTGTTCCCGGTCAAGCCCGTAAACAACTTGGCAAGATCGGCCTCGTCAAACGCCAGCCTGCCGGCACGCCCGCGAGCTGAAATGGCCGCGCCAATCGCCAGAAGGACGGAACTCCTCGTCTTCCGGCATCCGGTTGCCAACCTGCACCAGGTGCAGGTTGCCATCGGGAACGCAAGCACCGTAGGCGAAGTCCAGGTGCTGCTCGACTACATCCTGCACAGCCACGGCCAAGCAGCCAGGATTCAACGCGACCATCCCGACGGCTGCCCGCCACACAACGGCGGCGCGCTGCCGGTGGCGCGCACGAAAGCAAAAAGGGCCGGAATTTCTTCCGGCCCTTTTTCATTCAAACGCCGATATCAGGTTTCAGAACGAATACTTGATGCTCAAGCCCACATTGTTGCCACGCGAGTTGTTGCCCGTGCCGTTGCTGGTGAGCTTGCCGAAGTCTTCGTACTCGAGGCGCACGCCGACATTTTTGGTAAAGCTGTAGCCGACGCCCAGGCCGACCAGAAGCCCGTTGCGGTGATCACCGGAGCCAGGGAAGTGCGCGTTGTTCGACGTCGCGCCCAGCTTGCCCAGCAGCGACCAGTTGGGCCCCATCAGGATGGTGCCGGTGCCGGCAATAGACCAGGACTCGACCCCGGATCCAAGGTAGCGCCCGAGGTCGGTATAGCCAAGCTCAATGCCCCAGTTGGGCGTGAACTGGTAGCCGCCGTATACCTTCCATGACGTTTCGTTGCTGTCAGTCTTGGACGCGCCGGCGCCTGCACCGACGTACATCTGGGCAGCGGCAGGCGCTGCCAGGCAGACGGAAAGGATCGCCGCGGCAAGGATATGTTGTTTCATGAGTTCCCTCCTGGAAGGTGTTTTTCGGGTTTTTGTTGCAACCGCCGAGTCTGGTGCCGCGAAGCGAAATGTTCCGTGCGTTCCCGTACATAGGACGGGCCCCAACCATTCCTTCTACCGCGGCGACCGCCTGCCAATGCAATACCGGCATCGCCAGTACGTGGTCGACGCCTGGCGCGGCCACGACCTCGGTGCGCCGCCGCGCGGCTACCATTGGGTGCAGAACGGCGCCGACCACCGGTTGGTCGGCATCGCCACCGGCATATTCCTGCAGTTCTTTCTGGGCCGTTGAAATCCGGCCCGGCGCCCTTGTCGCCCGCCCGGACTGACGTCTACCGCATCACCGGTTCAGGCTGCGGCGGTTGCCGCGGGCAGATTGACGACGACGTCGTGCGCGCGACCATCGTCGACGAGGCGCAGCCAATCCGTATCAACTTCCGCAGCATCGAGGGTGCGGCCTGCCGCCGTGTCATGGACGTGTGCCACAGTCAGCCGAATGTTGTAGGTCGAAGCGCCAAACATGTACCGCACCGAATAGCCGTCCCACGCCGCCGGCACGCATGGCGCAAAGCGCAGGGTATCGCCTTCACGCTTAAGCCCAAGCAGTGACTCCAGCAGCAGGCGGTACATCCAGCCCGCAGACCCGGTGTACCAGGTCCAGCCGCCGCGCCCGGTGTGCGGCGGTGCCGCATACACGTCCGCCGCCATCACGTAGGGTTCCACCTTGTAGAGCGCGGTCTTCTCGGCGGTGTCCGCATGCGTCAGCGGGTTGATCATGCCGGCCAGTTCCCAGGCCCGCGTGCTGTCGCCCAGCGCTGCGAAGGCCATCGCGGCCCAGATCGCCGCATGGGTGTACTGCCCGCCGTTCTCGCGCACTCCCGGAACGTAGCCCTTGATGTAGCCCGGATTGAGGTCCGACTTGTCGAATGGCGGGTCCAGCAGGCGCACCAGCGCGTGCTCGCGGTCCACCAGGCGTGCATCGAGAGCCTGCATCGCCATCCTCGAGCGGGCCGGTTCACCCGCGCCGGACAACACCGACCAGCTTTGCGCCACCGAATCGATGCTGCATTCGACGCTTCCTGCCCCGCCAAGCGGGGTGCCATCGTCGAAGTAGGCGCGCCGGTACCATGCACCGTCCCATCCGCCCGCATCGAGGTTCTTGCGCAACTGCGCGGCTTCGCTTGCGCAACGCTCTGCAAAGACCGGGTCGGCGCGCGCGCCGGCCACCGGCGCGAACCTGGTCAACACGTCATACAGGAAGAACCCCAGCCACACGCTCTCGCCACGCCCGCGCAGGCCCACCAGGTTCATGCCGTCGTTCCAGTCACCTGAGCCCATCAACGGCAGGCCGTGCGCACCAAAGCGCAGGCCATGGAGAACTGCGCGCCGGCAGTGCTCGTAAAGGGTCGCGGATTCGCCGGACCGGCCCGGCATGTCGTAGTACGAATCGACGTCATCGCCCACCGGGCGACCCTCGATGAAATGCACCGTTTCGTCCAGCACGGCGGCGTCGCCGGTGACGCTCACGTAACGACATGCGGCCAGCGGCAGCCACAGGTAGTCGTCCGAGCAATGGGTGCGAACGCCGCGGTTGGCCGGCGGATGCCACCAATGCTGCACATCGCCCTCGCCGAACTGCCGGCCGGCGCACAACAGCAGGTGCTCGCGCAGCAAGTGCGGCTGCGCATGCACCAGTGCCATCGCGTCCTGCAACTGGTCGCGAAAGCCGAATGCGCCACCTGACTGGTAGAAGCCGCTGCGCGCAAGGAGTCGGCAGCCCAGCGTCTGGTAAACCAGCCAGCCGTTGGCCAGCACATCCAGCCTGGGGTCGGGAGTTGCCACCTGCACCCGGCCGAGGGTTTCCTGCCACTGCGCGCACACCGCCGCAAGGTTCGTAGAATCAGCGCCGCGCGCGTTCCTGGCCAGCGCCACGGCCGATGCGGTGTCGCGCCCAAGACCGAGCACGAAAACGATCTTGCGCGTCTCGCCCTCGGCCAAGACCACCGGTATCTGGATCGCGGCGCACGGGTCGAGCGCCGGCCCGGTTCTTCCCGAAAGCCGTGTGCGCCGCAGCGCCGCCGGGCGCGCAAGGCTGCCGTTGCGGCCGATGAATTCGGCGCGGTCACCAGTGACGCTGCGCCCGGCCCCGGCCGCGTCGAAGAACGCGACGCGATCGGGAAACTCGCTGTTGTAGGGGTTGCGCGCCAGGACGGCGCCGCTGGCGCCGTCTATTTCGGTGGAAACATGCATGAGCGACTTGCCGCGCAGGTCACCCAGCACCCATTCAACATAACCGGTGACCGAAACCGTGCGCGCGAAGGCGGACCGGTTCGTCAAGCGGATCACCGTGGTCTTGACCGGTGCGTCGGCGGCCACAAACACCCGCACCTCGCTTTCGATGCCGTCTTCGACATGCTCGAACACGCTGTAGCCGAAACCATGGCGCGTCTTGTAGGGCCCGGCGCCGCGCGCCGGCAAGGGCAGCGGTGACCAGTAATGACCGCTTTCCTCGTCGCGCAGGTAGAAGGCCTCGCCCGCCTCGTCCGTCACCGGGTCGTTGTGCCACGGCGTGAGACGGAATTCATGCGCATTCTCGGCCCACGTATAGGCCTGCCCGCTTTCCGATATCACCGTGCCGAACTGCGGGTTGGCCAGCACGTTGCACCATGGCGCCGGCGTCAGGCGGTTCGCCCCGGTCTCGATCACGTACTCCTTGCCATCCGCGGCAAAGCCGCCTGTGCCGTTGAAGAACTGCAGGCCCGCGCCGCCCGGTCCCTGCACAGGCAGGGTTTCCTTGCGGTAGGACCGCGTCGCCTTGAAAGCGGACGGCAGGGTATCCGGCCGGGTACGCCGCGTCATCTGGTCTTCCAGTGTTCCCTGCTTGTCGGACAGGATTACGCGGGCCACTGACAGCAGCAGGGTCCGGTCTTCGCCGGAAACATGCTCGGCGGCGCGCACGAAGATGCCGCCCGGCCGGTCGATCAGGCTCGCCTCGATGCCGGCGGCGATCAGGCCCATGATCTGGTCGTTGAGATGCTGGCGGTAGCCGGAATGGTCCTCGTTCCAGATCACCAGATCGGCCGACAGTCCTTTCAGGCGCCAGTAGGCGTGGGCGCGCACCAGTTGCCGAACCAGTTCGATCATGCCGGTGTCGCCGATGCGCACCAGTGCGACCGGCAGGTCACCGGAGATCGAGTACCCCCACAGGCCGGATTGGCCGCGCCGGTTCTGCAGCAGAACGGCAGGTTCGGCGCGCATGGCGGCACCGGCAAACAGCATCGGGCCGGCGAGCCTTGCATAAAGCTGCGCGTCGGCCTCGGTGGCATTGATCTGCCGCAGCACCACCTGCCCGTGGGTCCATGCCAGCTCGAACACGCGTTCGGCCAGGCGCTGGTCCTGGTACTTGCCCACCAGCGCGACGGCGGCCGCACGGGTCTCGCCGATACCGGTCACGATGTTGACGGTGACCGCCTGTTCGGGTTCCAGGGTGATGCGGCAGCGGATCGCCACCACCGGATCGAGCACCGGGCCGGCGGTATCCGAAAGGGGGCCCGGCGCATCCATCGCCTGCGCATCGGAGGCCGACCTGCCACGCCCGATGAAACGCATGCGGTCGGTCTCATAGGACACCGCCACGGTACTCGCGCCGTGCACGGCCATCATGTGCAGCATCCAGGGCACGGTTTCGTCCTGTGAACGCGAACGTCGCGTGCACAGGATGGCATGTTGCGCCGGCAGGATCTCGGTCTGCACGAACAGGTTGGAAAATGCCGGATGCAATTCGTCGGCCGCGGCGCTTGCCAGCACCACCTCGGCATAGCTTGTGACCTCGATGGTGCGCGAAAGTCGCGAGCGATTGGTGAGGACGGTACGGCGCAGTTCGATGTCGTCTTCCGGCGACACCGCGATCTCGGTATGCGAATCGAGGTCCAGGTCGCTGCAACGGAACTCCGCACGGCCTTCCGAGAAGATCGCCTCGCAACCGACGGTGCGCGCACGCACCGGCTGATGCGCCGCCGACCAGAAACGCCCGGCGGCGACATCGCGGATGTAACAGAAGCTGCCCCATTGGTCGCGCGTGCCGTCCTCGCGCCAGCGCGTGACCGCCATGTCCTTCCAGCGGCTGTAACCGCCGCCGGCATTGGTCACCATCACGTGGTAACGGCCGTTTGAAAGCAGCTGGACCTCCGGCGCGGCCGAGTCCGCGTCACGGTACACGCGCACCGGCGCCGCCGCTCCAGCCGAGATCTGATGTGCGCCGGCCAATTCAGCCGGATGCGGGCTGAATTCGGCCACCCCCGGCACGCGTTCCTGCAGCAACAGCGCGGTGGCCTTGAATTGCGGCGCCGAGGCGAATCGGCGTTGCATCGGCCGGTCGAACAGCGCGTGGCCCAGCGCCAGGAAGCTCATGCCGGCGTGATGGGCCATGTAGGAACGCACGATCGCGCGCGGCTGCCCGCGCGGCAGGCGCGACGGGGTGTAGTCGAGCGCTTCGTAAAACCCGTAGCGGCCGCTCATGCCGTCAGTGGCCAGGCGCTGCAGGTTCGCGCACGCCGCGGCAGGTGCGACCATCAGGGCCAGCGCCGATGCATAGGGCGCGATCACCAGGTCCTCGGCCAGGCCGCGCTTCAATCCCAGGCCCGGCACGCCGAAGGCGCGGTACTGGTAGTTCTGCGCCGCGTCCAGCGCGTTGTAGCCGGATTCCGATATGCCCCATGCGACCCCGCGCTGCCGACCGTATTCAATCTGCCTCGATACCGCCGCCTTGCAGGTCTGGTCGAGCAGTGTGCTGGCGTAGGCCGGCATCACGAGCAGCGGCATCAGGTACTCGAACATCGAACCGCTCCATGACACCAGCAAAGGCTCGCCACCGGTTGAAGTAAGCAGGCGCCCCAGCGCGAACCAGCTTTCCTGCGGCAGCGATCCCTGCGCAATGGCCACAAAGGTGGTCAGTCGCGCCTCCGAGGCCAGGAGGTCGTAGTAGCTGGCGTCGCGCCGCCGGTCGGTGACGTTGTAGCCGATCGCCAGCAGGTGGCGGCTGCGGTCGTACAGGAACTCGTAGTCGGTAGCGACGAAACCGGCAGCCTTGAGGCAGAGCTGATCCAGTACAGCCAGGCGCTCGCCTGCCCTTGCGCGCGCCAGTTGCAACATCTCCACCGTCTCTGGCGTGTCCGCCTCGACCGCCTCGAGCCGCGTCAGGCCGCGCAGGGTCGGCATCCGGTCAAGCGCGGTGCGAACAGGCAGGCCGGACTGCACGGCGGCGGCGACCCAGGGGGCCAGCCAGTCGAGGTCCTCGATCGCATCGCCGCACTGGCGCACCAGCGCCTGCGCCCACAGGCGGGCTTCCGCCTCGTCGCCATCCTTGAGCGCGACCAGCGCATCGGCCGCCAGTGCCGCCGCTGCCGCAAGCCAGGCCCGCGTGGCCACCAGTCCCTCCGGTCGGCTGGCAAGCGCCGACGCGACTTGTGCCTGCAGTCCGCCGATAGCTGCCGGTGGGGTTCCGGCGACGGCCTCGATGAGCACGCCGGTGGTGTCGCCGACGCCTTCGGCTGCGCGCGGGTTTGCGATCGGCGCATCGGCAAGCGCATGCAATCCGGGCTTGAGGGCCAGGAGGTGGCCGGCCAGATTGCCGCTGTCGACGCTCGATACATAGGCCGGCAACAGCACCTGCAGGGAGTTGGTGTCGTACCAGTTGTAGAAGTGCCCGCGATAGCGCTCCATCTGCGCCATGGTGGCCATGGTGTCCCCGCTGCGCTGCGCGAGCCGTCCGGCCGAGATGAAGCCGAAGTCATAGGCGGACAGGTTTGCCAGCAGCGCCAGGCCGATGTTGGTGGGCGACGTGCGATGCGCCACCCCGACGTCCGGTTGCTCCTGGACATTGTCCGGCGGCAACCAGCGCTCCTGGGGCCCTACGAAAACCTCGAAGAACGCCCAGGTGCGCCGCGCCACCCGGCCGAGAAAGGCCACCTGCTCTGTCGAGAGCCTGGTCTTCAGGCGCTGCAAAGGCAGGCTGATCCACCAAGCCAGCAAGGGAGAGGCCAGCCACATCAGCAGGATCGGGATTGCAGCCGGCAGCGCTTGCGGGCGCATCACCAGGAGCAACAGGAAGACCGTGCCTGACACCGCATGCGCGTACCACATGGCGCGCATGCTGGCGGCAGGGCCTCCATTGCCCTCTGCCACGGTCTCGCCGGATGCGGTCCATTCGAGCAGGTGGCGGCCGGTAATGCCGGTGCGCACCAGCGTTCGGACAATCGCGCCCAGGCTGAAACAGGCTTCATACGGCAACATCGCCAGAGCAAACCCGACCTGGGCAAGGCGCCGCAGTGCGGACCTGCCCGCGCCAGCACAGTGCAGGCCGAATGGCACCTCGCGGGCCTTGCGCAAAAAATCCAGTGAAGCCGCGATCAGGGCCGGCAGCAGCATCACGCCCAGCATAGCCAAGGTCCACGCCCAGGGATGGTCGAGCGTCACCCAGCCCAACACCATCAGTGCAGTCAGCCCCGCCGCAAGCAGGCTGCGCCTGAGGTTGTCGAACAGCTTCCAGCGCGACAGGCCGGACAGCGGATTGGCGTGCTTGCCGCCATTGCCGTCGGAGACCCGTGCAAACAGCCAGGCCGCCAGTTGCCAGTCGCCGCGGATCCAGCGATAGCGCCGCGTGATGTCGGCCTGGTAGCCGCGCGGGTCATCCTCATAAAGGTGAACGTCGGAAAGCAGGCCCGAGCGGGCGTGGCAACCCTCGAGAAGGTCGTGGCTCAGGATGCGGTTTTCCGGGAAACGCCCGCCGAGCGACTGCTCGAAGGCGTCAACATCGTAGATACCCTTGCCGATGAACGACCCTTCGCCGAACAGGTCCTGGTACACGTCGGAGACGGCGCGGGTGTAGGGGTCCAGACCGGGTTCGCCGCCAAACAGTTGCGCATAGCGCGAGCGGTTGGCGCCGGCCAGGCTGGCCGCCATGCGCGGCTGAAGGATCCCGTAGCCACCCGCCACCAGCCTGGTCGCCGTGTCGATGCGCGCCCGGTTGAGCGGGTGCGCCATCGCGCCGATGAACTCGCGCGCCGCATCGCGCGGCAACTGCGTGTCGGTATCCAGTGTGATGACGTAGCGCACGTTGGCCAGGATGGCGGTCTCGCCGGTCACCATCGAAAAGTGCCCGTTCGCCCCGCCGCGCAAGAGCGCGTTCAGGTCCGCCAGTTTGCCGCGCTTGCGCTCGTAGCCCATCCACACACGGTCGCGCGCATTCCAGCGGCGCGGCCGGTGAAACAGGAAAAAACTGTCGCCACGGGCGCCCGGGTACTTGCCGTTGAGGCGCTCGATGCCGTCACGCGCCTGGCGCATGAGTGCCTCGTCGCCCGGCAGGACTTCCTCTGCGGCATCGGCCAGGTCCGTCAGCAGCGCGAAGTGCAGGTTGTCGCTGCGGTTGGCCAGAAAGCGGATCTCCAGCGCCTCGATGAGGGTCGCCACGCCCTTCGCGCTGGTGAGCATGGTCGGCGTCACCACCAGCGTGCGCAGTTCCGGCGGGATCCCCGCGGAAAGGTCCATCCGCGGCAGCAGGTGCGGGGAGGCCAACAGCGTGACCATCCAGTTGACCAGTGCGACGCCAAGCTGGCTGGCGCACAGGATCGCAAGCAGGCCGACTGGCAGCAGCTGCCAACCGCCCAGCCCGTCGTTTGCGGCCTGCATCACCAGCGCCTCCGCGCACAAGCCGGTGACAAGCGCGATGGCGCCAAGATATAGCGGCAGCGAAAACCGGCGGCATGCCCGCTGGGCGGCCCGCATGCGCGAAGGTTGCGCCCGCACCGCCGCCTCCAGCGCCGGCACACCTTGATCGACCAGGAAGTAGCCCACATGCGCGTGCACCGTCGCGGTCGTGCCGCCTGTGCGCAAGGCCGCCTCGGCCAGGCCGACGGCTTTGTGCGCCACTGCCGATTCATCGATTCCCGCATCCCGCGCGATGCGCTCGATCACGTGGCGATAGCGGTCGCGGGTGGCGAAATCCATGTGGCTGTAGACCTCGGCCGGATCGCCGCGCAGGGTCACTTCCACCACGCTCATGGTTTCGACGAATTCGCGCCAATCCATGGCTTCGAGGAAACGCAAGCTGCCGATGCTGTTGGCAATCGAGACCTGGTCGGCCGCCTGCTGGCGGTTTTCCTCCAGTACCGATTGCGCGATGGTCTGCCCCGAGTCCGCCAGTGACTGCTCGATCCAGGTCAGCGGCAAGGCCAGCGCCGCGCTCTGGCCCTGCAGGCGTCGCGCGAATTCGGCGACAAACGGCGGCGACAATGCCGGCCCGGTGCGTGCCATGTCGGCAATCACCAGGACCAGTCCCTTGGGGTCGCGCAGGGCCACCTCGGACATGCGGTCGGCCCAGGCTTCGGCCCGGTCACGGCCAACGCGATCGGCGGCAACCCGCGACCCGACGCGACGCAGGTTTTCGAGCAGGCCCAAGCGCAACATGATGGGAATGGCCCACAGCTCGCCCAGCTTGAGCGGGGTGACGGACTGGTAGGCCTCGACAAAGCTGCCCAGGCTTTCCAGGTCGACATGACCATCGCCATGGGCGACGGTTTCCAGGGCGATATCGTAGACCCGTGGCAGGCCGCGCGAAGCGCCGCTGCCCAGGCGCGGCAGTTCGCGGCTGTAGCCGCGCGGCAGATGCCGCCGTGCGGTACGGACCTGCTCCTCGATCAGGTAGAAATTGTCGAGCAGCCACTCCCCGGCCGGCGCGGCGCGGCGATTTGCGCCCGCCCCTGCCGCCAGCAGCTCGAATACGCCTGCGAGGACACGCTCGTTGTCGGCCAGCCTGCCCAGCAGGCGGTCGGCAGAACGCCCGGCCTGCAGCTTGTGCGCCGATGCCAGGCCCTTGCCGTGCTCCTGCATCTGCGCACTGCTGAACAACTCGGCACGCAGTGGCTGCAGCTCGTCGCCGGCGGTCGCAGCCACGCTGCCGGAGTGCCATGCGCTCAACCAGCGCAGCCTCAAGGCAGATATGTCACCCCAAAAAGCCAATGGCCGCTTCCCTGTTGTTCGCGAGGTGTCCCCGCGGTTTCCCCGCTTCGATACAAAGCCGGCCAGGCGCAAGCCCCGCACCTTGCGGCCAGTGCCAGACCGTCAAGAAAGCGTCAAAGCGGGCGGCGGCCGCCGATGACGTTGAGCAGCACCACCACGATGGCGATGACCAGCAGGATGTGGATGAGGCCGCCCATGGTGTAGGAGGTCACCAGGCCCAGGAGCCACAGGATGACCAGAACGACGGCAATGGTATAGAGCATGATGTACTGCCTTTCGCCGCTAAGCGCGGAAACATTCGTTGGATGCCGCCCCTCCCGCGGGCGGGGCCTCGCTGCCCGCGGAGGGCGTTACTTCTTGTCCTTGCCGACCTGGTTGCCGATGATCCCGCCCACGGCCGCTCCGCCGACAGTGCCAATCGCACTGCCGCCGGACAGGACGCCGCCGACCACTGCGCCGGCGCCTGCGCCGATGGCGGTGTCCTTCTCACGGGCTGTCATGCCGCTGCAGCCGCCGAGCCCTGCAAGGGTGGCTGCCAAAAGACTGGTGATAGCAACGCGTTGAATCGTGTTCATGTCATGCCTCTGTTTTCTTTAGGAACCGTCTGAATCGATATGCCCGGATGTTTCACCGGAGTTCATCCGGCCGCCTGTCCCGGTCGTGGCGGAGTCCCGACACGACGGTCACGCGAACTACAGCCTGAGCATGACCCCTTGCCGCGCCGCAGTCGGTACGCTGGCGCTCACAGAAGGCTCTTTCGCCGGGAACACAAGCACTACTTCACCGCTTCGAGGCGCTTGACGATCAGGGCGCGGGTTTCGAGAACAACATCTGCATGCGCGCCCGCAAGGGCGCGTGCCCGCTCCACCTCTACCAGTGCCTCGGCATTGCGCCCCTGGTCCGAGAGCGTCTGGGCGAGGTTGTTGTACACCGCAGTTGCATCGGGATGGCGCAGTGCTGCCGAGCGCAATACCGACTCGGTCGCCGCGAGATCGCCCTGCGCATAATGCACATTGGCCAGGCCGATGCTGGCGGCGAGATTGTCCGGCCAGCGCAGCAGCAGGGCTTCATAGGCCTTCCTTGAACTGGCAGGCTTGCCGATGCGCGCCATGGCGATCACGGCATCGAGAAATGGCCCCTCCCTGGCAGTGACGGGAATCTGTCCGGGCGGCACCACCACCATCGCCCAGTAGGCGCTTTCCTTCCAGGTGTACTCGAGCACGGCAAGCGGCATGGTCAGGCGGCGCTTCTCGCCGGAACGCAGGAACACCTCGCCCTTGAAAGCGTCGTAGCCCACCACCACCGCATAATGCCAGCCCGACATGGGCCAGACGCCGTAGTCCTGCAGCACTACCACCGGAATGCCGGCCGCCACCTCGCGAAGCAGGTCTTCGAAGCGCGGCCTGAGCAGGTAGGACACCGTTTCATGACGACGCGCGGCCGCCAGCATTTCCACCTGCAGGCTGCCCTGGCGTGCCGGCAGGTAAACCTGGTCGACCAGTTGCTCGGCGGTGACACTCGCGCCCGCATTGGCAAGCACCGTGGCCAGCGCCGCCGGGCCGCACTGGTAATCCTGTTGCGGAAAGAACGGTACTTCGGCCAGCTCGACGCGTGCCGGCAGGCCGGATGGCCAGGACTCGCGCATGCCGGCCGTCTGCGGCGCCATCACGGCGCAGCCGCCAAGCAGGAACGTAAGCAGAAAAACGCCCGCCAAAAGGCGGGCGCGTTGCAGGTGCGACGTTGCCAAGGAGATCATTTCCAGTTGAAATACACCACCAGGCCGATGACGATCAGAAGCGCCCAGCCCCAGCCATTGGTAAGGGCGCCAGCCGGAAGCGTCTCAAGCTTGCCGGCAAGCTGATGGGCCTCGTCGTTGGTCAACGCCGCCACACGTTCACGTGCAAGCCGTGGATCGACACCCAGCGACTGCAACTGGCCTGCCACTTCGGCGCGCTGCACAGCCGCCACCAGCGCCGCGCGGTCGGATTGCGCCGAGGCCGCCGACGCCACCTGTTCAGCACCCAGCATGCCGGCTTGCGCCATGGGTAGCTGCATCATCATCAGGCAGGCGATCAAAAACCGGCACACCATTCTTGTTCCCATCGATTTCATGTGACTCTCCCTATGCAGTTTGACTTCGAATCGGCCGCCGCTTGTGTCCGCGAACCGCCAACCCATGCTGCGCCGGCCGGCAACACGATGTCTGTTCGCTGTCGAACAAAGCCGTACTGATCAGGCCCAGCCCGCGAACCATGGCGATTTGCGTACGAGAACGAACAGACATGGAGGCGCGATGCGCCGAGTCTGCGCTCTCACACGGCACGCCCGTCCTTTACCGGCGACCGGTGCATCCCCGGGTCGAAGCGACCCACCCAAACGGAGAACACCATGGAAGTCACGCCCCGCCCCGCTTCCTCATTCCCGACCGATTCCGCCAATTCGGCGTCAACCCTGAACCGTGCCGCAGCCGGCATGAACGGCGCGGTCGACCGGATGGCCGTCGCCGCCGACGGCGCGGCCGCCCAGATCATGCCGGCGATCGACCGCGTGGCAACGCTGGCGCACCAGGCCGTAGCCAAGGCCGCCAGCGTGGCCGGGCCTGCGGCGGACTGGATCAGCCACCAGAGCGACAGCCTCGACGCCGCGCGCCAGAAGGCACTCCAGAGCGCCGGCGACACCGTGCGCGCCAATCCCTGGAAGACCGTCGGCATCGCCGTGCTGGCTGGCTTTGTGCTGAGCCGCTATCTGCGCTAGCTCAAACGCCGCGTGCACCACCCGATCAACGCTGGTGCATGCACATGCCGTAGCAAACCTTGAAAGGAATTCAGATGAAATCGATCAGGCCCTTGTGCCTTCACGCGCTTCTCGCTGCCGCCGGACTTGCATTGCCAGCCTGGGTTGCCGCCGCCGACGCCACCAGCACGCCGCAATCGCGTTTCCAGGCGGAAATGGCGATCTGCGAAAGCGGACGCTCCAACCAGGACATCGCCACCTGCCGCATCGAGGCGCGCAACGCGTTGGCCGCAGCGAAGACAGGCGGCCTCGCCGATGCGCCCGGCGAGTACAAAGGCAACGCGGCACAACGTTGCGAGGCGCTCGAAGGGGTCGAGCTCCAGGCATGCCTGGCACGCATGCGCGGGGAAGGCAGCGTTGAGGGCAGCGTTTCCGCGGGCGGCCTGTTGCGCGAGAACGCCACCGTCGTGCCGGCCAATTAGAAAACGCCCGCGCTGCGGGCCATATCGGCCTACGGCGCGGGCGTTTGCGGTCGCCATGGGCAGGGCACGGCGCCAACCGGCGCCGCCACCGGCTACTTGGCGTGTTCCCGTTCCTTCATGCCTTTTTGCCATTCGGCCAGCTGCTTTTCTGCCGCTTCCTTGGTAATCCCGTAGCTCTCCTGGATCTTGCCGGCGAGCTGGTCGCGCCGGCCGGCGATGACATCGAGCTGGTCATCGGTGAGCTTGCCCCATTGCACCTTGGCATTGCCCTTGAATTGCTTCCAGTTGCCTTCGATTCGTTCCCAGTTCATGTTCGCTTCCTTCCGGTTGGTTTGAAAAGCGCCACCGCTTTAAGCGGCGGCGCATCGTTCACGTGCGGGTTGCTCAGGTCTTGCCGTACTTGCCCTTGGCCGATGCCACGCAGCTGGTCTTGGCAGCGCCGGACATGGCGTCGCACTTCTCGACGGCCACCTTGTATTCGGCATCGCGCTTGTCTTCGCTCGCCTCGACCTTGGCGTCGACGATCTTGCCGTCGCGCTTGGCATCGGCCAGCGCGGCGGTTTCGACCGACTTGGCCTCCTTGACGCACACATCCTTGTCGTTGCCGGCCTTGTCGTCGCACTTCTCCTTGGCCACGGCATAGCTGGCCTTGGCGTGTGCGACCAATGCGGCGGTCTTGTCCTTGGCCTTGCCGGTATAGGCGAACTCATGGTCCGCCAGACCGGTCTTTTCCTTGCCCTTGGCTTCGGCGACGCAAACATCCTTGGCGTTGGCAGCCAGCGAATCGCAGGCGGCCTTGGCGGTCTTGTACTCGGCGCCGATGCGCGTCTTGCCGTCCTTGTATTCCTGGTTCGTCATTGCGGCGGCTTGCGCGACCGGAACGGCGAGGATGGCAACGGCCAGCAGTGAGGCTTTTAGAACCGGGATCTTGTTCATGTGATTCCTTTGGTGGTGGATAAAACTGCGGTGGAGCAAACGGCGTGCACTTGGCTATCTGTCGAAGTGCATGCCATCGATTGCATCAAGCGAGTTCAATGCCCGCCGTGAACCCACCAGCGCGAGCCAGGCCCACACCACCACCCCCGCCAACGCGAGCGCGGAGATGGCGGCGACCGGAAGAACTGCCGACTGCGCGTCGTCGCCGTTCATGGCGCGAGGGGCGGATTGGTGCGTGGCTTGCTCATGTCGTCGCTCGATTCGGTCGCCTCGACGTTCGTCCCGGTTCCGGCCGGTTCCGGCGGCGGGGCGCCTTCCGAGGTGAAATCCGACTTCTCGTGCGTCAACGTCTTTGGCCGCAAGGGCGGCATCGGCGGGCTGCGGTGCATGTGGACGGCTCCTGAAAGACCGCCAGCGGCGGACGTCAGGTGCCATTTGGCCATCGGGCCGCGCGCGCGTCTGTGCGCCTTCGCACGCAACGAACCTGGTGAGGCCGGCGCCCGCGTACCGGCCCATCCGCCGAGGATGGATGTTTGTGTATGCCGGCGTACAGACCGGAACCTCCGCCGGGCTGATGCTTGAAACTCGCCTCCACGCTGACCGGAGTACCGCCATGTCAACCATCATCGCTGGCCATTTCCAGCTGCAGTCCGCCGCTGAGGAAGCCGTTGCCGCGCTTGGTGCGGCCATGGGACTGGCGGCAATGGAAGAATTGGGCGCCAACGCGGCCTTGGTGGCAGGCGGTGTCGGCGCCTATGTCGGCAGCCTGCTGGGCGCGGTGGGAAACATGCATGACAAGCCTGGCACAAGCGCGGATGCCGCGCGGACCACGAACCTGCGGCGCCAGTCCGGCATGAACCCGTCGACCCCGCATTCCGCATCTCCATATCCATCGGCAGGAAATGAATGATGAAAACCGAATCCCTTGAAATCGCCAACGACACATCCAGGGCTTTTTGCAGCTGCGCCTCGGGAACCCGTGCCGGGCACACGGACCCGATGGATCGCGGACTCATGACCAACGCCACCCATGCCTTGTCGTGGCTCATCGACCTGCCCGGCGTGACCCTGTGCATCGTAGTGGAGCACCGCCGGGTCAGCTTGTCAGGCCAGGTCGACTGGGACTACCAACGCTGCGCAGCCGTCCGCGCCATGCAGCAACTGCGCGATGTCGTGGGGGTGAACGACGACATCACCCTGAAGCCGCGCGCGGCTTGCACCACGATCACGCAACCGATGCAATCACAGGAAACGCCTTGATGGTAAGGCCAGCCTGCAATTGCAACAGGCCGTCATAGCCGGGGAAAACTGTAGCCGGTCAGGCATTGGCGCCCGACCGCGCGATCCTCAGCGGGCGCCCTTGTGGTCCTTTTGGCCGTCGTTCTTGTGCCGTCCGGCCACCTCCTGCGCCTCGGCTTTCTGCTTTTGCATGTTTGTCTGGCCAGGGGCGGGGGGCGGTAGCGGACCGGCCTTGCGTTTGGGCGGCTTTGATGGGGCAAGCATGATTGGTCTCCATTAGACAGGTTGGGCGACGTGCCGGGTATGACACCGCCCGCTGTCACCTTATTACGGAGCGGCAGGCGCTTCCGCGCGGCTTCGCACATTGTTTGAAAGCACACAGACAAACACGCACGTCGGAAATTCAACGGGACCCTGGCCGGACGCAGGCAGGGCTGCAGTCCTGTTCCGGCGGCCGCATGCAGCACCTGAACATCAACATTTCAACAATTGCAGTGGCTTTCATTTGCCGCCTGACTGTCGCTACGGCTTGCCCAAGACGCCACACCGGGCGCTGCGCCGGGCGCGCGATTCAGGCTGCGCATTTCGCGGGCTCGGGGGCGGTCCAGTACGCCGGACGGCCGTAGTGGCTGTAAATGGCGTTTTCCTTCTCGCGATCCAGCGGCAAGGCGGGGTCATAGGGTGGCGCGAACTTCACCTTGTCGCGGTCGAGGTGCACCGACACCTCGCGTTTTGGCCAGCTCACCCCGGTCACCCATTGCGGCGGTACCAGCACCTGATGCCCGATCCACCAGTTGCTGGTGTCGACCACCAGGTAACGAATCGCCCAGGTTTCTTCATCGACCAGGAATCCGCTCACATGGCCGATGCTGCCGTCCACCGCTTGCGTTTCATGTCCGGTCACGGCCAGGCCACTGCGCAGGTGCAGGTCGTCATGCTCGTGCCGCCCCACCTCCCCCAGCGTACTGTCCTTCGCACCGGGCGGCAACAGCGGCCGCTCTATGGCCAGGAATCCCGCATTCCCTGGGGTCGTTAGGTTGGGATAGGCGCCCGCCCCCCATAGCCCCGCGCCTTCCCAATAGTAGGGATAGTCGTAGTAGCCGAGGTAATCAATTTCCTGCTGGCGCGACACCGGCTTGTCGGTATCGATGTCCGGGCTGCCCTTCACCTGGTCACGGCTGATGGCCACCGGCAAGGACTTCTTGGCCCAGTCCGGATGGCCTATGGACATCGGCGAAATCAGGACTTTCCTGCTCGCAAGCCAGGAGCCGGACTCGACCACCAGGTAGCGGATGACCCAGCGTTCGTCGTCAAAATAGAAGTCGGTGACATGGCCGATCGGGCCGTCGGTGGCGCCTATGGTGTAAGTCTTCAGGTCCTGCATGCTGCGCAACATGGGCAATGCTCCGTGGGGTTTTAGAACCGGCTCGCCGATCCCGGAGGCAAAGCGTCCCGGGCGGCACAAGACCGCGGTTGTTTCTTGATGCTCATCTCTTTGCCGACGCCGGACACCCCATCAATGCCGCGCGTGACTTCAATGGCGCGGTCGATCTGGCCCTGGTTGTCGACAAAGCCGCTCAGCTGCACCTCGCCCTTGCGGGTTTCGACCTTGAAGGTCAGCGCCGCTGCGGCGCCAGGGATCACTGATTTGTTGATGCGCTGCATGGCGTTTCCCGCCTCCCGTGCATGTGAACTGGGCAACAAGCATGTACCGCACCGCGACCAATCACCGTGCGCCGGCGCACCAACCTGCCTACGCTCAAGGGAACGGCCTCGGCCCAACACGGCGCCTCGGGTGGGGACATTGCCGGCAATGCTTTGCAGGCGGCCGCAAATGGCAACTGGGTACCCGACGTGTTCGGTGCCAACCGCCGCGCCCTGAATGCAGCCATCGCCACCGCCCAGGCCAGCACCGCAAGCCTTGACGACATGCAGGTTTCCTGCGATGCGATCGGCGCGCTCGAAGGCGAGGTGCTGCTGCAGTTCCTGATCGAGGCGGTGGTCCTGTCCGCGCTGGGCGGTGCGGTCGGCATCGTCATCGCCACCGGCGCCTCGTAGTGGCTTTCCGGCCTGATGAACGTGCCCTACGCCTTCGACCCCACCATCAACCTCCTGCCCTGCTGTTTTCGGCCTTCATCGGCGTGGTGTTCGGCTACTTCCCCGCACGCAGTACAGCGCGCATGGACCCTATCGAGGCACTGCGGCACGAGTGAGGCCCCGACAAAGCCGGGGGAACTCCCAACTGATTAGGGCGGGGGCCGATGTAGGTAGAGCGTAGTTATCTAGACAAGAGACGTCTGAAATAACTCGTCGTGATCGGCAATCCTGGCCGACAGCGATCAGACACGGCTTCGATTCAACCGTTTACCCAATGACCGCTTTGGAGCGCAATGCGGTCACCGATAGCGCCGAAAAAAAGAGCGCGTGTGGAGCAGGTATCGGCCACAACCGGTCCGGCGATCCTTATTGCGCAACGAATAGCCTTGCTTATCGCCTCGCTAAGTCGAGGCTCGCTATAAATCCATAAAGAAAACCCCACCGAAGCGCGGCGAGTTTGGCCATAGCCGAGTTCATGTGCTTTGCTTCCTGCGACGCGCCACAAAGGCGAGCATAGCCATGCCGGCAAGCAACATCGCGTAGCTTTCAGGCTCCGGAATCGGGGCGACGCGCTCAAATACATATGCCCCCCCGAAATCTGTCAACGTCGCAAGATTTCCAGAGACGGAAACTGTCACTGGCCCTTGAGGATGGGACAAGCCCCACTGCCCATTAGTATCGACCAATGTAACCGAGGAAAAAGCGCCTGAAACTGAATTCCAACTGAAAGTGCCGCGCTCCATTCCATTTTGACCTGATGGGTCAAACGCTGGAGACATCTGGTCCTCGGCATGAAAGTAAGTGCCATTCGCCAAGAAACTAACGATCGCGCTGGTCCCTGGAGAGCGCCAGCTTCCGACTATTGCATTGGTGGGACTAACCACGCGCTCAAATACATATGCCCCCCCGAAATCTGTCAACGTCAAAAGATTTCCAGAGACGGAAACTGTCACTGGCCCTTGAGGATGGGACAAGCCCCACTGCCCATTAGTATCGACCAATGTAACCGAGGAAAAAGCGCCTGAAACCGAATTCCAACTGAAAGTGCCGCGCTCCATTCCATTTTGACCTGATTGGTCAAACGCTGGAGACATTTGGTCCTCGGCATGAAAGTACGTGCCATTCCCCAAGAAACTGACGATCGTGCTGACCCCTGGAGAGTTGGTGAGGCGCCAGCCTCCGACGATATCTGTCGGCTGCGCCGCACTTGCGGTTGCAGAAAACATCAAAGCAGCGCTGAGCGCCGCGACGACAATGGAACGAGTTGTTTTCATTGAATTTCCGGATGTGCGCAGGCCGACTGAGGCTCGCGATTTTAAGATTTAATTTTTTCGCGACCATTCACGGTGGATTGGGCGTGAGAACAGCGATTACTTCTAAAGAAACAAACCTAGCCACAATCAAGCATGAACGATACCAGTAACATTGACTCTTTTAAAATCAAAGTGTTGTAAGAAATCATGGGGCTGAAATCGCGACAGTGTAAAGTTTTCCGACAGTTTTGCGCTTGGCTGTCCCGTCCCAGCGCCCGTCGGGCCAAATGACTCTGGAAGAATGGTTGATCGACGGCGCAACGTCGGGGCACGGCTTGGACGACCCGGTTCCGTCACCCGGTGTCGAACGTCGGGGCGTGAATGGATCGCCCGGTCTCAGGCGGCGAAATACGGTCTGTCGCGGACGAACGTCACCCGGTCCATCACACGACAATAGCCCCGGTAGTCGTTGACCGCGATGTGCGGGATCGAGAGGGTAGTGTTTTCAAACGCCCCTTTTCCCTCCCCATGGCACCCCGAACACGGCACCCGCCGCGCGTGAGCCGGCCTTCGAAGCGGGCTGAGCCCGGTTACGCGTTGATAGCGCCGCCCAACATCGTGTGTATCGGGGGGTGATTTGCGGGTTATCCCTCGTCGCCAGGCCGTTTCCGTCTGCCCCGCAAACCCTCGGACGCAGCCGACTCCAGCGGCCTTGGGGGTCGAGTGGCCTGAACCGCCACCTTCGGGGGCCTCGGTGCATGTACGACCGACCGCTTCGGGGCGACGAGTCCACGGCAGAGTATGTCTCAGACGGGTCGTGGGCCCGCCCGACGGCGAATGTTGCGTCCTCCGGCTGCAGACGGCCAGTAACCAGACCTTCATATTGATAGTCAATCGACGGTGATGATCGGCCGACACCACACCCAGTGACCACCTGACCTTACGCGGCGCACGTTCGGTTTGATGAAGCTCGACCGGCAGCTTTGGGTCGAGGCTGTGTGGAAACGCGACGAGTCAGTCTTGCAGAGCTTCGGTAACAACAATCGCCGAGCTTGCCAAGCGCGACGCCCCTGGAGATGAGGGCGTGCGCCCTACGTTCTCATCGCCGCGATTAGAGGCCCGGTACCGAGGATCTTGATTGCCCGCTTCAGGTTATATGCCAGAACCCGCAAGCTCATCTCGGTTCGCACCCGCGGCAGCGTCCGGGTCAGGAAGTGGCTTGTACCCATCCAGGCCTTGAGCGTGCCGAACACATGCTCGACGGTCTGTCTGCGTAGTCGCATGGGCTCGGGCGCGCTGTCCAGCCGGTCTTGAACGACGTCCAGTATGTCCTCGTGCTCCCAGCGGGCGATGCGCCGATTCGGGCCCTTCGTGCATCGCTACTTCATTGAACACTTCGTGCAGTCTGATGACCAGTACTTGTGCAGGAGCTTGCCGCCTTCTTCTACGGTGAACCGGTAGATGGCGATCCGCCCAGCTGGGCACCGGTACTCGTCGTTCTTGTGGTCGTAGACGAAATCGCGCTTGTCGAATAGACCGTCTGCCAGGTTGTTCGATGTCATCGGCTTGGGAACGAACGTGGCAACACCTTCCTGCTCGCAAGCCAGGATTTCGTAGCCTTCGTAATAACCTCGATCCGCCAATGCAATCAGCTAGCCTTCGCCAATGGCCGCCTTGGCGAGCGTGGCCATGTGGGCCAGCAGTCCCCTGTCGTGGCCTGTATTGGTGACCTCGTGGGCTACGATCATGTGGTGTTTGGCATCCACGGCCGTCTGTACGTTGTAGCCTACGATGCCGGTACCTCGGCCCCTGGTGGCCATCGAGCGCGCATCGGCATCCGTCAGAGAGATTTGCCCGTCCTCGGACGCCTTCATTTGTTCGCCGATCACCTCCAGAGCCTGCGTCTGTCGTTTGACCTTGGCGATCTTCTCCTTGAGGTGCGCGACCCGGCCGGGCAGTACCGCAGTGGCGTCCCGGTCGGCGCGATCAAGCTCGACCAGGTAGCGCTTGATGCTGTCCTCGAGTTGTTCGACCCGCGCTTGCAACTAGCGGTCGGTGAAGTTCTTGTCGCGGTTGTTGACCGCCTTGAACTTACTGCCGTCGATGGCGACGACGCCGTCGGTGAAGAGCTTCATCCGGCGGCACAACAGCACGAACTCCTTGCAGACCGTGCGGATGGCCTCGCCGTTGTCGCGGCGGAAGCCGGCGATGGTCTTAAAGTCCGGTGCCAGGCGTCCGGTCAGCCAGATCAGCTCAAGGTTGCGCTGCGCCTCAGTCTCCAGGCGCCGGCTGGACTGCACCCTGTTGAGGTAACCGTAGACGTAGATCTTGAGCAGCGTCGCCGGACTATATGCCGGCCGGCCCGTCGCCGCAGAATCGGCGCGTTCAAAGCCCAGCTTCTTCAGGTCCAGTTCGTCTACGAAGACGTCAATGACGCGAACCGTGCTGTCCTCATCGATCTAGTCAGCCAGTCGCTCAGGGAAAAGAACACTCTGCGTTCGATCCTGGCCTTCGACGTATCGCCCCATCGATCACCCCCGTCGGTCTGACAGGGGCTTTGACATCGTCGACGCTAAAGAGTTTCCACGCAGCCTCGGTCGAGGACGGTCCGAAGGTGGCGTTGGAATCGGCTGACCGGTGGCCATCCGGAAGCGGCCGCTGGCGGCTCCGTTAGGCGTCTCACCCACCATCAACATGCGCGCCCTGCTTTTTGCGGCCTTCATCGGCATGGTGTTCGGCTACTTCCCGGCACGCAGCGCGGCACGCGTTGACCCTTTCGAGGCGCTGCGCCACGAGTGAGGCCACCGCGTGCCCACGGCATGCAGCTAAAGTGGATTTCCGTGTAGATATTGAAAGCCGAAATTCAATACAACTTTCCATATATTCAATTACTTGGCGCCTTTTCAACTGAGTTATCGGGGCTGCAAAACCAAGGTGCAGTGATTGGTCTAACTGCGCTCAGGTGAGCGATAATCTAGACAGAAGCAACTTGCACGGACGCGCGAGTTTCGGATGCGCTTGCAGGTGTTGGGCAGTATGCCCGCGAGAAAGGAGCCCCGATGGACGCCATGCTTGAACAATCCTTGATTGCAAAGATCAAGGCACTCTCATCGCAGCAAGTGGCAGAAGTGGAACTTTTTGTTGAATTCCTGTCAGCCAAAGCGAGAAAGCACGCCGCGCTTGATCGGTTGCTGGCCATTGTGCCCGCGCTCGAAGCCGCAGGCGTCGAGTCCATCAGCGACGAGGAGATTGCCGCCGAAGTCAAAGCCGCACGTGCCGAACGCCGCACCAAGGGCGGTGTTGCAAAAGGCAATTGATTCGTGCGTCTTGTGCTCGATACAAACGTCGTATTGTCGGGTTTGCTTTGGCGCGGGACTCCTTACCAGTTACTGGAAGCAATCCGCAGTGAACCCAGTATGCAGATCTACAGCAGCACAATGCTTCTGGATGAATTGGCCGGGGTGCTTGCCCGACAGTCAGCAAGCAAGCGATTGGCTTTGATCGGCAAGTCTGTTCGCGAAGTATTGGCTGATTAGATCGAGACGCTGGAGTTGGTCGAGCCCATCGAGCTAACACGTGTGGTGCCAAATGATCCCGACGACGATCACGTAATCGCTGCGGCCCTGGCCGCAAGCGCGGATTGCATCGTTTCCGGCGATTCGGACTTGCTCTCATTGGAGAGTTACCGTGGCATTGCCATCCTGACGGCCGCTCAGGCGATGAAACACATCGGCAGCTGAACAACCTGATGAAACTAGCCTATTGCAGCACCCGGTTCCCCCGCCTCCTTTGCTGCCCCCCGTGAACCTGTTGCGCTGGCCGATTCCCGCCCTGTTGACTTGGGGCGCCGCCTGGCTGATCTATCGATTGCTGCCGCAGGCCCAGTTACCGGTGGCGCTGGCCTTCGCACTCGCTTGCGCGCTTGGCGTGGTGTGCACGGTTTTCGGTGCCACCCTGCCACGCAAGCTGGCGATTGCCATCGGCTTTCCGCTGTCGCTGCTGCTGTCGGGCTCCGCCGTCCTGCCCGCATGGGCCTGGTTGTTGCCGGTGCTGCTGATCGGGCTGATATATCCGGTCAACGCGTGGCGCGACGCGCCGCTGTTCCCTACCCCGGCGCGCGCGCTTACGGACCTGCCGCAACACATCCGCCTGCCGGCGGGCGCGGCGATCCTCGACGCGGGTTGCGGACTGGGCGACGGGCTCAAGGCCCTGCGCCGTGCGTACCCCGACGCAAGCTTTCATGGCATCGAATGGAGCTGGCCGCTGCGTGCGCTGGCGGCGCTGCGCTGCCCGTGGGCGCGCATTCGCCAGGGCGACATCTGGCGTGCCGACTGGAGCGCCTACGCGATGGTGTATCTGTTCCAGCGGCCCGAGAGCATGCCGCGTGCGGTCGCCAAGGCCGCGCAGGAGTTGAAGCCTGGGCACTGGATGGTGAGCCTGGAATTCAAGGCTGATGAACTTGAGGCCACAGCGTGGGCGACGGGGGCCGATGGCAGGCCGGTGTGGCTCTACCAGGCACCTTTCAGGCGCGCGCCGGCACTGAAAAGCTGAGATAGCGGCGTCAGGGTGCCCTGCCCTGGCGCGGCCCGAGGAAATACCAGAGGATCAGGCCCAGCAACGGCAACAGCACCACCACCAGGATCCACAGCAACTTCTTCTCGTTGCTGGCGCCGCTCTGGAAGATGTTGATGATCGCCCAGATGTCACCGGCCAGGACCAGGAGGCCCCACAGGCCGTTGTAACCCATGTTCATCATGACGGCTGCTCTTTCAGAATTTTTTTCATGAACCGCTTCCTATGCCCTCAGTGCGCCTGCGCCTCGCCATGCTTGTATTGAACGTCGTTGAGCAGCCGTTGAATCTCGCCTTTGACGACTCCGTAGCATTCGCAGCTCTTGGTTTCCAGGCCATTGCGGTCGAGCACCGAGATATGGCCGCGCCGATAGCGGATATAGCCCGCCTCCTGCAAACAGCCCGCCGCCTCGGTAATGCTTTCGCGCCGCACACCCAGCATGCTGGCCACCAGTTCATGGGTCATCACCAGTTCGCTTGAAGCCGTGCGGTCGAGCGTGAGCAGGAACCAGCGGCATAGTTGCTGCTCCACCGAGTGATGCCGGTTGCAGGCCGCGGTTAGCGACATTTGCGTCAGCAAGGCCTGGGTATAGCGCAGCAAAAGGCCTTGCATGAAACCACCGCGCGCGAACTCCTCCTTGATGAGTCGCGCCGGCAGGCGATAGCCGTGTCCGGCCGTCTGCACCACCGCTGAACTGGGTGTCGTGTTGCCGCCCATGAAGGTGGATATCCCGACCACGCCTTCATTGCCGACGCCGGCGGTCTCGGCCGATGCGCCGGTGGCCATTACATAGTGCAGCGAAACGATCGCGGTGGTCGGAAAATAAACATGCGCAAGCGCGCTGCCGGGTTCGTAGAGCACCTCGCCGAGCGGCATGGCCACTGGGTTGAGCGCGCCGGCGAGGCGGTCGAAGTCGGCACCCGGCAGGGCCGCGAGCAGGTGGTTCTGGTCCGGGCTGAAAACAGGAGACATGCTGCCCATTGCGTCACGCTTTTGCGGTGAGTTCAACACCGATACCGCGGTAGCCGATAAAACGGCACGACTCGCTGAACATCGGTTCACCACTCACCTGGAACTTGCGCTGCGCGCCATCGGCGTCGACATGGCTGAACACGAAATCCAGAAACGGTTGACGGCTGCCGATGGTCTCCCGCAGGAAGGACCGTTCCGCCTCATTCCATCCGCCCGAAAGGTATCCCGGTGATTCGCCGACCAAGGGCCCCACCTGGATGCCCATCATCTCCTGCACCGGCCCGGAAACCTTGGTGAACGCGCCGGTATCGTCCTGCTCCCAGTACCAATCCGACGCCAACTCGGTCAGGCCGCGGAAACGCGCCTCGCTTTCACGCAGTTCCGCCGTGCGCGCCTGCACCGCGAGTTCAAGGCGTTTGTTGTAGTCGTCCAGCTTCCGGTAGAGCAAGCGCACTTCAAGCATGTTGCGGATGCGCATCCTGACCTCGGCCAGGTCGAATGGCTTGCTGATGAAGTCGCGCGCGCCAGCCTCCAGTGCGCGCAGCTTGTGCCCCGGCTGCGCGGTGATGACGATCACCGGAAGGTATTGGTCGGCCAGGCTGGTCTTCAACGCCGCCATCACCTGAAAGCCGTCCATTTCCGGCATCTGCAGGTCGAGCAGGATCGCGTCGTATCTGTGCTGGCGGTGTAGGGCGCAGACCTCTTTCGGGTTCATGGTCGAAGCCACCCGGGTATATCCGGCTCCTTCGAGCAATTGCGTCAGGAGGCTGATGTTGGCCTCCTGGTCGTCAACGATCAGGATCCCGGCATTGAGGATCTCCTGGGTAGTCACGGTCACGATGCGTCCCTTGCGGGCGGGCTGGCCGGATGCGCCTGCGCCGAGGTAAGCGCCAGATCGAGGGCGTCCATGAACTGGACCACCTTGATCGGCTTGGTGAGGTAGCTGAAAAAGCCCGCCGCAAGGCCTTTTTCTATATCGCGCGGCACGGCATTGGCGCTCAGCGCCACCACCGGAATGTGCGCGGTGGCCGGATCAGCCCGCAGGATGCGCATGGCCTCGATCCCGCTGATACCCGGCAGGTTGATGTCCATGAGGATCACTTCCGGGTTTCGGCTGCGCACGAGCGCGAGGCCGGTTTCGGCGTCGGGCGCCGAGAGGAGCTGCAGGTCCGGGCGCCGCGCGACGAGTTCTTCCACCAGTTCAAGGTTGGCCGGGTTGTCCTCCACATACAGCAACGTACGCACAGGCGCATCGGTGACGATCTGGCGCAGCGATGCCCGGCCGGCGTCGCTCGCTGCGGGCGCGTACTGCGGCGCCTCGGCCAGCTTCATGTCTATCCAGAACTCACTGCCTTGGCCGACGCGGCTTTCCACCCCGATGCTGCCGCCCATGAGTTCCACCAGCCGCTTGGTCACCACCAGCCCGATTCCGGTGCCTTCCTCGACGCCGGCCTCCTTGCCGAGCCGGTTGAAAGGCTGGAACAGTTGCGCCAGTTGCGCCGGCGCCAGACCTGCGCCGGTGTCGAACACCCGGATGCGGATCGCATTGTCAGGCTCGACGGTGAAACGCACGTCGACGCTGCCATTGGGACGGTTGTACTTGACCGCGTTGAACAGCAGGTTGATCAGCACCTGCTTGATGCGGGTGCGGTCGGCCGTGACGAAACAGGGCTTGTCAAACACCGGAAAGCTCATCGTGACGCCGCGGGTGGTTGCCTGCGGCTCGATCATGTTGCGGCATTCCAGCATTACCTCGGCCAGCGACACGGGCTCGCGCGAAAGGATCACCTTGCCGGATTCGATCAGCGACAGATCGAGGATCTCGTTGATCAGCTCAAGCAGGCACCAGCCGGCCTTGAGAATGCGATCGAGATTGCGCCTCTGCGGAACTGTAGGCGCCGGTATGCCCAACTCCATCAATTGCGCGAAGCCGAGAATGGCGTTGAGCGGCGTGCGCAGCTCATGGCTCATGCTGGAGAGAAAGTCCGACTTCGCCCGGTTGGCCTGTTGCGCCGCCGCCACGGCCTCGACGAGATCGCGCTCGGCCTGGTTGCGCACCGAGTTGTCGGTGCCGATCAGCAGGTAGCCGATGACGGCCTCATAGTCGTCGCGCAGGGCGGTGATGGACACGACGGCCGGAAAGCGGCTGCCGTCCTTGCAGATGTACGTGACGTCGTAGATGTCCTCGATGCCGCGCGAAGCTTTGCAAGCCAGCGACTCGAAGCCGGGCGCGATCTCGGTCCCCAGTTCCACGCTCAGCGCGCGCGCGTGGGCCACCACCTCCTCGGGGTCATGCATGTCGCTGGGCGAGATGCGGTTGACCACCTCGGCAGCCGCATAGCCGAGCGTGCGCTCCGCGCCGACGTTGAACAGCTGGATGACGCCGGTCTCATCGGTGGCGATCAGCGAAAAGCTGGCGCTGGTGAGGATCGCGTTCTGCAAGGCACCCGCATTGAGACGGGCGAGGTTGCCAGGCATCACGCCGCCAAGCGACGCGTTTGCGCGTCAGGTGGGCGGGCACAGGGCACCCGGGCTTCAAGCTGGCATGCGTACATGGAGCTCTTTCTTCATCTTCAACATGTGGTGTAAAGCCGGCGTCCTGGGCTGGCAGGCCCGCTCGCAGGGCCCGTGCCGACGACCTGCCGGACCCTCACCATGCCCGAAGTCGCGCCCCGTCTCTGTTCGCTGCCGCACTTAGCGCAGCCCTGCCGCCCACCTTCCCGGACGGCCAGGTTCAGGCGGTGGCTTGCTCGATCGACAGCCGGACCCGTTCAATGGCCCTGCTGACGTCGCTTTCGAACTCGCGCCATTTTTTCTCGCCGGCGCGCTTGAGTTCCACCAGCTTGTCTTCGGCGGCCTTCATGTCCTGGCGCACGGTCACCATCTCGCGGTCCATCTTCACCTTGGCCTCGCCGGTGGCGGCGCCGGCCTTTTTCTCGAATTCGATGATTTTCTCCCTGGTCCTGGCGATGTCCTGCTCGGCGCGCGCGACGAACTGGTCTCGACGCGTGGTGTCGGTGGCGTACACGAATGCCGGCATCGCCTTCAACGCCGCCTTGGTGCCGCCCGGCAGAAGAATCCGGCTGCCCTGTTCACGGATCTGCGCGATGGGAATCGCCACATCGTGCTTGCCCATGCCGAGGAAGCCGCCGGCCCCGATGATCAGATAGGAGACGTACTTCTCAGGCGTGATGATGATGTCGTCGACCTTGCCGATCTTCTCGCCTGCATCGTTGTAGACGGTCTTGCCGAGGATGCCCTTCTTGGCGCTCCAGCCCATGGCGACCTCGGTGACCGCGGCGACCGCCATCCCCGTGGTCGTGGTCGATCCGGCCACCTGCGCGCAAACCGGGCCGGCATGGGCCAGAAGCCCGGCCGCGCCGAGCATTGCAATCAGCAGTGTTTTTTTCATGAATCGAATCCTTTCAGGATTGGTGGATGTTTCGGTGGCGCCGTGCGTTCGCACGAGCCGGACGTCACCCAGCCGCCACTTTTAGCGGCCGCGGGCCCGCCTGTCGGTTCGCCAGCGCACATGAAGATGTGCGCGCCGGGTTCAAAATGCGCTCGCGGGCGTACGATGCCATCAGCCAAACCTCAAGGAAAAGCCTGTCGCATGCCCCCACCCACGCCTCCCGCCGGACTCGATGCCGCCACCGCCGCCGAACGATTGAAGGCGGAAGGCCCCAACGAACTACCCGCCCCGGAGCGGCGCAATTTCCTGCGCATCGTCGTCGACGTGGTGCGCCAGCCGATGTTCGCGCTGCTCATGGCCGGCGGGGTGGTGTACCTGTTGCTGGGCAACCGCACCGAGGCCATCCTGCTGCTTGCCTTCGCCTGCCTGTCGGTGGGCATCACCATCGTGCAGGAATCGCGCAGCGAAAACGTATTGGCGGCCCTGCGCAACCTCGCCAGCCCGCGCGCGCTGGTGCTGCGCGACGGCAAGCGTGTGCTGATCGCCGGGCGCGAGGTGGTGCGTGGTGACCTGGTGATACTTTCCGAAGGCGACCGGGTGGCGGCCGATGCGACACTTCAGGAATGTCATGACCTGCTGGTCGACGAATCCTTGCTCACCGGCGAGTCGGTTCCGGTGCGCAAGGAAGTGCAGGTTACGGCCTCACCGGATGCGGCCGCACCGGACGCGCCCGCACCCAAGGCAGCCCCCGGAGGCGACGGCTTGCCCCTCATTTTTGCCGGCACCCTGGTGACGCGCGGCGGCGGCATGGCCATTGTCCACGCCACCGGCGCACGCACCGAGATGGGCAGGATCGGCCACGCCCTGGCCACCATCCAGGTCGAACAGCCGCACCTGCAGCGCCAGATCAGCTGGCTGGTGCGCGATTTCGCGATATTCGGCGGCGTCGCCGGTGTCGCCGCCGTGCTCCTTTATGGCCTGTTGC